>Ga0081455_10009145_pt1 | contig 10217 bp, 21 predicted proteins | sample TabmetS3T2R1_FD_70207 | JGI IMG/M metagenome (GOLD analysis project Ga0081455, IMG submission 70207) | Tabebuia heterophylla rhizosphere microbial communities from the University of Puerto Rico - S3T2R1 | ecosystem: Host-associated > Plants > Roots > Rhizosphere ... | reverse complement strand
ACCTTGGCCCAAGCCGATAATCCTCCGGCAGACAAGCCGGAATCCAGCACAGGCCGCACGCAGATGCCGGAGACGAAGGGCCAGAAACAGCCCCAAGGCTGGACCGGGCCGACCAACACTGGCGTTGGCGGGGCGCCCGCTTCAAGCCCGCAGGGTCAAACCCCGCCCGGCATGCAGCCCGCGCCGGAAGGCTCTTCGAAGACCACCGTTGCGCCAGAGAAGGACACGGACCGGGCGCGTTAGTGATCCCTAAGTCAGGTGTTTTGGGGGGAATGACCGGTAACAGTTTATTTGAGGATCAGTGCCTATAAATGCGCAACTTCTCGTCATTGCTGTTGCCGCACTGACCGTAACCGGCTGCGCTCGCGCTATAGATGGGACGTTTTAATGCGCTCGCCTTTTCTGCTTGGCTGGCCCATTCGCGTGACGCTTACGGCGATTTTTCAAAGCTCGCACCGATCCGGATCGCGCCGTAAAGATCTTCCAGCTCACGCTCGCGCTTTGGGCGTTTTTGCTTGGGTCCTTTAGATTTCGCTGCCGGCATGTAGGCACCCCTTTATCAACAACCTGAACGCCGCACCTTTGAGCCAATCTCCTGTTGCGATGTGAATCCTCGCGTCCAGTTAGAGGAACCAAAATCATGCCGAGCAAGTCAGAAGCGACACGCCGCAGTTTTAATCCGATGGCTTTGGAAATTTCGGATGAGGCACGTAAAGCAGTGACAGCCGCGTTCGATGAGATGTCGGCGTGGCAAACAGAGATTGTCAACACCAGCGAGAAACACCTTGAGAGAGTCATCGACAAGGTCGCTGTGGCTGCAAAAGCACTGGGATGGCCGGAGGAAATCGCAGACACCGTGCGCACGCAAATGCAAGCTATTAACAAGATGCAGTCGCAAATGATCGACCAGATGATGAGTGCTTGGGAAGAACAAATGAAATCATCAAGCCCACCATCGGCGATTCTGTCGAAGCTAGGGTCCTTGCCTACACTACCGGCTGGTAGTTGGCCCGGCGCAGCTTCGCAAATGGCAAATCCACTCGGGGCTTACATGCAAATCATGCAACAGTGGCAAAAGGCATGGGTAGATGCGATGGCTGCTTGGATGAAAGCTGGTAGCCGGAACTAGAAGCTTCCCCGTGACCTAATATCGAAGCTTCACGAAAGACCAAAGGGTCAATGGGCTACAACGCACGCAACGACGAAATCCGCGACAACATCACGCGGATGCAGCGAGAGTGGGAGGCACAGCGCGGCGCACTGGCGACTGTACGCCGTTTCAACGCAACGCTTTCCGCCAAAGGTTATTCGTGGTTCTGGCCCAAGACAGCCGCCGCGCCTCAAAACATCACTGGTTGATTATCAACTGCGACAGTTTTGGCACTGTTATTGACCTCGACTTGAGCGTTAAGCCCCGTGATCCTGAAGCTTCAGTCCGCATAGCGCTTCGAGATGTGCAATGTCCGCGCTGCAATAGCCATGACGCCCGCGCATCATTGCGTTGGCGCGGCATCCGTCGATTTGAAATAACGATTTGCGTGAACTTTTATGCTAGAAGGGCTGATTCCGTTCAAGCCAAGTCGGTGTCGGCAGATCATCTGGCGCGGCCTTGAACGGCGGGGGAACGCCAATCCTTTGCGATACCGGCAGCGGCTTCGATTCCAATTGAGTGCTGACCAAAACCAACCCGCCAAAAAGAACGGTTCCGATAACGAGAAAGTAGGACAAAATTGGCATTCGCATCGGCTATCTCTCCACTGGGAATCAGATCGTATGTGGAGTTATGCCTAAGGGGTGTCTATCGATCTGTGTTGCATATCACATATGCGACGAATAGTTTTTCTTGGAACAGACACATAAAATGAAGCGCTGGAACACGTTTAACGAGCAGGAACAAAGCGCACACAAACCTCTTCAAAGCCCCCTCGATAACGCAAAAGAAACGACGGTCTAGACCCGTTTGCTGAGCCGCCTGACGACATTTCGATTTTCGGCCAATAGCGGCTGTTCACCATCGACCCAGGCCGTCGCAATTCTCCAGTAATGGGTAGAGCCGCAAGCAGAGCAGCGGACGGGAATTGCCACATTTGGCAGGTCTTCAAAAACAACCATATCGCTATTGAGACCGGTGAAGATCGTTTGGTTCGTTCTAGGACACCTAGTTAAAATTGCTGTCATGCGGTCCAACCTCGAGAAATATCTGAGGACGAATGCACAGTCCTAACGTTCCATCTACTGCGGGTTGCAGCCGGTGCCTTCGGATTTTTGACCTTTATCCACGCTCTCGACGGACCGGAGCGGCGGGCGCTATCGTCCCCGTCACTACCGAACCACCAAATTCGCGAGCAAACTTCTCAGCATCGGTCAAATTGTCGAGAGCGCCGCCAAGATCAACGGGACTGCAATCATCGATGCCAAGGTGATTGATTGGTGGTGGATACCGGCTCGCCCCTGAAGTTAAGAAGTGGTCCACCCCTAAAGTCGATGTTCTTAATGAAGCACTAGAAAAGAAGTTCACCGTTAAGGTGTGTTCTGTCTGTGAATACGAGGCGCAACGACGTGAATCGATCTTAGGGTTAACAGCCCCACGCTCGTGTCCAATAACAGTCACAACAATTCCACTAAATTTTAAACAGCGTTTAATTACCCAGCTGCAAACGTGTCCACACGTAGGAGGTGGACACTATGCTTGCAACACTAATGGACGCTATCCTTGCAGTGTTAATTGTCGGATCTGTCATAAGCATCACCATCTTCCTTGTCTTCCAGCAGCGGTTGCCATCGCGCGGTAGGCATTGATGCACGAATCGCTATAGCACTGTGTTTTCGTAAACACGCCGAGGAGTGGCAATGGAACAGACGCGTCACAGAGAAACAGCTTGTATCAATCAAAAGCCGAAAGAATTGGCGAAATTAATTCGTAAACTACGCTGGATCGGCTTGGAGGACGAGGCGCAGTACTTGCAATTGGCAATGTGCGGCCTGCCTCCGCAAGAAAGATGCCCAGTTTTGGCGGCGCCGTTTGCCACTGATTAAAGTAAGGACAAAGCGGCGGTCTGCGGCAGACGCTCGAGGCCTCGTGCTTACTTGAAAAAGACCGGAGTTATGTACGCTATGGGTCGCAAAGTCTGGATCGTGCCTAATTCTGACGTTCTGTCCGAGCACACGGCGTCGCGCTGAAAATGGTTGACTACCCGCCTACCATAAAGCTGGTGGACCGGGAACGATTGCCAAGGATTTTGCATTAATCGTTTGCATTTGCGTTTTAAGGGCGTCGCAAATGTCCATGCGGGATGAGTACCGGACAAAAGCCGCCGAATTTCATGCCAGAGCCCGCGGTGCATCCGACGGGATGACACGGCTTCACTTCGAGAGCTTGGCAAGAGATTACGAGCAGTTAGAGAGGTTGGCCGCGCAGGTTGAGGTGATCTACAAGCGGCCCAAGATCGACAATTCACGAAAACCCGCTCGACGCCAGTAAAATGGCGCCCTTCCCGTTTGGACCGCGCGTATAGCGGTTTTGTGCGGTTAGCCAGTTGGTCAGCGGCGATCTGTTTGGCGCTATTGTTAGTGCAACGAGCCCGGAAATCGCCCGTTGGCAGAGAAACCCTCGATGATGGAGGGTGCAATGGAAATCATATTTTGGGTGATCGCTGCAATCATCGTGCTTGCGGTCGTTTACGTCTGCGCTCTGAGCTTTAGGAAACGCAAAGAGACGCTCGGACGCAACCCTCCCATGTCTGACGTCGCGCCCGATACAAAAGGGCACGGAATCGATTTGCAGGCGCGAAGAAAAACGTATGACGACAGTACCTAAGCGGTTTGCTCACTGAGCGAGTTCAACAATAGGCCCATGTGGCCAAATCTCACGCTGGCTTCAACAGCCCCAAGCGTACAAATTCCGTCACGTCGATTTCTTCCGAATTTTGATTGGGCTGAACTGCTGCACCCATGCAGACAAGTTGCTCTGCGGTGAGTTCGATCCTGAACCTGGAAGGCGTCGAGATTAGACCGCCCAGCGCATCCTCGCGCACCCACGCTTTGATCCCTGAATAAGAACCGGGCGGCAAAACGACACCCGCATAGAGTTCAATGGCTTGCCCCGCACTTCGAGCAAGACGGTGCTGATCGCAACCGTCAACAGCGTCAGGTAGACCAAAAACTGCAGCGCGTTCGTCTGAACGGCCGGCTTGGGCTGCGGCTCGGGCGAAGCGAGCCAATGCACATGTCGCCCGCCTTCTTATGTCTCGCTTTAAACGCAACGCTGCCACCGCCCCAGCCGTTCCGTGCAGGCCGGATCGTGGCGTTTTGGAACTTAGGGGGCCACCCAATCGGGTTGTTGCGAAGGAAGCTACATGGCCTCAGGAGGCTAAATGTCGGATATTAAAAGCAACGCAGCGGTAAAGCGTAATGACAGAGGGCGAGGTCAATGCCGAGGCTCTCACCAATTCTCGTCTGGACTGTTGGGGCGGCGATCTTTGTTCCTTCCATCTGTAAGGCTCCGGCACGCGATCTTGGTCAGTGGGAGGGCGTCGATCCGGCACAACGTAAGTGGTTCGATGGGCTAATGCAGCCAGATAATCCAAACAGGCGGTGCTGTGGGCTAGCCGATGCCTATTGGGCCGACAGCTATGAGGTGAAGGACAATCAGTACATCGCCATCATCACTGACGAACGCGACGACGAACCACTCAACCGCCCTCACATCGAAAACGGGAGGCGTTTTGCAGTGCCCAATAGAAAGATCAAGTGGGACAGCGGCAACCCGACCGGGCACGGCATTATCTTTATCGGCCATGGTCTTGAGATTCATTGTTACCTGCCGCCCGGCGGAGGATAGATTTTCCAGCCTTATTTTTGCCAGAACTTCGCGAGCGGGCGACGGTGGATTTTAAGAAGCAGGGGTTGATTGGAATTTAGTTGCAGCGCCGCGACTGAATCGCAGATTAGTGATGAGTCATTTATGAATAATTCATTTGTGCGGAAATGAGTGGGATGCAAAAATCGGGGCCGCTCTCGTCCCCAAAGAGAGTGCGGCCCCGATCTCATCCGTCCCCAAAGTCCCCGAAGAATCGGGGCCGCTATTCCTGCAATGAAATGTGACATTCGCTGGGCGCAGTCCAACTCGTAAGCGAATTATTTCCAGCTTGCGGTTGCGGATTTTCAAATTAGGAAAGAAACATGTGCGGACGCTTCACCAATCGGCTGACGTGGCGCGAAATTGTCGCACTATACCGGTTGGCCGTGCCAGCGACACCTGAACGCAATTTGCCAGCGCGCTACAATATCTGCCCAACCGACGCCATTGACGTTGTGATTGAGCGCGGTGGGCAAGTCGACTTGGTGCCAATGCGCTGGGGGCTCATCCCGTCATGGTGGATGAAGACCGCCAAGGAAGTCCCGGCCACTTTTAACGCGCGCGTCGAGACATTGGCAGTAAAACCCATGTTTCGTGACGCATTCAGGCGCAACCGCTGTTTGATTCCGGCTTCCGGATATTATGAGTGGCTAAAAACGCCAACCGGGAAGCAACCTTACTACTACACAGCGCGTGATGGTGTGCCGCTAACCATGGCCGGTCTATGGGATGAATGGAAAGATAAAGAAACTGGCATGAATGTGCTTAGTTGCACCATGATTGTCACGAACGCCAACGCGTTGGCAGGCAAGGTGCATGACCGAATGCCGGTGCTGTTGCAACCGGAGGACTTTCCCCGCTGGCTAGCGGGCACTACCGACACTGAAATGCTGAAGCCAGCGCCCGATGGCTATTTGCAGGTATGGCCTGTGTCGCGGCGAGTGAATAGTTCACGCGCACCAGCAGATGATCCAAGTTTGGTCGAGCAGATTGCGGCGTAGTGTTTAGATGTTGGACGTCCTAAATCAGATTGAATTGCGCTCGCGATAATGGCGGCGGCGCCTACGAGTTCTATTAAGCCTGAAATGCGTAAGGATATGATCGATGGTGATCTGCGCGATCAAATCGCAGGAATCGAAGCTGATATTGACCAACTTGCGAAAACCTTAGATGGGTGTCGAAAGGCCATGCTGTTTTCTAAGGTGGCCATAGCCGCCGGAGGGATTTGGATATTGGCATATCTCCTCGGGGCGATCAGGTTTGATCCCGCAGCGATGATCGGCGCGATTGCAGCCATTATTGGAGGCGTCGTCGTTTTCGGTTCAAATTCGAGTACATCGAAGCAGACCACGTCAGCAATAAAAGCCGCCGAGACGCGCAGAGCCGAGTTGATCAACATGATCGATCTTCGCACGGTAGGTGCGAAGGGTGGTGGCTTGTGATAACCCGAGATGCAGCTAAATTTTGTTACGGTTGACGTCTTCACCGATCAGCAATTTGGCGGCAATCCCCTAGCCGTTGTGCTCAATGGTCACGGGCTGACGACGGAGCAGATGCAATCCATTGCTGCTGAATTTAATCTTGCGGAAACAACATTCGTTCTTCCGCCAAAAGGCCCGCATACCGCTGAGGTTCGGATTTTCACCCCACGCGCCGAGTTGCCTTTTGCGGGCCATCCAAATATCGGAACCGCTTTTGTTTTGGCGACACTCGGCACTTCCTACGGGAGCGTTATTAGTGATCCACTGGTATTCGAGGAAAAGGCCGGTCTGGTTAAGTTGGACTTGATGAGGAATGGGACATTAATCATTGGCGCTCGTCTTGCGGCGCCACAGCCCCTTACGCGCAGTGAAGATATCGCCTTGGATGTGGTCGCGACGGCGTGTTCGATCGGCGTCAGCGATATTGAGACAGCCAATCACCCTCCCTGCATTTGCTCAAGTGGCGTTCCCTTTGTGCTCGCGGAATTGAAGACGCGTTCGGCTTTGAGAGATGCACGGGCGCAGTCAGAGATATTCTCTAAACACCTTAAAGCGGACCGAGCGACGGGCATTTTTCTTTACACGCACGGCAAAGGAGATGATGTCGACATACAGGCTCGTATGTTTGCGCCGCTTTATGGCGTCCCAGAAGACCCAGCAACAGGCAGCGCCAATGTAACTCTCGTCGGACTTCTGGCTAGCTTGCGCGGCGAGCGTGATCTGACGCTGCCATTGCGGATCGCGCAAGGCGTAGACATGGGCCGCCCCAGTTTACTCGAAGCTACCGCCGAGAAGCGAAATGGTCGGATTACCGGGATGTGGATCGGTGGAAAATGTGTTGCGATGATGCGGGGTAGTCTCGAACTACAATGATTGCGAAAACGCTTCGCGTGGATTGCAAAGATGCAACCGTGCAAATATTGGCAATCGTGCGGGGTGCCACCTGATGACAAAACCCTGAGCCTCGTAAGCCCTAGGGGGCGTCGAGTCGGCAGCTATTGAGTCAACCAAGACCACCACTGTTTCATTCCTAATGCTGAGTCGTGATTGGCTCGCAGCACAATCCACAGAATCCACAGGGTACCCGCGGAACGTTGTTGAGTGTGATGATACCCACGGTTCCATCGTCATCGCAGTTATGATTATTCCCACTCAGTTACCCCCTTGTTGTAACGGATTAGGAGGGAGAGAGATGGCTAATGCGCTGGCAAACATTACAAAGTTAGAAGGTTTGAAAAGCTGGAAGAACGGGAGAAATACGTCGTATCAAGGTGTCGTAAAGCGCGACTGGGTCCCGACTGGCCGCATCGATTTCGCTACAAACCTTAATGGCGATGACAACCCGGACCAACCAAGTGAATTTCGGCTTCTCGTAGAAGAACGAAGAATTATCGAAAGCATTGCTGGAAATGAAAATCTTGAGATTCAATGGCGGGCCGCCACACTGAAAGAGGCAAAAGCCGTTGTGACTCAGTATCACAAATACCTAAAGGAAAACTCGCTCGTCAAATCTATCTTCGAGCCCGATATTTTGCCTCCCGAGGAATCAAAACGGCAGAACTAGGCCGAGACGGGTCCCAGTCGAACGAGTCTAATGCCGCTGCGGGAAAAAGGGCATGACCTTCCGCCTGAGCGGGTTACTCCATATATTCCCGGCATGTCGTGGCGTAGTTCTCGCGGCAGGTCATTAAACGCGCCTGCCGCTTTCATTCATCCGTGTCAGCCAATCGTCGCCAAACAGCCTCCCAGCGGGCCGGGCTGGGCGCACGAACTGAAACATGACGGCTATCGGCTGCAAATCCATGTCCGCGATGGTCGAGTACGCCTATTCACAATGAATGGCGCCGACTGGTCGAAGCGCTACGCTCGCATTGTAGAGGAAGCTGCTCGCATCGAAGGCAGCGCGGTCATGGATGCCGAGGTCGTTTGTCTCATCAAGAGGGGCATAGCCGATTTCGACACACTGCACGGTCGGACCGCCGATCATCTGGCGGTGGCCTGTGCGTTCGATCTGTTGATGCGTGACGGCAACGATCTGCGGCGTCTGCCATTTCGTGAGCGAAAGTTGGCGCTCAGCAAACTTCTGATCCGCTCGCGGGGCGGCATCCAGTACGTTGAACATACAGAAGGCCACGGCGTAAAATTGTTTGAGGCCGTGTGCGATCTGGGATTGGAAGGCATCGTGTCCAAGCGTCTCACATCAGTTTATCGCTCCGGTCAATCGAGAACGTGGATCAAAGTCAAAAATCCGAATGCCCGGCGGCAACTCGCGGCACCTTCTAATAAGGTTTTTTTCCACCGTTTTCAGTGTTCCTATGTCCGTCAACGTACGGACCAAAATTCTTAGTGGATGCAAAAATCGGGGCCGCTCCCCAAAGAGAGCACGGCCCCGATCTCATCCCCGTCCCCGTACCCCAGAGGTCGGGGCCAACATTCCTACAAAGGATTATGACTTTGGCTAGGGTCGAGTCCGACTTGCCCCCGGAATTTTTCGGTTTTGCGGTCATTCGGCAACACATCTTCAAAGAATCTGCGAGGTGGGTTAGAAACGAGGAAACAAGCGGATCCCTCATTCGCTTGTTGCAAGCCCTTAGCCCGCAACGGCCCATCCGTTGCGGGCTTTTTGTTATGCTGACGAAATGACGCGCCCGCTAAAATCAATTTGTTCTGATCTCCGCTCGCAAAAGCCGTGGTGGCGAGTGGCAGTCGATTGTCGATTACGATGTGCGCGACAACGCGGGCAAAGTTGTCGGGCGCATCATGCTTCACCCGCAAGCACCGAACGACAAACCGTAGTTTTGGACGATAACCGCCGTGGAGCAACCGCCCTCGGTCTACAATCGCGGCTACGCAGTGAGCCGCCAACAAGCGATGCGATATTTTAAGCACGGTATGTGGTCCGCTCTCCAGCCTAGGGGGACTCTTATGGGCGAAACGCGCAACCGAATGGAATATGAGGGCAAGGCTCTTTTTATAATTCGCAATGGCCAGAAGGTTGCCAAGTACGAAGCTGGGAATTGGGTGCCGTTACTCCCCGGAGTCGTCGTTCGCCCCACCCCCGATGGCATCAAGGTTGAAATGCCACACTAAGCCCGCCAGCAAAGCGGCGGACCCGCCAATACAAACCCCACCCGCAGGGGTTTGTTTTGCCGGTGGGGCGAGTTCACCGGCAAAGATGGTCATGCCGGTGCCAGTCCAAGTGGGAGGAATAAGAAGCGTAAGCGAACGGCACAGTAGAAGTCACTCTGTAGAACCAAATGGCCCTCGCTTTTTTGCCAGGGTGTGCGCCACCGGCAGCCGTTTTTTTATTCCGTCAGTCATGCCAAAAACGGTTAGTAATTTGGCGGTGCGATAAAAAATTATGCAGCCGGTTTCGTGGACCGCGCTTGTTTGCCCGGCATGATTTCCGGAACAGGTCGTCCGCTTAGTTGTTCGGCTTCGCCTTGGTAATAGTCCGCCATTTTCCGGAACGCCTGTTTTGCGTCACGGCTGCTCATACCCTCGGCCTGCGCACGAAGCAGGCGCGCCATTTTAAGTAGTTCGTCCTTACGCGACATATCGCAACCTCACTCCTGGCCAAGAAGATAAGGAGCCAAAAACGCGAAAAAAAGAGGGCGCGCCGAGGGCAAGCCCCGACGCGACCTACACTCTCTGGAATCCCGACTGGGCGAAGGGTTATGATTGTTTTCCAGGAGTGCTAAGGCCAACGCCCCCGACTGCCCTAGGTTTCCAGAGTTCCAGTTCCAACCGTTACGGCATAGACCACAGCATAATCGCGACGATCGCGAACATCGCAGCCGTCGCAAAAACCAACAACAATTTATTTAGGCTAACTCTTGTTCAACCGCCGAATGGTCGCAATTCATTGTAGAAATGGT
>Ga0081455_10009144_pt1 | contig 10217 bp, 9 predicted proteins | sample TabmetS3T2R1_FD_70207 | JGI IMG/M metagenome (GOLD analysis project Ga0081455, IMG submission 70207) | Tabebuia heterophylla rhizosphere microbial communities from the University of Puerto Rico - S3T2R1 | ecosystem: Host-associated > Plants > Roots > Rhizosphere ... | reverse complement strand
CATCCCGTAGGGAGGCGTAAATTCAGAGACGTACTTCACGTCCGGCGCCATCGGCATGTCGACGCGCGCCTCCGGACTTTGCGGCCGCAAAATTGGTCCGCTGCATCCGCAGAGCACAACGGCGGCGGCTAAGAATCGCAATCCGCCAAAGGCGGAATCGTTCGTAGTTCGACGCGTCATCCTTGAACGCTCCCTCGCCATGTTGAATCTGCCGCACCACATTCTGTGGTTTCAGCACCGCGCGGCTCGCGCGATTGTTTCAACTGAATTTGCGGCCGCTTCGACGAAAAGTGACGACACTTTCGCCGCCGGCGCGCTATCCAAGCTGGCGGAGAGTAGTGGCAAAACTTGACATGGTCAAGGTGGGTCATGCAAACAGATTGCGACCGACCGAGACGAGTGGCAACGATAGCATCGCTAGCGCCCGGCGCGGCGCCTGCGACCGAGCGCCGGAGCTATGGCAAATCGACTCCGCCGGGATTCCAGGGATGGCAGCGACCGATGCGCTTGAGCGCGAGCCAGCTGCCGCGAAGGGCGCCGTGCGCTTCGACGGCGTCGAGCGCGTAGTGCGAACACGAGGGATAGAAACGGCACTTCGGTCCGAACAACGGACTGATACCGAGCTGGTAGCCGCGGATCAGGATTTTGAGGACGAAGCGCATGCGGTCGCGACGCGTTGCCAAAGGGTGGCGAGGCTAGCACGCAAGTTCGCCGACGGTGCCTCGCGCGTGGGATTTTTTGCCCCGACCACGATGTCGACGGCGGGCAGCGTGTGCTGCGCGAGACGGAACGATTCGCGCACGATGCGCCGCAGGCGATTGCGCTCGGCACCGGTGCCCGCGGTCTTCACGGCGACGGCGAGGCCGATGCGTGGATGCGCGAGACCGTTCGGCATCACGCGCAGTCCGAAGAAGCGGTCGTCGATGCGACGGCCGCTCGCGTAGATCGCGTCGAACTGGAGCTTGCTGCGCAGGCGCTTTTCAGGGCCCAGGCGCAATCGAGGAGACATCGGCTGCAGGGCGGCGACGAACGCCGCGACGCCGGCGTCAGGGAACGATCTTCTTGCGGCCCTTGGAGCGGCGACGCGAGAGAACCTTCTGACCGCCCGTCGTTTTCATGCGCGCGCGAAAACCCGTGGCTCTTTTGCGGCGGAGCTTACTCGGCTGATAAGTGCGTTTCATGATGATCGTCCTAAAGCCACTGATCGCTAGGAAAAAAGGGCGTGAAGCGTACGCAGAGGGTGTCGCGCAGTCAATAAATCCGCGCCGAAAGACCCTCCTGAAAGATCGGTGGAACGGCTAGACTCGCTCCCCCTTTTTCCAGAGCCCAGCACCGGACCGCAACCCGTGACAGCAGCGACGCGCCCAAGCATGCCGGTGGAGACGGGATTGTGGCCACGCTGCGTGCGCGCGCTCGAGGACGAGCTGCCGGGCGAGCAATTCAACATGTGGGTGCGGCCGCTCCAGGCCATCGAGGGCAACGGCTCGCTCAAGTTGCTCGCACCTAACCGCTTCGCGGTCGACTGGGTCAACGCACACTTATTGTCACGTCTCGGCGAGATCGTGCGCCGGTTCGTCGAGGGCGATGCGCCCATCGTCACCGTCGAAGTCGGCTCGCGGGGCCCGGAGCCGCTGCGCGTCGTCGAGCCCGAAGGCACGACTCCCGTGCGCCCCAAGCGCAGCGAAGGCATCGTCGTCGGCGTCCGCCTGAATCCGGATTTCACCTTCAGCGGCTTCGTCGAAGGCAAGAGCAATCAGCTCGCGAAAGCGGCGTCCGTGCAGGTCGCGGAAAATCCGGGCCGCGCGTACAACCCTCTGTTCATCTACGGCGGTGTCGGTCTCGGCAAGACGCATCTCATGCAGGCCGTCGGTCACGCGATCAAGGCGCGGGATCCGGAGGCACGAGTGGCGTACATCCACTCCGAGCGCTTCGTGAGCGACATGGTCATCGCGCTCCAGCACAACAAGATGAACGAGTTCAAGACGGCGTATCGCTCGCTTGATGCGCTGCTGATCGACGACATCCAGTTCTTCGCGAACAAGGATCGCTCGCAGGAAGAGTTCTTCCACACGTTCAACGCGCTGCTCGAAGGGCAGCAGCAGGTCATCGTCACCTGCGATCGCTATCCGAAGGAAGTGTCGGGGCTCGAAGAGCGGTTGAAATCCCGCTTCGGTTGGGGACTCACGGTTGCGATCGAACCGCCGGACATCGAAACCTGCGTCGCGATCCTCATCGGCAAGGCGCAGGCAGCGAACGTCGTGCTGCCGGAAGAGGTTGCGTTCTTCGTCGCGAAGCGCATTCGTTCGAACGTTCGCGAGCTCGAAGGCGCGTTGAAGCGCGTCATCGCGAACTCGCGCTTCACGGGTCGTCCGATCACGCTCGAATTCACGAAGGAAGCGTTGAAAGACCTGCTGACATTGCAGGCGAAATTGATCACTATCGAAAACATTCAGAAGACGGTCGCTGACTACTACAAAGTGCGCGTCGCGGATCTCCTTTCAAAACGTCGCAGCCGTTCCATCGCGCGGCCTCGCCAGGTCGCGATGGCGCTCGCGAAAGAATTGACGACGCACAGTCTTCCCGAGATCGGCGACGCTTTCGGTGGCCGCGACCACACCACCGTCTTGCACGCATGCGGTCGCATCAAGGATTTGCGGGCCGCCGAACAGCGCGTCGGTGAGGATTATCAAAACCTGTTGAGAACCCTCACCGGATGACTGTGAAATTGATGTGGATAATTTTGGGGACAAAATCATCCACAGAAGACACACAGACGATCAGCAGGCTGTGGGTAAGTTGATTCAAGGGACATGGGGCACCAACTCTCTGATCAAGCGAAGGATTCGAAGTAATCCCCGGCTTGCACAGCCTCTATAGCTGCTACTACTGACTTTAAATCTTCAAGAACAGAAGGCATTCGCATGAAGCTCTCCGCGACTCGCGAGCAGGTCCTGGCACCGCTCCAAAGCGTCATTGGCGTCGTCGAGCGCCGGCAAACGATGCCGGTGCTTTCGAATGTCCTGCTCGCGGCGCGGAACAACCGCGTGAGCTTCACGGGTACGGATCTCGAGGTCGAGCTCGTCGCGACGAGCGAGGCGCAGGTTCAGCAGCCCGGTGACGTCACGGTGCCGGGACGCAAGTTGCTCGATATCTTCCGCTCGCTGCCGGAGAAAACGCCGGTAACGCTCGTGACCGAAGGCGAACGTGTCGTCATCAAGGCGGGAAAATCACGATTCACGCTTTCCACGCTCCCTGCTTCCGAATTCCCGATCGTCGACGAGATCAACGCGCAGCAGACCTTGACGCTCGGGCAGGGCGACTTCCGCCGGCTCATCGACAAGACTCACTTTTCGATGGCTCAGCAGGACGTGCGCTACTACCTCAATGGGCTTCTTCTGGAAACGGACGGTAAAACGCTGCGCGCGGTCGCGACCGACGGCCATCGTCTGGCATTGTGCGAGGCCGAGCTCGAAACGAAAGCGAAGACGAACCAGCAAGTGATCCTCCCGCGCAAGGGTGTGCTCGAGCTCCAGCGCATCCTAGGAGGGGACGGAAACGTCGATCTTGCGATCGGAACGGGCCACGTTCGCGCCCAGATCGGCGACATTCGCTTCACTTCGAAACTGATTGATGGTCGATTCCCCGAGTATGGACGCGTCATCCCGGCGAGCCCGACCAAACAGGTCGAGGCCGATCGTGAGGGCCTGCGCCAGGCGCTCCAGCGAACGGCAATCCTTTCGAACGAGAAATACCGCGGGGTTCGCATCAACTTGAAGTCGGATCTCGTCACGATCCAGGCGCATAACCCCGAGCAGGAAGAAGCCGAGGACCAGGTCGAAGTCACGTACAAGGGCGATGAGGTCGAGATCGGCTTCAACGTGACATATCTGCTCGATGCACTGGCCGCGGTCGACTCGGACAAGGTCGTGCTCGGACTGACGGACGGAAACAGCAGCTGCCTGGTGCGCGCCGCCGGCACGACGAGCTCCAAGTACGTCGTCATGCCCATGAGGCTCTGAGATCGCTCGCTCGGGCGAATCGATGTCGCTCGCCGAGCTGCGAATCCAGAACCTGCGCTGCATCGAGTCGGCAGCGCTCGAGCTTGCTCCCGATCTCAATCTGATCTCCGGTCCGAATGGGGCTGGAAAGACTTCCATTCTCGAAGCGGTCTTTTTGCTCGGTCGCGGGCGGTCTTTTCGAACGCGCAGCACCGAGCGCCTGATCCGACACGGGCAACCGACCCTGACCGTGTTCGGGCGTACAGGTGAAGTCCCCGAGCACGCCGCGGGAGTGGAAGTCAGTCGAGAAGGCACGAGAGCGCGTATCGACGCCACGGCGGCCGAGTCTCTCCTGGCGCTGTCAGGATTTCTGCCGGTCCAGTCCATCGACCCGGAAATTCACAAGCTGATCGACCAAGGCCCGGAGCGCAGGCGACGCTGGATGGACTGGCTGGTGTTCCACGTGGAACCAAGCTTCGCGATGCACTGGACCCGATATCAGCGGGCACTCCGACAGCGGAATGCAGCGCTGCGATCCGGCGACCCTGGGTTCGCCGCATGGGACGCGTTGCTGGTCGAGCATGGGGACGTCATCACTGCTCAGCGTCGTGCAGTCCTCACCCGGCTTCAGCCGTACTTCTCGGCGCTGCTCGGAAAGTTTTCGGCACTCGAGCTCTCCGCCAGTTTTCATTCCGGATGGAGCCAGGATCATTCGCTTCTCGAAGCACTGCGCCTCGGTATCGACCGGGATCGCGAGCGGGGCACAACAAACTCCGGGCCGCACCGCGCAGATCTGCATCTCCGCGTAAAAGGTCGAACCGCACGCGAGACGCTTTCGCGGGGTCAGCAGAAGCTCGCTGCCGTGGCGATGATCGTCTCCCAGATGCAGATGCTCAAAGCCGAACGAGCGGTGCGCGCCGTACTGCTTCTGGACGACCCGGCAGCCGAACTCGACCGACGAAATCTCCGCAAACTCATCGAAGAATTGGCGACGCTCGACTCGCAGATGATCGCGACCTCACTGACCCCGGAAATCGCGCTTTTTCAAGCACCTAGCGCAACGTTTCACGTGGAACAGGGGAGGGTTCTGCGGCTATAATCGGCCCAACTTTTTCAGGGTCGAACATGGCAAACGACGACGTCTACGACTCGAGCAAAATCAAAGTCTTAAAGGGCCTCGACGCGGTGCGAAAGCGCCCCGGCATGTACATCGGCGACACCGATGACGGCACCGGCCTTCACCATATGGTTTTCGAAGTCGTCGACAACGCAATCGACGAAGCGCTCGCGGGTTATTGCGATCGCGTGATCGTGACAATCCACGCCGATGAGTCGGTGACTGTTTCAGATAACGGCCGCGGCATTCCGACGGATATCCACCCGGATGAAGGCCGCTCCGCGGCTGAGGTCGTGATGACGGTGCTGCATGCCGGCGGCAAGTTCGACGACAGCTCGTACAAGGTCTCGGGCGGCCTGCATGGTGTGGGCGTCTCGGTCGTGAACGCGCTCTCCGACAACCTCTGGCTGACCATCAACCAGGACGGCAAGACCCACAAGATGGAGTTCAGGCTGGGCGACGCGGTCGCTCCGCTCGCGATCACCGGCGACACCACCGAGCGCGGCACGACGGTTCGCTTCAAGCCGAGCGCGACCATCTTCAGCAACATCACGTTCGTCTACGACATCCTCGCCAAGCGACTTCGCGAGCTGTCGTTCCTCAATTCGGGCGTGCGCATCGAGCTCATCGACGAGCGCGAGGCGAAGTCCGATGTGTTCGAACACCAGGGCGGTCTGCAGGAGTTCGTGAAACACCTGAACCGCTCGCGCATCGGCATTCACCCGAACGTCTTCTGGTTCCGCTCGCAGGAAGGTGCGATCGGCGTCGAGGTCGCGATGCAGTGGAACGACTCGTACACCGAGTCGATGTTCTGCTATACGAACAACATTCCGCAGAAGGACGGCGGCACGCATCTCGCCGGCTTCCGCGCCGCGCTCACGCGCACGCTCAACGACTACATCGAAAAAGAGATGGCGTCGAAGAAGGAGAAGATCCCGACCACGGGCGACGACTCGCGCGAAGGGCTCACGGCGATCCTCTCCGTCAAACTACCCGATCCGAAGTTCTCCTCGCAGACGAAGGACAAGCTCGTCTCGTCCGAGGTGAAGGGCGTGGTCGAGCAGGCTGTCGGCGCGAAGCTCGCGGAATTCCTGCTCGAGCATCCGCAGGAAGCGAAGGCGATCGTCGGCAAGATTATCGAAGCTGCGCGTGCACGCGAAGCTGCGCGCAAGGCGCGCGAGATGACGCGCCGGAAGGGCGCGCTCGACATCGCGGGTCTTCCCGGAAAGCTCGCCGATTGCCAGGAGAAGGATCCGGCGCTCTGCGAAATCTTCATCGTCGAGGGCGACTCCGCCGGCGGCTCCGCCAAACAAGGTCGCGATCGGCGCACCCAGGCGATCCTGCCGCTCAAGGGCAAGATCCTGAACGTCGAGAAGGCACGCTTCGACAAGATGCTGTCGTCCGCGGAAGTCGGCACGCTGATCACCGCGCTCGGCTGCGGCATCGGCAAGGACGACTTCGACATCGGCAAGCTGCGCTATCACCGCATCATCATCATGAGCGTCGACGGCGACGATCACGTTTTTGTTCGAGATCCCGGCTCGACCAGCGCCCGCATGGTGCGTATCGGGCAATTCATTGATGCAACACTGGCGAAACAGTCGGCCGGTGAGCGTATCGATAAGATCACGGGTGGCGAATTGGGCGATGTTCTCTGCTTCGGTGTGGACAATCGAGAGATTCGATTCCGACCGATCAAGAGCGTCATCCGCCATCCCCTCGAAGAGAAACTGTTCGACGTTCGGACCGCTTATGGTCGGTCCGTGCGCGTCACGTCGAGCCACAGCGTCTTCGTGCACGAGGACGGCGGCATCAAGCTCAAACGCGGCGCCGATCTGAAGCTCGGCGACCGGCTCGTGGCCCCGCGGCATCTGGCGCTGCCGGTGACTGCGCCGGCGCACCTCGATCTGCTCCCGTCGTTACATTCTGATGCCGGCGCGAACCAGATCTGGCTGCGCGGCCCGGCAGTCGAGGACTGGTTCAAACGTCGTGTCGTCCAGCGCCACTCGCAAAACTCGCAACTCGTCGGGCAGCGCGTGGACATTCCCACGGACGTGCGCAACGAGCTCGCTGAGCGACGGCGCCTGAAGGGCATTACCAATCGAGCGCTCTGCAAGTCCATTGGAATCTCGCAGCCGGTCACGTTCTACGCGTGGGAGAAGGGCACCTCGCGCCCCACGCTCGAGCACTTCCGTGCCTATCTACACGCCGTCGGCGCAGATTGCGATCAGTTCCTCGAAAGAGTTGCAGTCGGCCAAAGCCGACTAGACCGGACCTGGGCCCATCAATATCTCGGCAGCGGAGCCAATGCAGTACGGCCGCACGTTCGTCTCTCCGAGCTCGACGCACCAGACCTCGATTTCTTTGCGGCTCGAGACGATTTCGAATTGACGCCGGAGCACCACGCGGAGCACGGGATTCCGCGATGGCTGCCGGTCAACGAGGATCTCCTCACAGTGTTGGGGTTCTACGTGGCCGAGGGCTCGTGCTCGGATCGCAACGGCATTCGCCTGTCGATCGGCAAGGGGAATCAGGCCTTCGCCCCGGTCGTTCGGCGTGCTCTCGCGAACATCTTCGGCATCGAACCCGTTCTCTATGTCTCTGCCGACCGCTGCGCGGAACTCAAGCTCGTAAACCGGGTTGCCGCGTGCGCATGGCAGCGGTTGTTCGGATTCGAAGCCAGCGACTCGCTCAGCAAGCGAATCCCGGATCTCGTGTTCAACGTGAGCAAGAAGCTCCGCGAGGACTTTCTGCGCGGGTATCTGCACGGAGACGGTACGGTCGGAAATGGGCGTATCGCATTCAGCACCAGCTCGCGCGACCTCGCGAGCGGCGTGATGTATCTGCTGAGCTCGCTCGGCGTCGTCGCCTCGATGTCCGAGATGCAGCCAAACGGCGTCGTGCGCGAAATCCGCGGCATGCCCTGCCAGACGAAGAATCGCTACTGGGTCATTTCGGTCACTGCCTCTGCGGACTTGCGCAAGCTGGAAGCCGTATGGCGCGACCACGCCGGGGCGGCGCAAATGCGGGCGCATCTTGCCAACACGCGCGACGTCGGCCGCCGGTTCATCGAACTCGACGGCGACCTGATGTCGCTCGAGATCACGTCCATCGACGAAGTCGAACCGACGAATGGCAACGTGTACGACTTTTCGGTCGAGGGCGATGAGAACTTCGTCGCCGGAATGGGGGGCATCTGCTGCCACAACACAGACGCGGACGTGGACGGCTCTCACATCCGCACGCTGCTGCTCACATTCTTCTATCGCCAGATCCCGGACCTCATCAAGGCCGGTCACGTCTACATCGCGCAGCCGCCGCTGTACAAAGTGAAGCGCGGCAAGCAAGAGGTCTACGTGAAGGACGATGCGGAGCTCAACCGCATGCTGCTCGCATCGGCGCTCGACGAAGCCGGACTGCACGTGAACAGCTCAGCGCCGGCGTTGGCCGGCGCGGGACTCGAAGCGCTCGCGCGCCAGTACATGGAAGTGCAGGCGATCATCCGCCGTTGGGCGCGTCGCTACGACGAGCGCCTGCTCGATCAGCTCATCTACGTGCCCGCGGTGTCCGCCGCGGAGTTCGATCGCGCGGACTGGATGCGCGACTGGACTCGAGATCTCGCGCAGCAGCTGAACGGCCTGTCCGACAGCCCGCGCAGCTACCAGGTCGAGTATCGGAAAGCCGAAGGTCATCCCACCCGTGTAACAGTAAGCAAGACTGAGCATGGGTCTGTCACAGAAAAGGCATTGCCGAAGGAATTCTTCGAATCCGCGGAGTACCTGCGGATCGTCGAGCTCGGCAAGACGCTGGCCGGGATGATCGGCGAGGGTGCCTACATCAAGCGCGGCGACGCGCGCGAAGAAGTCGGCTCGTTCAAACAGGCGATGTCGTGGCTGCTCGAGCAGGCACGCAAGGGCCAGTCGATCCAGCGCTACAAGGGTCTTGGCGAGATGAACCCCGAGCAGCTCTGGGACACGACGATCAACCCCGAGACGCGCCGGCTCATGCAAGTGCGCATCGAAGACATCCTGGCGTCCGACGAAATCTTCACGACGCTCATGGGCGACCAGGTCGAACCGCGGCGCGAGTTCATCGAGAAGAACGCGCTCGCGGTGTCGAACCTCGACGTCTAACTACCCGCGTGGCCGGCGCCCGCAACAAGCCGGCCACGCGGAAGCTTGCACCCCGGCGGCTCGCCGGCGGCAACCCGCAGATCCCGAAAGGCGACGGCGACGCACCGGTGAAGGCCTACATCGCGGCACTGCCCGGATGGAAGCGGTCGAGTGGCCGGAAGCTCGACACCCTCATCACACGCACCGTGCCCGGCGTGCGCAAGGCGGTGAAGTACAACTCACCGTTGTATGGCCTGGACGGCCGCACCTGGTTTCTCTCGCTGCACGCATTCGATCGGTATCTCAAGGTCACGTTCGTCCGCGGCGCGGACCTCGACCCTGTCCCACCCGTGAGCTCGAAGACGCCGCTCGTCCGCTATTTCCACATTCATGAAACAGACGTGCTCGATGAAGGGTTGCTCGCCGGCTGGATCGAGCAAGCGAGCCGGTTGCCGGGCGAGAAGCTCTGAGCTCGCGCTGCCGAAGATTTCCAATTCTTCCGCACGGGAACTCGCGACGATCTGCAGGTCTTACGTCCTTTGAGGCCGGGAGTCGCCCATGCATGGATCCTCCTCACGCCGCCGGCTCCTGCTGACCCTCTCGCTCGCGGCTGGCACGCTCCCGTTCGCCTCGCTGTCGAGGTCGGCATCCAATCAAAACGGCCGCACACGTCGCGTCTTCATCACCGGGTCCACCGACGGCCTCGGCCGCGGCGCAGCCGAGGAACTCATCAAGCAGGGACACCCGGTGGTGCTCCATGCGCGTTCGAAAGCGCGCGCGGCCGCGCTCTCGGATCTCGCCCCCAAGGCCGCGGGAGTCGTGATCGGCGATCTCTCGAGCGCCACCGAAACGCGTGTGCTCGCGGACCAGGTCAACAAGATCGGCCGCATGGACGCGGTGATCCACAACGCCGGCATCTTCCGCGAATCGAGTCGCGGCAATACGTCCGAAGGCCACGCGAAAGTGCTCGCGGTGAATACGCTGGCGCCC
>Ga0081455_10009143_pt1 | contig 10218 bp, 7 predicted proteins | sample TabmetS3T2R1_FD_70207 | JGI IMG/M metagenome (GOLD analysis project Ga0081455, IMG submission 70207) | Tabebuia heterophylla rhizosphere microbial communities from the University of Puerto Rico - S3T2R1 | ecosystem: Host-associated > Plants > Roots > Rhizosphere ... | reverse complement strand
GGTCGTCCTATCGGCCTGACTGAACTCCTCGAACAGCCTAGCCTACTGCTTCGCTGTCATCGCAATGCTGGTATCGGACGGACAGCTCAATCCAGTCGCGGCCGTGCCTGGCCCTAGTTGCTCGCAACGGCTCTGGCCCTCTTAGACCTATCATGCGTTTGGCTTGCAAGCTCTATGCAGGGACACACACGGTGGCGAGTAAGAACAAAATTCCCCCGATTAGCCAAACCAAGGCCGATGCGACGTCTGCAGTCCTAGACCGGTGAGGTCTCCCCCGCTTCGATGTTTGAGTGATCATGAGATTGATCTCCTTCGTGGCCGGCTTTAGCACCCCGGCGTGTGCGCGTGCTGCCGCTTGTTTCTGCCAGCGAAAGCTGATCCCCTGACTGCAAGGGGACCTAGCGTAAAACCTCGCGCGTACTCAGTGAAGCAGCTCACACGGGCCGGCTCTTGGCTCATTTTTTCCGGTCACTCGGCTGCCTCGATGTTAGCGACTTGCGCCGCACCAGCTTGCATGGTGGCGGCTAGCACGTGGTAGACGTTGGCCCAGGCGGAGCGAACCTCCGGCGTGAAGTCTTGACCGAGGCCACGCTCAAGCGTCCAGAGCAGCGCTTCTCCGACCAGCCGATAATGTTCTGTCTTCACTCCATAACTAGAATGGCGTGCCCCAAGTGCTTTCACTGCCGGGACGAGTTGATTTAAATTACTGAGGCCGCCAACCGCTGTGGCGATCATCTGCATCAGCTTCTGCTTCTGCCGACGCAGATCGGCCGGAAACAGCTCACGCAGCTTCGGCGAAATCGCGAACAGGCGATCATAGAAAAGATCAGCGGCCGCGCTCTGAATCGGAACGACCCGAGCGAAAGACGTGCGCACCAGCGCTATGTCGTTGGCATTCAACATTGCATTTTCTCCACGAGAACTAGCCGTTATCGGCGTTTGAGCCCGGATGCCTTAGCCTCGGACCCAATGTCATGCTTGAGGCCGACCTCCAGTGGAGCTTGAATTTCTTTGAAGATTTTCTGGAGATTGCGTTGACGCGAGGAGCCTAAACATCTGGCCAATTTGGAGCATCCATCCTTGATGGCCGTCAACGTAGGACCGCCCGCCGTACCTCGTTATGCAACTTCCAGCCTTTCGGCTGTGGCGTCCCCATCGAGACTTGGTTGGAATTGCTATTCAAATACTTGCCCGCGGAGGCGTCGGTTGGAACCGGGCACTCCGCGCGACATCGCGCTAGGAGCACGCTATCATTGGCTGCTCTTCCTGACCTGGCGCTGTCGCTGCTCCTTGGCATCCGGAGGCTGAGGGACAGCGGCACTGCCGCCTTGACTGGGACTGACACCAAGATTGCGCTTGCTCCTATCATCAATCGTGTAGGACCGGCTGGCATAGCCGGCTCCTGCGCAAGTTTTCAGAACTGTAGGTAGGCTTTAGAGACTTGTCGGATCGACAGCCAGACGCCCGACGGACCGTAGAAAGGTTCCCGGCCGCAAAGCGGCCGGGTTGATCCGAACAGCCTAGCCACCGCAGCCGAAGCTGCTGGTCCGACCGTATCCCAGGTCTTCCTGGCAGTACGGGCCTGCGGCAGCCGGAACGGTTGCAAGTGTGGCCATGGCCAAAGCAAGGGCCAGAACAATCCTAGTCATTGTCGTCTCCTATGGTTTACTGACTTGTATTACAGCAGACCGCATGGCCGCCGTTTACTGTGTAATGCCAGAATGCAACGGTGAGCCCGTGAAACAATTCAAGGGGGCCTCATCCGGTGCGCGCTAGCACGTGGCCGGATGTATAGCTGCGGATCGAACGGCAAGCTTGAAGCCGATTTTTAGTTTATCCTGAATTTGTTTGGAGATTTCGTGCAGATTGCTTGGACTTTCAACGTTTGGCCGTTCAGAGGGGGTATGTGCTCAAGGGGTGACAGCGATTGTGCTTTGAGCAGCGTAGAACTCGAACGCAAACGCAACGGCCTGAATGTGTGACATGATGCGCCGCTCCAAGTCGGGTCCATCACCTGGCGCAAATAGACCCGACGAAAACCCCCGCCGGGCGGCAAGCAGGATGTTATCAGCAGCATGGAAAAAGAGATTGAGAATCAATCAGCTGGGACAATTGCGCACCTACTTGGACGCGCCGTGTCGGTGACGGGGACCACCTTCATTCGACGTGATTCGAGCTGGAGAGCGGCGAATGTGGGTTGAGCCAAGCAGGCATTTGACGCAAGTGGCTTTTGGTGATGGCGCGTCGTCTTGCGCTATGTCTGATGACGCGAAAATGCTGGGTCAGAAAGGCAGAGCGTACAGCCGCTCAACAAATGACCAGGTGCTTTGGAGAGCTTGGACCTCCGCCATCCAGCGCGTTTCGAGCGAAACGAAGTCCGACTTTATGTCGGATGCTCCATTTACTGTGCGCGTTGCCTGTATTGCGCGGCTGTAGTTTTCGAACATGATCAAACCCTCCATCCAGGGAGTGATCACCTAATCCAGTTTGATTGATAGCGCGTGTGAGGTTGCTCACACCCTGAACTTTTTTCTTGGGTTCTCAACCTGTCGCCAAACGGCATGGCGTTTCCCACCTGGTCAGCGCACGCATTTGATGTGCGGATAATTCAGGAGCTCACTGGGATCAGATCGCCGCCAGACAATCTGCAAGAAATCTCCAGACGAATTCAGGCTCCGCCACAGCTCGGCTTCAAGTTTTTCATTGAATCTACGGATAAGCATGCGGCCACGTCGTACCGAGCTCAACTCAAACCCGTGTGCGGCCAACGCGCATCTGCGCTGGGGCCAAACCTCAAGGAGAGGATTACGACCATGGCTGTTACAGCTAGCTTTTTGTCGATCGCTCGCATGTTATCGGTGTTCGGCGACAGTCTCGACAATACAATCACAATCAGCCGCAACGCAGCTGGTAACATTCTCGTAAATAATGGCGCAGTGCAGATTAATGGTGGCGCTGCCACCGTTGCCAACACCGACCTGATACAGGTGTTCGGTCAGGGGGGCAATGACGTGATCACGCTTAACGAGGCGAACGGCGCGCTGCCGGCCGCCAACCTGTTTGGGGGTGCCGGCAACGACACACTGACCGGCGGTTCGGGCGGAGACATGCTTTTCGGCCAAATCGGTAACGACACCCTCCTCGGCAAGGGTGGCAACGACTTCCTCTTCGGAGGGGCCGGCAACGACACGCTGACCGGCGGCGACGCCGACGATCAGATGTTCGGGGAAGGCGGCGACGACCGCTTCATCTGGAATCCAGGCGACGACACCGATCTGGTCGAGGGCGGCGACGGCACCGACACCGTCGAGGTCAACGGCGGCAACGGCGCGGAGGTTTTCACCGCGACCGCCAACGGTACCCGCGTGCGCTTCGACCGGCTCGATCCCGCGCCATTCAGCATTGACATGGGCACGACCGAAAAGCTTGTCCTCAACATGAACGGCGGCGACGACAGCTTCAGCGCGACAGGCAATCTGGCCGCTCTCATCGGCGTGACCGTCGACGGCGGTACTGGCAACGACACCATTCTCGGCAGCAACGGCGCCGATCTCCTGCTCGGCGGCGACGGCAACGACTTCATCGACGGCCAGCAGGGCAACGACGTCGCCCGCCTTGGCGCCGGCGACGACGTGTTCCAGTGGGACCCCGGCGACGGCAGCGACATAGTGGAAGGCCAGGACGGCACTGATACCCTGCTGTTCAACGGCAGCGCTGGCGACGAAATTTTCGCGGCCTCGGCGAACGGCGGGCGTGTTCTTTTTACGCGCAACCTCGGCAACATCGTTATGGATCTCGACGATGTCGAGAGGATCGACCTCAATGCGCTTGGCGGCACCGACAGGACCACCGTCAATGATCTCAGCGGGACGGACGTGATCGAGGTCAACGTCAATCTCGCCGGGACGATTGGCGGAACCACCGGCGACGGCTCGGCCGACACGGTGATCGTCAACGGCACGAACGGCAACGACGTCGTCGATGTGTTCGGAGCGGTAACCTCGGTCTCGGTCCTCGGCCTTGCGGCACGGATCAACGTCACCAACAGTGAAGGGGCCAACGACTCGCTCGTCATCCAGGGTCTCGGCGGTAACGACGGCATCACTGCCACCACGCTGCCGGCCGGCGTCATTAAGCTCACGCTCGACGGCGGCGCCGGGGATGACACCATCCTCGGCAGCCAGGGCGCAGACCTGATCCTTGGCGGCGACGGCAACGACTTCGTCTTCGGCGATAATGGCAACGACCGCGCGCTGATGGGTGCCGGCGACGACGTGTTTCAGTGGAATCCGGGCGACGGCAACGACACCATCGAAGGCCAGGACGGCTTTGACACCATGCTGTTCTTCGGCGCCAACATCAACGAGACCATCAACATCGCGGCCAACGGCGGACGGGTGCTCTTCACCCGCGACATCGCCAGTGTCACGATGGACCTCGACGACGTCGAGCACATCGAGTTCCGCGCGCTCGGCGGCGACGACAACATCGTGGTCGGCGATCTCAGCGGGACGGATGTGAAGAGGATCGACATCGACCTGCGCGGCCCCAACGGGGGCGGCGATGGAGCGGCGGACACCGTCACCGTCAACGGCAGTCAGGGCGCTGACGTGTTTGGCGTCGCAGGCGATGCCGGAGGAGTCACGGTGTTCGGTCTCCAGGCGACGGTGAACATGTTTTTCCCGGAGGCTGCGAATGATCGGTTAACGCTCAATGGGCTTGCGGGCGACGACGTCATCAATGCGACAAGCCTCGAGGCCGGCGCAGTCCAGCTGACGATGAACGGCGGTCTTGGCGCAGACCTGTTCCTCGGCAGCCAGGGCGACGACCTCGTGAACGGCGGCGACGGCGACGACACCGCCCTCATGGGCGCGGGCGACGACGTGTTCGTCTGGAACCCGGGTGACGACAACGACACCATCGAAGGTCAGGATGGTTTCGACACGCTCCTGTTCAACGGCGCCAATGTCGACGAGCAGATCAATATCTTTGCGAACGGCGGGCGGGTGCTCTTCACCCGCAACGTCGCCAGTGTCACCATGGACCTCGACGACGTCGAGGCGATCGATTTCAATGCAAAGGGCGGCGCCGACACGATCACAATTGGTGATCTGTCGGGAACTGATGTCACGGAAGTCAACATCGACCTGGGCGGCGTCGACGGCCAGGCCGACACGATCATCATCAACGCCACCAACGGCGACGACGTGGCCCTGGTCGTTGGTGACGCCAGTGGGGTCTCCGTCCTGGGCTTGGCCGCGCAGGTGAATATTTCAGGCTTCAACGCCAACGAGGGCGACCGTATCGTCATCAATGGCCTCGGCGGCGATGATGTGGTCCAGGCATCGGGGCTCGCGGCGAGCGCCATCAAACTTACCGCCTTTGGCGGCGATGGCGACGACATCCTGGTCGGCGGCGACGGCAACGACACGCTCAGCGGCGGCGATGGCGACGACGTCCTGGTCGGCGGCCTTGGGATCGACATTCTCGACGGCGGCCTCGGCAGCAATGTCGTTATCCAATAAGGGGCCGCCACAGCCCCTCCTGATCCAACCATCGCCGACCCCGCGAAGGCGGGCGGCACCGGGGGGCGCCCAAGGCGCCTCCCGTTCCTCGGCCGCGCAGGTGCCGGAGTTCTAAATCTCTCAACGAAATCTCCAGGAAAAGTTCATCTGCGCGCCAAGCATGGCCCCGGGCACCCGCCTACAAGTGAGACTGGAAATCGCACCCCTGCGGCGAAAAAAGCCATGAAAATACAAGCGAAAAGCGACACAAAATCCGAGCTGCGCGCGGCGCTCGGATCGTGCAAGAGCGCGCTGGTCGGGATCGCGGCATTCAGCGGGCTCATCAACCTCCTGATGCTGACCAGCTCGCTGTTCATGCTGGAGGTCTACGATCGGGTGCTGCCGAGCCGCAGCGTGCCGACCCTGGTAGGTCTGTCGATTCTGGCCGGCATCCTTTTGACGTTCCAGGCGCTTCTCGAGATCACGCGGGGGCGCCTGCTGGTGCGCATCGGCAGCCGCCTCGACGGCCGGTTGAGCCCGCGCGTCTACGATGCGGTGGTGCGTATGCGGAGCAAGCCGGGAAGCGACGGCCAGCAGCCGGTCCGCGACCTCGACACGATCCGCTCGTTCATGTCGAGCACGGGACCCAACGCGCTGTTCGATCTGCCCTGGGTTCCGCTGTACCTCGCCATCTGCTTCGCGTTCCACACGCTGATCGGCGTGACCGCGCTCGGCGGCGCGATCGTGCTCATGGCCCTAACCTTCCTGGCCGAATCGCTGTCCCGTCGTCCGGTCAAGGCCGCGACCGCGCATGCGGCCGCGCGCAACCGCTTTGCAGAGGCGAGCCGGCGCAACGCCGAGGTGATCATGGCGATGGGGCTGTCCGAGCGGCTGCTGGCGCGCTGGCTCGATCTCGGGCGCGACTATATCGCGCAGCAGAAACGCGCCAGCGACGTGGCGGGCGGACTGGGCTCGGCCGGCCGCACACTACGGACGGCGCTGCAATCGGCGGTGCTCGGCGTCGGCGCCTATCTCGTGATCGAGCAGGAGGCGACCGCCGGAATCATCATCGCGAGCTCGATCCTGTCCGGCCGCGCGCTGGCACCGATCGATCTGGCCATTGCCAACTGGAAGGGTTTTGTGTCGGCACGGCAGGGTTGGCGGCGACTCGACGAGGTGCTGGCCGCGATACCCCCCTCGGCCACACGGCTTGAGCTTCCACCGCCTGCGCAGACGCTTTCGCTCGAAGCGTTGAGCGTTGCACCCCCCGGCGCGAAGGCCCCGGTCGTGCAAGACATTCGGTTCACTCTGAAAGCCGGCAGCGCCCTGGGTATTGTCGGACCGAGCGCCTCCGGCAAGTCGTCGCTGGTGCGGGCGATCGTCGGGGTATGGCCCGCTATGCGTGGCTGTGTGCGGCTTGACGGGGCGACCATCGATCAGTGGACCACTGCGGCCCGCGGCCGCCACATCGGTTATCTACCACAGGATGTCGAGCTGTTCGAAGGAACGGTTGCCCAGAACATCGCGCGCTTCGAGCAAGAACCGCCCGCCGCAGCGGTAATCGCCGCCGCCAAGGCCGCAGGAGTCCATGACCTCATCGTCAACCTGCCCGCCGGCTACGAGACCGAGCTCGGCGAGCGCGGCACGGCCCTGTCCGCCGGCCAGCAGCAGCGGATCGCACTCGCGCGCGCACTCTACAACGAGCCGTTCCTGGTCGTACTCGATGAGCCCAATTCCAATCTCGATGCTGAAGGGGAGGAGGCGCTAACCAAGGCCATCCTCGGCGTTCGCGCGCGCGGCGGCATCGTGATCATCGTTGCCCATCGCCCGAGCGCACTGGCGGCGGTGGACCACGTGCTGGCAATGGTGCGGGGAACACAGCAGGCCTTCGGGCCGAAGAGCGAGGTTCTGGCCAGGCCCGCTCGGCGCGAATCCAATGCGCCTGCGCCGCTCAAAGTCGTTCCACAGACCAACGTGTGAACCCGATGGAACAGAACATCGCTCGCGACGAAGGCGTCTCCATTCGCCGCCACCTCCTGAGTGGCGTCGTCATCGCCTTGCTGCTGACTGTCGGGGTTGGCGGCTGGGCGACGACCACCGAACTGTCCGGTGCCGTGATCGCACCCGGATCGATTGTGGTCGACACCAATGTCAAGAAGGTGCAGCACCTCACTGGCGGCATCGTCGGCGAGCTACTGGTCCGCGACGGCCAGCGAGTTCGCGTGGGCCAGGTCGTGCTGCGGCTTGACGAAACCGTCACGCGAGCCAATCTCGCTATTGTCACCAAAGGCCTCGACGAGCTGACCGCGCGTCAGGCCCGGCTGGCGAGCGAGCGCGACCAGACCGAGCAAGTCGCCTTTCCGGCTGCCTTGATGGCACGCGCGAACGAGCCCGACGTCGCCGCTGTCATCCAAAGTGAACGCAAGCTGTTCGAGCTGCGCCGCAGCGCCCGGGTCGGCCAGAAGTCACAGCTCAGGGAGCGCATCGGACAGCTTGACGAGGAGGTCCGCGGGTACACGGCACTGCAGGAGGCAAAAGCGGAGGAAATCGAGCTGATCCAACGCGAGCTCGAAGGCGTTCGAGCGCTCTGGAACAAGAACTTAGTGCAGATCAATCGCCTGATCTCGCTCGAACGGGAGGCTTCGCGCCTCAAGGGCGAGCGCGCGCAGTCAGTCGCGGCTATAGCCCAGTCGCGCGGCAAGATCGGAGAGATCGAGCTGCAGATCATCCAGATCGACCAGGATCTGAGCAGTGAGGTGGCGCGCGAGCTGCGCGAAGTAGAGGGTAAAATCGGCGAGTTCGTTGAGCGCAAGGTGGCGGCCGAAGATCAACTCAAACGCGTCGATATCCGCGCGCCCCAAAATGGCGTGGTGCATCAGCTCGCGGTGCATACGGTCGGCGGGGTCGTGCCTCCCGGAGATCCGATCATGCTGATCGTTCCGGAGGCCGATGCGCTGTCGGTCGAAGCAAAGATCTGGCCGCAGGATATCGACCAGCTGCACGTCGGCCAGTCGGCCGGGCTGCGCTTCTCCGCCTTCAACCAGCGAACGACACCGGAGATCAACGGAGTGATCACTCGCATCTCAGCCGACGTCTCGCGCGACGAGAAGTCCGGGTTGAACTATTACACCGCACGAATCGGTATCAACCCCGAGGAGATCGTCCGCCTCGGCGATGTCCGGCTCGTTCCCGGAATGCCGGTAGAGACCTTCATGAAGACGTATGACCGCACCGTCCTGTCGTATTTCATCAAACCGCTGGAGGATCAGGTCATGCGCGCGTTCCGGGAACGGTGAGCGCTAAGCATGATGGAATAATTCCTGATTAAATCGCTGCGGTGCTGACAGGGGCTTACCGACCGCAAGTGTCTCGCGGCAGTCAGGCCTATGCTTCGCGAGGTCGTCGAAACTCTGCCGGTCGGCTTGACCGACGCAAGCTTCTGGTTGGCCGAGGGACTGGCGGCGGCTTCCGAAGTTGCGGTCGGGTGGGGGGCGTCCGCCGCTGCTCCGGCGCAAGGTTCATTCACAATCTTCATGAAATCTCCAAGGAAATTTAAGACGCGCCAAAGCCCACCCTCAAGCATGTCACCGCGTCTGCGGCTAAACATCCGGCTATGTGCATGGTGCCCGATACCCGCCCGCTCACACGTGGGGACTCGGCTCCTCGAAAGGACCACGGTCATGGCCATTATCGACTTTTTTCCGCCCCGCCTGACGGACGACGCAACGATCAGGACCAGTCATGGCGTAGCCGAAACAATTCTCGACAACGGCGGCGCGGGCACAATCGGAAACGGCAGGGCCACGGCCGTCAATGCCTGCGATCATTGTGGCAGACGATTCGGCATGGTGACCTATCGCTGGTGGGGCAGCAAATTCTGCAAGAAGACCTGCAAAGCCTCATTCCTCCGAGAACTTGGGCTTGGCCGGCTGGAAATCTGCCGCTGGTTCGGCTTCCATCGTGGTGGGTTGGCTTCAAGCTCCTCCTCCACTCTTGCATCGTCCTGCGGTTGAGATGGCGCGTACCCGCGACGTCATGCAGATCGTCGCCGAGACCATGGCGACAAGGCCGGCGCCGAGCCGCCTGGAAGCCTTATCTGATGATGAGCTGTGGCAGCTTTACGAGGCCTACATTTGGCGGCCCAGAGATCGACAACTGGATGAACTAAACGAAGCGATCTTAGCCGAGATCGACCGCCGCGCCAAACTGCCATCGCAAAGTTCAGCCTGATCCGACGAGGAAACGCAGCGCATCGCAGTTCCGGAAATTTCAGGTCAGGGTGGTGGGCTACATCTACAAGGAGATCGGTCGCGGTTGCTTCCAATCGCAAGTGGTCGGTATCGGTGATCTCGCGAGCGCCACCCACTAGGAGCATACTGCCGGGGGAGGCCGCTGATTACGAAATAGCTTGCCACCTACGCTTCGATTGCCCGGTGGGATCGGGGCGTGACAACCATGCTGCGATCCGTTCGCGCATCGCTCGCTCGTTTGCTATCCGTAGGTTGGCGCTGAAGGCCTCTCCCTTAGCCGCTGCCTTAAGACGAGCGCAGGTTGCGGAGCGGGTCACTACTGAGAGAGAGCGAGAAATCGCTGCGATTTCAACGCTCGTGTTCGATTCCTGTCGCTCTCGGTACCCAAGTGATCTTTCGAAAAGTGCACAGGTTCAGCTTCCGAAAAATGCCGAGATTTCAGGCGATTACAAATTCCGTACTAA
>Ga0081455_10009142_pt1 | contig 10219 bp, 8 predicted proteins | sample TabmetS3T2R1_FD_70207 | JGI IMG/M metagenome (GOLD analysis project Ga0081455, IMG submission 70207) | Tabebuia heterophylla rhizosphere microbial communities from the University of Puerto Rico - S3T2R1 | ecosystem: Host-associated > Plants > Roots > Rhizosphere ... | reverse complement strand
CGGCCGCCACCGCGCCGACCGTCACACGGGTCCGGCGATACGCCACCTTGGCGCGCTCGGTGAAGATCCAGATGGCGATGACCATGATCGGCATCACGGCGAACGTCACCAGGGCCAGCCTCGGGCTGAGGTAGAGCATGATGCCGATCGTGCTGAACAAGAGCAGGACGTCCGTGAAGAGGCTGAGAATGCCGTTGGTCAGCACCTCGTTCATGGCCAGGACGTCGTTGATGAGGCGCGAGACGGTGACGCCGGTCGGGTGCTTGTGGAAGTAGCCCAGCGGCAGGCGCTGGAGGTGGCGGAACATCTGCGCGCGCAGCGTCATCAGGATCTCTTGCCCGACCTCGGACATGATGACGATCTGGCGGGCCGAGGCGGCGTAGTTGAGCACGTAGACGACGAGCGTGAACGCGACGAGCACGGTCAGGCCGGGGATGTCGCCCTTGGCGATGTGCTCGTCGATGGCGACCTTGACGAGGTACGGCCCGAGCACGGTCATCAGGGTGGCGAAGGTCGTCAGGATGAGCGCCCAGACGAGGCGGCCTCGGTGCGGGTGGACGTAGGTCAGGGCACGCTTCGCGATGCCCTTGTCGAAGACGATGCCGTCGACGTCGGGGACGTCGTCCAGGCCACCGCCGCCCTGACCGCCGCCGGCCCGGAACCGCAGTCCGGTCTGCGGGCCCATCATGAGGGTGCCCCCTCGACGATGGCAGCGACGTCCTCCTCGATCTGGGTCCGGTCGGCGGCGTCGTCGTCGGACTGGAGCTGGAGGGCGTAGGTGTCGCGGTAGACCGGGCTCGTTGCCAGGAGCTCCTCGTGCGTGCCGTGTGCCACCACCTGTCCACCCTCCAGCACCAGGATCTGGTCGGCGCTCGCGATGGTCGAGACCCGCTGGGCCACCACCAGCACGGTCGCGCCCCGGGTCCACGGCACGAGGCGGGCCCGCAGCCGGGCGTCGGTGGCCAGGTCGAGCGCCGAGAACGAGTCGTCGAACAGGTACACCTCGGGCTTGCGCACCAGGGCCCGGGCGATGGCCAGCCGCTGGCGCTGGCCGCCGGACACGTTGGTGCCGCCCTGCGAGATGTGGGTCTCGAGGCCGAGGGGCATGGCCGCGACGAAATCGGCGGCTTCGGCCACGGTGAGCGCCTCCCACATCTCCTCGTCGGTGGCGTCGGGCTTGCCGTAGCGCAGGTTGGAGGCGATCGTGCCCGAGAACAGGTAGGGCTTCTGGGGGACCAGGCCGATGCGCTGCCACAGGGCATCGGGCTCCATGTCGCGCACGTCGACCCCGTCCACCAGCACCTGGCCCTCGGTGACGTCGAACAGGCGGGCCACCAGGTTGACCAGCGTGGTCTTGCCCGCGCCGGTGCTGCCTACGATGGCGGTGGTCTGGCCGGCCAGCGACGTGAACGAGATGCCCTGCACCACCGGCTCCTCGGCGCCGGGGTAGCGGAACGACACGTCGCGGAGCTCCAGGGTGCCCACCGCGTCGCCCACCGGCACCGGCCGCTCGGGGGCGGCCACCGACGGCATGGTGTCGAGCACGTCGACGATCCGATCCGCGCACACCGCGGCCCGCGGGGCCATGAGGGCCACGAACATGGCCATCATCACCGCGATGAGCATCAGCGTGAAGTAGCTGAGGAAGGCGACCAGCGACCCGGCCGTCATCTCACCGGAGTCGATGCGGTTGGCCCCGAACCACAGCACCCCCACGCTCGACGCGTTGATGATGAACAGCAGCATCGGGAACATCAGCGCCATCAGCCGGCCGGCCTTCAGCGACACGTCGGTGAGCTGGTCGTTGACCCCGCCGAAGCGCTCGATCTCCCGGGTCTCGCGCACGAAGGCCCGCACCACCCGGATGCCGGTGATCTGCTCGCGCAGCACGAGGTTGGCGCCGTCGATGCGGTCCTGCATGGTGCGGAACAGCGGGATCATCCGCCACACCACCGAGCCCACGCTGAGCGCCAGCGCGGGCAGGGCCACCACCACCAACCAGGACAGGCCCACGTCCTGCTGGAGCGCCAGCACGCTCCCGCCGATGACGGTGATGGGCGCGGCCACGGCGAAGGTGCAGGCCATCACCACCAGCATCTGCACCTGCTGGACGTCGTTGGTGATCCGGGTGATCAGCGACGGCGCCCCGAACTGGTTGACCTCCCGGGCCGAGAAGTCGGTGACCCGGTGGAACAGCTCGCCGCGCACGTCTCGCCCGAAGCTCATGGCCACCTTGGCGCTGAAGTACACCGCCCCGACGGAGAACACGACCTGGATCAGGGTCACGCCCAGCATGGCCATGCCCACCATGACGATGTAGTGGTTGTCGCCGGCCAGCACGCCCTGGTCGATGATGTCGGCGTTCAGGGTGGGCAGGTAGAGGGAGGCCAGCGCCTGCACCGCCTGGAGAACCACGATCGCCAACAGCAGGCCCTGGTAGGGGCGGAGGTGCGAGCGCAGTAGTCGGATGAACACGGAGCGGCCTCGGGACCTGGGGAGCGGACGGTCAGTATGGCGGCGGAACTGCCGAACGATCGTGCAACGCCCGCAGTCCTCCGGACCAATCCTGACCCTCAGGTCAAGTCGATGGCGCGCTCCGGGCAGTTGCGGACGGCGCGGCGGACGTCGTCCTCCAGGGCCGGCGGCACCTCGGCGTCGACCACGTCGGCGTGGCCCTCCTCGTCGAGGGAGAAGACGTCGGGGCAGATCTCCCAGCAGCGAGCATGGCCCTGGCACAGGTCGGGATCGACTGAGACCTTCATGCGCCTCACCCCGGGATCGGGGCCGGCGTGAAGCCGTACACGCGGGACGCGTTGCCGACAGTGATCTTGTGCTGCACGTCCTCGGGCAGGTCGCCCAGCCACTTGCTGGCCAGGTTGACGGTGTCGGGCCAGGTCGAGTCGGAGTGGGGGTAGTCGCACTCCAGCATCACGTTGTCCTCGCCGATGATGTCGAGCAGCCGCAGCCCGGCGTGGTCCTCGATGAAGGTGCCGTAGACGTGGTTGGCGAACAGGGCGCGGATGTCGGTGTCCATCGAGAACTTGGAGGCGCTCTTGGCCTCGCCCTTCTCGTGGCTGGCGTTCATGTTGATGTCGAAGCGCGACGCCCAGAAGCGCTGCTTGTCCACCACCTGCTCGGCCCGCTCCAGGAAGTAGGGGATCCAGCCGATCGATCCCTCGGACAGCGCGATCTTGAGTCCGGGGTAACGCTCGAAGTTGCCACTGAACAGCCAGTCGAGCAACGTCCCCGCCTGGTTGGCGGCGGCCGAGTAGGCCATGAAGGCCAGCGTCGGCATGTCGTCGGACGTGCGGATCAGGTTGGAGGACGACCCCACGTGCATCGACAGCACGAACGCGGCCTCCTCGGCGGCGCGGAACACCGGGTCCCAGTAGTCGGTGTGGATCGACGGCAGCCCCAGCTTGGTGGGGTTCTCGGAGAAGGCGATGGACCGGGCCCCGAGCGCCGCGGTGCGCTCGATCTCGGCCGCGGCCGCGGCCGGATCCCACAGCGGGATGATCATCATCGGGATGAAGCGGCCGGGGTAGTCGCCCGCGCACTCCTCCAGGATGAAGTCGTTCCACGCCCGGACGCAGGCCAGGGCGAGCTCCTTGTCGTTGGCCTCGTGGAACACCTGGCCGCAGTAGCGCGGGAACGACGGGAACAGCAGCGACGACAGCACGTGGCCCTGGTCCATGTCCGCCACCCGGGCCGCGGGCTCGTAACAGCCGGGGCGCATGTCGTCGTAGGTGATGGGCTCGGGCGAGAACTCCTCGCGCCGCTTGCCCGCCACCGCGTTGAGCCCAGTGGTGACGATCTGGCGGTCCTCGTAGACCCAGTGCTCGGAGTCGCCCTCGCGCACGATGCGGGGCGCGTGCTCCCGGAGGCGCTCGGGCACCCGCTCCTGCCACAGCCGGGCGGGCTCGATGAGGTGGTCGTCGACCGAGATGAACCAGTTGAACGCCATGCCGATCCCCCCACGTCGCGGGTCAGAAAGAGAGCGAACGCTCACATGCTATCAGCACCATGTCAGCGGGGAAGGCCCAGCACCTTCTCGGCGATGATGTTGCGCTGGATCTCCGACGAGCCGGCCGAGATGGTGCCGCCGAAGGTGATGAAGTAGCGCTCCATCCAGGTCTCGGCGCTGTCCGGGGTGGCGCCGATGTCGACCGCCCGGTCACCGCCCAGCTCGGCCGCCCGCAGGGCCAGCCGCCGGTTGGACTCGCTGGTGAACAGCTTCATCAGCGCCTGCTCGGGGGCGGACCCGCCCCGGACCAGCTTGGCGAAGCCGCGGTAGCCCAGGCAGCGGGCCGCCACCGCGTCGATGGCGGACTGGACCAGGCCGTCGGCCACCACCGCCCGCTCGGCCGGGGCCAGCCGGGCGAGGGCGGCCGGAGCCTCCGGCAGCACCGCGGCCATCTGCCGCTCCAGCCCCAGCACCCCACTGAGCCACACCATGCCGCGCTCGTGGGCCAGCGAGCCGTTGGCCATGGCCCAGCCGTTGTTGAGCTTGCCGACGAGGTTCGTCTCGGGGACCACGACGTCGCTGAAGAACACCTCGTTGAGGTCGGGGTACTCGGGCCGGGCGATCTGGGCGATGGGGCGCACCGTGATGCCGGGCGTGGCCATGTCCACCAGCACCACGCTGATCCCCTTGTGCTTGGGGGCCTGGGAGTCGGTGCGGCAGAACAGGAAGCAGAAGTCCGCGTAGTTGGCACCGGAGGTCCACACCTTCTGGCCGTTGATGACGAAGCTGTCGCCGTCGAGCACGGCGCGGGTCGAGAGGGATGCGAGGTCGCTGCCGGCACCGGGCTCGCTCATGCCCAGGCACGCCGCCCGCTCGCCCCGCAGGACCGGCATGGCGTAGTCGCGGATCTGAGCCTCGTTGCCGTAGTCGAGGATGGACGGGGCGATGATGCCGAGGCCCTGCGGGTTGGTGGTGCGCGGGACGCCCGCCTTGGTCAGCTCCTCCAGATAGACGAGCGTCTCGACCGGGCCCGCGTTGCGCCCGCCGCGCTCGGGGGGCCATCCCGGGACCAGCCAGCCGGCGTCGAACAGGCGGCGGGTCCAGCGGCGGGCCCACTCGGGGACGTGCGCGGAGGACAGCGCCGGCTCGGCCGCCATCTCGTCCTCGCCGGGCCGGTTCTCGGCCAGCCAGGCCAGGAACTCCCGGCGGAACGCCTCCACCTCGGGGCCGAACGTCAGCCTCATGCCGCCAGCCCCAGCATCTGGGCCAGGCGGGCCCGGTGGTGCACGGCGTTGCCGTACAGCGTGTCGCCGGTGATGGCCCGTTTCACCGGGAAGTGGAGGTCGTTCTCCCAGGTCACGCCGATCCCTCCATGCAGTTGCAGCCCGTCCCGGGCCACCAGCTCCTGGCACTCGCCCGCCGCGGCCTTGGCCATCGACGCCGCCTCGGCGCGGCGCGGGTCCTCCTCGGCGATGGTGAGCGCCGCGAAGTAGCACAGGGCCGTGGCCCGCTCGACCGCCAGGAACATGTCGGCCATGCGGTGCTTGAGCGCCTGGAACGAGCCGATGGGCCGGCCGTACTGCTCGCGCACCTTGGCGTAGTCGACCGTCCGCTCGAACACGACCCGGCAGGCCCCCACCGTGCTGGCGGCCAGCGCCACGATCGCCTCCTGCCCGGCCCGCTCCAGCGCCTCGGGCACGCCCTCGGCCCCGGGCGGGACCAGCACGCGGTCCGGGGGCACGACGACGCCGTCGAGCCCGAGGTCGGCCAGCGGGAGCGTGGGATCGATCACGGGCCGGGGCGTGGCGTCGAGGTCGGAGCCCGCCACCAGGAAGGCGCCCAGGCCCTCGGGGCCGCTCGTGCCCTCGGCCCGGGCGATCACCAGCACCTCGTCGGCGCGGGCGCCGTCGAGCACCGCCCGCTTGGTCCCGGCCAGCACCCACCCATCCGCGGTCTCGCGGGCGGTGGCAACGACGGCCGCGGGCTCCCAGCCGCTCTCCTCGGCCAGCGCCACCGCGCCGGTCACCCGGCCGGCGGCCACACGCGCCAGCAGGTCGGACGGGCCCTGCAGCTCGCGCACCGCCGGCGCGAACTGGGTCACCGTGGCCAGGAACGCGCCCGGGGCGACCGCCCGGCCCAGCTCCTCGGCGACGAGGGCGACGGCCACGTAGCCCATCCCCAGGCCGCCGGCCTCCTCGGGGAGGCCGAGCCCGGGCCAGTCGAGCTCGACCATGCGGGACCAGACCGACGCCGGGTCGCCCTTGCCCTCGAACACGGCCCGGACGGCGGCGGGAGGGCAGATGCCCGCCAGCACCGCCCGGACGTTGTCACGCAGCGCGGCCTCGTCCTCCGAGAACTCCAGGTCCATTCAAGGGAAACTAACACTCCGGTCACTTCCCTGCGCCATCGACGGGTAGCGCGCCGCGATGCGCCGGCGGTGCTCGGCCGGGGACCCGAACCACGCCCGGTTGAGCGTGGCCCGCTTGAGGTAGGTGTGGACCCGGCTCTCCCACGTGTAGCCGACGCCGCCGTGGAGCTGCATGGCCTTGCCCGCGACGTCGACGGCCGCCCCGCCCACGTACGCCTTGGCCATGGAGGCAGCGACGGAGGCATCCGGGTCGTCCGCCACCAGGGCCTCGACCGCGGCCCGGACCAGCTCCCGGCCGAGCGAGACCAGCACCAGCATGTCGGCGCAGGCGTGCTTGACGGCCTGGAACGACCCGATCGCCCGGCCGAACTGCTTCCGGACTCCCGCGTAGGCGACGGTGGCCTCCAGCATCGCCTCGCTCAGCCCGAGGCTGTCGCAGGCCAGCGCCACCGCGGCCCGGTCCCGCAGGCGCCGGACCGCAGCGTCGGGATCGCTCGCGAACCGCCACCTCTCCCCCCCGTCGGTGATGGTGACGCGGGCAAGGTCGCGGGTGGCGTCGACGACGGGTCGGGGCTCCGCGTCGCCGGCCGTCACGGAGACCACGAACGGACCGCCGCCCGGATCCCGCGCCACCACCAGCAGCCGGTCGGCCTGCACCGCATCGGCCACCAGGCCGCTCTCGCCGTCCAAGCTGACGGAAAGGCGGCAGTCGCCGTTGGCGACGCGCCGGAGCAGGTCGTCGCGCTCGGAGGTCGGCTCCAGCATCCCGAGGGTGCCGGCGCCGAGGACCGCCGTGGCGAAGTACGGGCCGGCGGTGGTGGCGCGGCCCATCTCCTCCAACACGACCGCCACCTCCGCGTAGCTCGCGCCCGCACCATCCAGAGCCTCGGGGACCTCCAGGCCGAGCCAGCCGAGCGCGGCCAGCTGGGCCAGGTCGGGGTCGGCCTTGCCCAGGACCTGGCGGGCGACCGTGCGCAGCTCGTCGTGGAGCTCGTCCGTGGTCACGACGCCGCCGCCGGCTCGCGGGGCAGGCCCAGGCCGCGCTCCCCGATGATCGTGCGCTGGATCTCGCTGGTCCCGCCCGGGATGGTCCACTCCCACGAGCCGATGAAGTCGAGCACCCAGGCGCCCGATTCCCAGCCGCTCGACGCCGGCTTGGCCAGCACCGACTGCCCCTCCATCCCGGCCACGTCGGCGCCGAAGCCGGTCATCCGCTGGAGCAGCTCGCTGTAGTGCAGCTTGACGATGGAGGCGTCGGCGGGGCCCGCCCGGCCCGCGTCGGCCCGCTCCACGAGGTTGCGGCACAGCGCCCGCAGCCCGGCCAGCTCGCACTCGAAGCCCGCCAGCCGGTCCTGCACCACCGGGTCGTCGAGCGGGCTGGCCGCCACCAGCCAGCGGAAGCCGGTGGCCAGCCGCTCCGCCAGCTCCAGCATGGTCATCCCGCGCTCGGCGCCCAACGTCGCCTGCGCCACCCCCCACCCGGCGTTCTCCTCCCCCACCAGGTTCGTGGCGGGGATGACTACGTCGTCGAGGAACATCTCGCAGAAGTGCGACTCGCCGGTCGCCTGGCGGATGGGCCGGACGTCGATGCCCGGCGTGCGCATGTCGAGCAGGAAGTAGGAGATGCCGGCCCGCTCGAGCGCCTCCGGGTCCGTTCGGGCCAGCAGCAGGCCCCAGTCGGCGTGGAGGGCCCAGCTGGCCCACAGCTTCTGGCCGTTGACCACGTAGCCGTCGCCCGACCGCCGGGCGGTGGTGCGCAGGGCGGCCAGGTCGGAGCCGGCCTCGGGTTCGGAGAACCCCTGGCACCAGATCTCGCCGTCGAGGATGGCCGGCAGGTGCCGCCGGCGCTGCTCGTCGGTGCCCGCCCCCAGCAGGGTCGAGGCGGCGTGGTGGATGGCCACGAAGGCGAGCACCAGCCGGGGCGCGTCGTGGGCCGCCAGCTCCTGGTAGAGCACAGCTTGCTCGGGGACCGGCAGGCCGCCGCCCCAGGCCGCGGGCCAGTGGGGCACGGCGTAGCCGGCGCTGCGCAGCTCCTGGAACCACGCCTGCTGGAAGGCCAGGAAGTCGTCGTCCGGCGCGCCCGTCTGCGCGGCGCGCCACCCGGACGGCACATGGGCCCGGCACCACTCGCGCACGCTGGCGCGGAAGTCCTCCAGGTCGGTCACGCAGTCGATGGTGTGCCGCGGGCGGCGTCCAGGGCCAGCTCGAAACCCCGGTGCAGGTGCTGCAGCGCCGGCTCGTTGCGGCCGAACACCACCGTCTCGACCAGGCCGGTGCGCAGGCCGGGCTCGGTGCGACCCGCCACCCAGAAGTCCTCGCCGTCGACCACCGTCTCGCAGATCCACGGCGCCATCTCCGCCAGCCGGTCGCGCTCGGCGTCGGGGAGGCCCGGCCGCATGTAGGCGGTGTGGATCACTTCGGACGTGTCCGGCCCCGTCGGCAGGATCTGCCACAGCTCGATGTGGCGGACGTCGAAGGTGAGGCTGGTGTTGGGGAACAGCTGGTACTGGTAGCTGAAGTACTGCGTGACCTCGCCCCAGGTGTCCTCCGGCCGGCCCTTCAGCTCGTCGATGGAGCGGATGGCCGAGCAGTTGCGCAGGTGCGGCCCGAAGGCGTCGAAGGTCAGCACCCCGCCGTAGGCGTAGTCCTTGAGCGTGTTCCGGTGCAGGAAGTCGAAGTGGTAGTTCTCCCGGAACGTGTCGAGCGTGACCTTCCAGTTGGCGTTGACCCGGTGGACGTGGGCGTCGGTGTACGGCTCCCAGGTGGCGAAGTCGAGCATGGCCAGCTCGGCGGCCAGGTCGGGCCCCAGGAACTCGTCGATGTCGACCGGCGGCCCCGGGCGGAGGCGCCCGACCACCAGCCCGTAGCCCTCGGCCACCGGCAACTCGACCAGGCCCTTCTCCTCCCGGCACAGCTCGGAGAAGGCGTCGGCCACCGGCATGCCGACCAGATGGCCCTCCAGGTCGTAGACCCAGGCGTGGAACGGGCAGGTGAAGCGCCGGGCCTCGCCTGCGCCGTCGACCACCCGCACGCCGCGGTGGCGGCAGACGTTGGCCATGGCGCGCACCTTGCCGTCGGCGGCCCGGGTCACGAGCACGGGCGTGCCGCACAGGTCGACGGTGCGATAGCTGCCGGGGCTCGGCAGGGCCCCCGACAGGCAGAGGACGAGCGGCTGCCCCAGGAACAGGGCCTGGACCTCCTCCGCCAGCCGCTCGGGCGACGTGTAGCGGTCGGCCGGGATCTCGAGCAGGCTGTCCGCCAGATCGGTGGTCCCCTGCTCGACGTGATCCAGCAACCGGCGTACGAGGCTGTGCTCCAGCGCCTCTCGGTCCACGCGGGCACCGTAGTCAGTGAACCCTCACTTTGCAACACACCTTCTGCGCTGGGAAGATCGTGCTATGAGTGACCGCATCTTCGGGCTCGACGGCCGGGTTGCGCTGGTCACCGGGGCGTCGTCGGGACTGGGGGCGACCGTGGCGCGCGCCCTGGCGAACGCCGGGGCCCGGGTGGCGGTGGCCGCCCGCCGCGAGGACCGGTTGGCGACCCTGGCGGGGGAGATCGGGGGCGTGGCCGTGGCCTGCGACCTGCTCGACCCGGCCCAGGTGGACACGCTGGTGCCCCGGGTGGCCGAGCAGCTGGGCGGGCCGGAGATCCTGGTCAACGTGGCCGGCGGCTTCGCGGGGGCGTGCCCGGCCGAGGAGGAGGCGCGGGCCAGGGTCACCGAGACGCTCGACCTCAACCTGGTGGCGCCGTTCCGGCTGTGCCAGGCCGCGTTCCCCCACATGGTGGCGGCGGGCCGGGGCTCGATCGTGAACGTGTCGTCCATCAGTGGGCAGGTCGGCGTGCCCGGCATCCCCCAGGCCTCCTACGCCGCCGCCAAGGCCGGG
>Ga0081455_10009141_pt1 | contig 10220 bp, 12 predicted proteins | sample TabmetS3T2R1_FD_70207 | JGI IMG/M metagenome (GOLD analysis project Ga0081455, IMG submission 70207) | Tabebuia heterophylla rhizosphere microbial communities from the University of Puerto Rico - S3T2R1 | ecosystem: Host-associated > Plants > Roots > Rhizosphere ... | reverse complement strand
GAAGCCATGCCGCGGGAGGCGTGGCTCTTGACCGCGCCGGCGCTGATGCCCATGGCGGTGGCGATCTGCGCCTCGGACAGGTCGGCGTAGTAGCGCAGCACCAGGCACTCGCGCTGCCGGGCGGGCAGGCTGTGCAGGGCGCGCACGACCCGGTCGCGTTCGAGCAGGTCCAGGGCGCCCTGTTCGGCCGACGGCGCGTCGGGCATCGGTTTGGGGGCGTGCTTGGCGGCGACCTGCCGGCGGCGCAACCGGGAGCGGGCCAGGTTGATCACCGTGGTCCGCAGGTAGGCCTCTGCCGCCCCGGGCTCGCGGATACGCCGCCACGACCCGTGCATCTTCACGTAGGCGTCCTGGACCACTTCCTCTGACAGCGAGTAGTCGTCCAGCAACAGCGCGGCGATGCGTACGAGCTTCTTGTAGTGGGTCGCGTACAGCGCGGTGAGGGCCTGGTCGGCGTCCATCGCATCCGTGCTGGTCACGGTACCGATGGCTGCGTCATACAACGCAAGTGTGCCCGTCACGGGAGTCCAGACGCCGGTCGCGGGTCATAGGTTTACCCAACACGGCCACGCCGACAGCCTAGTGGGTACGGGCTGCTGGTTAGATCCTCCGCATGGCCGATGACTGCCTGTTCTGCCGGATCCTGGCCGGCGAGATCCCCGCGAAGACCGTGCACGAGACCGACCGGACCGTGGCGTTCCGGGACATCGCGCCGCAGGCGCCGACGCACGTGCTGGTGATCCCGCGCGAGCACCTGCGCGACGCCGCCGCCGTGGCCGCCGCCGACCCGGGCCTGCTGGCGGAGATGGTCTCCGCCGCCGCCGAGGTGGCCGCCGCCGAGGGCATTGCCGAGTCCGGTTACCGGCAGGTGTTCAACACCGGTCCGGACTCCGGCCAGACGGTGTTCCACGCGCACCTGCACGTGCTCGGCGGCGCTGTGCTGGGGCATTTCGGGCAGCCAGGGACCCCCTCGGGCGAGTAGACTGGTGGGGCTGTTGTTGCCTGACCGGAAAGCAGGGCCGACCCCGCAATTGCCTGATCTGTCGCAGCGTTCCGCCCCGGACGATTCCGCCGAGGGCCAACCGGAGGCTCCCTCCGCCGTCCAGACCAAGATCGTCGTCCCCGACCCGCAGGCCATGGTCGCCCTGCTCGGATCGCGCGACAAGCTGCTGCGGCTCATCGAGGGCGAGTTGGCCAGTGACGTGCACGTCCGCGGCAACGAGATCACCATCACCGGCGGCCCGGCCGACAACGCCTTCGCCGTACGCGTCTTCGAGGAGTTGCTGGCCCTCATCGACAGCGGCCAGGGGCTGACCGCCGACGAGGTGCAGCGCATCGTGGCCATGCTGCGCTCCGGCAGCGCCGAGCGGCCCGCCGACGTGCTCAGCCTGAACATCATCTCCCGCCGCGGCCGCACGATCCGGCCCAAGACGCTGAACCAGAAGCGGTACGTCGACGCGATCGACAAGCACACCGTGGTGTTCGGCATCGGCCCGGCGGGCACCGGCAAGACGTACCTGGCCATGGCCAAGGCGGTGCAGGCGCTCCAGGCGAAGAAGGTCAACCGGATCATCCTGACCCGGCCGGCGGTGGAGGCGGGGGAGCGGCTGGGATACCTGCCCGGCACGCTGTACGAGAAGATCGACCCGTACCTGCGGCCGCTGTACGACGCGCTGCACGACATGGTCGACCCGGAGTCGATCCCGCGGCTGACGCAGGCCGGCACCATCGAGGTCGCGCCGCTGGCGTACATGCGTGGTCGCACCCTGAATGACGCGTTCATCGTGCTGGACGAGGCGCAGAACACCACGCCAGAGCAGATGAAGATGTTCCTGACCCGGCTCGGCTTCGGTTCCAAGGTCGTGGTCACCGGCGACATCACCCAGGTCGACCTGCCCGGCAACACCAAGAGCGGCCTGGTGGTGGTGAAGGACATCCTGGACGGCATCGAGGACGTGCACTTCGCCCAGCTCACCAGCGGCGATGTCGTACGGCACCGGCTGGTCGGCGAGATCGTGGACGCCTACGCCCGGTGGGACGCCAGCCAGCAGCCGGCCCAGATCCGCGGCGACCGCCGACCCCCACACCGGTCCCGCCGCTGAGCAACGGGCACACTGGCGCTGTGACGATCGAGATCGCCAACGAGTCCGGGGAATCCGTCGACGAGCCCGCCCTGGTCGCGCTGGCCCGGTTCGTGCTGGACCGGATGCAGGTCCACCCCGCCGCCGAGCTGTCGGTGCTGCTGGTGGATGAGAAGACCATGACCGACCTGCACGAACGCTGGATGGGCGAGCCCGGGCCGACCGACGTGCTGGCGTTCCCGATGGACGAGCTGGACGCCGCGCCGAGCGCCCCGGACGGCCCGGAGGCGGGCCCGGCCATGCTCGGCGACGTGGTGCTGTGCCCGGTGGTGGCCGCGGCGCAGGCGGGCCGGGCCGGGCACTCGACCGAGGCCGAGCTGCACCTGCTGTGCACCCACGGCATCCTGCACCTGCTGGGGTACGACCACGCTGACCCTGAGGAGGAGCGGGAGATGTTCGGGCTGCAGGGCGACATCCTGCGAAGCTGGGACGAGGCGCGGGCCGCCGGCCCGAGCACATGAGTTCCACCGACGTCGTGCTCCTGGTGCTGGCCGCCGCGCTGGTGCCGCTGGCGGGCCTGTACGCGGCCATGGACGCGGCGCTCGCGGTCATCTCGCCCGCGCGGGTGGCCGAGCTGTCCGCCTCCGGTCCGCGGATGCGCTCGGCGCGCCGGCTGGGTGTGCTGATCACCGACCGGCCGCGCTACGCCAACCTGCTGCTGCTGCTCCGGCTCACCTGCGAGCTGCTGGCCACCGTCCTGGTCGCCGCGGTGCTGGTGGACACCTTCGGCTTCGGCTGGCGGGCGGTCCTGCTGGCCGCGGCGGCCATGACGATCGTCTCCTACGTCCTGGTCGGGGTCGGCCCGCGTACGGTCGGCCGGCAGCACCCGTACGCGGTGGCGCTGCGCACCGCGGGCCTGATCCAGTTGCTGGGCCGGGTGTTCGGCCCGCTGGCGACGCTGCTGATCCTGATCGGCAACGCGATCACACCCGGCCGCGGCTTCCGGGAGGGCCCGTTCGCCACCGAGGCGGAGCTGCGCGAGCTGGTCGACCTGTTCGAGGCGCGCGGAGTGGTGCAGCACGGCGAGCGGGACATGATCCACTCGGTGTTCGAGCTGGGCGACACGATCGCGCGCGAGGTGATGGTCCCGCGTACCGAGGTGGTCTGGATCGAGCAGGACAAGAGCGTGCGGCAGGCGCTGGCGCTCGCGCTGCGCTCCGGCTTCTCCCGCATCCCGGTGATCGGCGACAACCTGGACGACATCGTGGGGCTGGCGTACCTGAAGGACCTGGTCCGGCGTACCCAGGACCCGAACGACCCGCGCGGCGCGACGCTGGTCGCCGACGTGCTGCGGCCGGCCTCGTTCGTCCCGGAGTCCAAGCCGGTCGACGAGCTGCTGCGCGAGATGCAGGCCGGGCGCATCCACATGGCGATCGTCATCGACGAGTACGGCGGTACGGCCGGGTTGGTGACGATCGAGGACATCCTGGAGGAGATCGTCGGCGAGATCACCGACGAGTACGACGACGAGCGGCCGCCGGTGGAGTGGCTGGACCCCGACACCGCTCGGGTGACCTCACGGTTGTCCGTACAGGATCTGGGTGAGCTGTTCGGGGTGGACCTGGACCGGGGCGAGGTGGACACCGTCGCCGGGCTGCTGGCCCACCAGCTGGGCCGGGTGCCGATCCCGGGCGCGGAGGTCGAGGTCGACTCGCTGCGGCTGACCGCGGAGAGCGCGACCGGCCGGCGCAACCGGATCGACAGCGTGCTGGTACAGCGGGTGGAGCCGGCCGAGGTGGCCGCGGGGGAGGAGCGGGCATCGCATGAGTCCTGACGCTGTGCTTGATCCGGAGGACGCCAAGATCATCACGCTGGCCCGGTCGGCCCGGGCGCGGACCGGTGCCGAGCAGGGGGCCGCGGTCCGCGACACCGACGGGCGTACGTACGTGGCGGTGACCGTCGCACTGCCCTCGCTGTCGCTCAGCGCCCTGCAGGTCGCGGTGGCGATGGCCGTGTGCAGCGGGGCCGAGTCGCTGGAGGCGGCGGCCGTGGTCGGGCCGGCCGGCCCACCGGACGAGGCCGGCGCCGCCGCGGTGCGCGACCTGGCGCCCGCCGCGCCGATCCTGCGGGCCGGGCCGGACGGCGTCCTGCTCTGAGTGCGGCAGAACACCGTGGTCGGCGGCGGTGGTGCTGGGCGACGATGGTGCCATGGCAAAGACGTACGGGAAGCTGGCGGGGCGGTTACGGGACTTCGTGCTGGCGCAGCCGGTGTACTTCGTGGCGACCGCGCCGCGCGAGGGCGGGCACGTGAACGTCTCGCCCAAGGGCGGGCGGGGGACGCTGGCGGTGCTCGGGCCGCGCGAGGTGGCGTACCTGGACTACACCGGCTCCGGGGTCGAGACCATCGCGCACCTGCGCGAGAACGGGCGCATCACGCTGATGTTCTGCGCCTTCGAGGGTCCGCCGAAGATCGTCCGGCTGGCCGGGACCGGTACGGTCGTGCAGCCGGGAGAGCCGCGCTGGGACAAGTTGGCCGCCCACTTCGCCGGCTGCCCGCAGGCCGGGGTGCGCTCGGTGATCGTGGTGGAGTTGGACCGGATCGCCGACTCCTGCGGGTGGGCGGTGCCGTTCATGGACTACGTCGGCGAGCGCGAGGTGCTGGCGGACTACCACGAGCGCAAGACGCCCGCGTACCTGGCGACGTACCGGGCGGAGAAGAACGCCGCCAGCATCGACGGGCTGCCCGGCCTCCCCGCGCCCAGCGTCCCGGCCGCCGGGTGAGGCCGCTCGCGGACCTCCCCCGCGTCGACGAGCACGCCATCACCATCGCCGCGCCCCCGGAGGCCGTCTGGGACGCCACCCTGAAATCCTTCAGCCACTCCTTCACCACCCCCCTGTCCCGCCGCTACGCCCACCTGGTCGGCGTCAACCCCACCGGCACTGAACCAACGGGCGCTGCGCACGGCGGGGCTGCGGACGGCGGGGCTGCGGAGGACGGCGGGGCTGCGGAGGACGGCGGGGCTGCGGAGCACGGCGGGGTTGCGCACGGCGGGGCTGCGGACGGCGGGGCTGCGGACGGCGGGGCTGCGCGGGATGGGGCTGCGCGGCGCGGGCCTGCGCGGGACGGGGCCGCGCGGGACGGGGCTGAACCTGGCGGGGCTGCGGGAGGCGGGGCTGTGCGGGGTGGGGCCGGGTCGGGTGCCTCTGGGGTGGAGGACTGGGACCGGGGGGCGGTTGGGGCTGCTGTGCCGGGGTTTCGGATCGTGGTGGCGGAGCGGCCTGGCAGGTTGGTGCTGGCGGGGCGGCACCGCTTCTCCCGGTACGGGATCGTGTTCGGTGTTGAGGCGGCGCCGGGTGGTACGCGGCTGCGGGCGGAGACCCGGGCCGACTTCCCCGGCCTCCACGGCCGCCTGTACCGGCTGGCCGTGATCACCTCCGGCGCCCACCGCATCGCCGTACGCCGCATGCTCGGCACCATCGCGCGCGCCGCGACCGGCCGCTGACCGCCGCGCGTGCGGGAACCCGGACGTGAGGCGATCCGCACCCCGCGCCACGCGAGATTAGGATAGCCTCACCTTTCTTCGTTTCCCATGCGATCCTTTTCGGATCGAAACACGGCCGCGCCGAATTCACTCGTTGAGGTAATGGCGGCGTGGTATCCACCTAGGGGTATTTTCCCATAGGAGAACCCAAAGATTTGTTCAAAAGAACGTAACGCGTGAGCGCTCGCTAACTGGCACGCGCCGCGTTATCTTCCGGGCTCCGCGCCACGCAGTCCGGGCACAGCCCCCAGAAAATGACCTCCGCCTCGTCCACGGCGAAGCCGGCCAGATCCGCCGCGTCCAGGCAGGGAGCCTGCCCTGTGACGCAGTCCACATCCACGATGGCCCCGCAGGCGCGGCACACCAGGTGGTGGTGGTTGTCAGCCACCCGGATCTCGAACAGCGCCGGCTTGCCCGCCGGCTGGATACGTCGGATCAGGCCGGCCGTGGTCAGGGCGCGGAGCACGTCGTACACAGCCTGGGTGGACACGGAGCCGATCCGCGCCCGTACTGCCTGTGCGACCTGGTCAGCGTCGGCGTGCGTACCTGAAGGGATGGACTCCAGGACGGCGACGCGCTGCGCGGTCACCCGAAGACCGGCTGCCACCAGTCGCTCACGGGGATCGATCAAGGTAGAGACCTCGTGTGTCGCTGGAACGGGTTAGACCATCCGGCCGGCGCTGGCAGAATGCCCGGGTGACCTTCCGTTCCGGATTCGCTTGCTTCGTGGGCCGGCCCAACGCCGGCAAGTCCACACTAACCAACGCTTTGGTTGGCGCCAAGGTGGCGATCACCTCAACTCGTCCTCAGACTACCCGGCATGCGATCCGGGGCATCATGCATCACCCCGACGCACAACTGGTTCTGATCGATACACCGGGTCTACACAAGCCCCGGACTTTGCTTGGTCAACGGCTCAACGACCTGGTTCGGGACACCTGGGCGGAGGTCGATGTGATCGGTTTGTGCCTGCCGGCCGACGAACCGATCGGCCAGGGCGACCGGTTCATCGCGCGCGAGCTGGTGAAGCTCAAGACTCCCGTGGTGGGGATCGTCACCAAGACCGATCTTGTCGCACCCGTGGTGGTAGCCGAACGGCTGGCCGCCGCGGCCCAACTGCTCGACTTCGCCGACCTGGTCCCGGTCTCCGCGGTCGCCGACTTCCAGGTCCGTACGCTCGCCGAGGTGCTGGTCGGCATGTTGCCCGAGGGCCCGGCGTACTACCCGGACGGCGAGCTGACCGACGAGCCGGAGGAGACGCTGGTGGCCGAGCTGATCCGGGAGGCCGCGCTGGAGGGCGTACGCGAGGAGTTGCCGCACTCCCTCGCGGTGACCATCGAGGAGATGAAGCCGCGCGAGGGCCGCGACGACCTGCTGGACATCCACGCCAACGTGTACGTGGAGCGGTCCAGCCAGAAGGCGATCGTGCTGGGCGCCCGCGGTGCCCGGATGAAGGAGGTCGGTACGGCCGCGCGCCAGCAGATCGAGTCGCTGCTGGGCACGCACGTCTACCTGGACCTGCACGTACGGGTCGCCAAGGACTGGCAGCGCGACCCGCGGCAACTGCGCAAGCTCGGCTTCTAGCGCCCGGCTGCTGTCACAGTTGGCGTTGCCAGGCGTGGTGTTCTTCCAGGACGCGGTAGCCGAGGCGTTCGTTGATGCGGCGCATGTGGCTGTTGACGGCGGCGTTGCCGGTGACGTGGCCGGTGAGGTGCGGTTCGAGGCCGGCGAGGCGTTCGATGAGGGCGGCCTTGACCCACAGGCCGATGCCGCGGCCGCGGTAGGCGGGCTGGACGACGGTGCTCCCGACGTTGGCCCACGGGTACTCCGGGTCGACGTGGATCGTGGTGCAGCCGGCCATCACGCCGGTCTCCGGCTCGTACGCGCCCATGCCGTGCCATCGGATGCCGCGCGCCAGCCGGCCGTCCTCGAACTGCCGGAAGAGCTCGCCGTCCGGCTCCTCGGGCCGCACGTCGAGGTCCTCCATGGGCACGTCGTCGAGCGAGGCGCGGGCCCGCAGGAAGGCCTCGAAGACCTCGGCCGGCACGTGCGACAGCCACGGCACCAGCACCAGGCCGTCGGTCTTCGCCTCCGCGCCGGCCGCCCAGCCGGCGACCGCGACCGGGTCGACCTCGGACATCCGGAGCAGGTTGCTCACCTCGCTGAAGGCGTGCGCGTAGCCCAGCGACCGCGCGAAGTGCCCGCCGGGCGACCCGACCCCGGCGCCGATGACCGCGGTCGTACGCCCGGCGGCCCGCGCCGCGTCGGTCGCCAGGCCCGCGAGGTGGCGGCCGATCCCGGTGCGGCGCAGCTGCGGACGTACCCGTACGTTGATCGAGACCAGGTGCGCGTTCTCCCGCGCCCACAGGACCATCGTGGCCAGGCCGGTAGGCCGGCCGGCCGCGTCCCGGGCCAGCCACCCGCGCACCTGCTCGGGCCCCTCCGGCACCAGCATGTCGCGCGACCTCATCGGGGTCAGCGGCGGGCGCTCGGGGTGGTCGACCGGCCAGCACGCGGCCGCCAGCTCGTGCCACGCCGCCAGCTCGGCCTCGGTGGCAGCCTCGAGGTGGATCTCGCTGCTCTGCATCGGAAAGCTCAACCGCCCAACAGTTTCGCGACGTCGTCGAGGGGTGCCTGGCGGCCTTCGGCGTACTCGGTCGGCCGGAAGCCGAGCCGCGTGTTGATCCGCAGCATGTGCTCGTTGCTGGTGGCGTTGCCGGTGACGATGTGGTCCACCTCGGGGTGTTCGGCCAGCAGCCGCAGCGCCATGTCGGCCTTCATCCACAGGCCGAGACCGTGGCCGCGGTGGGCGCGTACGACGGCGGTGTTCTCCTGGTACGCCCGCCCGTTCGGCTCCAGCGGCAGGATCACGGTGCTGAGGCCGGCGACCTCGCCGCTGGGCTGGTGGATCGCGACGGTGTGCCGCATCTGCTCGTGCCGGGCGTCGATGAAGCGTTCCACGGCGCGGACGCGCTCGGCGCTGTGGGCCGGCTCCTCGAGCTGGAGCTCATCCTTCGGCGCGTCGTCCATGCCGTCCTGGGCGGCGGCGAACGCCTCCACCCACTCCTGCGGGACGGTCCGGCGCCAGTGTGCCAACCGGTAGCCCGGATGGTCGGCCGCGGCGGTCGCGGCCAGGAACCCTCTGTCCACTGTGGATAGATCCCACCGGGACAGGGTCTCGCGCCGCGCCACGGCGAGCCCGTACCGCTCGGCGAAGGCCGCTCCGGCGCCGCCGTTCCAGATCTCGGTCGTGATCAGCTGCCGGCCGCCGGCCCGGCCCAGCTCGACCGCGTCGGCCAGCAGCTCGGTGCCCACCCCGCGGCGGCGCTGGTCCGGGTGCACCCAGGACCAGTGGAAGACCGAGTCCCGGTTGTCCTCCTCGGGCAGCGACACGCAGGACGCGCCGACGACGGTGCCGTCCCGCCGGACGACCCGGAACAGCACCGGCCAGTGCGGGTCGGGCGCGGCCACCCAGCGGTCGAACTCGAACCGCCGCTGGTCCGGGGCGTCCGGCCGGCTGAGCCTGGTCGCGGCCAGCCGCAGCTCGTAGAAGGCGGCCAGGTCGGCCGGATCCGCGGTCGCGGGGTCGAGCGGCTCAACGGTCACGCTGGCATGTGTAGCACCGGGCCGACCCGGCGCCGACCGGTTTTCGCCGCCAGCGAGCAAGGTCCGTTGGCCGCACGGGATGTCGGACCGGGGTGCGAGGATGGGCCGGTGAGCCTGTACCGGGACGAGGCGGTCGTGCTGCGCCAGCAGAAGCTGGGCGAGGCCGACCGGATCATCACGCTGCTCACCCGCCGGCACGGCCGGGTCCGCGCGGTGGCCAAGGGCGCGCGGCGCACCAGCTCGCGCTTCGGTGCCCGGCTGGAGCTGGCCAGCCACGTGGACGTACAGCTCTACACCGGCCGGAACCTGGACATCGTGACGCAGGTGGAGACCCTGGCACCGTTCGGCTCGGAGTTGTCGGCCGACTACCCGCGGTACACGACGGCGACCGCGGTGCTGGAGACGGCCGAGCGGCTGGCCGCCGAGGAGGGCGAGCCGTCGCTGCGGCTGTACCTGCTGACCGTCGGCGCGCTGCGCACGCTGGCCGAGCGGGACGCCGACCGGCGGCACGAGGCCGGGCTGGTGCTGGACGCGTTCCTGATCCGGGCGATGGCGGTGGCCGGCTGGGAGCCGGCGCTGACCGCCTGCGCCCGGTGCGGCGAGCCGGGCCCGCACCGGGCGTTCTCCGTCCAGACCGGCGGCGCGGTGTGCAACGCCTGCCGCCCGGCCGCGGCGGCCACCCCGCGGCTGGATACCGTTCACCACATGCGCGCGCTGCTGGTCGGCGACTGGACCACCGCCGAGACCGGCGAGCCGGCCGTACGCCGCGAGGCCAGCGGGCTGATCGCGGCGCACCTGCAATGGCACCTCGAACGCGGCCTCCGCTCGCTCCCCCTGGTCGAGCGCACGTGAGCCGACAGCGAGTGAGCATCGCAGGCGCGGGCGCTTTTTCCGCGCCGAGGAGCGGAGCGAGCGCGGAGGCGAACAGTGACTCAGTGAGCCGACAGCGAGTGAGCATCGCAGGCGCGGGTGCTTTTTCCGCGCCGCGGAG
>Ga0081455_10009140_pt1 | contig 10220 bp, 3 predicted proteins | sample TabmetS3T2R1_FD_70207 | JGI IMG/M metagenome (GOLD analysis project Ga0081455, IMG submission 70207) | Tabebuia heterophylla rhizosphere microbial communities from the University of Puerto Rico - S3T2R1 | ecosystem: Host-associated > Plants > Roots > Rhizosphere ... | reverse complement strand
AGGCTGGATCATGCCGCTCGTACCGTTCCACTTCACACTGGTGCAGAACCTCAAGCGTGATCCGTTCGAGCAGGCTGTTGGTATCGATCAGAAGACGTCAATGAGCACTGGCGGAGCACTCGGTGGTCCGGTCACTGCCTTCCAGTACGACTGGAACATGCTCCCGATCGGCCAGCAGCTGTGGGAAAAAGAACTGCTGTCGTATAAGACCTATCCGCCGCTGCAGGCGCCTGAGACCTATAACCTTGACGGCATCCTCAAGGCTATCCAGAGCGATCACAGTCCGAGCCAGTAACGATCTCGAACACTCCTCGTCATAACTGGCGCACAGGGCGCTCTGATGGAGCGCCCTGTGTCTGCGGAGTCACACTCAGGAAGTGGCGGCGACGCTCCTATGAAACTTCGCGCTCGGCGATCCGAAGAACCTGCTCACCTCCTTCGTGTCGAAACGCGCTGGCCCGTTGCACTCGCGGTCCTCGCGGTTGCTCTCCTGGTGACGATATTGCCCGATCGCGTCAGAGTGGCCCCGGTGTGGGCTCCCTACGTTCTCGCGATCGCGCTCATCGTGCCGTTCGCGCTCGCGTTCGCTGCGGTCATCGTCATGAACGCGATGCCCGGTTACTCGCAGATGTTCGAGCATTTCGGCCTGAGGCTATCGTGGCCGACGCACGTCGCGTTGCGCTCGCAACCCGCATGGTGGGTGCTTGCCGCGATCGGGGTGGCGCGAGCGATCGTCATCGTGCGCACATCGCAGGCGCCGCCTGCCCGATACCGCTCGCTGCGCCGCGGCCAGTTGCTGCTCATCGCGGCGTCCGTCGTACTGGCCGGCGTCGTCGTCTACGGGATCATGGTGCCGTTGACGCAGCTCGCGAGCGTCGTCTGAGCCGGCGCGAGCGGCCGGTAGTCAGGCCGCCCGCACCGTGGCCCTCAGAACTTCATGTTGAAATTCACGCCGACCGTGCGCGGCGGATTCGTCAGGTAACCCACGCGCGCACGACGCCCGCGCTCGCGATCGAGCGACAGGAACGCGCGCTCGTCGAACAGGTTGTTGACGAACAGCGCGGCCTCCCAGCGATCCGCGCGGATGCCCCAGCGCAGGTTCGCGATGTCGTAGGACGCGAGCTCGGGATCGAACGTGATCGTCGTGTTCGCGGGAATGTTGCCCATGGTGTCTATCAACGCGGCGGAACCCGCGGGCGCGCTCGGATCGTTCGAGATGAAGCCGAAGCCGGGCTCCTGGTCCGCGAGCTGCGTGAACGAGGAGCCGACGTGCTGCCCCGTGAGACGCACGTAGCTTTCGAGCGTCGATCCGACCGCCCAGTTGTACGCGAGCGTCGCCGCGGCCTGCAGCTTGGGCGACGTCGGGAGCCGGTTGCCATCACGGATGCCCGCGATGACGTTGCCGTTCGCGTCGAACTTCGACTTCGTGATCTCGGCGTCGGCATACGTCGCGGAGACGCCGAAGTCCCAGTGCTCGTCCGGGCGCGCGAACAGCTCGACTTCGACGCCCTTCGACTCGGCCTGCGCGTTGAGCACGATGCGCGACGAGCACGAGCCCGCATCCGCGACGGCCTGCAGCCCGTCGATCTTGTTGAAGAACACGGAGCCGTTCAACGTGATGCGGCCGCCCGCGAGGCGCGATTTCGCGCCGATCTCGTAGTTGGTGACCTTCTCGTCGTCCCAGGTCGGGTGGCCGCCGTAGATCTCCGCGTCCTCGTCCGTGCACAGACCGAGGTTCAGCGGATCGTTGATGCCGCCGAGGCGGAACCCGCGTGCGACCTGCGCGGTGAACTGCACGTTCTTGTTGGGGCTGAAGGCGAGGATCACGCGCGGCGAGACGCCGTCGGAGCTCGTCGAACCGGGCTCGTCGACGAAGATCGCCGGATCGGCGAACACGCCCGCGAATGTGAGGAGGCGGTCCTCGTTGAAATCGTAGTAGCGCAGGCCGCCGGTCAATGCCCACTGGGGATTGAAGCGATACGTCGCCTCGCCGAACACCGCGAACTGCTTGAAGTCGTACGACATCCGCGAGAAGAACGGATTGTCCGCGGGCGCGGAGAAGTCCGAGCTTGGCGCTCCGATGAGCGCGTCGTAGCCAGCCGTGGGCAGGTTTTGCCCGTACTTGCGCTTGGACTTCTGATAGAACGCGCCGGTCAGCCACTGGAACGGCCCCTCGCCCGTGGACGCGAGCCGGATTTCCTGGCTCCAGACTGAAAGATCGGAGCGATCGAGCAGCGGTGAGTCGATGCGCGCGACGGCGTCGGAAAAACCGATGGGCGACTTCGAGACGCTGCCCGTGAGCGACGTCGCGTCGCGGTCGACGCCGACCTGGCGGTCGATGTACGTCGTGACGCTGGTGAGACCAATCTCGTCGCCGAATCCGAATTCGAGCTTGAGATCGGCCATCTTGAACTCGTCGTCGATGCCCTCGTGCACCTGCGTGATCTGGCCGCGCTTGCCGGGATCCACCTGCGGCTCGGTCGTCGTGTAGACGTTGCCGAGGATGTTGTAGATGTCGATGCGCGGGAAGCCGTCGGTCTCGAGCTTCTGATAGACGAGGCGCGGCGTGATGACGACGTTTTCGCTGGGTTCGAAGCGGAACGCGAGGCGTCCTCCCGTGCGCGAACCGCTGTTGACGTCTTCACGAGTCGCGCGATCCGGGTACTTCGAGTCGATGAAACCCGCGAGCTCCGAGCGATACGCGACCGCGCGCATCGCGGCTCTGTCGCCGAGCGGCACGTTGACTGCGCCGCGCAGATCGCCGCCGAGCTCACCGTCGGTGACGCTGTTCACCGTGAGGTCGAGCGAGCCGCCCGAGTCGCCGATGTTCGGCTGCGCGGTGATGTAGCGCACCGTGCCCGATGACGAGCCCGCGCCGAACAGCGTGCCCTGCGGACCGCGCAGTACTTCGATGCGGTCGAGATCGTAGAGATCGAGATCGGGCGTGAACAGCGCGATGGAAATAGGTGACTCGTCCAGATACACGCCCACCGATTCCTTGACGCCGGGCTGGTCGCGCGCGACCTGGCCCGCGCTGATGCCGCGGATCGCCACCTGGCTCTGGCCGGGGCCGAGGTCGGCGATGTAGAGGCCGGGCACGTTGCGCGCGACTTCGACGATGTTGGTCGCGCCGGATTCCTTGAGATCTTCCTTCGTGACCGCGGCCACGGAGAACGGCACGTCCTGCAGCGACGTGGCGCGCTTCTGCGCGGTGACGATGATCTCGTCGAGATTGTCATCGTTGGGTTGCGTCGGGTTCTGGGATTGCGCGGCGAACGGCGCGGAAAGCAGGAACGCGGCAGCGCCGCGAACGATCCATGAGTTCATGCGACCACTCCTCGTGATTTTTTGGCGCGAGGGGATTGCAAGCGAGACCTCCCCTCGTCACTCGTGGCCGGAGTGTAGACCTGGAAAAGGGGACAGGGCTATTTTCGAGTAATAGCCCTTACTCGCTTTCGCCGTGCGAAAGAAGTTAGTGGTCCCACGCGCACGAACCGCCTAGCAGAATTCGCGGCGCGGGTCAGTCCGTCGATCGGTGTGTCGCGTGTCGGCGAGCGCTGGGACAACGCCCGATGCGTTCAGACCCGGCGGCCGCGCCGCCAAGTCTGTCCCCTTTTGCTAGGAAACGATGAATGTCCCCATTATGCCGGGGTGTCTTTCGTCTCGCGCAGGAAGAGCCCGCCGATGATCACGGTCATCACGGCAACCACGATCGGATACCACAGCCCGTTGTAGATGTTGCCCGTGGCCGCGACGATCGCGAACGACGTCACCGGCAGGAAGCCACCGAACCAGCCGTTGCCGATGTGATACGGCAGCGACATCGACGTGTAGCGGATGTGCACGGGGAAGAGCTCGACGAGCCATGCGGCGATCGGGCCGTAGACCATCGTCACGTAGATGACGAGGATCGTGCACAGCAGGATCACCATCGGGTAATTGAACGCGGCCATGTCCGCTTTCGGTGGATAGCCCGCGTTCGCGAGCGCCGTCTTGAGACTCGCGGCCACGGCGTCCTGCCCCTTCTTGTAGTCGGCCGCGCTGAGCCCGGGATCGAGCGGCAGCACGTCGACCTTGGTTTCGCCGATCTTCACCTGCGCGGGGCCACCCGACGACGCCACGTTCGAATACGACACGCCCATGCGCGCGAGCGCGCCCTTCGCGAGATCGCAACCCGTCGTGTACTTCTTCTTGCCGACCGGATCGAACTGGAAGCTGCAATCCGCCGGATCCGCGAGCACGGTGACCGGCGCGGACTTCACGGCGGCGTCGAGCGCCGGGTTCGCGAAATGCGTGATGCCCTTGAAGATCGGGAAATACGTGAGCGCCGCCAGCAGGCACCCCACGAGCACGATCTTCTTGCGGCCGATCTTGTCCGACAGCGAGCCGAACACGACGAAGAACGGCGTCGCGAGCGCGAGCGCGGCGGCCATCACGAGCTGCGCGCTCGTCGAATCGACCTGCAGCGTCTTCTCGAGGAACAGCAGCGCATAGAACTGGCCGCCGTACCACACGACGGCCTGGCCGGCGGTGGCACCGAGCAGCGCCAGCAACACGACCTTGAGATTCGCCCATTGGCCAAAAGATTCGGACAGCGGCGCCTTCGACAACTTGCCCGCGGCCTTGATCTCCTGGAACACCGGCGATTCCTGCAGCTGCATGCGGATGTACACGGAGATCAGCAGCAACACGGTCGACAGCAGGAACGGCACGCGCCAGCCCTGGTCGTCGAAGTAGCCGGCGGGCATGAACGAGCGGCACCCGAGGATGACGACCAGCGAGAGGAAGAACCCGAGCGTCGCCGTCGTCTGGATCCAGCTCGTGTACAGGCCGCGCTTGCCGGGAGGAGCGTGCTCGGAGATATACGTCGCCGCGCCGCCGTACTGACCGCCGAGCGCGAGGCCCTGCAACAGGCGCAGCGCGATGAAGATGATCGGCGCGGTGACCCCGATCGTCTCGAACGTCGGCAGACAGCCGACGAGCGCGGTCGATGCGCCCATGATGACGATGGTGATGAGGAATGTGTGCTTGCGGCCGACGAGGTCGCCGAGTCGCCCGAAAACGAGCGCGCCGAAGGGCCGCACGAAGAATCCGGCCGCGAAAGCCAGCAACGCGAACAGGAACGCCGTGGTGTCGTTCATCCCCGAGAAGAACTTCTTGGTGATGATGGGGACCAGCGAGCCGTACAGATAGAAGTCGTACCACTCGAAAACGGTGCCCAGCGACGACGCGAAAATGACGCGGCGATGCGCGGCGTCGATGCCACTCGAATTCTGACCCATTTATCCCCCTGACCGGCTCTTTCTGGCCTTGACGGCGCCGGTACAATAACCGATCCGCGACATCGCCGACCGCTCCCTACATGGACAAGCCTGTTACCTCACGGAAACGCACCGATACGCAGCTTGCGCACTCGAAGTACGCATGTATCGGCGTGCATGGCGCGCGTCAGAACAACCTCAAGAACCTGAGCATCGACATCCCGCTGCACGAGCTCGTCGTGGTCACGGGTGTCTCGGGGTCCGGCAAGTCGTCGCTCGTGTTCGACACGCTGTATGCAGAGGGCCAGCGCCGCTACGTCGAGACGTTCTCGCCGTACGCGCGCCAGTTCCTCGATCGCATGGACAAGCCCGCCGTCGATCGCATCGACGGCATCCCGCCCGCGATCGCCATCGACCAGACGAACCCGGTGCGCACGTCGCGCTCGACGGTCGGCACGATGACGGAGCTCAACGACCACCTCAAGCTGCTGTTCGCGCGTACGGCCACCCTGCACTGCCGGAACTGCGGCAAGCCCGTGCGCCGCGACACGGCCGAGAGCATTTACGCCGACGCGATGGCGCGCGCCGCAGCGCAGGGCGATCCGCGCGTCTACGTCTGCTTCCCGATCCCGGTGCCGAAGAATTTCAAGGAGCAGGAAGTCACGGCGCTGCTCGAGTCGCAGGGATATACGCGCGTGCTCGAGCGCCGCGGCGACACGCTCGAAGTCGTGCAGGATCGCGTCCGTCTCGGCACGGCCGAGCGCGCGCGCGTGATGGAATCGCTCGAGACGGCGCTGCGCATGGGCCGCGGACGCGTGGATCTGCATGTCGTCGACGACTCCCCATCTTCGACGGAAGAAGGGCCAGAGTCTCTCGAAGCATGGAAATATTCCACCGATCTGCACTGCGCGAACTGCGACATCCACTATCGCGATCCGGTGCCGTCGCTGTTCTCTTTCAACTCGCCCGTCGGCGCCTGCGAAACCTGCCGCGGCTTCGGCCGCATCATCGGCATCGACTACGGCCTCGTGATTCCCGACGAGACGAAGACGCTCTCGGGCGGCGCCGTCAAACCCTGGCAGACCAAGTCGTACAAGGAATGCCAGGACGACATGGTCAAGTTCGCGAAGAAGCGCGGCATACCACTGGATACACCGTGGTACGCGCTTTCCGACGACCAGCGCAAATGGGTCATCGAGGGCGAAGGCAAGTGGGAGAAGAAGGTCTGGTACGGCGCGAAGCGCTTCTTCGACTGGCTCGAGACCAAGGCGTACAAAATGCACGTGCGCGTGCTGCTGTCGCGCTACCGCGCGTACACGCCGTGCACGGCCTGCGGCGGCTCGCGGCTCAAGCCCGACGCGCTGCTCTGGCGCGTCGGCGGCAAGAACGTGCATGAGCTGATGCTCATGCCGCTCGATCGCGCGCGCGATTTCTTCACGGACCTCAAACTACCGGCGCCGCTCGACGAGGCCGCGGACCTTCTGTTGTCGGAAGTGCGTACGCGGTTCGCGTACCTGTGCGAGGTGGGCCTGGGCTATCTCACGCTCGACCGGCAGTCGCGCACGCTGTCGGGCGGCGAAGTCCAGCGCATCAACCTCACGACCGCGCTCGGGACTTCGCTCGTGAACACACTGTTCGTGCTCGACGAGCCGTCGATCGGCCTGCATCCGCGCGACATGCAGCGCGTGACGCAGGTGATGCACCGGTTGCGCGATGCGGGCAATTCGCTCGTGGTCGTCGAGCACGATCCGCAGATCATGCTGGCCGCGGACCGCCTGCTCGATCTCGGGCCGGGCGCCGGCGAACGCGGCGGCGAGATCGTCGCGTTCGATTCGCCCGACAAGGTGCGCGCGAATCCAGCGTCGCTCACGGGGCAATACCTGTCGGGCAAGAAACAGGTCGCGCCGCGCGCGGCACCGCCGAAAGCGCCGGACAACGGGCCGCGCGCGCGCATGGTGCCTTCGCAGAAGGCCATCAAGCTGCGCGGCGTGCGCGAGCACAATCTCAAGAACGTCGACGTCGAATTCCCGCTGCGGCGGCTCGTGTGCATCACGGGCGTGTCGGGATCGGGCAAGTCCACGCTCATCGAAGACGTGCTGTACAAGGCGATGCGCAAGGCGCTGGGCCAGCCTTCCGAGGCGCCCGGGGAATTCGATCGTCTCGAGCACGCGGACCTCGTCGACGACGTGGTGATGATCGACCAGAGCTCGATCGGTCGCACGACGCGCTCGAATCCCGCGAGCTACGTCGGCGCGTTCGACATCGTGCGCGAGCTGTTTGCGAGCGAGGCCACGGCGAAGAGCCGCGGCTATACGCCGGGCACGTTCTCGTTCAACTCGGGCACGGGGCGCTGCCCGACGTGCTCGGGCAACGGGTTCGAGCACGTGGAGATGCAGTTCCTCTCGGACGTCTATCTACGCTGCCCGGATTGCGACGGCACGCGGTACCGCGCCGAGACGCTCGAGATCCGGCGTGAAGGCGCGGACGGCGCGCGCAGGAGCATCGCCGACGTGCTCGACATGACGGTCACCGAGGCGCTGGCGTTCTTCAAGGGCAACTCCAACGTGGCGGTGCGGCTACAGCCGCTCGTCGACGTCGGGCTCGAATATGTGAAGCTCGGGCAACCCGTGCCGACGTTGTCGGGCGGCGAGGCGCAGCGGCTCAAGCTCGCGGGACATCTCGCGGAGGCCGCGGCGGACGACACGCCGTCGATCCGCGGCAAGCTGTTCCTGTTCGACGAGCCGACGACGGGATTGCACTTCGACGACGTCGCCAAGCTGCTGCGCGCGTTTCGCAAGCTGCTCAAGATCGGACATTCGCTGCTCGTGATCGAGCACAACCTCGACGTGATCCGCTCGGCGGACTGGATCATCGATCTCGGCCCCGAGGGTGGCGACGGCGGCGGGCAGATCGTGGTCGCGGGCACCCCGGCGCAGGTTGAAGCGCATGCGACGTCGCATACGGGCAAGGCGCTGCGGGAATATGAGGTTGCGATCGGAGAAAAGGGGACGGGAGAAAAGGGGACAGATTTATTTTCTGAGGAAAAGGGGACAGATTTATTTTCCGCAGACAAGGTCGCGGAACAAGCCAAACGCGGCGGGGCGGAAAATAAATCTGTCCCCTTTTCTCCGACCTCCATCCACGTCCACAACGCGCGCGAGCACAACTTGCGCAATATCGACGTCGAGATTCCGCGTGAGAAATTCACCGTCGTCACCGGCGTCTCGGGCTCGGGCAAATCCACGCTCGCGTTCGACATCATCTTCAACGAGGGGCAAAGAAGGTACCTCGAGTCGCTGAACGCCTACGCGCGCCAGTTCGTCCAGCCTGCATCCCGGCCCGACGTCGACGCGATCTTCGGCATCCCGCCAACCGTCGCCATCGAGCAGCGTACGAGTCGCGGCGGCCGCAAGAGCACCGTCGCGACGCTCACCGAGATCTATCATTTCTTCCGCCTGCTCTATCAGAAGCTCGGCACGCAGTTCTGCCCCACCTGCGACGTGCCGATCGAGCCGCAAACCGCGTCGACCATCGCCGAGCGACTGCTCAAGCAGCACAGAGGCTCGCGCATCCTGCTGCTCGCGCCGCTCGTCGTCGCGCGCAAGGGTTATTACACCGAGCTCGCGAAGTGGGCCAACGCGCGCGGCTACAAACAACTGCGCGTCGACGGCGAGATGCTGACCACCTACCAGTGGCCGCGCCTCAACCGCTTCAAGGAGCACACGATCGAGCTGCCCGTCGCGCAGATGACCGTGCGGAAGGACAACGCCCAGGAAGAGAACAATACGCTCGAACGCAACCTCATCAAGGCGCTCGATCTCGGCAAGGGCCTCGTGCACGTGCTGGATCCCGACGCGAAAAAGCCGAAGGTCCAGGTCTTCAGCATCAAGCGCGCCTGCCCGTCCTGCGGCACGAGCTTCGCGGAGCTCGACCCGCGCCTGTTCTCGTTCAACAGCAAGCACGGCTGGTGCGAGGACTGCTTCGGAACGGGCGTGCAGCTCGAGGATTTCGACGAAGAGCAGTCGGGCGAAGAATCCGCCTGGGTCGAAGCCGAGGGTGAGGACGGCGGCACACTGGTCTGCGAAGCGTGCAACGGCCAGCGGCTGAATCCCATCGCGCTGCACGTGAAGTTCCGCGACCGGAACATCGCCGCGCTCACGCAGCAGGCCATCGACGACACCGTCACATTCATCGAGAGGCTCAAGCTGTCAAAGCGCGAGTCCGAGATCGCGCGCGATCTCATGGCCGAGATCAAGTCGCGGCTCGCGTTCCTGCAGCGCGTCGGTCTCGGCTATCTACCGCTCGATCGCTCCGCGCCGACGCTGTCGGGCGGCGAGGCGCAGCGCATCCGGCTCGCGGCGCAACTCGGCTCGAACCTGCAGGGCGTGTGCTACGTGCTCGACGAGCCGACCATCGGCCTGCACCCGCGCGACAACCGCATCCTGCTGAACGCGCTGGCGCGCCTGGGCGACAAGGGCAACACGCTGGTGGTGGTGGAGCACGACGAAGACACGATTCGCCGTGCCGACCACATCATCGACATCGGGCCCGGCGCCGGACGGCGCGGCGGACAGCTGATTGCGCAGGGCGGGGTGGCCGCGGTGTCGGCCAATCCGGCGTCGCTGACCGGCCGCTTTCTCGCGCAGCCGCTGGCGCACCCGCTGCAGGCGCGCCGCGCGGTGCATGGCGCCAAGCCGGCGCTGCGGCTGCGCGGTGCCCACCTGCACAACCTGCGCGACATCGACATCAACCTGCCGCTGCAGCGGCTGGTGGCGGTGACCGGCGTGTCGGGCTCGGGCAAGAGCACGCTGGCGCGCGACGTGCTGCTGGCCAATCTGCAAAGCCGCGTCGGCGCACGCGGCAAGCTGCCGGCGTTGTTCGGCTGCCGCGAGCTCGAAGGCTGGCAGGCGATCGATCGCGTGCTCGAGGTCGACCAGACGCCGATCGGCAAGACGCCGC
>Ga0081455_10009139_pt1 | contig 10222 bp, 10 predicted proteins | sample TabmetS3T2R1_FD_70207 | JGI IMG/M metagenome (GOLD analysis project Ga0081455, IMG submission 70207) | Tabebuia heterophylla rhizosphere microbial communities from the University of Puerto Rico - S3T2R1 | ecosystem: Host-associated > Plants > Roots > Rhizosphere ... | reverse complement strand
GGAGGACCAAAGAACCGCACCCCGACGCGCTGGCAATAGTCGAGATGGAGTGTTTCAAGCGCGGCCTGATTACTCTGGGCTGCGGAGTAAGCACGATCCGGCTCTCGCCACCTCTGGTAATCGACCGGGATCAATGCGATTTCGCCCTCAAAACGATTGACGAGGCTTTGAGCGCCGCCCGCTAAGCAAGGCGACGGGGCGACGGGGCGACAAGGCGACGGGGCGACGGGGCGACGGGGCGACGGGGCGACGGGGCGACGGGGCGACGGGGCGACGGGGCGACAAGGCGACGGGGCGACGGGGCGACGGGGCGACAAGGCGACGGGGCGACAAGGCGACGGGGCGACGGGGCGACGGGGCGAAAATGTAACAAGGCGAGAAGGGGACAAGGAGATAAAATGCGCCCTCGTCCGCTTTTCGCCCCGTCGCCCCGTCGCCCTTTCACCCTCCCTCTTCGCTTCCAACTTGGCCGGTAAAAATTTATGATCTTGCGGGAACTTACCCCCGTTCCTGGGGTCTAAGCAGGTGTCGTTGGAAATGAGAACGAGGCGCGAGGTGAGGCCCTGAATTTTTGACCAAAAACCCACTGGAGATTGGGCGCGCATGCTGGCCGAAAAAGAGGCATTGCTGGTTGCCAGATTAGAGGAGTTCGGGCGCTCCGAACTTCTGACGCCGGAGTTCGACCTAAACGCCGAGCAGGAAGCCGGATCGCTGCAGCAACCGTGTCCGTTTGAATCCAGGCTCGTCGAACGCCTAAGGGCGGGCGAGATGGAGGCTTTCGACCAACTGGTGGAGGAATACCAAGCTCTGGTTTATGCGCTGGCGTTTCGCATCCTGAACGACGCCGAAGACGCGCGGGACGCGACGCAGGAGACGTTTTTGAAAGTCTACCGCCACTTCGGCAATTTTCGCGGCGAAGCGAGCCTGAAGACCTGGATCTGCCGCATCGCGATCAATCAAGCCCGCAGCGCTGATCGATGGCTCCGCCGCCGCCGCCGCAACGACATGACTTCGCTCGACGCCCCCTGCGGGCCGTCCATGAGCGCGAATGGTGGGATGAATATGGGGGCGAATGGCTACGACCAGCGCTCGCCGATTGATTACCTGCAAAGCCGGGGCGCCACTCCCGAAGACGAAACCTTATTGCGGGAGCGCGCTCGGCAGATCGAACGCGGGTTGAGACAATTGAAGAAGGATTTCCGCATCGCCGTTATTTTGCGGGATATCGAGGGACTATCTTACGAAGAGATAGCCTGGGTGACCGAAGTTTCAGTCGGCACCGTTAAATCGCGCATCGCCCGCGGACGCGAGATGTTGCGCGAAGCAATACAAGCAGGAGAAAGAGTACTGAGTTTCGGGAGTCGCCTCTCATCGTGAGCGCCTTTTTTCGACGCTCAAAGCCGATGGGTCGGCGAATACGACGGAACCAAAAACAGGTCAGCAACCGATTTTGGTTCTCTTAACTGCGCTCACGATGAGCGGCGACTCCCGAATTTAAGCGCCGCGAGGCGAGCTGGCGCGGCCGTTTTACGGCTGCCGCAAGGCGCGCCGAGCGGGGCATTTGAGAAGAAGCCATGATCTGCAGAGATTTTCCATTGCTCTATTCGGCTCAGCTCGACGGCCACTCGACTGAACACGATCAGTTTGCGCTCCAGCGGCATCTGCGTGAATGCGCGATATGCCGCCGCAGCGCGGCCGAGATGCGGAGCCTGCGCGCCAATTTACGGGCATTGGCCGCGCCGCCTCCCGACCCGGAATTGACCGGGCAGATTCAAAAGCGACTCCGGCAAGAGGCCGCGGCGCGCGCCCGGAGTCGAGCCGCTCGTGTTCCAGGCGGCGGAATAAGCTGGGGCGACGTCCGCCGGTTCTGGTTCAACTCCTTCGCCAACTGGCTGGACGAGCGCAGGGCCAAAATCTTTTCACAGGGCATCGGCGCGATTGTTTCGTTGCCGCTATTCTTCATCGTGGTGCCCGCAGTCTTCAAAGGGGCCCATGTCGTAACCGAAGCCTTCAAACAAGACCATCTCACGCTGATCCAGCCCGTTCTGGCGCCACCTCCGGCGCCTCCGGCGATCTTCCAATATCGGAACGACGAGGCTTTGCGCTATGAGGCTCAACTCAAAGCCGCATTGATTTATCCGCCGCCTCCCCCGGCCTTCAACCCGAACCCCGAGTTCCAGTGGGTCGCCGCGAGTCTCAGTGAAGGAGACGTCATTGCGGTCGCGGAAGTCCGCAAGGACGGCGGGGCCTCCAATGTTACGTACTTCGGTCCGCCGAATGACCCTTCGGTTCAAGAGAAACTTTCGACCGCCATGTCGCAGCGCGGATTATTCCAGGGCGTCAAGCCCAATCAGAACATCAATCCGATTGCGGTCGTCTATCTCAGCTCGATAACCACTACGAGCCGCTTTTAAATTCAGCGAGTGAAAATTCCCAAGGACCTCGTGGATGGGACTTATAGGTCAAATGAGTCTTATAAGTCCCATTTGTGTATGCTCGTGCGGGATTTTCCGGGAGAGAGGAAATGAACAGCGAAAAACACAACAGGAAAACCGCCGTCCCATTTATCAACGTCACGCCCCTGATCGACGTGCTGCTGGTTTTACTGATCATCTTTATGATCATCAGCCCGGCGCGGCCTAACAAATTCGACGCCAGGATTCCGGATAAACAGAAGCCAGAAAAGCCTGATACAGAGCAGAATCTCGCTCTGGTCGTGACGATCGATCACGGCGGCGGTTACGCGTTGAACATGCAGCCGGCGAAGACGCTCGACGAATTGCAATCGCAATTGAGCCGCGCGCTCGACAGACGCCCCGCCGATCTCAAGGCCGTCTTCCTGAAGGCCCCGCGAACCTTGAACTACGGCGAGGTGGCGAAAGTCATAGACATAATGAAGCTCGCCGGTTGCGCGCCTATCGGATTACAAATCGAGAATCTTGACCAGTAATCATTCGTCACTCGTCGCTGGTCATCTGTTATTTGTCATTCGCCATTCGTCATTCGTTATTTATCGCGTATCCATCGGCTGAGACGTCGCATCAAGGAGAAATGCGATGTTCGATAAACTGGTTGAATCAACAAAGGAGAAACAAGGGAGGCGCGCCAGGCGGCTCTTCCTCGCAACCTTGGCAGTCTACGCCGTGGCGCTGACTGCGCTCGGTGTAGCGACCGTCATCGGGTTCCGCCCGGCACTGGCAGAAGGGTATGATGTTTTATCAAAACTGACTCCTCCGCCTGTGCCTTCAGGGCCTGATCCGAACCCTGTCCAAATAAAACCGAATCTCAAATCAGCGCCTGATTCCAGATTCGTGGCGCCGGATAAGACCACACTCCCTCCGAAGCTTGATAAACTGAATTTGGAGCCAATAAAGACGAATCTGATTCCTGGCGGCGTCCCTCCAGGAATTGGTGACGCCGGCATTATCCCTGGCGCGCCAATCTCAAAAGACCCGCCTCCGCCTCCCCCTCCGACCCCAACGCCAGTCGTAAAACCCGCCCCGACTCCGACGCCAGATAACGTCGTAAGGCTTACAAGCAAACTCACGCAAGGTCGCGTGCTCCGGAGAGTGCAGCCGCCTTACCCGACGATCGCAAGGCAGGCGGGGGTTCAAGGCTCGGTTCAGGTACAGATCGACATCTCTGACACCGGCGCCGTCACTAATGTGACTCTGCTTTCCGGCCATCCCCTCTTACGCGAAGCCGCGTTGCAGGCGGCCAAACAATGGCTGTTCATACCGACCGAGTTGAATGGACAGCGGGTGCGCGCAATCGGAATGATCACGTTTAACTTTACGCTCAATTGAAAACAGATAGGGCTTATAGGACTTATGGGAACTATAGGACGTGTTATTTTGCGTCCTATAGTTCCCATAAGTCCTATAAGCCCTATCTGTTTTCTATCTTCTATTATCTTCGCTTCGCCTGAGCCTTCTTGCCGGTTTTGGCTTTTGTTTTGTTCAGGTCGTTGGATTTAATAACCGCCTTCCCGTTGGTTGAAACTTTCGGCCGGGCGACGGCAGGCAGCAGCGCCTCGGCGAAGACCTCTTGCACATTCTCGACGAAGACGATTTCGAGATCACGCTGTGGCTCTTTTGGCACCTCTTCCATGTCCTTGCGGTTTTGGGCGGGCAGGATGACTTTCTTCATCTGCGCGCGGTGGGCGGCGAGAAGCTTTTCCTTCACTCCGCCGATCGGCAGCACGTCGCCGCGCAGCGTGATCTCGCCCGTCATCGCTACATGTTTGTTGACGGGGCGGTTCGAAAGGGCCGAGATCAGCGCGGTGGCCATAGTGATGCCCGCCGAAGGGCCGTCTTTCGGAGTCGCGCCTTCGGGAATGTGGACATGAATGTCCGTCTTGGAGAAGATGTCTTCGTCAATGCCCAACTCCCTGGCGCGCGACTTGGCGAAGGAGTAAGCCGCGACCGCCGACTCGCGCATCACGTCGCCCAACTGACCCGTGAGTTGCAGAGTGCCCTTGCCCTTCATCGTCAGCGCCTCAATGAAGAGGATGTCGCCGCCCGTGGCCGTCACCGCCAACCCCGTCGCCACGCCGATCTGGTCGCGCTTCAACATCTCTTCGGGTTCGATCTTGGTCGGCCCCAGAAATTCGCTCAGGTTTTTAACCGTGACCTTGACCTGCTCGTTGTCGCCTTCGGCGACGCGGCGGGCCACTTTGCGGCAGATTTTACCGATCTCGCGTTCGAGCTGGCGCAGGCCCGACTCGCGAGTGTATTTCACTATCGAGTCGCGTAGCGCAGGTTCTGAAATGGTCAGGTTTTCCGGCTTGACGCCGTTCTCGTCCAGTTGTTTCGGGAGCAGGTGGCGGAGGACGATTTGCAATTTCTCGTCCTCAGTGTAGCCCGAGAGACGAATGACCTCCATTCGGTCGCGCAGCGCGGGCTGAACGGTTTCGAGCACGTTGGCCGTGGTCATGAACATCACGTTCGAAAGGTCGAACGGCGCGTTCAGGTAATTGTCGCGGAACGAGAAGTTCTGTTCCGGATCGAGCACTTCCAAGAGGGCGGACGACGGGTCGCCGCGAAAATCGGAGCTGACCTTGTCGATCTCGTCGAGCATGATCAACGGGTTGTTCGTCCCGGCCTGTTGGATCGACTGGATGATGCGCCCGGGCATCGCGCCGACGTAGGTCCGGCGGTGGCCGCGAATTTCGGCCTCGTCGTGAACGCCGCCAAGACTCAATCTGACGAATTTGCGGTTGAGCGCCCGAGCGATCGAACGACCCAGGCTGGTCTTGCCCACGCCCGGGGGGCCGACCAGACAGAGGATCGCGCCCTTCGGCTTCTCTTTGATCTTCCGGACGGCCAGAGCCTCGATGATGCGCTCTTTGACCTTTTCCAGCCCGTAATGGTCCTCGTCCAGAATCTCCTGAGCCTTCTTCAGGTCGAGGTTCTCCTTCGAGCGCGTCGACCACGGCAGCGCGACCATGATGTCGAGCCAGTTGCGCAACGTGGCGGTCTCGGCCGCGTCCGGGTGCATTCGTTCGAGCTTCTTCAACTGGCGCTCAACTTCTTCTTCGACTGGCTTCGGCATCTTGCCCTTGGCCATTTTTTCACGGTATTGCGCGATGTCTTCGGCCAACTCGTTGCCCTCACCCAACTCCTGCTGGATGGCCTTCAACTGCTGGCGCAGGTAGAACTCGCGCTGCGATCGGTCGATCTCGCCCTTGGCCTGCGTGTTGATCTCCTGCTGGACGGTCAACACTTCGATCTCTTTAGTCAGAAGCTCGTTGACACGGTGCAGGCGCGGGGTCACGTCCAGTTGCTCGAGCACCGTCTGCGCGTCTTCGACTCTAAGCTCCAGGTTGGACGCGGCCAGGTCAGCCAGGCGCGCCGGGTCTTCGACCGTCGTGACGATGGCCATCACTTCGGGCGAGATGTTCTTGCCGAGCGTGACGGCCTTTTCGAGCGACGACCGGATGTTGCGCGTCAGCGCCTCGAGCTCCAGGTCCTCCTTGGGCGGATTCTCTTTCAGCTCTTCGATCCGCGCCTGCAGGTAGCTCTGGTTGTCTTCGAGGTAGTTGACCTTCGCGCGCGCGATGCCCTGCACCAGGATGCGGATCCGCCCGTCGGGCAGCTTCAGCATGCGCATGATGATCGCCACCGTCCCCACGTCGTAAAGGTCGCCCTGTCCGGGCTCTTCTTTGTCGGAGTCCCGCTGAGCCGTGAGCATGATCATGCGGTTTTCGGCCAGCGCCTGGTCGACGGCGCGGATCGAACGTTCGCGGCTGACGAACAGCGGCACGATCATGAACGGGAAGATCACGATGTCGCGCAGCGGCAGCACCGGCAACGTTTCGGGGATCTTGATCTGTTCTTCGGCGCTTTCGGGAGGCGCCTGTTTTTCTTCTAGCTCTGTAGACATATTCAGTAATCGGAAACCGGAATTATAATCTCTCTTCCGCAATCGCCGTTCTTGGGCAACCGGATTTGCAGAATACCGTCCGCCAATCTCGCCGAGATGTTCGTAGTGTCGATCGGCCATTTAAGCGGCAGACTGAAAGTGAAGCCGCCGAACGTTCGTTCGAGGCAGATAAAGCGGATCGGGCGCTCTTCTTCGGGGAGCAGTTTGCCCGTGAAGTTCTCCCGCTCCTTGCGGCAGTCGATCTTGAGGACGTTGTCGAGCAGCGTGACACGCGCGTGTTCAGGCGGGACGCCCGGCGCCTCGACTCTGACCAGGATCGCGTCCTCCATCTCGCACACGTCCACGGGCGGCGCCCACGCCACGTGCGAGGACGACCCGAGCGTCATCGCCCGCATCTCCTCCAACCGCGCCAGCATCCGGCGCATCTGCTCTCTGAGTTGCTCAGCAAAATCTTTTGAAACCGGGCTTAAAGGATTAGTTGTCGCCATAAATTCCGCGCGGCGCCGGCGGCCGTTTTTCCGGCCCGCCGACTCGATGATTCTGGAAATGACATGTTATGGAACCAACAGCGGATTCTAGCTTTCACTTTTGAAGTGCGCAAGAAGGGCGAAAATCATCACTCTCCAAAATCTTCGCCCGGATTGGTTATTATTGAACTGATAACTCTTGACGGCTGTCAATCGGTTTTGTGGCTTCGGGCAGGAGGAAACTACATGCGCCGGTCACGAAATTTCAGGTCCTAATCCCGCGAACAGCCGCCATTCCTCACCACCAAATGCTTGGTCCCTGACGTGGATTGGAAAAAGCGCCAGTGTTCTGAATACTCGTCTTCCTCTGAACTATCCGGAAACACCTCAATCGCTACATCTGTCGAGAGCAGGATCCGTAGGCTACCGACATCATCCGCCTCTACTTGAGTGACTATCTGACCGCCGCCCTTTTCCTCAGCCAAGAACTGACGCATCTTCCGATCACATAGATTGGCGCCGGGCTGATCCCAGTCGAAGCTTTCGAGATCTTCAACCGCCTCCGCCGGTTCATACCGATCACGCGACGCGACGATGATCCCGGAGGAGTCACGGATACGCCAAGCGCACTGAATGTGAAGGGCATACTCCCCGACAGTCTTGGTTTCACCTCTGGAGTTCGTGACAGTCTGCGGCCCCCCAAACTGAAACCATTCGAGGTCCGCCGAGCGACCCGCGCTCAAGAGCGGCAGGCCGATTAAAGCTTGAAGAGATGATTCTATCTCGTTTCGCATAGCCGATCGCTAACAAATAGTATAGATGGTCATCGAATGGAATCCGTAATCGATCAGCCACTTGGCGATGTCGAGCGTATGAACGCCGAATTTCCGCTGGAATTTCGCTGGTATGTCGTGTGGAGTCGCGCCCAGCCAGGTCGCGGAAGAAATCGAGTGTTCCGGTCTTGGCAGACGCCGGTGGCGGGGTGAGGGGGCGTTTGAGTCTGAGACGGCCAGAGATTCCACGAAAAAGATCGACGCCGGAGTCGCGGCCCATTTCGCGCGGCGACGATTCATGCTCCTCGGCCGAATTCGGAATGTAACGCGCTCACTCCTCTTTCTGCGACTCCACGAAATCTTCGTATTCACTCGCCGACAGCAGGCTGTCTATCTCGCTCGGCTTGCCGATCTTGATTTTGATCATCCACCCTTCGGCGTAAGGCGATTTGTTGACCAGTTCCGGGGCGTCGGCCAGAGCCTCGTTGATTTCGGCGACTTCGCCGGAGACGGGAATGAAGAGTTCGCTGAAAGTCTTCACCGATTCGACCTCGCCGAAAGTGTCGTGCGCTTCGAACTTCTCTCCCACGCGCGGCAGTTGGACGTGAACGACGTCGCCCAACTGCTCCTGCGCGAAGTCTGTGATGCCGACCGTGCCGACGCCGTCGGCTACGCGAATCCATTCGTGATCCTTCGTGTACTGAAGGTCGTCAGGGTAAGCGGCCATTGCGGTTCTCCTGAAATATGTTTACTTACTTCGTTTGTAAAAAGGCGTCCGCACAACCTGCGCCGCGAGCCTTCGCCCGCGCACATCGACTTCAAACGCCGTTCCGACGCCGGTGTGTTCAATAGGCAGATACGCCAGGCCGATGTTCTTTTTCAGATATGGCGCGAAACTGCCCGACGTGACCACGCCGGCCTCTCGATCGTCAATGAATATAGGGTAGTGGTCGCGGGCGACGCCTTTATCGGTCATTTCGAAACCGACGAGCTTGCGCGTCAATCCTTCTTCTTTCTGTTGAAGGAGGCGATCACGCCCGATGAAATCGCCCTTGTTCAATTTGCAAATCCAGCCCAGGTCCGCTTCCAGCACGGTTGTCGCGCTGTCAATGTCATTGCCATAGAGCGCCATTTTGGCTTCGAGCCGGAGCGTGTTGCGCGCCGCCAGGCCGCAGGGCAGAATGCCGCGTGGCTCGCCCGATTCGAGAATCTTGTTCCAGACGCGATCCGATTCATTAGGATCGAAGTAGATCTCGAACCCGTCTTCGCCCGTGTAGCCGGTTCGCGCGATGATCGCCGGGACGCCGTCAACGTCGCCGCGCGCGAACCAGTAATATTTGATCTCGCCGAGCGGGACGCCGGTCAGCGGTTGCAGCGTCTCCAGAGCCTTCGGCCCCTGAATCGCCAACTGCGTGTAATTGGCGCTGACGTTCGTCGACTCGGCGTCGTAATCGACGGCGTGGCCGTCAATCCAGGCGAAATCTTTGTCGGAGTTGGAGGCGTTGACGCAGAGTAAGTAATGATCCGGGGCGAAGCGATGAACCAGAATGTCGTCAACGAACGTGCCTTCGGGGTAGGTCAGCGCGGAATATTGCGCCTGCCCGTCGTCGAGTTTGCCGGCGTCGTTGGTGGTCAGGCGTTGGACGAGTTTCAGGGCCTGCGGCCCGCGAATTTCGATCTCGCCCATGTGGCTGACGTCGAATAATCCGACCGCCGCGCGCACCGCCATATGCTCTTCGATCGTTCCGGCCGGGTACTGAACCGGCATGTCCCATCCGCCGAAATCGATCATTCGCCCGCCCAACTTCCGGTGCGAGTCGTTAAGCGCGGTCTTCTTCAACTGGCTCATTTGAGTGTCTGACAAAGTTCGCCGAACCTTCTGGAAAAGCTCTCGTCCCCTGCGGAAAAGCCAATATTGGCGGGGAGATCAACAGGACGGCAAACCTAACACACGGTTTACAAATTCGTCAACCTGGGCGGGATTGGGGATTGGGGAATCGGGGCGCGGGGCTCGCGGAAGAGGAAAATCCCTCGATTCAAGGGCGAATTCCATTTCTGAAATATGCCGGTTAATGTCGAGATTACGATCGCTTCTTCATAAAACTCAACCTGTTCAAAATTTTTACAAAGAGCAGATAGAATAAGGGAGCGACCAGGACCACGCATAGCAAGCGCTGAATATATGCCGGAGTCGAATAGTCCCACCAGGAATAAACTCCGGGCAAGACTATCGGTATAAATATGCCTATTAGCATTATCGAGGCGCGAATTTTTACGACTAACTTAGGAGGTAGATGTTTAAATAGTGTAAAACTACCGATGATCATCATCAGATTGCCCACGATCATCATAACCAGAACAATTACCGAGAGTGTGGGGATTGGTCTTCTGAGGCTCAGACCCAAGGTTTCTAGTTCTCTCCTGATAGAGAGGATATTCCATAGTTTCAGTGTTCCGTCCGCGCCGCCGGTCACCAATGTCGAACCCCATACTGGAGCGAAGGTCATCGCCGTCACGGCGGTTTTATGAGCTTCCCACCTATACAATTGATGTCCACCGGTAGGAAATACCTGTCTGCTCAACTCATCTATGCTTGGA
>Ga0081455_10009138_pt1 | contig 10222 bp, 7 predicted proteins | sample TabmetS3T2R1_FD_70207 | JGI IMG/M metagenome (GOLD analysis project Ga0081455, IMG submission 70207) | Tabebuia heterophylla rhizosphere microbial communities from the University of Puerto Rico - S3T2R1 | ecosystem: Host-associated > Plants > Roots > Rhizosphere ... | reverse complement strand
ATCCCGAGGTCTGGAAGCTCGTTGACAAAGTCGTAGCGGCCGCAACCCCGAAAGGAATCGGCACGATGGTGAACGTCGGATATCGGTATGTCACCGCCGAACAGATGGTGGCCCGCATCGGCAGGCTATGGGATCACGGCGTCCGGACCATCTACCTTCAACCGCCGGAAACGCTCCTGCAACAACTTTGGAAGCAGATCAAGGCAGGCGCTGACGACCTCGTTTCCAAGAAATAATGGTTGATGCCACCTGTCGTTTTGGCTGCGCACCGATTTCGATGGTTCGCTCGCAAGAGCAAAGCGCGCTGACCAAAGCAAAGTCATTTCGGATTTCCCGGTGAGGTCGCAAGGGCGCTCACCACACGGCAGGGCGTCGATCGGAGCAGCAGCCATCAAAGTGGGCAGCTGCGGTTCCATTTTTGTTTAAGCAGCTTTGTTCGTGCCTTGCGCGCTGGGTGGCAGCGCCGCCGCTATGGCCGTGATCGCCGCCTGATACGCCGAGCGAAGAACCTTGTAGTCCAACGAGTAGATCAGGATTCGCGATCCCTTTGCGACCGCCTCCGCCGCACCGGACGCATCGTAGAGGATTGAGGCGACTTCAGCTCCTCCTGCGAGGCCATCACGGCGAATCTGCTCCGCGGCCGCGATAAGTGCCGGACTGTCTCCAAGGCCATTTACACCCATCGAAGCACCTAAATCGACCCGTCCGACCAACAAAGCGTCGAGTCCCGGCACGGCCGCGATCTCCGTTACGCAACCAAGGGCACACGCGTCTTCGATCAAGCCGATGCCAAAGACCTCTTCGTTCGATTGGATTTGATGATCCGCCCAATCATCGAGGAAGTACCGGGAGGCGCGAACGACCGAGCAGGCACCGCGATTTCCTTGCGGCGGATAGCGAAGCGCGGCAGCGAATGCCTGCGCCTCATCGACCGATCGTATGTGCGGCAGGATTATTCCCTGCGCGCCAAGATCGAGCGCGACCCCTCCGAGCCGCGTTGGCTCCAGACGGTCTGGGGAGTCGGCTACCGCTTCACGCCGTAGGGCCCCTCGATGCTGGCCTTCGCGCTCATCGTCGCACTCGCCACGCTCGTCGCGGGAGTCGCCGCCGCGCTCCTCTGGCTCATCGCCGCCATCACGAACCTGGCCTACTTCGGCCGCCTCTCCGCCGCTCCCGTCTCCCCCGCAGCGAACGCGCTCGGGATCTGGGCGATCCTCGTCCCGGTCGTCGGAGGCCTCGTCATCGGTGCGATGGCGCGCTGGGGCTCTCCCAAGATCCGGGGGCACGGCATCCCCGAGGCGCTCGAAGCCATCCTCATCGGCCGGAGCCGGCTCGACGCCCGGGTCGCCATACTCAAGCCCGTCTCCTCGGCCGTCTCGATCGGCACCGGCGGCCCCTTCGGCGCCGAGGGACCGATCATCATGACGGGCGGCGCCTTCGGTTCGCTCTTCGCCCAGCTCTTCCACTTTTCGGCGGCGGAGCGCAAGACGCTGCTCGTCGCCGGCGCGGCCGCGGGCATGTCCGCGGTCTTCGCATCGCCGATCGCCGCGACTCTGCTGGCGGTCGAGCTCCTCCTTTTCGAGTGGAAACCGCGCAGCTTCGTTCCCGTGGCTCTCGCCGCCGCCACCGCGTCGGCCGTGCGCGTCCCGCTGCTCGGGGCCGGGCCGATCTTCGGCGTCACCCCCCACGGCGCCCTCCCGGCGATCCGCCTTCTCCAGGCCGGCCTTCTCGGCATCGCCGCCGGCCTCGCGTCCGGGATTCTCACCGCGCTCGTCTACGCGTTCGAGGACGCGTTCCAGAAGCTCCCGATCCACTGGATGTGGTGGCCCGCGATCGGCGGGATCGGCGTCGGCATCGGCGGCCTCGTGGACCCGCGCGTGCTCGGCATCGGCTTCGACTCGATCCATGCGCTCCTCCTCGGCCAGATCGGCGCCGGGGCGGCCGGGACTCTGATCGCGACGAAGTCGATCGTCTGGTCCTTCGCCCTCGGATCCGGAACGTCGGGAGGCGTGCTCGCGCCCCTGCTCATGATGGGCAGCGCCCTGGGCGGCCTCGCCGCGCCGGTGCTCCTTCCCTCCGATCCCGGCCTGTGGGCCGCCGTCGGCATGGCCGCGATGATGGGCGGGACGATGCGGGCTCCGCTGTGCGCGATGTTCTTCGCCGTGGAGCTCACGCACGACTGGAATCTGCTGCCGCCGCTGCTGGTCTCCTGCGTGGCGGCTTACGCTCTCACGGTGCTGCTTCTCAAGCGGTCCATCCTCACCGAGAAGATCGCCCGGCGCGGCCACCACATCTTCCGGGAGTACAGCGTGGATCCCTTCGACGTCCACCGCGTCGGCGAGGTCATGGACCAGGCGCCGGGGACGGTGCCGGAGACGCTGACCGTGCGCGAGCTGTCGGCGCGGATCGCCCGGGGCGATCCCGTGCTCGGCCAGCGCCAGGGCACGCCGGTCGTGGACAGCCGCGGCGCGCTGACCGGCATCGTGACGCGGAGCGACCTGATGCGCTCGCTCGAGAAAGATCCGACCGGCGAAACGACGGTCATCGAGGCCGGGACTCGGAGGCTGGTCCTCGCGCACCCCGACGAAACCGTGCGCGCCGCCGTGGACCGGATGCTCGCCCACGACATCGGACGCCTGCCGATCGTCGCGCGCGAAGATCCCACGCGGCTCCTGGGATATCTCGGTCGGGCGGGAGTCCTCCGCGCCCGCCGGCGCCTGCTCGAAGAGGAAAACCTGCGCGAGCGGGGGCCTGCGGCCCCCGCCGCCGTCTAGAAGCGCCCGCCTACTTCGTCACGCTGTAGACCATCTCGAGCGCCTTCGGGTCCGCCTCGGCGCCCCCGAGATAACGGTGCAGCCAGTCCATGATCACGTTGTGCCAGAGGGCCGAGTTTCCCGGCTTCAGCACCCAGTGGCCTTCGTCCGGGAACGTGAGGAGCTTCGACGGCACTTTCTGGATCTGGAGCGCGGTGAACATCTGCAGGCCCTGGCCGAAGGGAACGCGGTAGTCCTTCTCGTTGGTGATGACGAGCGTGGGTGTCTTGAAGTTGCCGGCGGACTCCATCGGGTTCCATTTCACGTACTGATCCGAGTTCCACGGCCAGCCATGGAACTCCCACTTGGGAAACCACAGCTCCTCGGTCTCGAGAGCCTTCCCGGCGAGATCGAAGGTGCCGTCGTGCGACACGAGCGCCGCGAAGCGGTCGGTGTGCCCGGCGATCCAGTTGACCATGTAGCCGCCGTAAGACGCTCCCGCCGCGCCGACCTTCGCGCGGTCCACGTACGGCAGAGACTGCAGGTCGTCCGCCTGGCGCATCAGGTCGTCGTAGACCAGACCGGCCCAGTCGCCGCTGATCGCGTCGAGAAACTGCTGCCCGAACCCCGTCGAGCCGCGCGGGTTCGCCGCGTAGACGACATAGCCGTAGGCCGCCCAGATCTGCGGATTCCAGCGGTAGGACCACGAGTCCTGCCAGGCGCCCTGCGGCCCGCCGTGAATGAAGAAGACGGCCGGGTACTTCTTCGCCGGATCGAAGAAGGGCGGCTTGACGACCCACGCCTGGAGCCGCGCGCCGTCGGAGGCGGGCGTGAACCGCTCGGAGACTTCGCCCAACGCGAGGTCCGCGAAGATCCCGTCGTTCACCCGCGTGAGCGCCGCGGCGGCCGCGCCGTCGAGGCCGATCGTCCACAGCTCCGGCGCCCGGGAGAGCGTGCTCGTCGAGTAGACGACGCGCGGGCCCGCGATTTCCAGGGCGGCGATGCCTCCGCCCGTCCACAGCGGCACGGGCTCGCCTCCGGCGACGGGAACGCGATAGAGCATCGCGCGGCCGCGAACCTCCGCCGCGTACACGATCGACTTCGAGTCCGGCGTCCAGCGGAAGTCCTCGACCCAGAAGTCGAAAGTCTCGGTGAGGCCGCGAATCTTCCCGGTGGCGCGTTCGTAGAGCATCAGCCGGAAGCGGTCGGCCTCGAACCCCGGGCGCTTCTGGGCGCGGTAGGCGATCCACTTCCCGTCGGGGGAATAGCGGGGCGAACCGTCGAAGGCCGGGTTCGAGGACGTGACGTTCTTCGCCGGCGCGCCGCCCGCGGCTCCCATAAGGGGCACGAGGAAGAGGTCGGCGTTCGTCGAAAGGGCCTCGTTCTCGTCGGGGTTGGAGGCGTAGACGAGCTCCGCAGAGTCCGGCGAGACGTCCCAGTCCGTCCCGCCTCCCACCGCGAACGGCGGCGCATCGTGGTCTCCGGGCGTGAGGTCGGCGGCGGGACCGGCGTCGGGCCGCGCCGGCACTCTCCAGAGGTGCGACCGCAGGCCGTCCTTCCACGAGTCCCAGCGCCGGAAGAGCAGCCGCTCGGCGATGCGCGCCTTCGTCTTCGAGGCCTGGCGCGCCTTGAGCGACGACTCGAGGCACGCGGTGTCGGTGCAGTCGGGGAAAACGTCGGACGCGACGATGAACCATTTCCCGTCCGGCGACCACGTGAAGCCGTTCACCTCCGTCGGAAACGTCGTGGCCTGGACCGGATCGCCACCCGAAAGGTCCAGGACCCAGATCTGCGAGGACCCTCCGCGATTGGAAAGGAAGGCAAGACGGCGGCCGTCGGGTGAGAAGCGCGGATCGGAGTCGCGCTTCTCGCCGGAGCTCATCCGGCGCGGCTCGCCCGATCCGTCCAAATTGACCATCCAGATCGCCGAGCGCGACGCGTTCGCGTCGACGTCGGGCGTGGATACGGCATAGGCCACGCGGCGTCCATCCGGCGAGACGGAAAAGCCGCCGACGCGGCGGATCCTGGCGGATTCTTCGAAACGCAGCGGCTTCGGCGCGGCCATGAGCGCCGGAGCGCACGCGAGCAAACCAAGAACCGCCCAACGAACCAGCTTCATGCGTCGATCCTCCCGGCGGCGGATTCTATCCGCCTCGCCGGCAAGGTCTTACGTCGTGCTTCCCTTTGGTATCATCGAGGGCCCGCCGGGCCCGCCGTCATTGAGTCCGGAGGCAAGGAGAAACATGTCGACTGCCGTCCTCGAGGAAAAACGCGCCGAGCCCTCGCGCCGGCCTCCGGTGATCAACGACTTCTCGATCCACGTCGCCACGGCCAACGGCTCGGGCAGCCAGTCCTCGAACACGATCCTCATGCGGTCCATCTTCCAGATGGGCATCCCGGTGTCGGGCAAGAACCTCTTCCCCTCCAACATCCAGGGTCTTCCGACGTGGTTCACGATCCGCGCCTCCAAGGAAGGCTTCATCGCGCGGCGGCGGGACATCGGCGTCCTGATCTGCATGAACCCGGAGACGGCCCACGAGGACGTCAGGACGGTGGCGCCGGGCGCCGCCGTGATCTACGAAGAAAACCTCAAGCTCGACGGCCTGCGGGACGACGTCCACTTTTACCCGGTTCCGTTCTCGAAGCTGGTGCTCGAGCTCGTCCACGACGGCAAGCTCCGCCGGCTGGCGGTCAACATGATCTACGTCGGCGTCGCGGCCTGGCTGCTCGACATCGACATGGCCGAGATCGAGAAGGCCGTCGCCAAGCAATTCAAGAGCAAGGCCGCGGCGGTCGAGATCAACATGAAGGCCATCCGCGGCGGGTTCGAATGGGCCGGGAAGAACCTCACGAAGAAGGACCCCTTCCGCGTCGAGCGGATGAACGCCACCGCCGGCAAAATCATCATCGAGGGCAACGCGGCGACCGCGATCGGCTGCATGCTGGCCGGCGTCCAGTTCCTGGCGTGGTACCCGATCACGCCGTCGTCCTCGCTCGCGGAATCGCTCATCGACTACGCCGGCCGCTATCGCGTCGATCCGGAGACCGGCCAGTCCTCGTTCTCGGTCGTCCAGGCCGAGGACGAGCTCGCAGCGCTCGGCATGGTCCTCGGCGCCGGCTGGGCGGGCGCGCGCGCCATGACGACGACGTCCGGACCCGGGATCTCGCTGATGTCGGAGTTCACCGGCCTCGGTTACTACGCCGAGGTCCCGGCGGTGATCGTGGACGTCCAGCGCGTCGGCCCTTCGACCGGCCTTCCGACGCGGACGATGCAGGGCGACATCACATCGACCTACTACCTCTCGCACGGCGACGCGAAGCACATCCTGCTCATTCCGGGCTCGGTGCAGGAGTGCTACGAGCTCGCCATGGACGCCTTCGACCTCGCCGAGCGCTTCCAGACGCCGGTCTTCCTGATGACGGACCTCGATCTCGGGATGAACAACTGGATGGCGGAGCCCTTCCCCTATCCCGAGAAGGCCCTGGATCGCGGCAAGGTTCTCCGGTCGAAGGAGGAGTTCGACGCCCACGTCGGAAAGTTCCGCGAGTTCGCCCGCTACCGCGACGTCGACGGAGACGGCATCCCGTACCGGACTCTCCCCGGCTTCTTCGACGCGCCGGCCGCGGCGTACTTCACGCGCGGCTCCGGCCACACCGACCGGGCGACGTACACGGAGCGCGGCGACGACTACAAGAACAACATGGACCGCCTGGCGAGGAAGTTCGAGACCGCGAAGCAGTTCGTGCCGAAGCCCGTCGTGTCCAACGGCGGCAGCGCGAAGATCGGCGTGATCGCGTACGGCTCCTCGGACTTCGCTGTCGAGGAGGCGCGGGCTCTCCTCGGACGCAAGGGCGTCCCGACCGACTACCTGCGGCTCCGCGCCCTGCCGTTCACGCCCGAGACGGCCGCGTTCGTGGCCGCGCACGACCGCGTCTACGTCGTGGACCAGAACCGCGACGGGCAGATGTACGACCTGCTCCGACTGGAGCTCGGCGCCAACGCGACGAAGCTTCGGTCGATCCGCCACTACGACGGCTTCCCCCTCGACGCCGAGACGGTGATCGAAGGGATCGAGGCCGGGGAGAAACTCTGATGTCCTCCACGACGCCGGCGAACACAAGCGAGCCCAAGGCTCCCCCGTCCAACCGCGCCGGGCTGACCGTCAAGGAGTACGGCGGCCTCAAGTCCACCCTCTGCGTCGGCTGCGGCCACGACGTCATCACGCGGCAGATCACGCAGGCGATGTACGAAATGTCGATCCCGCCCTACAAGGTCGCGAAGATGTCGGGGATCGGCTGCTCGTCAAAGACCACGGCCTACTTCGCGGACCGCGGCCACGGCTTCAACGCGGTCCACGGCCGCATGCCGGCGGTCGCCACCGGCGCCATGATGGTCAACCCCTCGCTGCTCTCGATCGGCGTGTCGGGAGACGGAGACACGGCGTCGATCGGCGCGGGCCAGTTCGTCCACCTGCTGCGGCGCAACGTCCCGATGGTCTACATCGTCGAGAACAACGGCGTCTACGGCCTGACGAAGGGGCAGTTCTCGGCCACCGCGGACGCCGGCTCGAAGCTGAAGACGGGAGTCGTCAACGACCTGCCCGCCATCGACCTCTGCGCGATGGCCATCGAGCTGGGCTGCGGCTACGTCGCGCGCTCGTTCTCGGGCGACATGAAGCAGCTCGTCGGCCTGCTCAAGGGCGCCATGGCCCACCGCGGGACGGCTCTGCTCGACATCATCTCGCCGTGCGTGACGTTCAACAACCACGACTCCTCGACCAAGTCCTACAAGTGGGCCAAGGACCACGAGATCCCGATCCAGGAGATCGGCTTCATTCCGTACTACGAAGAGATCACCGTCGAGTACGACCCGGGCACCACGCAGGACATCGAGCTTCACGACGGCTCGCACATCCGGCTGAAGAAGCTGCGCGCCGATTACGACGCGACGGACAAGTCGCAGGCGCTCGCGCTCTGCCAGGAATCCCAGGTGAAGCAGGAGTTCCTGACCGGGCTGATCTACGTCGAGCCGGCCAAGAAAGACTTCCTGGAGCTCTCGGGCCTCGGTTCCGAGCCGATCGTGTCGATGTCCGACGAACGGCTCCGGCCCGGACGGAAGGCGCTGGACGAGATCATGGAGGCCTTGAAGTGACGTTCGCGCCGCTCGCGTAGCGAGCCCGCGCGACCGTCATCCCGAGGCGCAGGGCGCCGAGGGATCCCGAGATTCCTCGCTTCGCTCGGAATGACGCCGGATGGTTTGGGGTTAGACGCCCCATGAAGATCCGAACGCTCGTCGGGATCCTGCTGCTCGCTCCGGCCCTGTCACTCCACGGGGACACGGCCAAGAGCAAGGCGTCCGAGACCAAGGGCTCCTGCGCCGACTGCAAGGAGAAGCGGCCGACGCTCGACCCCAAGCTCTTCGCGAAGGGATACGAGCCCGAGGTGAAGCAGGGCTACGAGATCGCGAAAAAGATCCCGGCGACGCTCGACAAGCTCCACTGCTTCTGCGAGTGCGCCGAGAGCAACATGTTCCAGCACAAGACGCTTCTGACCTGCTTCGTCGACAAGCACGCCGCCGGCTGCGGCATCTGCCTGTCCGAGGCCAAGCTCGCCTGGCAGCTCAAGGAGAAGGGCGTCACCGACGAGGAGATCGTCGTGACCGTCGAGTCGGTGCATAAGACCGACGGCCACCCCGCGACCCACTGATCGCGACGATCTCGGGAACGCGTCCGGCCCAGGCGTTGGCCGCGATGAGGTTGTAGGCGCCGACCGCGCCGATCACGAGTAGATCTCCTGCTTTCGGGCGACCGATCGTTTCGCCGTTGGAGAGCCGGTCGAGGTCGACCGGCAGGGGCCCGGCGACCTCCGACTTCCCGCCTCCCGAACGGCGCGGCACCGGCACGAACGGATGCCGCCCGCGCGCGACGAAGTACGCATGCGACATGCGCGAGGCGTCGACGTACACGCGCCGCCCGACGACGCGGACCACGCGCGTCACGAGGTGGAACGCGTCCGACGCGATCGCCCGTCCGGGCTCGGCGAAGAGACGGAGACCGGGAACCGGGAACGCCTCGCGGACCGCCCTCCGGATCGCCCCGAGGTATTCGACCGCGGACGCGGGCCGGCCCTCGGGGCGGCCGCTCAGGCTCCGGCGCGCTTCCCGCAGCGCGGCGAAGCCACCGCCGACGTTGAGGATCGCGAGAGAGATGCCGCGCCCTCGCACGGCGGCGGCAAGCTGACCCGCCTCCCGGACGGCCTCTACGAACGGCGCCGGCGACGGGATCCCCGTGCCCAGGTGAAACGACAGCCCCGCGGGAAGCGGCCGGCGCGCACGCTGCAAGCGCGCGCAGACCTCGAGCGCGCGCTCCGGCTCGAGACCGAAAGCGTGCTGCGAAGTCTGACTGCTCGGCGGCCGGAATCGCAGCAGGTAGCGCGGGGGAATTCGCAGCGAGCGGCCTACGGCCAGTATCGCCTCGGCGTCCTCTTCGGAATCGGCGATGAGCCACGCTCCCGCGGCAATCGCCCGCTCCAGAGCCTCGGGGGACTTGGCCGGGCCCTGGTAGAGGACGCGCGAGCCCGCGAAGCGGCCGAGAATCGCCTCGAGGTCTTCGGCGGCCGTCGCCTCGGCGCCCAGGCCCTCCGACTCGGCGAGGTCCACGAGGGCGTCGTGGCGATTGCACTTCCACGGGTAGAACAGGTCTGTGTCCGCGCCCGCCGCCGCGCGCCACCGGCGCATCCGCTCGAGAGCGACGTCCGGCTCGAACAGGTAGAACGGCGTGACCCGGCCGCGCGCCGCCGCGGCAGCGGCCGCCGTCAGACTACGCGCGAAGGCCCGGTCAGCCATCGTGTCGCCTCCACCCGGTCGATCTTTCCGGCCGGCGTCCGCGGAAGGGCCGGCACGGCGAGGATCTGTCGCGGCCGCGCGAAGGCCGGCAGGCGCTTCTCGGCAAAAGCGCGCAGCTCTTCGACCGCGAGCGCTCCCTCCCGCGAGACGACGAGCAGCCCGAAGCTCCGCTCGAGGGGCGCGACCGCGGCCTCGGACACGCCCGGGTGCTCGGCGATCGCAGCCTCGACCTCCTCGGCGCAGAGGATGCGATCGCCGGCCGATAGCGCGAACGCCAGGCGCCCGCGCACGCAGAGCTCGCCGTTTTCGTCGAGGAATCCGATGTCGCCCGTGCGAAGCCGGCCGGCCTCGTCGAACGGCGAGCCGTCGTCGGGCGAGAGATAGCCCGGGAACACGGCCGGGCCCGCGAGGCGGATCTCGCCGGACTGCCCCGGCGGGCAGCGCGATCCGTCCGACGCCGCGATGACGACGTCGAGATTCGGCGCCGGGACACCCGACGATCCGGCGCGCCGCGGCCGGGCGAGCGGCTGCCGCGACGCGAGTCCGGCGGACTCGGTCATGCCGTAGCCGGCCCGCACGGGCACGCCCCGGACGGACTCGACGGCCTCGACCGCGGCGGGATCCG
>Ga0081455_10009136_pt1 | contig 10226 bp, 5 predicted proteins | sample TabmetS3T2R1_FD_70207 | JGI IMG/M metagenome (GOLD analysis project Ga0081455, IMG submission 70207) | Tabebuia heterophylla rhizosphere microbial communities from the University of Puerto Rico - S3T2R1 | ecosystem: Host-associated > Plants > Roots > Rhizosphere ... | reverse complement strand
TTTTCGGGAGTCGATCCTTTGCATTGGGTCGCCGGGGGCGTCAGGGTTTTTTCGATGCCGGGTTCTGGCACCCCGAGCGTGGCCGGCAGATCGGCGTTTTCTTTACAGGTCAGCGATTCCCATCGCTGGATCCCGACCGCGGCGTTGGCCGTCGACGCCACGAAGACGGCGCCGAGAACCCCAACCGCGATGACTAGCAGTAGACGCTTCACAATCAATCCTCCTCCGGTCGATGCGGTCGGTGTCCGGTGCAAATCACTTGCCGCGCGGCAGTTGCACCGCGCGGTTCGAGGTCTGGCTCGTCGGGCTACTGGCGTCGTTCAACACGAACTGCCCGTTGAGCGTCTTCGGTGGGTTGGACCCCGCGAGCAGGTTCTTGATCATCTTCTTGCCGGCCTTGGTGAGCGGCACACGCACCGTCACGTTCCCGCCCGAGGCGATCGAGTAGGAGCCGTTCGCCAGCGTCGTGCGCTTCTTCGAGCCCTTCTGCTTGACCGAGAACGAAACCCGACCCGAGCACGCTCCCTCGCCGCCGCAATGCATCGGGACGCTGAGCTTGCTGGTGGTGGTGCTGAGCTTCCCGGCGAGACTGCCGTTGCCGATCTTGATCACCGGGGTGACCGGGGTCACGGGCGTCGTCGTGCCGCCGCCCCCACCGCCGCCACCGCCGCTCGATTTGGTTTCGAATTCGCTCGCCAGCGTGTAGCCGGCCGGGAGGACCTTCGCCTGCGGGGTCTGCACCAGGCCGCCGAGCGCGCCGGGCTGCTCCATCACCGGCAGGCGCAGTTCCAGGTCGGAGACGGTGACGTTCGTCTGCAGGTTGGAGAAGCGCCCGTAGGGCAGGTCGGAGGGCAGCAGTTCCAGCTTCGCCACGTGTCCCGCGGCGAAGTGGTAGCCCTGCGGATGCAACTGGAACACGATTTCCTGGCTGCCGCCGACCGGCCGGTAGAGGCCGCGGGCGATCAGCGTCTCGGTCCCTTCCGGCGATTCGTCGACGAGGCGGGCGGCGATCTCCGAGTTCGGGCTCGGCGATTCGACCTTGGCGATGATCGTCGGCGACCCCATCAGCGTGTAGCCGCCGGCGGGTGCCGCTCCGAGCCGGTAGTTGGCGGCGCGGGGGTTGTCGGCGGCGGAAACCGAGGAGCACACGTTTTTCCCGAGTTTCGGCCCGACGATCGGGTCGAAGACGTTGCCCGATTCGCTCGGAACTTCTTCTTCGGCTTTGGTGCCGTGTCCGATCGTCTGGGCGGCGGCGGACTGGAAGCGGATTTCTCCCGGCTGGAGCCCGGCCCAACCGGCCGCTTTGAACGGACCTTCGGACGCTGCCGAACTGGGGCAGGTCGTGGTCAGCGCTTCGACGCTCGAACTCGGCGCCGGGCCTTCGCCCTTCAGGTAGTGGGCGAACCAGGTTTCCAGCCGTTCTTGGAAGAGGGCGACATCGGCGGCCTTGTTCTGGCTGCGCGAGTGACCGTAGTCGGCGAAGAACAGTGAAACCGGATCGCCGGGGTACTGCGCCCGCGTCCGCTGGTAGAAGCGGAGCACTTCGTCGGGCGGGAACAGATCGTCGTTCCAGCCACTCTGGAACAGGGTCGGCGAGGGCGCCTCGGAGTGGTCGATGTAGAACGACGAGTGGAAGGCCGTCAGCAGTTTGATGATCCCGTTGATGCTCGAGTCGGTGTACGGCTCACCGCCAAGCAGTCGTTCGCGCCAGCCGGGGATGTTCGCTTCCGGGTTGCTGGTCGAGTAGTTGCTCAGCAACAGCCCGCCCTGGTAGAGCGCTTCGGTGTAGCTGTATTTCATGACCCCGATCGGGTTGGTGCCGTTCGGGCCGCGGTAGCTCGATTCGGTCACGTAGTCGAGGTTGCGACCGTTCGGGGCCAACGAGTAGGCGAGGTCGGTCCAAGCCCACTGCGGCACCGCGGCGGCGATTTCCATCGGTTCGCCCGCTTCGGTTTCCCAGGGGACCAGCGCGCCGTTCGGCAGCATTTCCCGATTTCGGAGCGCGGCCAGCGCGACCGAGATGCCGCCGCCGTAGGAGGCGCCGGTGACGCCCACTTTGTCCGGCTCGACGACTCCTTCTTCAGCCAACACTCCCATCAGGTACTGGGCGTCGCGTACTTCGTAGCGGTCGTCCATCAAGTGGTTGTAGCCGTTGGCGCAGGGTGCTTCGGCTTTCTGCGGGTCGGCGACGCCACACGACAGCCCCCAGCCGCGGTCGCTCATGCTGAAGACGGCGTAGCCGCTTTCGGCCCAATGCTGGATGCGGGCGTCTTTCTGCTGAAGCGTCAATCCGGCCGTCGGTTCGATCGTGGTCAGGCCCTGCTTCGAGCCGCCCCAACCGTGGAAGTCGCCGATCAGCGGGTACGGACCTTCGGTGCCGCCGGTTTCCGGCGGTAGGAACACGTTGACGTCGATTTTCGTCGCCCCGTCCCAGGTCAGCACGTTGCCGCTGCAGGCCCGGACGTTCCCGTTCAAGGGTTGGTTGGTACAGGTGAGCGCGCCGCCGTAGACCGATGGGATCGCGGCCTGCGCCGACGACGCGACCACCAGTACCAGGACTACCGCGAGCGCGGCCGACAACCCTCGAAAAAGCTTCATTCCATCCTCCTTGCGGCGTCCCTCACGCCACCTGAAACGAGTTGATGAATTCAAAGTTCGGTGCAGCGACGGACCTGCCCGCGCGTGCCGGCATGTCCGTTATGGCGGTTCCGGTCAGTACCCGTACACGGGGCTACCTCCGAACGCCTGACCATCGATTCCCTCCTCCGTTAACGCAATTCCCCAAAAGCGATAACGCCGCCCCTGCGTGGCGGTACTTCCTCTCCCTGGTACTGCTCCCAGGGGTCAACATAGCGGCCTGAGCGGGCGAATCAAGCCCACCGGACGAAGAAAGAAGGATCGGGATGGCGATCCGAAAAGTCAGTAGATAAGCGGAATTGGCGCTACAGGCCGGCCAGACAGCTAGTGCTGCTTGCCCTTCTGGTTCTTGCCGGCGCCGGTCTTCTTGCCGCCCGAGCCCTTGTGCTTCTTCGCCTTCCCGCCCTTCTTCTTCTTGCCGCAGGGAGTCTGGATGCGTGGGTGGCGGTGGACCTTCTTGCCGTTCTGGCCCTTCAGCCGGATGATCCCCTTCACCGGTTTGGCGCAGAGGTTGGTCGAGGCCTGCAGGAGGCCGTGCTTGCCGCCCGGCAGGATGAGCACGAATTTGCTCACCGGCAGGTCGGGGATGTTGGCGAAGGTGGTGCGGATACCGCCCTTGAAGCTGTCGATCTTGCCGTCGAGGTCGATGTTCACCTGGCCTTTCAGGTGGGCGACCATGTCCGGCAGGGTGTTGTTCGAGGAGCGCAGGACGACCTGGCCTTCGAGCGGGTCAGAGAGCAGCGGCGACCAGGCGCGGGCGAAACCGTAGACCGATTTCTTCGGGCACTGTTCGGCGGCGAACTGGGGGCGCGTGCAGACGGTGCCGAGGCTCGACTGATCGAGGAAGATCGCGTGCGGCAGGGCGACCGAGGCGAGCTTCGTGTTGGCCTGGCCTTCCTTCGTGATCAAGGTCGCCTTCAGTTTCGGGTGCTGGGCGCGATGGGTCTGGCCGAAGAGGCGCAGCTTCAGCTTCGGGTTGAAAGCGAGGCCCTGGCAGCCTTCCCCTTCGAAAGGATCGGAGACGTTCACCGTCGACCAGGCGGCCGGGTTGGTCGGGTCGGCGCCGCCGCCCCGCACGTTCCCGGCGACCGCGGACTTTTCGCAGTTGGTCCCGTTGAGGGTGAATTCCTTGCGGTTCAGGTTGACCGTGATCGAGCGGATGTCGAGCTTCACCCCACCGAAGACATCGGGGATTTCGGCGCTGGTCGAGGCCTGCCCGGTTTCCGGATCGAGGGCCAACGGCGCGCGGACGACGACGTTGCCGAGGTCGAACGGGCCTGCGACCGCGGGGGTGATCACGACGACCGAGAGCGGCGCCCCCTTATATGGACCGGCGAGGTACACCTTGCCGTCGATCGAGAGCGGGTTCGACCCGGTTCCGGCCTGGATCGTCGCTACCCCGATCTGGCTCTTCGCATCGCAGGCCGAGTTCTTTTCCTGTTCGGCGCCGGCCTTCGTCAGCGCCGCTTCGTATTCCTTCGGCTGGCAGTAGGGGATGCCGGCGAGTTTCGCCGTCGCCCCCGGCGGCAGGGTGATGTTGAAGCCTTTGATCTCCTGCTGGCCTTCGTTGCGGGTGATGGTCAGCGTGTACGGCGTGTAGGCGAGGGCCTTGGGCGTTCCCGGCTTCGCCGTGAAGCCCGGTTTGAACGGCCGTTCCGCCATCGTCTTGGCGCACGGCGCGCCGCCCGGCGCCTGGGTCAGTTTCAGTTCGGTGGTCGGAGTCGGCGTCGTCACCCCGGTCGAATAAGGGACGGCGCTCGAGGTCGAGGTGTTGGTGCAGAGCGGCGGGCTGGACAGCACCGGGATCGCGTGTTTGGCCTGCGGCCCGAAGGTCAGCGTCGCCGAGCTGAAGCCGACCTGCGGCAGTTCGCTGAATTCGCCGGTGATCTGACCGGTCGTCGGGTTCGCCTTGATCCGCCCTTCCTCACGGACCTGGACCCCGTACCGAGCCGATTCGGCGTTGAAGAAGACCCGGTACTCCTGCCCCGAGAGCGGGTCACGGCTCTTCTGCGTGGCCAGGTAGACCGGGCCGGTAAGCGAGCCGGCCGGGAGCTCCGGCGCTTCGATCGCGATCGTGCCGATCTGCGATTCGGCCGGACAGCTGGTCGCGGCCTGCGAATGCAACGGGAAGGCGTTGTCGGGACAGAACTTGAGCCCGGGCGCCGTCGCCGGGTTGAGTCCCGTGTAGGCGGGCAGCGTCACGTTCGCCGTCTTCACGGTCGAGCTGTTGAGTTCGGTGGCACCCGCGTGCTGTGGGATGTCGAGCGTCACCGACACCGGCACCGAGGAGTCGGTCGGCCCGTTGGCCACTGCGTTGACCGCCGGTTTGAACGGCACGGCGCCGCAGCCGGAGATCGGAACCGGCGGCGTCGTCGGCTGTGGCCCGGCGGTCGCACCCGCCTGGCTTTCGAGTTCGAGCAGGCTGGTCGAGTTGCCGTTGCAGGGGCTCGGCAAGGTAAGGAAATTGCCGCCGGCCTGACCGTTGAAGACGAGTCGGTTCCTGAACAAGGGCGGAAAGGCGGCGATGTTGTTGATGTAGAAGGCCTCGTGGTAGTCGCTGGCCCATTCGATCGAGGTTTCCAGGTAGACGAACTCGCTGATCAGCGGGACCAACGGCGTCGTCACATGGAATCCGAAGAGGGCCGGTTCACCGTCCTTCGGGACCAGGTTGAAGACCGAGAAAGTGAGCGGGCCGACCGGGAGGCCGAGCAGTTCCGTGGTGACCTGGCTTTCGCCGACTTTGCTGCCCATCGATTCGCATTGAGCTTCCGCGGTTTCGAAGGTCTCGACCGGGCACTGCGGGACCGCCTGTGGATTGACGTTGAGGCCCTCGGGCAGTTCGACTTTCACCCGCTTGGCCTGGTCCCCGCCTTCGACGTTGACGGTGAAGTCGGTGATGCCGAAGTTGGGATGACCGGCGGCCTGGGCAAAGAATTCGGCGGGCGCGCCTTTGTAGGTGCAGCCCGACGCCGCGCAGGTGCCCGCTTCCCATTTTTCGATCCCGATCGCCGACGCCGAGCTCGCCCCGAAGGCGGCGATGAGCAGCGCGGCGAGCGCCGTCGCCACGGCGACGCCTACAGAGTTCCGTGCAGTCCTCATCATCGTTGCGAGCCCTTACCCATCTCTCTCTGCTCGAAAAACAACCACGTATTTAGTTGTGGTTGTTCTTCCCCTTGGCATGTTTACCGGGAGATTTCTTGCCCTTTCCCGAGCCGTGGCAGGCCGGGACACGGAGCGGCAGACGCTTCGTGCGCAGGCGCTTGCCGTTCTGGGCGAGGAAGTTGAGCCTCGAGAAGTACCTGTGGGTGCAGAGGTTGCGCGAGTTCTGGATCAGGCCCTTCTTGCCGCCTTGCATCGTCAGCGTGAACTTGCTCACCGGAACATCGGGGATCGACGGGAAGGTGGTCTGGATGCGTGCACCTTTGACCGACTTGACCACGCCGTGGAGACGGATCTCGACCTGGCCTTTGAGATCGGCGAGCAGGTCGGGCAGCACGTGGGTCGACGGCACCAGGTAGACGGGTCCGGCCAGTTCGTCGTCGAGCAGCGGCGATTCGGCGCGGGCGTATCCGTAGATCGACCCTTGCGGGCATTGGTCGGCGGCCAGTTGCGGGCGGGTGCAGATCGTTTTGATGTGGCTCTGGTCGATCAACTCCGAACGCGGGAAGGTCAGCGTCGAGCGGGCGATGTTGGCGTCGCCTTCGCGCGCGGTCAGCGTCGCCTGCAGCTTCGGGTGCCCGGCGCGCCGGGTCTGCTTCTTGCCGCCGAGGAAGCGGGTGACGAGCTTCGGGCGGAATTTCAGCGCTTCGCATTTCGAGGTCTGGAACGGGATCGCCGTCGAGACGCTCGACCAGGCGGCCTGGACCGCCGGGTTCGCCCCTCCCCCGGCCAGCGTCGCGGTCGTCGTCAATTTGTCGCAGCTGGTCGGGTTGAGGGTGAATTCCTTTTTCGACAGGTCGATCGCGATCGAGCGGATGCTCAGCTGGGTGCCGCCGAAGACGTCGGGGATCGGGTCGGACACCGCGGTCACCTGGGCCGATTCCGGATCGACGAACAGGGCCACCCTCACCACGACCGTGCCGAGGTCGAACGGCCCGGCCGTGGCGGGGGTGATCACTGCCAGGGAGAGAGGAGCCCCTTTGTAGGGACCCGAGAGGAAGACCTTGCCGGTGATCGAGAGCGGCGTCGCCGCGGTCCCCGCCTGCACGGTGGCGGTGCCGACTTCGCTCTTCGACGGGCAGCTCGATTTGGCCGCCTGCGAGGCGCCGCTGGTTGCCGCCGCGGCGGCGATCTGGGTCGCCGGGCAGTAGGGGATCCCGGCGAGCTTGCCGATCATCCCGGGGGCGAGCGTGACCGTCGCGCCTTTCAGCTCCTGCTGGCCGTTGGTGCGGCCGATCGCGATGTGGAGCGGGCTGTAGGCGCCGGCCTGGTTGCTCTTCGGGGCGGCGACAAAAGATGGGGCGAAGGGCCGCGCGGCCAGGGTCGCTGCGCAGGCACCTCCGCCCGGGGTGGCTTGGAGGGAGAAGGATTGGGTCGGCGTCGCCGGCGCGTTCCCCGAGTACGGGGTCATCCGCGCGGCGCTGACGTTGGGGCCGCAGGTCGGCGGGCTGCTGAGCACCGACCTCTGCCCGCCGACGAAGTCGAGTTTGAAGCTGGTGAAGGGGACCTGGGGGACTTCGTTGATCGTCGTCGTCAGCTGCCCGGTCACCGGGTCGGCGGCGACGTGGCCGAGCAGCCGCACGTCGATCCCGTAGCGGGCCGAGGCGGCGTCGATGAAGATCCGGTACTCGTTGCCGGAGGTGGGGTCGGTGCTTTCCTGTTTGCCGATGAAGACGGGCCCTTCGAGGTTCCCTTCCGGCAGCGCCGCCGCGGTGATCGTCGCGGTGCCGATCCGCGACTCGGCCGGGCAGCTGATCGCCTGGGTCGAGTGGAGGACGAACTGGCTGTTGTCGCAGGTCTTCAGGTTGTTGACCGCGGCGGCCGCCGAAGGGTTGATCCCCATCCCCACCGGCAGCGAAAGCGAGGTGGCTTTGGTGGTCGAGTCGTCCTGCCCTTCCGCTTTCTGGATGTGGGGGACCGAGACGGTCACCTGGGCGGGCGCGGGCGAGTTCGTTTCCGCCGTCCCCGGGGCCAGGCCGATGGTCGGCGTGTAGGGGATCGTGTCGCAGCTTTTCGGTGAGGTACCGGGCGGGATCGGCGATTCGAATGCCGGTTCGGCGCTTGCCGGGAAGCTGTATCCGGGCCGTTCCTCTTCCGTCCACGAGGCGGCGCGGAGGAGGGTCGAGTAGATGCTGCCCGACTGGGTGAAGGCTTCGCCGAGGCAGGTACTCGGCGTGGTCAGGAAGGTGCCGTCGCCGGAACGGCCATCGAAGACGAGGCGGTTGCGCAGGATCAGCCCTTCCAGGCCGACCGGCAACGCTTTCGGCACGTGGATCGTGAAGCCCTCGTGATAGTCGCCGGCCGAGGCGATGTCACCTTCGAGGAAGATTTCGTTGCCAAGCAGTTCGAGCCCGAAGCGCGCGGATTCCCCGGTTTTGGGCACGACGTTGTAGACGTCGGCTTTGGTGATCGACGTGAAGGGCGGCAGGGCGAGGCTGAGCAGCGAGGTTTCGACCTGGCTTTCGCCGACTTTCGATGCGGCGGGACAGTTGCCGGCGCCGGATTCGAAGGTCGAGAGGAGGCAGCGTTCGGTGGCGCCGGGATTGACGCTGAGGCCTACCGGCAGATCGACCCGCACGTCTTTCAATTCCCCGACGGGCGTCTTCAGCGTTCCAAGCGGGCCGAGGTCGGTCGTCGTGTGCTTGACGATGAACTGGGTGAAGCCCCAGTTCGGATGGCCGGCGGCGAGTTCGAAGTACTGCCCCGGCGTGGCGACCGAGCATTCGGTGCCGACTTCGGGCGGTTCGGCATTGCAAGTGCCGGCCTGCCACCCCGATTCGACGGTGGGCGCGTGAGGATCGCTCGGGGCGATGATTTCTTCGGTATTCGCTGACGCCACGCCAGGCAGAGCGGCCACGAAGGCAAGGGCAATTCCGACGCAGATCACCGAAAAAACGGAAAAAGTGATCCAGGCGTCGCCAAACGCCGCGTCTCTCCTCCAGAAGAGCATCCCAAAGTGATCCTACCCGAAAATCAGTACAAGAATCAATATTTTTTGGTAATCTGGGGTGCATGGCCAGCGAAAACGGGGTACTTGACCAGCACGTACAGGGCAACGGAAACGGAGTCGCAGACCTGATGGCCAAGGGCAAATCGACCAACAACGGCAACCGCGCGAGCAATGCGCCCAAGAACGGCGCTCGTCCTCACGGAGAGTCGATACCGGTCGATTGGGAGCGCCTCGCCCGCGCCACCGCCCACCCCCTGCGAGTCTCGATCCTGGAAATCCTCGGCATCGACGGGGGCCGGGTCCTCTCCCCCAGCGATCTCAGCCAGGAGCTGCAGATCCCGCTCAGCAACACGAACTACCACGTCACCGAGCTGGCCAAGGCGGATCTCATCGTGCTCGTGCGCCAGCGCGCGGTGCGCGGCGCGACCGAGCACTTCTACACCCTGCCTGAGGCTCTACCCAAGGTCGAGGCCGAGGGCGCGACCGCGGCCGAGCCGGCCACCGTCTGAGTCGCCCGCCGACCCGTCGGGGTCGGAGTCGTCCCCGCGCACGTCAATCTTCGTCGTCGCCAGTCGGCGCACCGCGAGGTACACCGAGACGGCCAGGATCAGGCTGACCCCGCCCGCGCCGAGGCCGACGCCGCCGCGGTGGTGTTCCACCGCGAGCCAGTCGGCGACCGACGCCCCGAGCGGCCGGGTGAGGACGTAGGCGACCCAAAAGGCGAGCACCTCGTTCATGGCGAACCAGCGATAGCCGATCGCCGGGATCGCGATCAGCGCCGCGAACAGCCAGATCGAGCCGAAGAAGCCGATGTGGAGGCTGGTGGCGGTCATGTCGCCGGCGGCGGTGCCGAGGGCGAAGGTGGCAAGGACGGTCGCCCAGTAGAAGGCCTCGCGGCGCGGCGTGTAGATCGAGTGGATCGAGAGCGTGCCCTCGACCCGGTACCAAGCCAGGAAGATCACCGTTAGGACGACCGCGTAGAAGGCGGTCGAGGCGACGTAGGGGATGCCCGCCCCGACGTGGAGGGCGTCGGCGGCGGAGGTGCCGAAGACGGCGACCATGACGACGACCGACCAGTAGGTCCAAGCTTCGTAACGGGTGGCGCGAAACTGGCGCCGCAGGGTCCAGATCAACAGCGCCAGCATCAACGGCACCGCGATCGCCGGGCCGAGGAAGCCGTTCATCCAGTCGGAGGTCGACTCCCCCATCGCGGTGGTCGCCACCTTGGTGACCCAGAAGAAGGCGATGATCTCGGGGACCTTGGCGACGAGGGCGCGGGACTTCAGGGAATTCAGGGAGGGGGAAGTGGTCGGCATGGCGGGGCAACCTAGGGCGGCGCGCTAAATGGGTGGTGAGAGGGACTTAAGGGTGGGATGAGAGGGGTCGGTGCGGCCGGGGACGGTGCGATTCGGGCCTGGGCGGCTGGGGACCATGCGTCCTGGGCGTCTCGTGGCGGTCCTGGCAGGCTGTGACCGCCACG
>Ga0081455_10009135_pt1 | contig 10227 bp, 10 predicted proteins | sample TabmetS3T2R1_FD_70207 | JGI IMG/M metagenome (GOLD analysis project Ga0081455, IMG submission 70207) | Tabebuia heterophylla rhizosphere microbial communities from the University of Puerto Rico - S3T2R1 | ecosystem: Host-associated > Plants > Roots > Rhizosphere ... | reverse complement strand
TGCTGCTTGAACACATTGATCTGAGGAGCCGAAAGCCGCCTGCCAACGCAAGCCGACGGCGCCGCTCGCTCAGAGTTCGACCGAGCGTCACCATAAGAAACCTTTCGCTTGCCTCCCGACTGCTCTCCGGCCAAGCGGACCGGTACAACAGTGGATTTTTCATCAAGCAGAACAGGAATTGACTACTCTGCCGGGGCTGCGATATAGCTCCGGCCATAGAAAAGGTCGTTTAAAAATCCTATCCATCTCTCAGCATACATTGACTTTCATGTAAAAGAGGTCACGTGCGGTTCTTTGCGCAGCCCATGAGCGCTATCGGAGCAGTAAGAAAGGGCGGTCCGCGGCCAGTGATCGATGAGTCCAAGCTATTTTTCGGCCAGGCGTTCGCGGATATCACCGTGGCGGCAAAGAAAGAGAATTCTCTGGTCATGCGGCGCTGAAGGGGAAGGCGGTGCATACCGTCGCTGGCGTCAGGGTGAAGTAGCGTCATGGATCTCTCGTGGATTAGCGCGCTCGCGCCCTGGCTGCTTACGTGGCAGACGGCGCTGCTCCTCGTGGGCGGCTTCGTCGTCGGGATCTTCTCCGTCATCATCGGCGGCGGGTTCTTCGTTTCCATCCCGCTGTTGCAATTCCTCTTCCCGAGCGTCTCCTACGGTGCCATCGTCGGGAACCTCAAGGTCGGCTCCTTCTTCCGCGGCATCGGCTCCACGATCACGAACCAGAAGGAGATAGACTGGCTCGGGAACCTCCTCTGGTCCGTGCCGCTCGTCTTTGGCACGGTGCTCGGTGTCATGGTCATTGCGCACTTGCACCAGCGCTGGATGCTCCCGGCCATCATCGCGGCTATCGCGCTTTCCGAACTCGCTCCCTGGCTAGCGAAGCGCATCACGAAGGGCTCCTTCCAGGCCGCGTCGCTCGCGACCGGCGCCTATGCCGGGTTCCTCGGCGCCGGCATGGGCATCATTCTGGTCGCCCTCTTCCGTCTCAAGCATCCCGCGGTCGAGAGAATCGCGCACGTGAAGATACAGGCCCGCTTTATCGAGTGGCTCATCTGCATCGTCGCCGTCATAGCGCATTACTTCCACGGGAACCTCATCCTCGCCTTGTGGCTCGTCTGGTCGGTGGGGAGCCTCGCGGGCGGGATCGCGGGCGGCGTTCTCTTGGAGAAGCTGGGCGCGATGTCGGGGAAGATCCAGAAGAGCGTGCTCCGTCTTGCGTATCTCGTCGCGATCGCCGGAGCCCTGCTGCCGTTCCTGAATTGAGGAAAGAGGTAAAGGATGAGGATACAGAGGGAGCGATCGCACTGACCGGGGGCGCCCGCGAAAGCAGCCGATGAGAACCGACCTGCTATGCGCGGCTGCTGCGCGAAGCGTCTGAGCCGTTGCGAAATCCAACGGGCTTGGGTCGCTTGAAATCGTAAGCCTCATATAATTCTCCGTAATCCTTTCAGATTGATTGATTCAACGGTGCTGATGACAGAAGTCAGAAGTCGGCTTCTTGAAGGTTGGCAGCATTCTCAGTTGTCGGGTAGTCGGTATACCTTCGACGTCGACGTGAAACACTGTCCCAACTGCGGCGGTCCCTTGAAGATTATCGCCACCATCGATGATCCGCCGGTGATTGTCAAAATCCTCAGTCATCTGGGCCTGCCGACCCGCGGTCAAGGTCAGTTAGAGAGGTGGCTCGGAGGGCTGCGTGCGGTGCATCGCGCGGGTGTCGGCTTTGGCGTCGGAGACTGACGCCTCGCCCATGAAGATCTGGCTGAGACTAACGGCCACCAGGCCTGCCGTTGCAACCGCCAACTCACCGCTGATCTCCGCAACGAGCATGGCGCAGCCAACCGGTAGGCGATAGCCCGCTCCCAGGAAGGACGCTGCGCCGAGCAGGGGGAAGACAAACGTCTCCGCCTGTCCAACCACCTCAGCAACCAATTGGCCAACGAATGCGCCGCAGCAGGCCAGTGCCGTGAACACCCCGCCGCCACCGCCTCCATACACACAGGTGAGCGTCGCCGCCGCGCGCACGAAAAGAACTCCTGCAATCGCCCACCGAGGATGAGAACCGGAAAACAGCCAGTCCGCAGCAATGTAGCCCGGACCAAAGGTGACCCATTCGTGCGAAAGCGCGTGACCCGCCCACGTGATCGCCGCCAGCACGAGTCCCGCAGCGAGCGCACGCCCCAGTCGAGTGTGATGCTGAGCGCGCGCGTGCAACCACTCGTCCACCGACGCAAACAGACGCGCCCCGATGCCGCACGCGAGGGCCACCAATGCGACGCCGGCGACGAAGGAGAGATCGATTGTCGGGCTGCCGCTCATCACCACCAGGTGTCTTGGGCCGATCAGCCACCAGCGCGTGATGTACGACACCGCCGCGGCCACCGCGCACGGCACGAACCGACGGGCATCGACATCGCGGCGAAACGGAACCTCCATGCCGTAGAACGTGCCCAGGGCCGGCGACGAGAACACGGCGGCGATACCCGCACTGGCGCCCGCGATCATCAACGAGCGTGCTTCGTAGGGAGCCAACTTGGCGCAGCGCCGTCCGAGCGCATCGCCAAAGCCGGCTCCCATCAACGCCGATGGCGATTCGAGTCCCTGCGCCCCGCCAAAACCCACCGTCGTCGCAGCAGCCAGCACTCGGCCGGGCAGCTGCCTGAGGGGAATTCGCCCGTTCGGGTCGTGGTAGGTTAGGATATACAACTCCGCCGTCGACGGCGTCGCAACGCGGGTGACATACACGACCACTCCGAGCGTGACCACAAGGGCAAGTGGGGCGCCGACAATCGGCAGGAGGTCGGGCAGTGCCGCGAGCTGTCCCAACGCCCAGCGCTCGACGACAGTACTCGCAGCGGAAACACTGCTGCCCGTCACGATCCCAATCAGTGCCGGCGCCAAGAGGAACAGGACCAGCGTTCGCCCAGCTCGAGACTCGTTTGCAAATAGCATCAGCCCGATCCTCGGCGGGGAGGAGGATGAGCAGCACCCAGCCACCGACGCTGCGGTAGCATGTATAGGAATTTTAAATTTTGAACACCCTTTTTGTCGGGAGCTATATCGCCGGACCGGCGAGTAGTCAATCGCACAAGTGTTTGGTGAAAATCGCGCTGTGGCACTTCGGCGACAATTCATCTGGCGGCAGTCGCGCCTGGCGCGATCTTCTCGGGCCCGAGTGGATTCTCGGGATGTGGCTGCACGGTCAGGGTGACAATCAAGGTAACCGCGGCGATCACAGCCAAATACCAGGCTGGGGCGGTCAGTTGACCCGTTGATTTGATGAGCCAGGTGGCGACCAGGGGAGCGGTGCCACCGAAGAGCGCTAGCGTAAGGTTGTAGCCGATGGCCATGCCGCTGAAACGCAACCGCGCCGGGAACATGTCCGCCATCGCCACTGGTATCGCCCCCTGAATACAACCGTTGGTGAGCGCAAAGATCGTCAACGCCACGCTCGCCGCGGTCACGGTGCCGGAGTCGATCCAGAGGAAGAGCGGGTAGACGAGGACGCCGGTTACCAGAGTCGCCACGCCAAGAATGATCTTGTACCCGAATCGATCGGCAAGCATCCCTGAGACCGGCATCGTCGCGATCAGGATGACCATGCAGAGCGTGTTGATCAGCAGGGCATGTGGTACCGGCGGCTTGACGATATGCGTCAGGTAGGTCGGCATCCAGACGAAAAGCGTGTAAGCGGCGGTACCGAAAAGCAAGACGAGGCCGGCAACCTGCAGGACCCGGAGCGGCATCTCCCGCAGCGCCTGGAGAACGGGGCTCGGTTCGATGCGCCCGGCACCCTGCAATCGAGCGAACTCAGGCGTCTCCTGGATGCCGCGTCGCATTCCCCAGCCGACGACGCCGATCAGCACGCCACCGAGAAACGGTAGTCGCCAACCCCACGTCTGGATCTGCTCCGGGGACAAGAGATTATGCATCAAGGTCGCCACCGCCGAGCCGAGGAGCATCCCGGCGACGGTGCCGAACGGCACCCAGCTCCCGAACAGCCCGCGTCGCTCGGCGGGGGCGGCTTCGACAAGGTAGCAGCACGAACCGATGTACTCACCGCCAACGGACAGTCCTTGCGCGAGCCGCAGGACGACAAGGAGCGCTGGTGCGAGGAACCCGGCCTGGGCCTGAGTGGGTAGAAAAGCGATGAGGGTGGTGGGCACGGCCATAACGAAGATGGACAGCCGCAGGGTGTGTGCCCGCCCCAGACGATCGCCGATCGGTCCGAAGAGCACGCCTCCGATGGGGCGCACGAGATACCCGGCGGCGAAAACGCCGAACGTATTGATGAGCGCCGCGACCGCATCGTCGGCGGGAAAGAACTGCGTGCTGATGAACGGTGCGAAGTAACCGAACACAGCGAAGTCGTACCACTCGAGGAGATTGCCGATGCTGCCGGCGAGTGATGTCCGCAGTCCGACCTTTTGCACCTTGTGCCTCCCCAAGAGAATTCCAATACCGAAGACCGCGACTCGGGAACCGGTCACTGCCGTTTCTGTTAGGTGGACCGGGTATCGAGAGCCAGCCTTAGCAAACCACCAGTCAATGGACTCGGGACCACGCTTCGCAGCGTTAGCCCAGCGAGGGTTCCCAGGTACCGTGCAGCAGGCCCGCCTCACCCCGTACTACTGAGTGCCCGGATCAACTCCGCAGTCACTTCGCGGCGAAACGACTGCCCAGCGGTTTTCAAATCGATGGCGCCATAGAATCGCCCCAAGAGTTTGCGCAGCACTGGATCCACCACGGCGCGCTCATAGACGCTGGCATCTTCCATGTCCCACAATATGGTAATGTCTGCCCTCAGCGCTCCGGCACAAGAATAGACCTTCACCGATCGTGTCCCACCGACTTGGCTGACACGCTGGCACGACCTCTTCCATCAGAAACCGCCACTGGTCGAGTACTTCAGCATCGCTCAACGAATCCTTCAGATTAAAAGTTCTTGTATAGAGCGTTGACATGGCCTCTCCTCTACGTTGATGTGGGGTAGTATACGGGTTGTCTTTCGCGATATTAGTATCGGTAAAGGCCGCCGGCAAGCGGGGCGAAAACGCTGACTATTGCTTGCAGGAAGAAGAAGCTCGGAACGCTGAAAATAATGCTACTCAAGAGATTTCTTTACAATTCCCCCACGGGATGCGTCTGACTTTGTCACAACTTTGCCAGAACTATCTGTATCCATGTGTTCGAATCGGTAAAATCGACCGGCTGAGCATGATGGTGACTCACCATCGTGCGTCTAACTCGCGCTTGCAGACGCCAGCGTTTCGCGTCGCGGCTGAACCGCCGACTCGTTCGGCGGCAACGTGACCGGACTCGGACGACTATGGGCTTGCGTTCCTTTCTAATCCGTCATGATGCAATAGGGCTTCACTATGCCGTCAGGATCTGCATCGGCACGACCGCTGTTTGGCTGCTACTGCGAAGCCTTGGTGATGCCGATGCCGATGCAATTTGGGCCGTCATCTCGGTGATCGTGGCTACCGAGCCGCAGATGCAGACAGCCGTGTTTGCTTTCATGTCCCGGATCGTCAATACCGTCATCGGCTGTACGATCGGACTGACATTCTTGCTTGTTGCAGGACCGGAGGTTTGGGTGTTGCCGCTGGCGCTGACGGTAACCGTCCTCGTCTGCACTTATTTAGTGAGGCTGTCGTCGAGTTGGCGGCTCGCGCCCGCCACCACAGCCCTCGTCATCGCTTCCGGCGTAGTGGAACAATCGAGAATAAGTGGAGCGGAGGTCGCCCTCCATCGTGCGGGGGAAGTCGTGTTGGGCTGCGCCGTGGCCTTTCTGATAACCTGGTGCATGTCGAAGATCTGGGCGCCGCCGGTTGCTCAAGAGCAAGGCGGACATTGATCGAGGGGGGATGCGGTCATGGCCGAGACTTTCCAACCGAATGACACCCGACCCACGTGCAGCGAAATGCTCGGGAGTTTCGCTGCAAACCTGCGCTACGAGGCGCTGCCTGCAGCGGCGATTCGCCGTCTGCAAGATCATGTAGGTCACGCCCAGCACCGCATCGAAGCCGTCGAGCTTCGGCTCACCGGAATAGACGCGCAAGAAGCCAAACCGTCCCTCGACCGCGGTCCAGCCGCCCAACCGCGGGGCATTAAATGCGAGGATTGAACTGATCACATAGTCCAGCCGATCCACGGCCGCGCGGTTGCCGCCGGGAACCAAATGTGCAACGGCCTTAAGACCGACATTGGGAAATTGGAATAATTGTTTTCTATCTTAAGCCCGTTTTCATTGGAGGACTTCTTCCCGAAGTTTCAATAGTCGAAACTCATCCTTGCGATACTCCTTAAGTTGATTCTCATTTTGAACCGCGCTTGCAATCAGTTCGGCCATCTGCCGGGCGGAATGCAGTCTGGCAATATAAACGAAATCAGCGCCCTCTTCGTATAGTTCGATCGCCACCGAAATATTGTCTGCCGCCGCGATGACCTGTGCGTTTGGACAAAGGCGTCGAGTCTGGCGCAGTAGCCGCAGATTTGTGGTTCCCCGCAGAATGGCATCGGAGATCGTGCAAACGACGATTTTCGCCGAGTGAATGTGGGCGTGGTGGAGAGTATCCATATGAGCCACATCGCCGTAGAGACATTTAATCCCTCGCCGCTTGAGTTCCTGAAGCACCACAGGATTGAAATCAATGACCAGGACCTGGCCAAAAACATCGTGGCCGTTTGCGGCTTTAGATTGTAACTCCATCTCATGAAGAATGGAGCTGGCCTCACGAAAACAACCGAGAAAGACGATTGAGTTCGCCTCCTCCTCGTCAGCCACGTCGCCGGCAGAATCTCCGCCATCTGCAAACCCGATTTTTTTCAGCAACGGAGCGAGCTGTCGTTGGATTTCGTGATTGTAAGCGATGAGATAGGTGGACAGCACCGAAGTGATGGCGAAGACAAAAGTCAGAGTCCCGACCAGCTCGGAGCTGATGTGTTTGAGAGTCAATCCCAGAGACGCGATGACCAAAGAGAATTCGCTCATTTGCGCGAGGTTGATTGAAGAGATCAGGCTTGCTCGTAGGCCATTGCCCAGGAAATAGAGCACCGGAAAGACGGCGAGGAGACGGCTGATAAGGACAAACAGCGACATTCCAATCGCGGCGGTGGCAATCGTCATGGTTGGCTGGGGGATTTTCATGCCCAGGGCGACAAAAAACAGGGTGGCGAAAAAATCACGGATATTGATTACCTTGGCGATCACGTCGATGTTATAAGGAAAGGTCGACATGCTAACGCCGGCAATAAGCGCTCCCATCTCTCTCGAAAGTCCCAGCCAATCGGCGGCGCCGCTCACCAGAAAGCACCAGGCAAGCGCCGCGATCAACAAAAGCTCAGGAGTCTTGGCGACGAAGGAAAAAAAACGCGGCAGCGCGTATCGGCTGATTGCCAAGGTCATGAAAACCAGTCCCGCGCCTTTTATGAACGACTCCAAAAGGGTTCCGAAACGGGGATCGTCAAGGTTTGGCTGCAAAGCGAGGAAAGCGATTGCCCAAATATCCTGACATACGAGAACACCGAGAGTGATCCGGCCGGGCAATGTGGTGAGTTCGAATTTGTCATAAAGCAGCTTTACCACGATCAAGGTACTGCTGAGCGCCAGAGTAACGGCCAAGTAAAGCCAATCGAAATTGTCGCTACGGGGCGTAAATCCCATGAGAATCGCCAGGCCAATTCCCATCGCCACGCAGAGAAGAAATTGGCTGATGCCGGTGATCAATAATGTCCGTCCCGCGCCGAGCAGCTTTTTTAGATCGATCTCTAGACCAATTATGAAAAGGAGGAGGATCAGGCCGATCTCCGAAATCAGTTCGATGGTCTCCTTATCTTTTACCCAGGCGAAACCGATCTCGGGGCCGATGACGACGCCTGCGAGCAAGTAGGCAAGGATCAAAGGTTGTTTCAGAGCCTTCGCGATGAACGCGAATAAGGTCGCGATTACAAAAGCAAGGCCAATATTGGAGAGAAGACTATGTTGGTCCACGAAGTTGATACTTATCTAGAGAGAAAAGAAAAAGCGAGCACTTGCAAGCCATGCATACTAAGGATCGATTAAGCGACCCCGATCGTATGCCGCTTTGCATGACTTTTACCTATCGAGAGTTAGATTCGCCTATTTAGATCACGTTAACTATTGCCGAAAAGTGTTTTCTGATGTTATTCTTCACGCTTAATGAAACATAGAATTACGGTTGCGGGGGTTTTTTTTATTTTTCTACTCTCGGGAGCGGCCGGCGGAGCGGATAATACAGGCGTTAATGCAGACAAGAATGTAGACAAGCCCTGGGTCCGCAAGGTCGCGTTCGGCATACTCGCGCATGATAAAGGGCCGATAAGCGACAATAAGGAGAAGGGAGTTGATCCCAATTGGGAGGTGCAGTTCAATCCTCCTGAGTGGAGGTGGTGGCGTTGGCTCGGCTCTCCCTCCGTTATGACTGGCGCCACTCCGAACTTCGTCGGGGAGACGAGCGCTTTTTATCTCGGAGTCGCCTGGCAGCTTAGTTTGTCCAGCAATTTCCTGGACAACCTCACCAATGATTTCAGCAAGAGACTTTGGGTTTCAGGCGGTTTGAGCGCGGCGGTTCACACCGGCCCGCTCCAAAAGGACGAGACCGGCTGCAGAATGGACAACGATTGCGGTTTTGGGCGTCGCGTTCTGCCACGGCTCCAGTTCGAGATAGGAGCCACTTTTTGGAAAAATCACGCGCTATCGATTTTCGTTGATCACATGTCGGGCGGCGGAGCTTTCGGAGCATCGCAGAATGAGGGAATCGATCATAGTGGAATGCGCTATCACTTTTTTTTTAATACGAATGGTAGCCCGTGATCAGGATTGCGATCGAATCGGAAGGCAGTTCAACGGTGTCCTGGAACAGGCGAACTTCGTTTTGGGATGCCAAGAGCAGCCGGCTGCCGAGCTTCGCAGGCACCGGCACTGGCTGCGTCCTTTGATTCAGGTTGCACGCGACCGCTACGGGACCGCGTCTCATCACTAGCCACTTTTTCTGCTCGTCAAAGCTCACCTCAACTCTATCGAGACGGCCATCCGATAGAGCAGGAATTTCTCGGCGCAACTCAATCAGCCTTCGGTGCCATGCCAGCAAACCGGCATAGGGCTCCTTGTCACGCTCGGTCCAATTAAGTTTGGAACGTTCGAAGGTCTCGACTGCTTGAGGATCAGGCACCTCCTCAGGCTTCCAACCGAAGGAGGCAAATTCTCGCCGCCGGCCCTCGGTGACGCTTCGTGCAAGCTCCGGGTCTTTATGATCGGTGAAGTATAGAAACGGCGACGTCGCGCCCCACTCTTCGCCTTGAAAGAGCATGGGAACAAACGGGCTTGTTAAAACTAGCGCGGCAGCGATCTTCAGGCGTGCAACACTCATCAAATGGCTGCTGCGCTCGCCCTTGGCTCGATTGCCGATCTGATCGTGAGTTTGCAAATAGCCCAGAAAACTATGACCGGAAAGTCGACTAGGCGCTCTGCCATGGCGACGGCGGCGAAAAGCCGAATAGCGCCCGTCGTAGACGAACACGCTTCGAAAAGCTTTGGCCAGGTCGGCGAGGGACCCAAAGTCGGCGTAGTAGCCAAGCCGCTCACCGGTTAGAACGGTGTGCAACGCGTGATGGAAATCGTCGCTCCATTGGGCCGCAACGCCGAAGCCACCGATTTCCCGCGGCCGCGTGATCCGCGGGTCGTTGAGATCGCTTTCCGCGATCAGTGTCAGGTGGCGACCAGTCTCCGCCTGGAGCTCCTCAACTTCAGCAGCGAGTTCTTCGAGAAAATGCACCGCCGACGTATCGAGGATGGCGTGCACGGCGTCGATGCGTAGTCCGTCGAAGTGATAATCCTTGAGCCACATCAATGCATTGTCGCAAAAAAATCGGCGCACTTCGTCGCTACCAGCCCCGTCAAAATTCACGGCTCGACCCCACGGGGTTGCATAACGCTCGGTGAAATAGGGACCAAAGCGGGCGAGGTAGTTCCCCGCGGGGCCCAAGTGGTTGTAGACAACATCCAGAATCACAGCCAGCCCCCGAGCATGGCAAGCGTCCACCAGGCGCTTGAGATGATCCGGTTCCCCGTAAGCGTGATGCGGCGCGTAAAGGTCGACGCCATCGTAACCCCAATTGCGATTGCCGGAAAACTCAGCGATGGGCATCAGCTCGATATGTGTGATGCCGAGGTCAGCCAAATAATCGAGCCGGTCGATCGCCA
>Ga0081455_10009134_pt1 | contig 10228 bp, 7 predicted proteins | sample TabmetS3T2R1_FD_70207 | JGI IMG/M metagenome (GOLD analysis project Ga0081455, IMG submission 70207) | Tabebuia heterophylla rhizosphere microbial communities from the University of Puerto Rico - S3T2R1 | ecosystem: Host-associated > Plants > Roots > Rhizosphere ... | reverse complement strand
AACCACCGAAACTGAGGAACGGGGTCACCACGCCGGTCAACGGAACGATTCCAAGCGTTCCGCTGATCATCAGCAGAACGGGCACAACCAGGAAGAGCGCGAGCGTCAACGCCAAAAAGAAGCCATAGTCAGTTGACGCCTTGCGCGCCGTGTTCAGCGCACGCGCGACGAGCGCCGCATAGGCGAGCGCCACGGCCACAAGGCCGGCAAAGCCGAGTTCTTCGGCGATTGATGCGAGGATAAGATCGGTGTGACCGGCCGGCAGATAGCGCGTGTCGCCCACACCGGGACCGGTGCCAAAGCTTGCCCCGGCCGCCATGGCCCAAAGCGCTTGGGCGATCTGGTCTCCACCCCGCGCGATGTTGTCCCACGGCGCGCGCCACATGCGGACGCGATCAGCCAGCGTCGCGGAGATCCCTAGCTGATACCCTACATAAAAGCCTGCCGCGAGCAGAAGTGATCCGCCAAGTGCCATGCCGACCGTCCCGCGGGCCACCGCATACACGATCAGAAACACAACGGCGAGCATCAACGCCGGGCCGGCCGCCGCGAGCGCCCCACCACCGGCGGCGAGCACCCCGATGAACGCGAACTGCGACGCGCCGGTGAACACGAGCATCGACATCACGCACGCCTGCGCCGGGCTGAGGCCGGCGCCGACCGCGAGCACCCCGAACGAGATCCCGTACACGCCGACCGCGATCCCGATCCCGGCCGCACGGCCCGCCACCGTGCGCACAGCCCCGCCGCTCGCCATGCCGCAACGATAGTTGCGATCGGGTGGCACTTTCGTGCGTTCCATCCGCCGTTGGCCGGGATCCGCGGCATGATCTGCCGATGGATCCGCTGGACCGCGCAATACTTCGCCACCTGCAGGTCGACGGGCGACTCACCAACGTCCAGCTCGCCGAGCGGGTGCGGCTGTCGCCGTCCCAGTGCCTGCGCCGGGTCCGGGCGCTCGAGCGGGCCGGCGTGATCCGCGGCTACCACGCCGAGATCGACCCGGTCGCGGTCGGCCGCGGCTTCGAGATCACCGTGCACATCGAGCTCACGCTCAAGGACCGCGGCACCGTCGAAGCCTTCGAGGCGGGCATCGCCGCCCTGGACGAGGTCATCGAGTGCCGCCGCATGTTCGGCCTGCCCGACTACATCGTCCGGGTCGCGGTCGCCGACCAGGCCGCCTACGAGGCGTTCTACATGAACAAGCTCGCCGACCTGCCCGGCCTGGCCCGGGTGAACTCCCAGTTCACGATGAAGATGGTCAAACGCGGCGGCGCGCTGCCGGTCTGACACCGGATGCGCGCGAGGGCCGGGGCCGTCCCGGGAACCCGCCAGTTCCCGTACGGCGACCCCGGCCCGGTCGCGATGGTCAGGTGCAGGCGGCTGTGTTGTCCGACATCCAGACGTAGCCGTCGAACTCGGAGCTGCCGTTGTAGTTGCCGTTGGTGTTCCCGCCGAAGTTGCGGGAGTTGATGCAGAGTTCGACGCCGGCGTTCGTGTGGCTCTGGTTCTGCTGCAGCCAGGCCCGGTAGGCGGTCCTGTTGGAGTACGAGTGGACCACGCCGATGACTTCGTGGATGGGGCAGAAGTAGGTCGTCCCCGCGTGGAATGAGCTGGGGCACCTGGCTTCGGTGGGCACGCTGAAGTTCGAATGGTTCCAGGCGCAGAAGTCGCCTTCCGGGCAGTCGTTGACGTTCGGTGTCGCGCTGCCGCCGGCGCCCACCGTCAGCGTCGTCGCGTCGCCCCGGGCGCCGACGGTGTCGAAGACCAGCTCGCCGGCGGCGCTCGCCAGGGTCACCGTCGGCGTCGCGGTGTTGTTGCCGGCGCTCGTGAACGTCCCGAGCGGGGTGACCTGATCCACGTCCGAGAACGAGGTTGCGCCGCCGCCGAAAACGGCGTTTGCGCTCATCGTCACCGTGACCGTCGCCGTGCCGCTGTTGGGCGCGATGAGCCTCCAGATCTCGATCCGCGTCTGCGTGGCCTGTCCGTTCTGTGCGCCGACCAGCGTCAGGGCCTGCGCGCCGAAGGTGATGCCGGAGACGGTTGTGCCGCCGGCGACCGAGACGCCGACGAGAAGGAGTCGGTTCGTGCCGGCTCCGACCGTGTGGCTCCAGGCGAGCGTCGTCGAGGCCACGGAGTTGAAGGCGCTCGTGGCCGGATCGCTGGCGATCGTGGGCGCGAAGCCTCGCGAAACGAGGCCGGCGGGCACCGGCCGGCCAGGATTGCGAACGACTCCGCCCCGGTCCGGGCTCTGGGCGCGCAGAAGGGCCGGCGCGACCAGGAAAAGGAGGAGGACGGCCCATCCTGCCCCTCGCCGGGCGCACGCCTTCCTCAGGAGGCCGGTGGTGGATTTCAAATCGTTTCGGTCCGGGTTCTGAGCGTGATTTTAGGCGCCCGCGCGCGTTATGCCAACGAAAAAGAGGAGATCCGATGCGGGAAGAGTCTGCCAGTCGCGAGCGTTTAGAATCAGCCCTCCTCATGGACGCCATCCGGATCCGCGGCGCGCGGCAACACAATCTCCAGAACATCTCGCTGGATCTGCCGCGCAACAAGCTCATCGTCATCACCGGGGTCTCGGGCTCCGGAAAGTCTTCGCTCGCTTTCGACACGATCTTCGCCGAGGGCCAGCGGCGTTACGTGGAGTCGCTGTCGGCCTATGCCCGGCAGTTCCTCGAGCAGATGGAGAAGCCGGATCTCGACTCGATCGAGGGCCTGTCCCCGGCCATCTCGATCGAGCAGCGGACGACGTCGCGGAACCCCCGATCGACCGTCGGCACCGTCACCGAGATCTACGACTACCTCCGGCTGCTCTACGCGTCCATCGGTCAGCCCCACTGCCCGAAGTGCGGCCGGCCGATCCAGGCCCAGACCGTCCAGGAGATGGTCGACCGGGCGCTCCGCCTGCCCGTGGGCGCGAAGTTCGTGGTCCTCGCGCCCTACGTTTCCGGGAAGAAGGGCGAATACAAGAAGCAGATGGCGGAGATGGTCAAAGAGGGCTTCCTGCGCGCCCGTGTCGACGGGAAGTTCGTCGACCTCGACGATCCGCCGGAGCTCGACAAGCAGAAGAAGCACACGATCGAGATCGTGGTGGACCGCCTCGTGGCCAAGCCCGGCGACGACGAGGAGTACCGCAAGCGGCTGGCCGACTCGATCGAGACGGCGACGCGGGTCTCGGGAGGGCTGATCGTCCTTTCGGTCGCCGACGGGCCGGAAGAGGTCCTCTCCGCGAACTACGCCTGCCCCGACTGCGGGACGTCTCTGACGGAGGTCACGCCGCGTCTCTTTTCCTTCAACTCGCCCTACGGCGCCTGCCCGGATTGCTCGGGCCTGGGCACGAACCTCAAGGCCGATCCGGAGCGGCTCGTGCAGGATCCCGCCAAGTCCATCCAGGACGGCGCGATCGGGATCCTCAAGCCCGGCTCGACCAACTGGCGCTCGCGCCAGATGGCGACCCTCGCGAAACACTACAAGTTCCGGCTGGACCAGCCTTTCGACAAGCTGCCGAAGGCCGCGAAGAACGTCATCCTCTACGGCTCCGGCGACGACGAGATCAAGTTCTCGTACGTCGCCGAGAAGGGGGAGTATCACTGGCGTTCGTCGTTCGAGGGCCTCGTTCCGATGATCGAGCGGCGCTACCGCGAGACCGACAATCCCGATCACCGCTCCGAGCTCGAGGCCTACATGTCCGCCGAGCCGTGCCCGACCTGCAAGGGCCGGCGGCTCAAGCCCGAGGCCCTCGCCGTCCGCGTCGGCGGCCGGTCCATCGACGAGGTGGCGTCGGAGACGATCTCCGACGTCATCGGATTCTTCGAGGACCTCTCGCTCACGCCCCGCGAGCGGGAGATCGCCGGCAAGATCCTCAAGGAGATCCGCGACCGCCTCCGTTTCCTCGACAACGTCGGCATCGGCTACCTGAACCTCTCCCGCGGCGCCGCATCGCTGTCCGGCGGCGAGTCCCAGCGCATCCGGCTCGCCACGCAGATCGGCTCGAAGCTCATGGGCGTGCTCTACGTCCTCGACGAGCCCTCGATCGGCCTGCACCAGCGCGACAACCGCAAGCTGATCGACACGCTCCAGTCCATGCGCGACCTCGGCAACACCGTCATCGTCGTCGAGCACGACGAAGAGACCATCCGTTCGGCCGACTGGGTGGTCGACCTCGGCCCGGGCGCCGGCCTGCACGGCGGGAAGATCGTGGCCGAGGGCCCGCCCGAGGAGCTCGATCGCTTCCCGGGCTCGCTCACGGCGAAGTACCTCTCCGGAGAGCTGTCGATCCCGATCCCCGAGCGGCGCCGGAAGGGATCGGGCAAGGGCATCGTCGTCCGGGGGGCCCGCGAGCACAATCTCAAGGGGATCGACGTCCGCTTCCCGCTGGGCGTCATGACGGCGGTGACCGGCGTCTCGGGCTCGGGCAAGTCGACTCTCGTCAACGACATCCTGTATCGCGCGCTGGCGCGGGCCCTTCACGGCGCGTCGGACAAGCCGGGCGCGCACACGAAGATCGAGGGGATGTTCGAGATCGACAAGGTCATCGACATCGACCAGGCCCCGATCGGCCGCACGCCCCGGTCGAACCCGGCGACTTACACGAACGTGTTCAATCCGATCCGCGAGCTCATGTCGCGGACGCCCGAAGCGCGGGCGCGGGGCTACCAGCCGGGTCGCTTCTCGTTCAACGTCAAGGGCGGCCGCTGCGAGGCCTGCTGCGGCGACGGGCAGATCAAGATCGAGATGCACTTCCTGCCCGACATCTACGTGACCTGCGACGTGTGCGGCGGGCGGAGATACAACCGCGAGACCCTCCAGGTCCACTACAAGGGAAAGTCCATCGCCGACATCCTCGAGCTGACGGCCGAGCAGGCCCTCGAGCTCTTCGAGAACATCCCGGCGATCGCGACCATCTGCCGGACCCTCGTCGAGGTCGGCCTCGGTTACATCCAGCTCGGCCAGTCGTCGACGACGCTCTCGGGCGGCGAGGCCCAGCGCGTCAAGCTGGCGCGGGAGCTCGCGCGCCGCTCGACCGGACGCACGCTGTACCTTCTGGACGAGCCGACGACGGGTCTCCACTTCGACGACATCCAGAAGCTGCTGGGAGTGCTGCGGTCTCTGACCGAGAAGGGAAACACCGTGATCGTCATCGAGCACAACCTCGAGGTCATACGCACGGCCGACTGGGTGATCGACCTGGGGCCCGAAGGCGGGGAAGGCGGAGGTCGGATCGTGGCCGAGGGCGCGCCGGAGGGTGTCGCCGAAGTGCGCGGCTCCTACACGGGGCAGTTCCTCCGCCGGGCGCTCCGGGCCGCGCAGGAGCGGGTGCGCGGATGAGACGAGCGCTCGCGTTCTCCGCGGCGATGCTCGCGGCCGGCGTTCTGTTCGGCCAGGCCGCTCCCACGCCGGGTCCGGCGAAGCCGGCGGCGCCGGCCACGCCGAAAGCGAAAGCGAAGGGGAAGTCGACATCGAAGAAGGTCCCGCTCGATTTCACCGGCGTCTGGGTGCTCGACGTCCAGAACAGCAGCGGCGTCGCGCCGCAGATGGCCGACGCGGTGCTGCAGGTTCGCCAGAACGGCAACCGCATCTGGATCGAGCAGATCGAAAGTCCCGAGCGCCAGATCCTCTCCGAGCAGATCGTGGTCGACGGCCAGAAGTACGAGAAGGCGCTGGGCCACGGCCAGAAGGGAACGCTGCAGGCCGAATGGGGCAAGGACGGCACGTCCCTCTGGCTCCAGGCCATCGCCGGGCCGGAAGGCGATCCTTCGTCCGCCGTGCAGCGCATGGTCTGGAGACTGCGCGACGGCGGGAAAATCTGGACGCGGCAGACGAAGACGATTCAGCCGGGCGGGGAGAAGGAGACGTTTCTCGTCTTCCGGAAGAGGGAGACACCCAAGAAGTAGGGGCGGGGGTGGGCGCCGGCAAGCCGACGCCGCCTACTGCCGTGAGTCTGCCTTCGGTGGTCGGCTGCCCCCGCCCTGACGCCGCAGGGCTATTTCATCGCCAGGGCGGCCGCGTTGTACGGATCCAGCGCCAGCACGCGGTCCCGCACCGCCCGCCCGCCCGCCGCGTCGCCCCTCCGGTACTCCACCTGCGCGAGCCCGATCAGCCCGGCGACGTTCGACGGGTCGAGGCTCGCGGCCAACGTGAAAGCCGCCTTCGCGCCGTCGAGATCGCCGAGCCGGAAGAGCGCCGCACCGGTGTCGCGCTGTACGGCCGCATCCTGCGGCGCGGCCGAGGAAGCCAGCCTCAGCGCGGCGACGGCCTCCGCCCCGCGTTCCGCGGCGGCCAGGCACTCCCCGGATGCGAGACGCAGGGCCGCATTGCCCGGCTCCTTTTCGAGCGCGGGCGCCACGAGCGGGACGGCCTCCGCTCCGCGTCCGGTCTCGAGGAGCAGGCGGGCCGCGGCGAGCGCCAGGCCGGAGTCGTCGCGCGTGCGTTCAAGCGCCGCGCGCAGCGTCTTCTCGGCGCCGGCCTCGTCTCCGACGGCGCGCTGCGTCTCGGCGAGGTGGAGCGCCGCCTCCGTGTCCGCCGCGTCGACGGCGAGCGCGCGCGCGTAAGCCGCGATGGCCTTGCCGTTCCAGCCGCGGGCCTTGTACTGGTTGGCGAGGCCGACGAGGAACTTGGCGTCGTGGACCTCGCCTCGGACGCTCTCCTCCATCAGCTGGATGGCCGGGTCCGTGCGGCCGATGGAGGCCATCGCGAAGCCCAGGAGATAGCGGGCGCGCGCGTCGAAATCCCGCGCCTCGTCGTAGCCCGCGATCGGCGGCAGCCGCTTCGTCTGGAGCGCCTGCACGCCGGCGTCGTTGATCGGAGTCGTGTCCTCGTACCCGGCCCGCGGCGAGAGATATTCGATGACCGGCCGGTTGTCGGTGTGCAGTCCCTCGACGCCCGAGATCATGCGCGCGAGGTCGTCGCCGTCGAGCACGAAGGGCGCGAAGAGCGAGAGCGGGTGCCAGAAACCCATCGACAGCAGGTCGTCGTTCACTCCGGGCACCGAGGCGATGCGCTCGCGCAGGCGGGCCAGGTCCCAGGCCGTCGGCTCGACGGTGCCCATGAGGATGACGTCGCCCCGGTTCGGCCTCCAGAAGGACGTGTGCGGAAAGACCGACTGGAACGTCTTGACGATGAGCTTCATCTGCTCGGGCGGAAGCGAGTGCCCGTGGAACCACTGGACCATCACGCCGCCCGGCCGCAAACGCGAGCGCGCGAGCGAATAGAACTCGCGGGTGAAGAGATTGCCGACGCCCGCGACCCAGACGTCCGAGGGATCCGAGAGGATGACGTCGTACGTCTTCTTGCGGGCGAGCAGGGCGTTGCGGCCGTCGGCCACGAGGAACTTCACGCGCGGGTCGGCCAGGATGTTGCGGTTCTCGGCGGCGAACAGCTTCGTGGCCTCCCGCGAGCCCGACTCGATGTCCGCGATGTCGATGGATCGGACCGGGTAGCGCGCGATCGCCGCCGCCGAGACGCCGGTGCCGAGGCCGAGGACGAAGATGTCTTTCGGATCCGGGTGGGCGAGCATCGGCAGGTGGCCGAGCAGGAGCTGGTTGGCCATGTCGCCCGGGTCCGTCGAGGCGTCCGTCTTCCCGTTGGATCGGTAGAAGCGGTGGGGACCCTGGCGGTCGACCGAGAGCGTCGTGGAGATGCCGTCCTCGTAGAAGAGGAGCTCCGAGCGCTGCTCGGCGCCCTTCAGGCCTTCGACGGTCTCGTAGATCGCGGCGTAGAAGCCGGCCCCCTGCGCGAGACGGTTGAGCGGCCACGCGGGGAGGAGCAGCGCCAGGACCAGGGCCGCGGCCGTCGCGGCCATCGCGAGGCGGCGGACGCGGCGCGACGCATCGCGCCGGAGAACGAGGACCCCGGCGATGCCGGTGGCGGCGGCGGCCACCGTGAGTGTCGGACGGAGGCCCATCCGCGGCACGAACACGAAGCCGGCGAGGAACGCGCCGCCGACGGTGCCCACGGTGTTCCAGACGGTGATGCGGCCGACACCCCGGCCCATGCGGTCCAGCTGCGCGATCGAAGCGATCGCCGCGGGGAACGCGACGCCGAAGGCCATCGCGAGCGGAAGAAGGAGGGGAGCGGTCTCGAGCATCTGCCAGAGCTGCACGAGCCAGAAGGAATCGCGCACCGCGGGAAACCCGCGCATGTAGAGCGTGGGCAGGCGGGGGACCGCGGCGATGCCGAGGAGCGCCGCAAATGTGCCGGCGCAGAGAGCGATCCCGAGGACGCGCCGGGGCGAAGAATGACGGATCCGCGCGAAGACGGCGCTGCCGATCGCCATTCCGACGAGGAACTGCAGGAGCATGAGGCCGAAGGCATAGACGGAGCTTCCGAAGACGAGCGAGACGAGGCGCGCCCACGCCACCTCGTCGACCATGCAGGCGAAGCCCGAGAGCGCCGTGGCTGCGAAGACGGCGGCGGCGGGAACCGGAGGCTCCTCGCGAGTTTCGAGAGAGGCGCCGGGAACGGCCGGAGCCGCGGCCGCCCGCGCCGTCCGGGCCATTGCGAGCGCCGCGAGGCCGGCGAGCAGGTTGACGCCGGCCGCGATGAGCTCGCCCTCCCGCACGCCCAGCCGGGGCAGGAGGAAATATGTCGCGGAGCCCGTGCCGATGGCCGCGCCCAGCGTGTTGGCGGCGTAGAGCGCCCCGACCCGCCCGCCGATCTCTTCCTCGCGGCCGACGAGCCAGCGGGCGAGGACCGGCAGCGTACCGCCCATGAGGACGCAGGGCAGCACCAGCACGAGTCCCACCAGCAGGAACTGGACGGCGAAGAAGGCCATGGGCGCGTCTTCGAGCGCCGGCGCCAGACCGAGATAGACGGCCCCGACGGCATCGAGGAGGAACGGAACCGCGAGGGCGAGGAGCCCGATCGCGATCTCGAGCAGGCCGTAGGTCCGCAGCGCCCGCTCCCGGTGGCGGTCGGCCCAGGCGCCGAGAAAGTAGCTTCCCGCGGCGAGGCCGCCCATGAACGCCGCGAGGACTGTCGACACGGCCAGCGTCGTCGAGCCGAAGATGTGCGTCAGCCGCCGCGTCCAGAGCACCTCGTAGACGAGGCCGCTCGCGCCGGAAAAGGTGAAGACGGCGAGCAGCGCGGCGCGCTTCCAGATGACCGATCTCCGGCCCGGGGACATTGGACTAAGAATGGAGCTTCGAAACGCCGGTTTCAATCCTCCCGGTGACCGAAGTCACGGCTCCGCTGTGCCCGCGCTGCACGCGCTACAATTTGCCGGCCGTGATCACGGGATTCAACACCGACGTCAAACATCGGAACCGGGTGTTTCACATCCAGACCGAGGACAAGGGGGAAGCGAACCCCTATGTCGAATCCCTCGTGTACGTTGGGGGTGAGATCCTGGCCACCAAGCGCACGTCCTACGCCGAGGTCATCAAGTCGACCGGGCGCGACGACCACGCGGTCCAGGACCTCATGGAGCAGCAGCACCGGACGATGATCGCCGCGATCCAGCGGGGGCGGTTCGACGGTCCCAACGGCGGCGTCCAGATCCCCGAAGGCATGTCGCCGAGCGCGCCGCCCGAGCCCGCCGCCAAGGCGGATCGTCCGAGCAAGAAGGTCAAGGGAGACTCGACCTCGCCCGGACGCGACGGCCCGGGGGCGGGGGACCGGAGCCTCGACCAGATGATCCTCGACTACCTGGTGTCGGACGACGTGCCCGAAGAAGTCGAGATCTCCCTCGCTCCGACGCCGGATTTCACGGCGGGCCGCTCCGTGCAGACGAAGCTCAAGGCGGCCTGGGGCTCGCCGTCCCGGCCGCTGGCCGGAGCGCTCGTCCAGGTCCGCATCCTGTCGACCCTGGCGCGGGCCGCGACCGTGTTCCAGGGGAAGACGTCCGCCGACGGCACCTGCGCGATCTCGTTCATGGTTCCCTCGCAGCCCAACGGAACCGCGGCCGCCGTCATCCGCGTCACGGCTCCGGACGCGACGGCCGAGGTCCAGTTCCCGATCAAGCGAAAATGAGCGCCGCGCTGCAGATCACCGTCAACGGCGAGATCCTCACTGTTCCCGCCGGTGCTTCCGTCGCGGACCTCCTCGAGCGCCTCGGCGTGGCCACCCCGCGCGTCGCCGTCGAGCGCAACCGCGACATCGTCCCGAAGGCCGACTACCGCATGACCGAGCTCGCCGATGGCGACGTCTTCGAGGTCGTGGAGCTGGTCGGAGGCGGATAGGCCGTCGCGTCCACTTCGCTCGGGATCTGACTTCGTCACCGGCGGGCGGCTCG
>Ga0081455_10009133_pt1 | contig 10229 bp, 11 predicted proteins | sample TabmetS3T2R1_FD_70207 | JGI IMG/M metagenome (GOLD analysis project Ga0081455, IMG submission 70207) | Tabebuia heterophylla rhizosphere microbial communities from the University of Puerto Rico - S3T2R1 | ecosystem: Host-associated > Plants > Roots > Rhizosphere ... | reverse complement strand
TACCACCTTCCATTATATCATTTCCAGGTCCGCCAAAAAATTTGTCATTTCCTGCTCCTCCAAAGAGGAAGTTATCTCCATCGCCAGCGACTAAAACATCGTTCCGTCCACCCCCTAAAATGTGGTCGTCGCCTGAACCCCCTTGCAGAATGTCATCGCCAGAATTTCCAGATAGTTTATCGTCTCCATCATTCCCGTAGATCACGTCGTCGGCCTCTTTTCCAGTTACTTCATCATTACCTGCAAGGGCAGTTATGATTTCACGTTCGTTGGAACCTCGTATTACATCATCACAGATTGTCCCTGTTATCGTGTTACCTTCTCTCTTAATTTCCGGCTCTTCTGGTTCAAATGTATTGCTAACGCAACCTGCTTCAGATGTTGACCTAGTCGATGAGTCACTGCCTCTACTTGTATCTGATACGGACGAACTCGAAGATGAGGATCCCCTATTCACTTCATCCTCGTTTTCATTTCCTTGATCATCGTCCTGGTTTTCAGTCTCTTCATCCTCGTTTTCATTTCCTTGATCATCGTCCTGGTTTTCAGTCTCTTCATCCTCGTTTTCATTTCCTTGATCGTTTGCATCACCGACGCAGAATGGAAAATCTGAATCACCAATACCACATTCTGATGCATCTACGTGCCCCGCAGAAACTATCAAGACAAGACCAGTTATTGATATAATAAAAATTAAGGGCGACCAACCTAGTGGAATAGCTGATAGAACTGAATCTACATTGTAGCTTGACATACCCTTGATATTATACTTTCGATTGTGTTGGCAATCACTATATATGAATGATTTGCTATAATAATATAAAAGAAAAATTCTAGTTCACATAATATATTACTCTGCTGGAGAACACTAGGAATCCTCGAAACTTCAATGATACATTTTTCATAACCCTTAGAGGATGTTTGCAATAGGGATCATCCTACACCTATGCTATAACAAAATTGCTCATGAAGAGAATGTCATCTACAGGCTATAAAACTAAACCATGATCGAATTCACCACATGCGAGGAGTCTTCAGGTATTTAGCTTATCACTAATATTATGAAAATGATCTAATCCATAATCCTTCACAAGTGAGATATATGTTCTGTGGCTAGCAATATAGAGGCCTAAATTAATGTATAGCAATTCTAATTCCATTATCCATGGGACAATCAAGATTGGAGCTATATTCACGCTCGGTATTTGTGTTGTTTTGACTCAATTTGCATATGCATCGTCAGGGCCTAATCCTGTCATACTAAATTACCTTGCATTCAACGGCGAGATATTCTTGCCCATGTCAAGTAATATTGAAAGTGAAGTAGAAGAAAGCAAAAAGATGTTGGAGTCTAATATATATGAAAAAAAACTAACGAGCGAAATGAGCGCAAGTAAATATCGAAAATCCACTGTGCCATTTGATTTCGAATTACCTATCCCATTTCCATAACTCTGAATTCGGAAGAAGTTATTCTGATGCCTATGATCTACAAAATAAGATAAAAGCTTATTTGTAATGATCTAGTAATTAGGCAGTATTCTAAATATTTTTCCCTGACCAGTTGATACTACGTACAAGTATCCATCGGGTCCCACCTCTAGATCACTGATTCCTCCAAATCCGTCTGCTAATATGATACTATCCAGTTCAGATGTACTATCTGCGATTTTATCCTGAAGTAGACCCGAAAGTATCAATTCAGTTCTATCTGCATTTAGTTGAAAGTAGTAAATACGCCCTTCATGAACGTCTGACACAAACATTCCGTTTTCATATTTTGCACCTAATTTTTCGGAGGGAAAAAACTTTATGGCGGTCACCCCGACGGGGTCAATCCAAGTAAATTCGGGAAAACTATATTTTCCTCTCCCGTCGAAATCTACTAGTCCAGCAGTACTATTCAAGAATAATTCCCAAGTTGATACATTGGATCGAGGATTTACCCCTTCTGCCCATATGCCCTGCACCGGTGTGTATCCGCTATTAAACCCCGGTTTTACAAGATTGATCTCATCTGCATATGCAGGGCCATTCTCCGTGTCCCATAAGTTCCCTGTTAGTGGATCGAAATCTATCCCAAAGCTATTTCTTATTCCATATGCATAGTAAAGTACTAGCGGATAATCGTCACCTAGAAGACCTTTGTCACCCAAAGGTGTGCCATCTACACCAATTGCAAGTATGCCACTCCTGCCATCAACAATACTTGAATTCATATAGTTCTGAGTCTGAGTTCTAATATATCGGCCATTCGGATTGAACGATCCGTCTACGTCACCTATCGGAACATAAAGACTGTTATTATCTAGTCCTAGTCTAATCGCACCCCCATTATGTCGTGGTCCAGGTTGAGCGGGTAGATCTAGAAGTAATCGTCCATTCAAGAGCTCGCCGTTCGATAATTCATATTTATATACCCTATTACCAAGAGCCTCTCCATCATCAGCAACATTTGACTGTGTATAGTAGAGAAAAATGTTTACAGTATTATTCCCCATAGAAACTGCAATTCCACACATACATCTCTCGACATCGGTTGAAACATTTACATCAATTAGAGGTTTGCTCATGATTTGGCCATTCACTATTCTCTGTATAGTGCCCTTGTCCTTCTCCAAAACCAGTATGTCGTCCATCCCGAGAAAAGCCATACTAGTTGGGAGTTCCAGTCCCCGGGTAACTTCCTCAATCCTTAAGTTCGGGTCATGAATTACGGGCGTGGTCTTGTCAGAAGAAAACCGTAGGGTGGGCGCATATCCATAAACATAGGATGCATGGAGTAAATTAACAAGAATTACTACCATGACAACCTTAAAAAACAAGAAACCTTTTGCCATATTTATTGGTCTAATCCAGCTGAAGCCTCTTTTCATAAATTTAAAGGAAACCTTTGCTGATCACCGATCGGATGCTATATATGATTATCCAATCTAACGATGACTTGGTCAGTAATCGCTATTCAGTTAGACGTGAACAGCTGTCAAGCATTTTTCTATAGATCAAAAAAATCTTCAAATTATTATCTCCTGGCTCAGTCGGCGGTATCCTCTGAGAAATGTGCCCGACCCAACTAGCTTCCCTTTTATTATCTGAATTAATGGAAATTACTCTATTCTTCTCATTGAATAGTATTGATTGACCTTGTCATTCATGCAAGCGTCCAAGTTATTGTTGTTAGCCTTGCATGTGCTGACTACAACATCTCCAAGTTGATTGTCACATTCTGGGGTTCCTTCCGGAAGAGATTTTAAACAAAAGTCAATTATTCTATTTAGTTGGTTGTTAGTGTCTTGATTCTCTATTTTGGTCGAAGGTGTTCCTGCGAAATACGAAGAAGCCGCTACTGATGACACAAGAACTACCATCAACACTATGACTAGAGTTTTCTTTGTTGCTGCCACGTTATGTTTTATGACGTAACAATATTTTTAACGTTGGTGGCAACTTATACTGTTTTCTATGATGCATAATTAAACACACAGTTGAAAAGTTCTATATCAATTAGTAGTGTTTGGGATTACGCATATGCCCTAGAATACTGAATGGAATAAATGGCTAATTTATTTGAGCATCTCAGATAAAACTCTACTAGTCCTCAGATCTACCCGAATGCCACAAGATTTAGGGTTTACCCTCTTTACTTCAAATCTAGGAGCTCGCTTACCTGTTTTATCAAATCCTTATTTGCAATAGGTTTTTTTAGAAAATAATTCACATCTAACTCTGGAAATGCTTCCCTTATCATAGCTTCATAATAAATTTCCTTTGCTGCTGTTAGGAAGCATATTTTGACATTGCTATCTAACTTCCTCAGTTCGTCATAAAGTTCGAAACCATTCATCTTTGGCATTAAGATGTCTATAATGATTAAATTATATTTACCTCGCCTAAAGCTCTGCAGAGCATCAATCGGGTCACTAAATGAATGTATTCTAAGCCTATGATCTAATTCACCTAAAACTATCTTGAATGTTAGGTTAACATCATCGTTGTCGTCAACTATCATGATTTTTTTTATTTTAAGAGCGGAAATCTCATTGACTGAGGGTCGCCCGTACTGCTTGTCCCCTTCTTCATCTGCGTGTCTTCGATTCCAGACATTTAGTGGCGTGTAAAAGTCTTTTTTATCATCTATCTGGGGATCCTTAGGGCCAGTTAGCATTTAATGTTCATGCATTCAATAACCGCCGGGATATACTAATTTATATAAAAAACAATTATGATTAATGACTATCATCTATTATACAAAATCTTCCATTGACATCCTGAAGATGGAAGAGTGTCGTGTGTACAATACAGTCTCCTGAAATGTCTTTACAAGTCTATACAAAATAATCCGAATGGTTCAATGAGGAGAGTGTAAATTAGTTTCTAGGTTTCAGACATCGATAGGACAACAAAAAGGAAATGTCATAGAGGAAAAAAGATCTTATCATTTTTTAAGGAAATCTTCTTACTTAATAATATGCACCATTATTTTTAGAAAATTACTAGAAGAAGGTATTGCGTATATTTATAACTTATTTGTAGAAGAATATTAAATGATAACATAGCAATGGTAAAGATAGAGGTGACTAAAACAGAATTGGAGATTCTACATTGGGCTGTGGAAAGACAACTGGACAGATTATTGCGAGCGAAAGAGGTAGGTCACAGCGTAGATGAGAATACAATACTTCCTATTTTGAAGAAGTTAAAGGAAAAGACTTTTGTAAAGACTCCTGAAAGAGAGGAGCGAACAAAAATAGTGGCTTAAACTGAATTATTGCCAAAACCATAGCTACACAGAGAAGAGAAGATGATATGTAAGATCTCTATCGAGCTGATCTCGAGGTCAGTAGTCCCAATAGAATATGAGATCAGCACTTGACATGTTGCTCGTATCGGCTTTCCGATCTACGACCATTGCTAAACTTGATTACTTCCCATCACTTTAATAATGTATAGAAAGTCTCATTTACAGTAACACAGTTTGATGGATTAAACAACTTATATGGATAACTAGCCTTTGCTAACCAATCGGAAAAACCCTTAAGGATCATATTGAGTTCACTTTCTGTTGGATTGGGATTACTTTATGATAGAAGGGATCCTTAAAAATAAATACTTCGATAAAATAGAATATCTGGAAACTTCTGACGATTAATTACGAGTAAATTGATGATGCTCAGACAAGCAATAGCTTTGTGTTTACTAGATTTAGATAGTTTGAAACCACTTTCCATAACATAATCCTGTTCCTATATCCACTTTATCAGAATAGATAGCCCGGCCGTAATCGAGCCATTCGTTACTTGGCATCTTCCTTATCATTCTAACCTGCATACTGCTGAGTGTTTGACTAATCAATCATAAATTCAACACTGCTGATTTTAAAGGAAACTCCTTCTTCATAAAGACCTTTTGAGATGCTACGTACTAGTCCTTCTTCTACTGCTTCGCGTCTGCGATCATTCTCGACAATATCTAAGGGTAAGTCAACATCGATTTCTACATTCAGTTTCCCCTTTTTTGTTTCGACCATCTTCTGCGTACTATAGTTATTTAAGGTTAAATTCTTATCCTATCAAGTGACTCAATCAAACTTATATATTCTATCTGCAATGGCGCTGTAATTTTATTGGCACTGACTGAATTATTTCAACCAACAAATGGTCGTTAGCTTTGTGAATCACATACATATATGTTGCATCCGCAACTGTCTATCTATAAGGTGATGTATTATACATGTCTGAAAATAAACGAATAATTATATGCATTACAGGTATGCCGGGAGCAGGTAAATCTACTGTAGCTTCGCTCCTGCATCGTGACGGATTCGCCATAGTGACCATGGGCGATGTTATCAGAGAAGAGGCTAAACGTCATAATCTAGAGATGAATGACTCAAATCTCGGCAACCTTATGCTCAATCTTCGCAAAAGCAAGGGTCCAGCAGCCATAGCCTATCTAATTCTAAAAAAAATGGAACAGGAATTAAACGCGACGGATAATATAGTAATTGATGGCATAAGAAGTGTTGCAGAGGTTAATGTACTAAAAAGTTTGGGACATGTAAAGCTCTTGGCAGTTCATGCCTCTGCTGATATGAGATACAAACACATCAAGGAAAGAGGCAGATCCGATGTTGCATTAGACAACAATGATTTTAGAATCCGCGATAAAAGAGAGTTGAAGATTGGCATTAGCGAGGCTATTGCGTTATCGGATGAGGTGGTATCAAACAATAATCTCACAAAAGATGAATTAAGGAATAAGGTTCTCTCGATAGCAAGGAAGTGGACAACTGAGAAGAATGATAAAAATATTGTGGACGATAATAAGAAATGAAGAATTTGGCGTCGATAACACAACTTGTAGTAAGAGCAGAGACTCCATTAAATCCATCTGAAGACCTGGAAAAGGTAAGTACAGCAGTATCTAATGTCATAGATGACTGCATTATAGATTCCAAACATGGTAAAGTTATTGGCAGATCTATTGGAAGCGATGCACTAAATACTATTTACAAACATGTCAGGTCGAAGGCCGCCTTGGGAGTTCTTAGAAAGGCATTGCTTGCAAATAGAATGGGGGATGCTACTTGGTTTCTTCTTAATAAACAAGCGGCAACAGCGGGCACAGTGGCATTGGTAGAAAATAAGAAAGAGTCACCTTTGGGGGCAATAAAAGTAACTATCGAATCAGATGAACTCGACAGGGTTATTGAGTGGCTTGCTCCCAAAGTACATAAATTTGAATTAGATAGGTTCAGTAATGTGTTCTTTATATAAATATAAAATAATTGTAAATTATATTATCTGAAGATATTTTTTTGAAGATAATCCCTTTTATAGGGAAGCCTTCTAATATTATGCGTGATACCTTCAAGGTTTCGTGGGTGGTCTAATGTTGGCCCATCAAGCATATTATCTAACATTTGTTTATTTTTTGAAAGAAAACAGTTCCTCTTACTAGTATTAGCCATCATTAGCATCGTTCTACTCTTTGTGATTCATTCTACTACTACGGCTATGTATCCTGATCCAAGCTCTATTTTTCAGAAATTTGTAGTTGTAATTACAATCTCACTTCTTCTCTTGATAGGGTGTTCTATATTTTCAAAAGGTATAGTCCCCATAGCAATTTGTACCTTAGGACTCACCTTGTCGTATGCGGGGGTTCTTTACCCTTCATACGTCATGGACATGGTGGGTGAGGTTTACTACAAATCATCCTACGGGTTTACATCAGAAAAATCCGTACTAAATGCTTCGTACGGGTACTTCTATCTAGGAATAAGTATGATTGTCTTCAGCATAATCATAGGACACAAACCGTCATTGCTCTATACAAAAAACAGACCAGAGCCTTCAGATATCATCTGGAAGAAATACCCTGTGTGGACAGATAATACTAAAGTGATCGGAGGATACCCAGAACCTAATGTTCCACTAAGAAGCTTGATGACAACTGAGGAAAAATATCTTCTATGGCGATATGAATTTGTACTCACTAACATCTATGGTACGCCTCATCTTGTGAAACCTGATGGATTCGTCCCATCACAGTCAACAATATTCAGAGACAAGACAAATTTATCAATGATGGGGAAGGCAAAGTATAACGGGTATTTTGTATAGTCGTCTTTCGCTTAATTCAAAATTTTTGTATCTAATGTGAATACTAGCATCAGATTGTAGCTCGCAACCATTTAGTGGTAAGATCTAACACGTATCCAATATCCAAATTGTTCAGTATGGTAGTAGCGGGGTTCCGTAATAGTAGAGACATTGAAACACGAGGAGCTCGTCGGATCACCACTTCATCTGATTATTAGAACGGAGAGCTTTGTCTGATTCAAAACCTTCTGAGATACGCTTCCTAGTACCATCTCTTTGAATCTTCCAGAGCCCCTGCGCCCCATTACAATCATATCAAGGCCTTCCTTCTCCGCAAATCTAAGAATCTTTGATGCTACGTCACCCTCGATAATAACCTTTTTGAGTTCTACCCCATTTCTGTTTCCAATCTCCTCACATCTCGCCAGGATCTGTTCAGCTTCCCTTCTGTAGTTAAGAAGTAATTCTTCCAATTCTTTCTGGGGATGGATGTAGACGGTGGGAGGCTTCTGCATCACATGCATGACGGTCACATGGGCATCTATTTTCTTAGAAAGGAAGATGGCCGCTTCTAAAGCCCGAACTGCATTTTCAGATCCATCTACGGGGACCAAGAGTTTAGAAAACAACAGTTTTGCTTTTCTTTTAATATCTTATATACTTACATAAGAGGCTATCACATGCACTAATGGGATTACCCTCTCCTTACATGTACATGAATTTCCAATACCTCTGGTTGAATAGGTAAAATATCTTTAGTGTTTAAGCCCTTTTCGGCAACCTAGATTAGCATCCTCCCAATTTAGTAAGTTTTTTTGTTAGTCTGTCATGTATCGGCATGTAGTAATATCAGTAAGATGTACGTTTTAATACACACATATTTAACAGGAGCTTACAATTAAATAAAGTGTAGAATTAAGCAGGATTGTCAACTTTTAACACAATTTAGAGCAGAATCTGTTAACAGTCATCAAGAGGAAAACCTTAAAGGTAGTCACGGCAGCAACGTTCATTGTAAGGATTTGTCATCAAGTGACAAACAGGACTCACAGCAGGAAAAACTGACTCAAGTGATAAACAATTGGTCAGAACTACTTAGGTTGCCAACTATAGGACCGTTCCATGCACTTTCTCAGGAGGCTGACCCCTATATACAAGGTTTACAAGATATAAGTCAGACTTTAATCAAGCTCCAAATTGATCTTAATGAATACTGGTCGCAGATGAGAAACGCTTACAGCAAAGCCCTAAAGGAAACCACGGATAAAGCGCCTAAACAGTATAACTCCAAAGAAGATTTCGAAAATTACAGGCGAGTTGCAATCGAAGCTTTTGAAGAGGCATTCACCGCCTTGTTTACCTCCGAAGAGTTTCCGAAGATTTACAGTAAAGTCTCAAACGATCAGATTGATATAGTCAGGTATACTCAAAAGCTAATGGAAAATATCTTTCAAACCTTTAATCTTCCCACGAGAAGTGAGATTAATGAGTTAACAAAGGATATTCACTATCTAAAAAGAAATATGCGCAACATCAAACGGAGTTTAGAGGAACTGCAGACTTCCATTAATGGGAGTGGGAAACTTAGCACTTCATCTGATGAAGCTCACAATAGTGTAGAATCTTACAAGAAGTAACTCATTCAATCATCGCGAAGACGTATTCCCCATTTGATTGCAAGGTCCACTTCAGGACTTGACAACCTTTAATCAAATATTTTTTTGTATTTTCATGTATTCTGTCTGTACCAAACAAATTTCGATTTCCTACAGGAAGTAAGTTTTTTATTAATTCCTTTTCTTTTGTCGATAGCCCCCTAGAAGCCTATCACTATCATCATACGCTCTACACGTCGAGCATAGACCTTGTAACTTATAAGTGGGATTATAGGGTAGTCCTACACCACACCTAGAACACTGCCATCTCGCTTTTGCTTCCATGATTACCATATTATTAAATTCACTTAGTGGTTAAATGGTTTACTCTACGATTAGTATAGGGAATAGTTATTGCCCTGATCTTTTATCTATTCACCTGGTGAACTCTAACAGCCTGAACCTCTTAGGATCCCATAATTGTTACTCGAGTTGTTACAATCTCCGCATTTCTTCAACTGGTGAACTCTAACAGCCTGAACCTCTTAGGATCCCATAATTGTTACTCGAGTTGTTACAATCTCCGCATTTCTTCAACTTGGTCTCTATTCTCTCCAAAGAAAATCCGATTATAATAGACATCTTCGACTAGAATTCTTGCTATTATCTTCTAATGTGGACTATTCTATGTCCAGATGTAGTAGGCTCAAGACACCGGGGTAAATCCTCAGCAACCCTTTTGTTATTTGAAAGTTTTCAGTACTATTGTCGCGATCCTTTTCATCGTATAACTCGCGATTTGTATCTAAAATAGTACTAAGCTGTCCACAAAAAAGTGACAATTCTGACGAGGCAGACCCATCTGAAGTTCCAGTCAAAGTTACAAGATCTTGAAATCTTAGAGGTTTAGGATTAGAACTCTAATTGAGCTGGCTTCGTAACAATTACAATTTTGTTTCTTCAAATTCCTGCAACTGCGCAGATCTGACTATCGTTCCAATTTGGGAAAGGCTTTCCTCTAGTAGGAGGC
>Ga0081455_10009132_pt1 | contig 10229 bp, 9 predicted proteins | sample TabmetS3T2R1_FD_70207 | JGI IMG/M metagenome (GOLD analysis project Ga0081455, IMG submission 70207) | Tabebuia heterophylla rhizosphere microbial communities from the University of Puerto Rico - S3T2R1 | ecosystem: Host-associated > Plants > Roots > Rhizosphere ... | reverse complement strand
GACCTCGAGCTTCTCCGTCACGGGCGTGACGGGAACGACGTGCCGCTTGAACTTGAGCTCCGACTCCTCGAGCCCCGCCGCAACCCCGATGAGCTGGGACAGGTGCAGGATGGGCATTCGGAACGGCCGGCCGGTAGAGGCTTCGAGCTTCTGCTGCCAGGCGTCCAGCGAGAGGTGGCAGAGCGGGCACGGCGTGACCATTGCGTCGGCTCCCGCCTCCACCGCCTGCTCGATCGGCTGCAAGAGCTCGCCGAGCGCCGTCTCCTCCCGGGCCTGGATGATCGGGAAGCCGCAGCACTTGATCTTCGCCGGATAGTCAACTGGCTCCCCACCGCAGGCCTCGATGATCGCCTCGAGCGACCAGGGACGGTCCGGATCCTCGAACCCCAGAAGCTTCGAGGGCCGGAGGATCTGGCAGCCGTAGAACGGCGCGATCCGCAGCCCCTTGAGCCCCTTGTGAGCGGTCATCTTCAGCTGTTCGTAGCCGTCCCCTTCGGCGATGAGCCAGAGCAGGTGCTTGACCTCCACACCGCCGCTGTACGGAGGCACGCCCACGGTCTCCAGGTTCACGTTCACGCGCTCGCGCAGCTCCTCGTCCTTCTGCAGCTGGAGGTTCGCCTGCCGCAGGTTCAGCGTGCAGACGTTGCAGACCGTCATCAACGTGTCGGCCCCGGTCTCCTCGCCGTAGGCGAGGATCCGGGCATTCAGGTGCAGGTAGTAGTCCGGCTCGGCCTCATGGATGTCGCCCGCGCCGCAGCAGGTGACCGACTCCAGCTCATCGAGCTCGATCCCGAGCCTCGGCGCAAGCGCCTTAGTCGCGCTGTCCAGCTCCCTCGCCGAGAGGGCTGCAAGGCAGCCCTTGTAGTAGGCGACCTTCACGATCCCGCCGGTGCCGGCTCCTCGCCCGGCGTGACCTCGGCGATGTCAACTTTCGCCCCGCCCCAGTCCGTCCGCTCGATCCGCCCCAGCGCGTGCTCGCCCTGGACGATCCCAAGCGCCCCGTCGCGGCCTTGCCGGCGCACGAGGTCATGGAGTGCCCGCGCCTCACGGACGTTCTCGGCGACATGGGGCGGGATCGGCACCGGCACCTTCCCGTGGCGGAAGAGCTTCAGCGCGAACTTGACCTCCTTGATCGCGGAGATCACGCCCTGCGTCTTCGGGACCAGCTCGGTCTCCCGCAGCCAGCCGGTCGTCTCGGCGGACTTCACGAACCACTTGGCGTGCTTCGCGCCCATATCGTGGTCGACCCCCTGCTTGATCGACTCGGCGCCGAGCTTCGCGATCGCGTCCCGCGGATCGACGCCCTTGGGGCAGCGCTCGTTGCAGAAGTAGCAGCGGGTGCAGTCCCAGATCCCGTGCTCCTCGTTGAGCCTGTTCAGCCGCTCGACGTCGGCGTGGTCTCGCACGTCGCCGACGAAGCGGAACCCCTTCGCGAGCGCCGCGGGGCCGAGGAAGTCCGGGTCGGACTCCATCGAGTTGCACTCCGAGACGCAGCAGCCGCACATGATGCAGAGGGCTTCCTTGTGGATCACGTTCATCCGCTGCTGCGAGACGATCCGCTCCTTCTCCGGCACCTCGTCGTAGCCCGAGTCGAGCCACGGCTTGACCGCCCGGACCTTGTTCCAGAACGGGTCCATCTCGACGACGAGGTCCTTCAGGATCGGCAGGTTGCCCATGGCCGAGATCACAGGGACATGGCCGCGCTCGACGATCGGCTTCATGCGCTCCTTGCAGGCCAGGACTGCGCGCCCGTCCATGCGCATCCCGCAGGAGCCGCAGATCATCATCCGGCAGCTCTTGCGATAGGCCAGCGACCCGTCGACCTTGTCCTTGATCAGATCGAGGACGTCGAGCAGGCAGGCCCACTCGGGCGCCTCCACCTCGTAGGTGCGAAGCTCCCGGTCGCCCGTTTGGCTGTCGAAGCGCCAGATCTTGAGCGCGACATCCATCGTCGGCGCGTTCGGATCTTCCAGGCGGACGGACGTTTCCGTGGCCATCAGTACGTCCTTTCCTGCGGCTGCCACTTGGTCATCGTCACCGGCTTCCAGTCGAGTCGAATGCGCCCGCTCGGGCTGAGCGAGGTGATCGTATGCCTGAGGTAGTTCTCGTCGTCGCGCTCGGGATAGTCATAGGGCCTTGCATGCGCGCCGCGGCTCTCCTTCCGCGCCAGGCCGGCCACCACCATGCACTCCGCCAGGTCCAGCAGGAACCCGAGCTCCAGGGCCTGCGTCAGGTCGTTGTTGAAGATGTCGCCCTTGTCCTCGACGACGACGCGCTGGAAGCGCTCCTTGAGGCGTTCGATGATCCGTCCCTGCTCCTGCATCTGATCCTCGCGCCGGAAGACGCCGAAGTTCTCGTGCATCGTCCCTGCCAGCTCGTCCCGGATTGCCCACGGGCGCTCGCCGTCGCTACGACCTAGGAGCGCACCGAGCTCGCGTTGCGAGTCCGCTTCGATCGAGGGCGGGACGGCGACGGTCGTGTGCGTCAGCGCCCAGTCCGCTGCGGCCTCCCCGGCCCGCTTTCCGAACGTGATCGTCTCCATCAGTGCGTTGCCGCCGAGCCGGTTCGCACCATGGACGGAGACGCAGGCACACTCACCCGCGGCGTAGAGGCCGGTGATGGACGTTTCACCAACGAGATCCGTGTCCACTCCGCCCATGTGGTAGTGGGCTCCCGGCCGCACCGGAATCGGCTCGTGGATCGGATCGATCCCTGCGAAGACCATCGAGAGCTCGCGAGTGCCGTGGAGCCGCTCGTGGATCTTCTCTGCCCCGAGGTGCCGGAGGTCCAGGAGGACGTTGCCGTTCACTCCTCGCCCCTCGTCGATCTCGGTCTGCTCGGCCCGTGAGATCACGTCCCGGCTCGCGAGCTCCATCGCGTTCGGCGCATACCGCTTCAGGAAGCGGTCGTCCTCGGAGTTCAGGAGATACGCGCCCTCGCCACGGCACCCTTCGGTGATCAGGACACCGGTGGGGGCCAGCGTCGTCGGGTGGAACTGCATCATCTCCATGTCCTCGAGCCCGACGCCGACGCGGAGCGCCATCGCCATCCCGTCGCCGGTACAGGCGTAGGCGTTCGTCGTGCCGCTGTAGAGCCGCCCGGCGCCGCCGGTCGCGAGGATCACCGTCTTCGCCCCGATCGTCTTCAGCCCGCCGTTCAGCAGATCCCAGGCGATCACGCCCTGGCAGCGGTCGTCGTCGATCACGAGCTTCCAGGCGAAGAACTCTTCGTAGGTCGGGATGTCGCGCTTCAGCACCTGCTCGTAGAGGACGTGGACGAGGACGTGTCCGGTGATGTCCGCCGCGTAGGCCGTCCGTGGCTCGCCGGCGGCACCGAACGGGCGTTGCGCGATGCGTCCGTCTTCCGTGCGCGAGAAGACGGCGCCCCAGTGCTCGAGCTGATAGACGTCGCCGGGCGCCTCCTCGCAGAGCACTTCGATCGCATCCTGGTCGCCGAGGTAGTCCGACCCCTTGACCGTGTCGAAGGCGTGCTCTTCGGGGCTGTCCTCGGAGGCGTTGCCGAGCGCGGCGTTGATCCCGCCCTCAGCCGCACCCGAGTGGCTGCGGACCGGGTGGATCTTCGAGAGCAGCGCGACGTCCGCGCCCTGGTCGAAAGCCTCGATCGCGGCGCGCATTCCGGCGCAGCCGGCTCCGACGACCAGGACGTCGTGACTGGCTTCCACTACTGTCGGACGCTATCGGATGGCGGCGGTCTGCCGCCTCGTTACAGACAGCGCGATTCGGCTAGAGCAGCAGGCCGAAGAACGGGTCGTACCTCGCGAAGACGACCCGCCCGAGCTTCACGTTCGAGATGCGCCCGCCCCTGATCGCGAAATAGGTCATGACTGCGCCCTTGGCTCGTGATCCCAGGTAGCAGTAGCGATGCGGCGTGCGCTTGTAGGCGTACGGGGACGGCGTTCGCCAGGTCAGACAGCGCACGCCCTTGACGGCTGCCCGCAGTGCGGCTTCCTTCGAGCCGACGCGGATCTTCGTGCCCTCGACCGAGTACCGGCCGGACAGCACCTCGAAACGGGTGACGCGGCCGCGGGCGAAGAGGACGCGGAGCGCGCCGCCGTAGTACTCGTAGACCGGAGCGGCGCGGGTGCCGTCCTGACTGGGGGGCAGGCCGAGCGCGGTGCGCACGTCGCCCGCCTTCATCCCGAGCGTGGCGAAGTCGACGCCCTTGCCGGGGACGATCCCCGGCGTCGCCGGGACGGTGAAGCGGGTCGCCGGCGACCATTCGAGCGCGTCGTCACCGTCGGGCGGGGCCGGCGACACCGACGAGACGTGGACGTACCACGTCCCCGGGGCGAAGCGATCGCCTGCGGCCCAGCTCGCCTGACGCGGGCGCAGCGGCGACTGCTCGTCCGCGTTCCGCCAGAAGGCGTTGGGCTCGGGAGGAAGCGAGCGGGTGAACTGGATGTAGTCAGCGGTCGAGCCCGGCGGGATCGTCCAGGAGACGGTCGGCTTCCCGTAGCTCACGCGAGCGTTCGGCGCGGAAGGCGCGGCAGCGGCTGGCAGAGCAGCCACCGCTGCAAGCAGGATGAAAGTCAGCGTCCGTGCGAGCAGTTTCATCGCGGATACCCGAGTGCCTCGGAGCGCCGACTGTAGTGACGAACGTGCCTGGCTTCAAGACCAGGATTTCGGTGTATGACGCTGAGCCGCCGCGGAGCCCGAAGGCCCATTCGACCTTCGAGCTCCCCGGTAGCTATGTGTCAGCTCACGCCGATGATGTCCACCTTGAAGGACTCGAAGGTGAAGTCCTGCCCCGGTCCCGTGCAGGAATCCGAGACCTTCGCGGTCATGATGTGGTCGACGGCTTCGTCAGGCGCCATCAGCCCGCTCGTCGGATAGAAGTACAGCCCGACTCTCTGTGTCCGGCCTGAAGGACCGGCGAAGAAGCCGACGTAGCTCTGCCCGGCGTAGTCTCCGTCGATCAGGACGTTCACCGTCGCGTAAGCGCCGTACTGGTCGGCACTGTCGCACGCATCCGGAAGGCGAACCTGAGCCTGGCCAAACATGAGCTCGGTCTCACCCGCGTCCTGCGTCCAGATGTGGCCGGTCAGCGGCCAGGTCACTCCTGGGTACGGAGCAGAGCCCGTCGACACCTCATGGGTGCTACGCACCCGCGTCGCGAGTGACGACCCGGCGGGACCAACCGGGCCGCGCTCACCCTGGAGCCCGCGCTCGCCCTGCACGCCGCGCTCGCCCTGCACGCCGCGCTCGCCCTGCGGACCAGCGTCTCCCTTCGGTCCGCGAGGCCCTCGCTGGCCAACCCGGCCGCGCGGGCCGCGGGGGCCGCGGGGACCATGGACAACGGTCGATTTCGCATTGGACGCCGTGGGCATCGCGGACGGCAGCTGATTGGTGATTTCCGCGCCCGATGCCATGGCTGCTGCACCGAGGATTGCGATGACGAGGGCTGCAGCAGACAGCGCAATTGGAATTCGATTGGTGCGCTTCACTATGTCTTCCTCCTTCCAGACGGCTCCCGATGTTCGGAGCACGACCAGCGTGGCCGGCGCCGCTCACGCGGCTCTCACACGGCGCTCACGCGGGTTCGAAGGAGCTGCTAGACCTGCGGGCCGGCTTCGGCGACTGCGTCGCCGGCGTCTGCGGCGAACTGCTCGAAGTTGTCGCGGAACATCCTGGCGAGCTCCCGGGCCTTCCGGTCGTAAGCGTCGGGATCGCTCCACGTCGAGCGTGGATCGAGGAGCGACGGGTCGACGCCCGGAACCTCGACCGGAACCTCGAAGCCGAAGAGAGGGTCCTCCCGGTACTCGACGCCGTCGAGATCTCCCGCGAGCGCCGAGCCGAGCAGGGCCCGCGTGGCCTGTATCGGCATCCGCTCGCCTTCGCCGAACGGGCCGCCCGTCCAGCCCGTGTTGACGAGCCAGACGTTGACGTGCGGATGCTCGTCCAGCTTCTCGCCCAGCATGTGGGCGTAGACCGCGGGCGGCTGGAGGAGGAAGGGGGCGCCGAAGCAGGCCGAGAAGGTCGGCTGCGGCTCGGTCACGCCGATCTCGGTGCCTGCGAGCTTCGCCGTGAAGCCGGAGAGGAAGTAGAACATCGCCTGCTCGCGGCTGAGTCGCGCGAGGGGCGGGAGGATTCCGAACGCATCCGCCGTGAGGAAGACGATCGAGCTCGGGTGCCCGGCCCGCTTCTCCGGAAGCGCATTCGCGATCTGCTCGAGCTTGTAGGCGGCGCGTGTGTTCTCGGTCTTCGAGTCGTCGTCGAGATCGAGGATGGCGCGCTCGTCGACGATCACGTTCTCGAGCACGGTTCCCCAGGAGCGCGTCGTCGCGTAGATCTGCGGCTCCGCCTGCTCGGAGAGCCGAATCACCTTGGCGTAGCAGCCGCCCTCGAAGTTGAAGACCCCGTCTTCGCTCCAGCCGTGCTCGTCGTCGCCGACGAGATGGCGCTCGGGATCGGCTGAGAGAGTGGTCTTGCCGGTGCCGGAGAGGCCGAAAAAGATCGCGACACGGCCCTGGTCGTCGACGTTCGCCGAGCAGTGCATCGGGAAGACACCGTCGAGCGGAAGCCGGTCGTTCAAGAGCGTGAAGATGGACTTCTTGATCTCGCCGGCGTAGTAGGTGCCGCCGATCAGCACCTCGGCGTTTGTCGGGTGGAGGACGACGAAGGTCGCGCTGCGGGTGCCGTCCGTCGCCGGGTCCGCCTCGACGGCCGGCGCATGAAGCACGAGCGCCTCGGGCTCGAAGTCGGCGAGCTCATCGTCGGCCGGATCGATGAAGAGCGTCTTCGCGAAGAGCGCGTGCCACGGGCTGTGAGTGATCACACGGAGCGCGAGGCGGTGGGCCGGGTCGGCGCCCGCGAAAGCATCGACGACGTACAGGTCCTGCGCCTCGAGGTGCGAGACCACCTTCATGCGGAGGCCATCGAACTGCTCGGGCTCGAGATCCTGGTTGACCTTGCTCCACCAGATTCGGTCCTCGGCGCCCGGCTCGCGGACGACGAACTTGTCGTTGGGGGAGCGACCCGTGTGATGACCGGTATCGACAACCAGGGGGCCGCCTTCGGCGAGCGTCCCGTCGCCCCTCAGGATGGTGTGCACGTAGAGGAGCGCAGTCGTCGGATTCGTGAAGACACGACCCCTCGGCGTGAGGCCATGCTCGCCCAAATCGACGTTTTCGCGTACGTCCTCGACGATCGCCATCGGCTCTCCTTCGGCTCTTCTCGCAGAGTTCCCGCTCAGGCCTCCGCCCGAAACGGCTGCATATCGTATGGGAATGGCCGTTTCGCCGCCCGAACCGCCACTCTCGGACGGCGTCGTAACGCTTCGGCCGTGGGGCGAGCCCGGCGACGCAGAGGCGATCACGGCCGCCTGCAACGACCGTGCGATCGCGGAGTTCCTCGACCTCATCCCCTCGCCTTACACCGAGGCCGACGCCCGCGCCTACATCCGCCTGTGCTACGAAGGCTGGGCCGACGGGACGTTGACGAACTTCGCGATCACCGACGCCGAGACCGGCGAGGCAGTCGGTTCGGTCGGCGTGCGCTGGGTCGAGCCCGACCAGGGTGTGGCGGAGGTTGGCTACTGGGTCGCCCCGGGCGCCCGCGGGAGAGGCGTGTGCACGCGGGCGGTCCGGCTGATCTCACGCTGGGCGATCGCCGACTGTGGCGCGGAGCGGCTCCAGCTGCGGGCGGACGAGAAGAATGCGGCGTCACGGAAGGTCGCAGTCAACGCGGGGTTCATGGAGGAAGGCGTGCTGCGCTCGAGCCGCTTCAACCCGAGACTCGGGCGTCGCATCGACTTCGTCATGTACTCCCTGCTCCCGGGAGAGCTCTAGCGACCCGCAGGCAGGACGCCGCCTTGAGGGCCGCGAATGGTGGCTTACATGGACACCCAGGCGGCCATCGAGCGTTACCTCGCGAGCCCTTCCCTCTCCGAGGCGACCCGGCGCGCTTACCGGGTCGACCTCGAGCAGTTCGCCTCCTGGCTCGAAGCTCGCGGGATGTCCGTGGACGCGGTCGACGCGCGCCTCCTCGCCGCCTACGCCGCTGAGCTCGGCAGTGCGCGCCCGGGACGAAACCCACGCCGCCTCGCGCCGGCGACGATCGCCCGCAAGCTCGCCGCCGTTCGCGCGTTCGTCCGCTTCACCCTGGGCGCGGCCCGCGTGCCTGACGCTCGCCTCTCGCCGCGACGGCCGAGGAGGCTCCCGAGCGCGCCGAAAGCGGAGGAGATCGACGCGGAGCTCAGGGCGCTCGGCTCCGAAGACCCGCTTCAGATCAGAAACCATGCCCTCGCCGAGCTCGTCTACTCCGCGGGGCTCCGGAGCCGCGAGGCGGTCGACCTGAACCTCGCGGACATCGACTTCGACGGCGAGGCAGTCCACGTCACCGGCAAGGGGGGCAAGCAGCGAGTCGTCCCACTCGGCGAGGAGGCCGCGTACTGGCTCGGCCGCTGGCTGCAGGTGCGCCCACGGCTGGCGAACGGCGCAAACGACGCCCTCTTCCTCTCCGCCCGCGGCCGCCGGCTGGATACGAGCACGATCCGCCGGCTTCTCCCCCACCCCCACCGCTTCCGCCATGCCTTCGCCACGCACCTGCTCGAGGGCGGCGCCGACTTGCGGACGATCCAGGAGCTGCTCGGCCACAGCTCCCTCTCGACGACGCAGGTCTACAGCCACGTCGACGGACGGCGTCTGCGCCGGGTCTATGACCGCTCCCATCCAAGATCCTGACCTCGACGCCTTCCTGGCTCTTTCCACAGCACGGCTCGCTCCGCGGACGGTCGATGCCTACCGCCGCGACCTGACGATCCTCGGCGCCTGGCTCGGACATCCGCTCGCGGCCGCGACGACCGAGGAGCTCGAGCGCTGGATCGCCGAGCTCCGCGGCCAGGGGCTCGCACCCGCGACAATCGCGCGTCGCGTCGCCTCCACCCGCTCCTTCTTTCGCCACCTCGTCCTGATCGGCACGGTCCCAGAGAACCCGGCCGCCGAGCTCGAGCTCCCCCGCCGCGTCCGCAAGCTGCCGCGGACGCTGTCTCCGGGAGAAGCTGAGCGCCTGATCGACGCCGCTGTCGGAACGACCCCGCGGGCCCTACGTGACCGGGCGCTCGTCGAGCTCCTCTACGGCGCCGGTCTCCGGGTCAGCGAGACAGTCGGGCTGGATCGAGCAGGCGTCGACCTGGAGCAGCGGCTCGTCAGAACGATCGGCAAGGGCGGGAAGGAGCGTGTCGTCCCGGTCGGCCGCCAGGCGGTGGAGGCACTCCGCCGTTACCTCGCGCGCGGACGCCCGCACCTCGACCGCCGGCATCGGCCGGAGTTGTTCCTCAACGCACAGGGAGGGGCGCTGACCCGTGCCGGCGCCTTCCTGATCCTGCGGCGCCTGGCCGAAAAAGCCGGCCTGGAGCCGGAACGCGTGCACCCGCACCTGCTCCGCCACTCCTTCGCAACTCACTTGCTCGAGGGAGGAGCCGACCTCAGAAGCGTTCAGGAAATGCTCGGCCATGCCGATCTATCTACTACCGAGCTCTATACCCACGTTACGGATCGGCGCAGGCGGGAAATGTACTTCCAGGCCCACCCGCACGCCCGTCGACGGCAGAAATGAATGCGATGACACCACAGACCACAATGCTCCTGGCCTCGATCAGCCTGGCCGGGTACCTCATGCTGACCGCGGGGATTCAGAAGAAGGCGCTCGAGTGGCGCCGCCGCCGGCGCACCTGCGCCGTCTGCGGCAAGCCCATTCACGGCCGCGCGGTCTGCGGTTGCGCCGGCTAGCGCGCCCGCGACTTCTTCGTCAGTAGCGCAGCGACGCGCTTCGCGGCGTCGCGCAACTCCCTAGGCTGCTCGTCGTCGTCGGCGATCCCCTCGAGGATCACGATCGTGTCGCGCTGTGGCGAGCCGTTCTTGAGACTCAGGATCGCGAGCCGGCGGACAACCGCGTTGGGATCGGCGGTTGCCAGCGTGTGGAGGAGCGAGCGATCGGCGTTGACCGGCGCCGGCCCATCCCGCGAGAGCAGCTCGAGCGAGAGAAGCGCCGAGCCGCGAGCAGCCGGGCTCTCGTCCTCGAGGCCACGCCGGAGCAGCTCCAGCTTCTGCCGGTACCGGAACTGGCCGATCGCGCGATAGGCCACCGCGCGCTCGCGGAAGTCCGCGCTGCGCGCCGCCGCCTCGAGCTCCTCGTCCCACTGAGCCCGCAGGGTCGCGAGCTCGCGCTCCAAGCCCGAGGCCGACAGCTGTTCGGCCTCGGCCGCCGCTC
>Ga0081455_10009131_pt1 | contig 10229 bp, 5 predicted proteins | sample TabmetS3T2R1_FD_70207 | JGI IMG/M metagenome (GOLD analysis project Ga0081455, IMG submission 70207) | Tabebuia heterophylla rhizosphere microbial communities from the University of Puerto Rico - S3T2R1 | ecosystem: Host-associated > Plants > Roots > Rhizosphere ... | reverse complement strand
TCCGGCTTTGACCACAGTCGTCAAACCATCCTCGTTGGAGATGTAGAGTTTGCCATCGGCGAGCACCGGCGAGGAGCTGTAGGTTCCGGATTTGAGACGTTGTCGCCCGTATATCTCGGCGCCGGTCTTGGCGTTTAGACACCACATGACCCCATTATCTCCGACGACATATAGATATCGGCCGTCGGTTACGGGCGTCGTGACATGAGGCCCATGATCGGAGGTCCAGAGGCGGTGAGTGTTGGTGATATCGGCCTCTCCGCCCGCGCGAAAGGCCGTCAGCGGTTTGACCCGCGCGGGCGCATAGATCACGCCGTCGTAGACCACCGGCGAGGCGACGGCATGAAAGACATCGTTGTTTGTGGGATTGAGCCCATTGCCCCGCCATAGCTCTTTTCCGGTCGCCAGGTCGTGCCCGGTCACGCAATCGGCGCCGAGGACCACGATCTGAACAGTGTCGCCGTCCTTGAGCAGCGCCGGCGTGGCGTACGAATCGCGCGATTCTCCTTTTGCGTTGGCGGGACGATCGAGGCGCCAGATCGTTTTGCCGGTCTGCTTGTCGATTCGCAGAAGGTAGGACGGCTGGTCGGTCTTGGTTCCATGCACCACTTGCAGGAAGATCGAGTCTCCGTAGAGCAGCGGCGAGGAGCTATAACCGTGATTCATCCCGAACCGTCCGTAATCCTTTTGAATGTCGCGCGCCCAGAGTTCATTCCCCTTGAAGTCGAAGCACTTGAGGATGCCGGCGCCGGTTATGACCCAGACCATTTCCCCATCGGTCACCGGCGACGGACTCGACATGTTCTGCTTGCGCTGCATGTGATTTTCGCCGCCAAGCCGCCTCTTCCAGAGAAGGCCACCCGCTTGCCGGTCGACGCGCCACAAATAGAGATCTTTGCCATCGGCGACATTAAGAAAGATCTGCTCTCCCCAGACGATCGGAGTCGACGCGCTCCGATCCGGCATCGCCAGCTTCCAGGCGAGGTTCTCCGTCATGCTCCATTTGACCGGGAGGTCCTTCTCATTGCTAACGCCATTGAGCATGGGGCCGCGCCATTGCGGCCAGTTCTCGGCGTTCACAGCATGGAGCGAGACGATTAAGCAAATGAGCGCCATCATTGACGCAAGCAGCAGTCTCTGGCGCATGAGTCTCCTTGATTGGCGAAACGCGCAATAATGATTAAACAAGCGACCGTTTCTACTATTGATATAGTATAAGGGGTTCTTTTAGCAAACGCGCAGAAATCAACGATGTCGATAAACTTCCGCTGAAAATAATGAGGAAGTAACGCTGAGTGGAATCGAGTTGGCGAACAAAATCGAAACAGGAATCGTTATGGTGTAGCGAGGGGTTTGTAAATAAGACCGATGACTATGCCGGTGATAATCCACTGGAAAAAGTAAGCCGCAGCCTGTCCCAGAGCGAGTTTCAGCCCGATGTTAAAGTTCATGTAGTTGTGCGCCACATTGCAAACCGCGAAAATGCCAATGAGAACGCCTAAGCGGGCGCCTTCCGCAGCGCCCGATCCGCCCTGATGTATCATTGCGAAAATTATGGTGACGACCAGGATCGCTATGAAAGATGCGACGAATCCAATTGGCATAACAGTGTTCATTTCTTCCCGAGGTCGGAATACGGCCGGGTACTTGAGGGCTTCATTCATAAGAGCTGGCGCCAGCCAAAACACTAAGGCGCCAAAGGCAAAAGACGCGACCGTGCCACCAAGCGCCGCCAGCGCGAGACGTGAATAGTTCATTTGCACTCCTTTCCAAATTGCGGATCAAAATCACAGTCGGTTCGACAGGACTGGTTCGCCCAAACAATGATGATTTTGATAGGGCAAGATATTGAGACTCCTCGTTGCATTAGATCTCAAATATTGCTCAATAATATCTGACCTCGGACTCACTTAGAATTTACGCGAGAAAACTCGATGCTTAGCTTATTAAACGACCGAGCAAGCGGGCGCCAAATATTACACCAGTCACGGCTCTGATCGCACCGGAAAAGTCATCCTCGCCACCTGTATACGCCCATCACCCCATGCCTAAACGCCATGACATGAAACCTCCCCCAGGACATCCCCCATTCTGTCCACAGGGTTTTCCACATATCCCCTCGCAGAAAACCTTCCCGTAACCCCACCGCCTGTAACTATTTGGCGACATCTGTAAGCAAGTGTTGACGTGAGTTTTCCTCATCTGCAATACCCCATACCTAGGAAAATTAAGTCTAAAACGTTTATGGTGTTTGAGTTGGTTAGAAGAGATGTGGCTATTACGCCTCTCCCGCTTCTGCCGCAGGGCGTCGACGAGGCTTGCGGCAGAGAGAGCCGCTTTCGTCGCCCTCGACGCGGCTCGGTGTCAAGAATTCGCTGTAGGTTATGTACGAATGTGACACCGCGCTCCGCCATCAGATCGCACACGTCGCGATAACTCAGCTTTTAAGTGACATACCATCGCACAGCCTGAATGATAAGAAGATGGCTGAAATGAAGGCCTTTGAAGAGTTCGGGCTTCTCGGAATAGAGTTGGGTCATGCCGAAGATTATCCATAATGATCAGATTTGCGCCAGAACCTTTTTTGCGTTCGTCGGCCGGCGTCTTAGCGTATAAGTCTATCGAAATCAATTTTGTCGCAGATAAAAGCTTGAAAACAACGCCTCTTTGGAAATTCGCTTGGAAGATCCCTCGATCTTGTGTCCGATTTCGCTATCCATACATTGTGTCGCGAACTTCCGCGCGAATTCCCAAAGAGCCAAAACAACAGGATTCTTTGCATCCTCGAGCGGGCGCTTGATGGGGCCGGCCGAGGAATGAGCGGGAGGAATGGCCCAATGATGGATTCGATCCGTGACTTGAAGTATGCGCTTCGCCGTCTCGCGCGAACGCCTGGATTTACGCTGGCCGCGCTTATCACGCTGGGGCTGGGAATCGGCGCGAACACGGCTATTTTCAGCGTCATCAACAGCGTCCTGCTCCGGCCGCTTCCCTTTTACGAACCGGAACGGCTGATCGGCGTCTGGCAAACCGCTCCCGGGGTCAAGATCACGAATGTGAACGCTTCGTTCGGCGATTATGTGACCTATCGGGAGCATTCGACGACCTTCGAGGATGTCGCGCTTGCAAGCGGCATGTCCGCTTCGGTCACCGAATTCTCGGACCCGGAGCGCGTCGAAGCGCTCGCCACGACCTTCCGCCTGCTTCCGATTCTCGGCGCGCAGCCGATTCTAGGCCGCGATTTCATCGAGAAAGACAATGACGACAAAAGCCCCGAAGTCGTCATGCTCGGCTATGGATACTGGCAGCGCCGATTCGGCGGCGATCCGAAAGCCGTCGGGCGCCGGATCATGATCGACGGATCCGCCCGCGAGATCATCGGGGTGCTGCCAAAGGATTTCTGGTTTATGGACGTGGGCCACGATCTGGTCCTGCCATTGCGATTCAACCGCGCCGGCGTTCGGCTTGGAGGCTATAATTTCAATGCGGTCGCCCGGCTGCGTCCGGGGGTTTCGATCGATCAGGCGAACGCCGATCTCAGGCGGATGATCGACGTCGAGCTCAACAGCATCCCCGCGCCCGCTGAACTCAGCAAACAGATGTTCGAGGATGCGCGCCTCGGCCCAAATATCCGGCCGCTGCGGGACGATCTGATCGGCGATATCGGCAAAAGCCTCTGGGTCGTGATGGCGACGATCGGCGCCGTGTTGCTGATCGCCTGCGCCAACGTCGCGAATCTGCTTCTGGTTCGAGCCGAAGGCCGCTCGCATGAATTCGCGATTCGCGCGGCGCTCGGCGCCGGCCGCGGACGGATCGCCCGCGAGATGCTCGCTGAGAGCCTCGCCCTGGCGCTGATCGGCGGCGCTCTCGGCGCCGGATTCGCGGTCGCCGTCGTGAAAATCGTCCTCAAGCTGAGCCCGGCGCGGCTGCCGCGCTTCGAACAGATTTCGGTCGATTCGACCGCTTTGCTTTTCACCTTCGGAATATCGATCGCGGCAGGACTGGCGCTCGGCGTGATTCCCGTCTTCAAACAAAGCGGCCAGCGGCTCGCCGAGGCCCTGCGCGGCGGCGGGCGCAGCGCAAGCGCCGGCCGCGAGCGCAATCTCGCCCGACATTCCCTGGCCATGCTCCAGGTAGGCCTGGCGCTCGTTTTATTGATCGGCTCCGGTCTGATGATCCGCACCTTTCTGGCAATTCGCAATGTGCATCCGGGCTTCGCAAATACGGAAGCTCTGCTGACGCTGCGCGTTTCGATTCCGCGAAGCGCCGCGTCCGGGGATAAGGAGCTTTTGCAGATGCAGCGCGACCTGACGGATCGGCTAGCGAGCCTGCCCGGCGTCACCGAAGTCAGCATGCTGAACGGTCTGCCCATGACCGGATTTACGTCGATGGATCCCATTTTCTCCGCCGATCATCCGATCGCGGAAACTCAGATTCCGCCGCTGCGTCGTTTTTTTAATGCGGCGCCGGGCGCTTTTCATGCGCTCGGAACGCCGATGCGCGCCGGACGCGAGTTCACCTGGACCGAGTGCAGTGAAAATCGACGCGTGGTCATCATCTCCGAAAATTTCGCCGTCGAATATTGGGGCTCGGCCCAGGCCGCAATTGGCAGGCGAATCCGTTCATTCCCGAACGAGGAATGGAGCGAAATCATCGGCGTCGCTGGCGACATACGCTATGACGGCGCCGAGCAGAAAGCGCCGAGCAGCGTCTACTGGCCCCTCGGCTCGCGGGTCAACAATTCGAATTCGATGCCCATCCTTGTTCGCAGTTCCCGCGCCGGATCAGAAAGCCTCTCGGCCGAAGTTCGACAAGCCGTCTGGTCCGTCAACAGAAGCCTTCCGATCACTGAGCTTCGGACCATGAAGGAGATTTATGACCGGTCCATGGCGCGGACAAGCTTCACGCTCAGCCTGCTCGCAATCAGCGGCGGCATGGCGCTGCTCCTGGCGGTGGTCGGGATCTACGCCGTAATCTCCTATACCGTCGCGCAAAAAACGCGGGAAATCGGAATCCGTCTGGCGCTCGGCGCCCAGCAGGGCTCGCTGAAAAGAATGTTCGTTCTTCGCGGCCTCCTCTGGAGCGGGATCGGCGCGGCGGCCGGCCTGGCCGCGGCCATCGGACTCTCGAGGCTCATGGCGGCGCTGCTTTTCGAGGTCAGCCCCTTCGATCCACTGACTTATCTGGCCGCAACGCTTGGCATTCTCGCGGCGGCGGCGGCGGCCAGTTATCTGCCCGCGCGTCGGGTCACGCGCGTGGATCCGATCCAGGCGCTGCGCGCGGAATAAGCTGAACTCCGGCCCGATGGCTTATTGAAGCTCTTTTGTTACAGATCGATTGAAGCTCAGGTTGCGGACGCTAGCCACTGAACAAGTGATTGGAAGCGCCACGATGGCACTTGACCAACGCAGCTTACAGCTGTTTATTGTGGTCTGGATCTTTATTCATCGGCGTGCGAAATGGGGCGGTTGCAATTACGGAAGATATCTGTTGCTTCCGCTTCCCATCAGGTTACCGTCTTTAAAAGAGCGGTACCATTTCTTGCTGGCCCAGGCTGAAGCCGGGGCGCCCAGTATAAGCCCGGTAATCAGCCAGGGCGCGTCGATCAGGCCAGTCCAGCTTATTACCAGCCAGGGTACTGTGACGGCGAGGTACACGAGCAAAAAAGAGCCGACGCCCCAGGTTACGGCTTTTCCAGGAATCTCCACACCCTGGCCTCGGCCTTTGGTGAGCTGTCGCGCGATGAACCACGGCGGAATGCCGACTGCCAGCGCAGTAAAAAGCAACCATAGTAGAAAGGTCATTGTGGTCCCTCCTCAGTGGAAACTTGTCCTCAGGAGGCAGGCCAGTCCAAACCAGCCTGCCTTTTAGATTTTATCAGAATCTTGTTATATGCACCCGGTGTTTTGCCCGGTCCTAGACGTGTGTTCTGGATACGGCTGCACCACTTGGAGGCTCTATGAGCACGCAAACTAAACGGGAAGCAAAGGCGCAAAGAAAGTTTCTTGAACATTATGAGGAAGGAAGACTGAGTCGAGAACGCTGTTACAGCAGGTACATCGGGCGGTGACAATGCCACCGCCCAATGTGCTTCTGACGAAATTAAACTCCGATCAGAACGTTACACGCAGGCCAAGCTGTATGCGCCGCGGGCCCGGAGTATTGGTATTGATTGCGGTATTGACGCCGTCCTCGGCGGTTGACGGCGTGAACCGCAGGAAGTTGGGATCCGTAAAGGTCGTAACCGGCGCCCCCCAGTTGGTTTTATTAAAGACGTTGACCGCCTCGATGCGGAACTCCGGCCGGAACCGCTCGCCCACCCGGAATTGCTTGAATAGCGAGAGGTCGAGGTTCCAGGCTGGCGGCCGGCGGAAGCGGCTGCGGCCCGCAGTGCCGAATCCATCTTTTCCGGCGCCGGTTGGGTTAGAGAAGAGGCTCCTGTCGTAGTAGGTCTCGGTGCTCGACCCTGCCTCACCGACCGGCTTCGGTTCGCCGCTGACATTGATGAATATAGATCCGCAGCCCTGGCAGTTAAGATCGGTGTTTGTGCCGTTAATGTTGAACGGCGTGCCGGAGAACATGGCAAATATGCCGTTGAGCTGCCATCCGCCGAGCAGACTGCCGGCGGTAGTATTGTTAGCTCTCAGGAAGGGCAGATCGTAGACAAAGCCCATCTGGAAGATGTGTGTCCGGTCGAAGACCGCCAGCGCGAAGTTATCTTCATACATCAGCGGGTGATTCCAGGTAAGCCCGACCCAGCCGTCTTCACCGTTGGTGGTCATATCCTTGGCGCGGCTGAGAGTGTAGGCGCCCCTCAGCATAAGCCCCTGGCTGAACGGCCGGTTCAGCGCCACTTGCAGCGAGTGGTAGCGGCTCCTGGTGCGGGCAGCCCAGTCGTTGATCGTGGTGGTGCCGGCCACGCCGAAGAATTTGCGCCTGTCGTTACTGCCTGTCACCGGACCAGGTTCGCCGTAGTTGATGTTCAGGTCAGCGTAGCCGCCGTCCGTGCGGGTTCCTACGTAAGCCACCTCGGTGATGAAATTTCCCGGCAGCCTGTGTTCGAAAGCGATGTTCCACTGCTTGATGGTGGCGCGATCGAGGCCAGTGCCCGCGCCTGGGAACGCCTCGAACCCGTTGTTCGGCGACCGCATAAAGACGCCTCGCGGCAATGCCACTCTGCCGGAGCTGATATCCGGGAGCGGGACGGCCGGGATACCTGCAGCCAGTGTGGTGGTCGAGGAGAACTGGGTGGCCTGCTGGTTGAAGTTTACGTCATAGGGATATGAACCCCGCAGCGGCCGCGACCAGGGGAGCGGGTTGATGTTGTGGCCATAGCCGGCTCTTATCACCGAGTTTGCACCAATCCTGTACGCCACTCCCACCCGCGGCGCCAGATACCAAGTTTGGAGATCGAGCCCGACGTCCTTCGGCACATCGCCGCGCCCCCCCAGCAGCACGGTGTAGGTGTCGTAGTCGAGCACCTCGATCCCGCTGTTCGCGCGGGACATGAGCGGGTAATGTTCAATCCGGAGGCCCAGGTTGAGTGTCAGGCTCGGGGTAACATGCCACCGATCGCGCACGTAGATTCCCGTCTGCCACTCGCGCCCGGTCATGTCTTCGGTTTGGGTATCTTTCGCGAGAAGGTTCGGCATGCCCAGCAATAACCCCGCGAACGAGTTCCAGGCGCCACCTCCGACCGGGTCATAGCCAGGAGCTCCCGTGAGGTGCCTGCTGAAGCGGAAACCGCCCTTCAAGCCGAAGTCGCCGAACTCGGCCTGGCGGTGATTCAGCTCCAACTTGACGATGTCGACGCCCGTTCGAACTTCGTGCTTGGAGAATACCTTGGTCAGCGCGCTGCTGAAGCTGTAGTTAATCTCCTTGCGAAACAGCGGCATCCAGTTGGGAGTCCGGCCGAGGTCGTACAAGTTGTTGTCGGTGTTGGCGCCGACATCGATGTCAAATGTGGGCAAACCGCTGGCTCTGATGTCATCGGGATCGTTCACGCCGGGAATCCCGAGGTCCAGGCCATAGTTCGTCCCGAAGTCCGCTCCGGTCACCTGCTGGTCCATACGGTAATACCCGAAGTTGCCGTCCAGCAGGAGGCTCGGGCTGAGCGTCCAGGTGTGGCCGGCGCCACCCACATAGACTTTCGTGTCGCCCACGCTGCCGTTATCGAAGCCCAGAATGAAATTGTCCACCACGTTGGCCCGCAGCATGGAGAACTTGCCCCAGACCGAGTGATTAGTCGTGCGCTGCCAGGTGAATTTCGAGTCGTAATTCGCGCGATCTACCTGGATATCGCGCTGCTGCACGAAGTCATCAAGGAGCCCATTCCTGTTCAGGTCTATATTCGAATTGACCTGGGGGTAAAAGTCCATAATCGCCCTGGCAATCGGGCTTATCCGGCCGTCGGGAATCGTGTAATTGGGAGCCCCCGTAGCATTGGAGAACTGCGTCCGCCCCGCTCCACTGGCGTCGCCGGTTGTCGGGTCGTAGAGCTGGAAACCGGGGTAGGCTGCGGCCACCTCAGAGAAATTACCAGCTCGCATAAGATCGGTCGGGACAGCGTATGTGGAGTTCAAGCCGCGCCGATCGCGGAACTTCTCGTACGATCCGAAAAAGAAGAGCTTGTCTTTCTTGATCGGGCCGCCGAGCGTGCCGCCGTAAATATGATGCGAGAGTTCGGGTCTCTCCAGATGGAAGGCATTATTATTGAAGCTGTTGGCATTCAGTTCATCGAAGTTCGTGAACCAGAAACCGGAGCCATGCAACTCGTTCGTGCCGGATTTGGTCACCACCATCTGAGCAGCCCCGGCGGCCATACCGGTATCGGCGTCGAAATTGTTGGTCGCGATGTTGACCGTTTCGATGGTTTCCGCCGGCTGAATATATCCGGCGTGGTGCGGCAGCCAGACGTTTACCGACACCGCTCCGTCAACGCGAGTGGTATTGCTGCTCGGCTGAACCCCGTTGACCCAGGTGCGCAATGATCGGCCCGGCGTGTCGATCTCCGCGTTCTGGAACTGTACGGGCGTCGCGCCGGGCACCAGGTTGAGCAGCGACTGATAGTTGCGGTACTGGTTCAGCGGCAGCGAGGTCACCTGGCCGGCATTTATTTCCGTGCTGAGATCGGACTTCTCAGTCCGCAGCGTAGCCGCGTCAGCAGTCACATTGATCGATTCTTGAGCGCCGCCAATTTGTAGCGTGACGTCTACGCGCTTCGGATTGCCGGCCGATACGATGATGGCTGATTGTCGCAATTCCTTAAAGCCGCTATGCGACAAGCTCATGTCGTATGTCCCGGGTAGCAGGTTGCGGAATATATAGCTTCCGGTATCGTCGGTGACCGTGTCCAGCTTTAATCCGGTGCCGGTGTTCGTAATCGTGACCGACACACCCGGCAGGACTGCCCCTTGCGGGTCCTTTACTTCACCTACGATACTGCCATAGAGGGCCTGCGCGTTGCTGGCGCTGGCCAGTAATGAGCTTAGCGCCAACGCGGCAGTGAGGATATATGCTAGCTGGATAATGAATTTACCAGGTCTGGTAAAAAAGTCTCGCATGAAAGATCTCCTTCCCATAGGGATTTAGTAATAGAGGTTACAAACTGGCGCACCATCTGGTCGTGGGCTTCGTATGTCAGTTTTTGTTTTATTTATTTTCAGATTATTTTCAGACCTGCAAAGCTAGCTTAGGAGAGGCTTCAGTCTACTTATTGAAGACTTTGAGGTCAATTGATTTGTGAGGGGGGGATATGAGGTAAAGAAATTGTAATGAATTAGATGAGAACTACGGAACAAACGGAACATTTTGCATTAAAAACTCTTAGGTGAATATTGCGAACGCAGACATCCTGTACTGCCGTCGAATTCGCCTAAGAAGATGCTATAGCCTTCAAGAAAATGCATATCCACTTAAAGTGGATATTCAATTTCTTGAAGGCTATATATTTTCTTGAAGGCTATATATAGATGTTAGATGCTGGTTTCTGAACCAGCATCTATAGATCCGTTTCACTCATTTGTTTCACTCATTTATAGATAGGATTTTTGAAATGATAAATGAGTCAAAAACTTTTTTTGTGGAAAGAGTGTTCAAATAAACTAACCTCCAGCTCCGGAGGAGCTGGAGGTTAGTTATAACTATATTCTATTAAGTAAATTTGCAGATAAGTAAATTTGCATACCCTCATTTTATTGAGGCAGGCATATTTAAAAATCTAGTCTGAA
>Ga0081455_10009130_pt1 | contig 10229 bp, 6 predicted proteins | sample TabmetS3T2R1_FD_70207 | JGI IMG/M metagenome (GOLD analysis project Ga0081455, IMG submission 70207) | Tabebuia heterophylla rhizosphere microbial communities from the University of Puerto Rico - S3T2R1 | ecosystem: Host-associated > Plants > Roots > Rhizosphere ... | reverse complement strand
TGCCCGGGCGTCCTACGTTATTCGGGCAGATCTGGTCGATCTTGATGCTCAGCTGCAGAAGATGCTGGGTGAGGATCCGCTGGCCACTCAACGAGCCGACATCCGCGCCGACTATCTGGGTGATTTTCCGGCAGACAACTACGCCGCGGTGTTTGTCAATGCGGTGCACAACGTGTCGCGCAAGTCGATGGAAGACATGGAGGATGACCAGGCTGAGGATGCCGCTCCCGAAGGTGGCCGGGAAGAGGACGACCGGTCGGCGGAGGAGGAGGACGCCGGAGCCAGTGCGCTCCCTGGGCGTAACTGGTCTCGGTACGCCCAAATCGTTGCCCGAGCAGGACTCGATCTTGGCGGGACAGCCATAGCATTGCTCGCCTTTGCCGTGGCACTGGCCGGGGGGCCAAACTGGTTGATCGTCCTGTTGGCGGCGCTGTCGGTGTGGGCGGCGTTCCAGTCGGTGTCAGGGGACGTCATCAGACCAAGTCAATGGTCACGTCTGCTCAGCGAAGGCGATGTGACACGCGGTGTCTTGGTGATGACTCTTGCCGTGACCGCGCACAATACTGGCCGGCTGTCCTGGCAGGTCGCCACGGCCTGCGGGATGCTGCTGATCGCTATCGTCGTCGAGCGAAGGGTCCGGGCAGCCTGGAGCACTGCGCCGCTGGGGCGTTATCTTCCTGACGCGCTGCGGGAAGTTTCCGATGTCATTCCACGCGGTCTGCTGCCTATCGTAGGCAGCCTATTGATCATCATCGGCTTTCTGTTGATCTTGGTCGACGCCCCTCCGGTGATCTTCTTGAGCCTGGCTGTGTTGATCCTTGTCAGTGCTCTTCTGGTCACTGCTCGAGCGTTGGCACGGCAAACCGAGATGGAGCGCGGCGAGCTGCGACTTCAGACCGCTCTTCAGGGATATCGCCCGGAATTCGTCGTCTACTTCGCCTCGACCGTTGGAGGCAATTACCAGGTGGGCATGTGGCTGCGGTACTTCGTCCGGATCGGCCGCCCGTTCATCATCGTTACCCGGACAGCCCCGATGCTGAACCAAATCAGTGAGCTTTGTGACGAGTTAGACATCAAGGTGCCGGTGATCTACCGCAAGACTCTGCGAAGCATTGAAGAGATCATCGTCGACTCAATGACGACGGCGTTTTATGTGAACAACGCTGCTCGCAACACTCACCTTGTCGAGCGACGAGAGCTGACTCATGTTTGGCTCAATCATGGGGACTCTGAGAAGCCGGCATGTTTCAACCCGGTGCACGCGATCTATGACTTGATCTTCGCCGCCGGACAGGCCGGCATCGATCGGTACGCCCGCCATGGAGTGCACATTCCCGCGGAGAAGTTCAAGATCGTTGGCCGCCCCCAGGTGGAGTTGATCAACCCCGCTCGGGCACCGATCGGGACGATCCGGCGGCCCACCGTGCTATACGCCCCGACCTGGCAGGGACCGTTTGCCGACAGCAGGGTCTACTCCCTGCCGGTTGGGCGACAGATCGTTGAACAGCTGCTTGCCCACGACGCTCGGGTGATCTTCCGAGCCCACCCGTTCAACTATCGCTATCCCGAAGCCGAGAAGATGATCGCCGACATCGGCACCGTTCTGGATGCTGATCGAGAAGTGAGTGGCCGTGAACACCTGTGGGGCCCTGCGGCCGAACAGGAGATGAGTGTGGAGGACTGTTTCAACGCCTCCGATGCGATGGTCAGCGACGTTTCTGCGGTCGTCTCGGACTATCTGCACTCGGGCAAGCCGTTCGCGATGGTGTCAGTGGGGCGCAGTCCCGAGCAGCTTTTGATCGACGCGCCGGCTGCCAGGGCCGCGTACGTGATTCGCGACGATTTGTCGAACCTCGCTGACGTGTGCGACGACTTGCTTGGGAGCGACCCGCTCGCCGACGTACGGAACGAGACCAAGATCTATTATCTCGGCGACTTCCCAGACGAGAACTACGCGGATGGGTTCCTCGAAGCAGCACGCGGGGTGATCGATGCAGGGCGGCGCACTCCGGTAGAGACATCCTGAGCATCTCGAGTCGCGGCATGCGTCTTTGACGGGCTAAGCCGATGAACACGCGCTGGGCGGTCATGACTTACGCGGGGGCCAGCAGGTGACCACAACAACCGGGCAATGCTGCAGTGAAGCGTCACGGGTTCCATGCCGTTCCTTTCTGAGTTAGGAAGGATGACGACATGCCGAAGAAGATCAACCCCGAGCTGCGTGCTCGGGCACTCCGCATGGTGCAAGAACACCAACAGGATTACCCGTCGCAGACAGCGGTCGCGCAAGCGGTGGCCAGGCAGCTCGGCTTGGGCCGGGAAACAGTGCGCCGCTGGATCGTGCAGGCCGAGATCGATGGGGGTGCCCGGCCGGGGGTCAGCTCGGTGGAGCACGCCGAGATCAAACGGTTGAAGGCGGAGAATCGCCGGCTCCGCGAGGACGTCGACATTCTGCGTGCGGCAACGACTTTCTTCGCGGGAGAGCTCGACTCCCGCAACCGTTGATCATGGGGTTCATCGACAGCATGCGAGCCGAGGGCCACGCGGTCGAGTCGACCTGTCGGGTGCTGCGCGAGCAGGGCTGCCCGGTCGCCGCGCGAACCTACCGGGCGGCGCGACCGCTCACCGTCGCCCCGGACGGTGTCGGATGCGGTGATCACCGACGCGATCCTGGCGAGTGCCGGAACCCCAGAGAGCTCTACGGGCGCCGCAAAATGACCCATCATCTGCGGCGGACCGGCCACCAGGTCGCATTCTGCACCGTGGACAGGCTCATGCGAGATCTGGGGCGAACCGGGATCCGCCGCGGCAAGGGCATCCGCACCACCATTCCACGCATTGACGCTGATCGCCCCGGCGACCTCCTCCAGCGCCAGTTCCGGGCTAAGGCGCCCAACCGGATCTGGGTGGCCGACTTTTCCTATGTGCGTACCTGGGCAGGGTTCAGCTACGTCGCCTTCATCGTCGACGTGTTCGCTCAGCTGATCGTGGCCTGGCACGCCGCCACCGACAAGCGCACCGATCTGGTCCTCACCCCCTTGCAGATCGCGCTGTGGGACCGCCATCGACAAGGCCACCCGGTCATCGGCGGTGAACTGGTCCATCACCACGACGCCGGCAGTCAATACACCTCGATTCGGTTCACCGAGCACCTCGCGCTGGAACGCATCACGCCCTCGATCGGCACCGTCGGCGACGCCTACGACAACGGGCTGATGGAGAGCGTCATCGGCCTGTTCAAGACCGAGTGCATCGGCACCACCCTGTTCCATCAAGGCCCCTACAAGACCCTCGCCGACGTGGAATATGCCACCGCAGGCTGGGTCGACTGGTACAACCACCGCCGACTCCACGGGTCACTGGGCATGGTCCCGCCCGCCGAGTTCGAGCAAGCCCACTACGCTGCCCTCACACCGCAGGAGCAGCCCGTATGAGAGCGGCACGAAAGCCGTGACGATTCATCCCGCCCAGCTGGATCGACCCCGACCAACAACCCCAACTCAACACCCGCATCCGACGCCTATGGGCCCAACGCCAACAGCTTCGAACGCGACGAAGATCAGCCACCGCCGCACGAACAACTCTGATCTAGCCCGTCAACGCGTACCGAGCCAGACATTGAGCTCCTCGGTGAACTCAGAGATGTCAGGCAGTTCAGCGCCGTCCACGGCAGTGATCGGAACCGCACCGCTCAGGCTGCTCGTCCAAAAGGCTCCGCGTGACCGGCGTAGCTCTTGCACCGAGCAACGCCGGATGCGCACGGGCGTCCGCTGGTCATCGAGCAAGTCCAAGACCTCACGCCGCGTGACCCCTGGCAGCACCTGCTCGTCAAGCGGCGGCGTACACCAGACGCCATCTCGATCTCGCATGAACAAGTTCCCACGAGTCGTCTCAGTGATGTCATGCGGCCGAGCCAGCGATGTGAAGAACGGCAGCGCCGGCCTGACTGCCGCTTCCGCATCGGTCAGTGCGGAACGCTTCGCCCACTTATGTCGCCACGAGTGGTCGGGACGCGAGCAGTGACGAAGCGTCGAGCTGGCTGGTCGCGGGCCAAGTGGGCTGGCGCCGAGGCTGAGATCGAGCTTGCCTTCGCTAGGTCGAGCAAGAACTTGGATCACGAGTCGTTGCTCGTCGGCGTGGACGCCCGCGAGCTTGTGTGCTGCGTTGGCAAGATCATCTGGTACGCCGTGCCCATAAAGCTCGCGACACGACCTGTCCAGCCGGGCGAGATGGGCAGCCAGGCGGATGATCTTTCCTCGGACGACCAAGATCGATTCGAATACGCCATTCGCGAACAAGGCCGGGTCAGGAGTCGGCGGCTCGTTGACGAGCTCCCGATCGAGCACCGATCCCGCAGCGGCAACCAGCGGTGCAGCCTTGTGCAGGCACTCGTACCACTCCCGGATTGGCACGCTGTCGACCGTGATGCCGCCGCCGACACCCAGCTCGAGGTGGCTGTCGTGAACTTCGAAGGTCCGGATGATCACGTTGAAGTCCGCACCAGCAAGCGGGCTGACCAACCCCAGAGTCCCCGTGTATGCGCCGCGGGGCTCGACTTCGAGATCAGCGATCCCTTGCTGGGCGGAGATCTTGGGCGCGCCGGTCACCGATCCGGGTGGGAATGCTGCGGCGAGCACCTCGGCCGTTGTCGTCTGCGGGTTCAGCTCGCCACGAATGGCCGATACGAGATGCCAGACCCCGGGATGCGGCTGGATGGCTAGCAGTTCCTGGACCGCGACCGTGCCCGGCCGGCAGACGCGGGACAGATCGTTGCGCATCAGATCGACGATCATGATGTTTTCGGCGGCGTCTTTCGCGGAGGCACGCAACGCTGCGGCGCCATCATTCGCTCCTCGGGGTGCCGTTCCCTTGATCGGAGCGGTCAGCACTGTGCGGTCTCTGATCCGCAAGAAGAGTTCCGGGCTGAAGCTGGTGATCATGCGTCTCGCACCGTGGCTCAGCGGGCCAGTGATCAACCCACCAAAGGCCGGCTGCAGCTGCGCGCACAACTGGCCGAAGACGACTGGTGCGCCGCTCCCGACCTCAGCATGCAGCCGGATACAGAGGTTCAACTGGTAGAAGCTGCCATGGTCGATCCGACTGATCACCTCTTCCACGGCAGCGAGATAGCCATCTCGTGCGGACTCGGCATCCGTCGCGACACCAAAGGGTCCGACCTCCAGCGGCATGGTCGGTACGGCCGGCACGGCTTCCAGCAGCGCTGTCCATTGCTGCAGCGCTGCCGCATTTTCCGGTTCCCGCCCGCTGAGGCCGAGGGACTCGAAAGACCATCCTTCGTCCGGCTGCCATCGCAGCAGCGAGTCATAAAAGGCCAATGTCGTGGTCTTAGCGTCATATCCGAAGCAGGCGAGCCAGCCACCCCCGACAGTGCCGGATCCAATCTCAGCTTCGGAGCCCGCCAGTCTTGGCTGCTCATCCAGGCATCCAAACCCCTCAGAAGCATCGACAGGCTCTTCGACCCGCAACGGCCGCCGTAAGATCAACACTCCACCGCCGAACCAGTCGCCCCACAGGGCACCGGGGCGATCCTCCTCACGAAGCTGAGCGATAACCGCAGTCGGAGACGCGCTCGAGCCAAGCGCCAAACGATATGGACGCGCGGCGATCGTGCCTAGTTGCGAAGGATTGGGCACCAGCGTCCTAGGGATCTTTGGCCAGGCTGGCCAGCACCCGCTCGGCGCTGCCACCCAGCCCCAGCAACTCGCTCAGTTCGGCAAACACCTCGGGTTTCGCGGGCGCAGTCGGGCAGAGAAGATCATCGAAGGTGGCGATGCCCAGATCAAGATTGCGGACCACGGCGACGACTGTCGGGGCGACGGCCAGATAGTCGATCGCCGCTCCCAGCTTGGCCGACACCGAGCCGCTGATCTTGGGCTTCGGGCCGCTCGCCGCCGCGAGTATGCCCTCAATGTTGCGATAAGAGCTGATCAGTGTGGCAGCTGTCTTGTCCCCAATGCCAGAAACACCGGGGAGACCATCAGAGGCATCGCCGCGCATGGTGGCGTAGTCGACGTACGCCGCAGCTGGTATCCCATACTTCGCTCGCACCCACGCATCGTCCACCACCTCATGCTTACCGACACCTCGGGCGATGTAGAGCACCCGGACCTGGCGCTCGTCGTCGACCACCTGGAAGAGGTCACGGTCTCCGGTGACAACATCGACCGGCATCGGTGCCATGCTGGCGAGTGTTCCAATGACATCGTCCGCTTCATAGCCGTCTTTGCCGACAACGGCTATGCCCAGGGCGTCGAGGACGGCCAGGATGAGCGGTACTTGCACGGCGAGCCCTTCAGGCACACCCTCGGCTGCGGTGTTTGCCGAGCTCGCCATCTCGGAGACCACGGCGTCACCCGACTTGGCAACCCGATGAGCTTTGTACGAGGGGATCAGATCCACTCGCCACCGCGGCCGCCAGTCATTGTCCCAGCAGCACGCCAGATGGGTCGGCGCGTACGTATCGAGCAGTCTGCTGATGAAATCGAGTAGTCCACGGACCGCGTTGACCGGCGTACCGTCGGGGCCACGAAATGAATCGGGTACGCCGTGAAAAGCACGAAAGTACAACGAAGCCGTGTCCAAAAGCATAATTTTGCGTGAGCGCACATCCGAATCCTGGCACGATAGCCCCCATGGAGAAGCTCGACCGTCGTATTCTCTCGCTGCTAGCACACGACGGCCGAATGTCCTATACAGACATCGGCAAGGAGACAGGACTGTCCACTTCTGCAGCGCAGCAACGGGTTCGGCGCCTTGAGCAGCGGGGCGTGATCAAGGGCTATACAGCCATTCTCGACGCTACTGAGTTAGGTCTGATGGTCACTGCATTCGTCGCGATCAAGCCTTTTGATCCGAGTCAGCCAGATGACGCGCCGGAGCGTTTGCAGCACATAGCAGAGATCGTTTCCTGCTATTCCGTTGCGGGAGAGGCAAATTATCTGCTGAAGGTTCAAGCTCCCTCGATGCAGCATCTAGAATCCACGCTGGGCCGCATCCGATCAGAGGCTAAAGTGTCAACGGACACCACGACGGTCCTGTCGATTCCGTTCGAGGACCGCCCTCAAATCTGATCAAACACTCATCCCGGACGGACTCGTGATCTTTGTCGGGGGACGCGTCTACGCGCCTGACCACCCAGGGGCGACTGCCGTCGTGATCGACGCGGGCTTGATCAGCTTCGTCGGCAGCGATGAGGCGGCCCGACGGCTGGCACCGGAGCAAGCTGTAATTGATCTTCGCGGTCGGCTGCTCACACCCGCCTTCGTGGATGCCCATGTCCATCTCATCCAGACTGGGCAGGTTATGGCAGGCCTCGGTCTGCACGATGCACGGAGCCGAGACGAGGCCGTGCAGCGGGTCGCGGCCTACGCCAGACATCATCCCGATGCACAGGTGATCATCGGCCATGGCTGGGACGAACGAGCCTGGCCGGAGCCGTTGCCGCCGACCCGAACCGAGCTCGACCGAGCGGCCGGCGGGGTCGCGGTCTACCTGGCGCGGGTCGACGTCCATTCCGCCGTAGTTTCATCCAAGCTTCTTGATCAACTTCCTGGTGTCGCGAAGACGAGCGGGTATCGCCCCGATGGGCTGCTGAGTCGCGAGGCACACCACATCTGCCGCGGCAGTCTGGGCGAACTCTTCACTGATCAGCAACGCCGATCGGCTGCGCGTACGGCGCTTCAGGCGGCGGCGGCGCAGGGTGTGGCTACTGTGCACGAGCTAGGTGGCCCGCATCTAGGACCGATCCAGGACCTCAATCGAGTCCGAGAGGTGGCGACAGAGCTTGGGATGGGCGTCGTCAGCTATTGGGGCGAGCTAGCCACTGAGCCGACCATCGAGTGGGCACAGCGAGCTGGGGTGGCGGGCCTGGCAGGTGATCTCTGTATTGACGGTGCCATCGGCTCGCGTACCGCCTCGCTGCGTGAGCCGTACGCCGACGCCGACAGCTGTGGCGCCCGCTACTTGTCCGAGCAGCAGATCGCCGATCACGTGATCGCCTGCACTCGAGCTGGACTGCAGGCTGGCTTCCACTGCATCGGCGACGACGCGGTGGCGGCCGCGGTGTCTGGCCTGCGCCAAGCGGCTGCAACGCTTGGTGTCCAACCCATCCGCGCCGCCCGGCACCGTTTGGAGCACGTGGAGATGATCTCCGAGGCCGATATCGCAACCTTGGCGGAGCTGGGTGTGGTGGCCAGCATGCAACCAGCCTTCGACGCTGCGTGGGGCAAGCCGGGGGAGCTGTACAACCAACGTCTCGGCCCCAGCCGCGCCCGGGCAATGAACCGTCTCGCCACTCTCGAACGCTGCGGCGTACCGCTGGCGTTCGGGACGGACTCTCCGGTGACCCCGCTCGCTGGCTGGGCCAGCGTGCGAGCCGCTGTGCAGCACTGGCAGCCCGGCGAGCGGCTCAGTGTCGCTTCCGCCTTCGACGCGGCAACCAGAGGTGGCCATTGGGCAGCTTTCGCGGACAACGCTGGCACCATAGCTGTCGGAGCCCTGGCCAACCTCGCGGTGTGGGATCTCGCAGATAGCGGTCTGGAAGAACCCGGAGAGCTGCCTCGGCTCGATGATGTCCCGCTGCCGATCTGCGCTGCGACCATCTCCGCCGGCCAGCTCATCTATCAATCCGAGTCGTTCGTCGGATCGCGCCCCCGCCGTGCTGAGGAGGAGTGAGCAGACGCGCTTTTTGTCTGCGAGCGACGACGAAGTAGGCGGGCTTCACGGCGCGATCCGCGCAGGCGAGCGGAGCAATCAAATTGGGTAGGCTCGGTCCGTGTCCCGGCCCCTCGCGTCTCTGACGCGCTCGCCTGCCACCGGGACGTCAACCTCGCCTCCTGATGAGGCAGCTGAGGTGTCGTTGCTGCTGCGAGTCGCGGTGGTGGTGCTGGCTGGGGCCGCACTCGGGCTGAGCTGGGAGCCTTACGATCTCTGGCCGCTCCTGCTGCTCGGCATTCCCGCCTTCACACTCGCCGTCCGTGGGTTGCGGCCACTTGTTGCTGCGGGGCTCGGCTATCTATTTGGGCTGATCATGCTGACCCTCGCGATCAGTTGGGTGCATGTTCTCGGAACCTGGATCGCAATAGTGCTGATCATTTTCATGGCGCTGTACTTCGGCATCCTTGGACTGACCCTGACGCTGGTCGGCAGGCTGCGTTGGTGGCCGCTGGCAGCGGCCTGCTGCTGGGTGCTCATCGAGTACACCTACTCGCGGATTCCGTTCGGAGGCTTCGGCTGGACCCGGATCGGGTACGCGGCAGTCGACACACCGCTTGCCGGATTCTTCCCGATCATCGGAGTGGCGGGGGTTTCGCTCGTTGTGGCCCTGCTCGGCCAGCTCATTGCTTGGATGGTCCTCACGCTGTGGACGGCGCGACGCGGGAGGCCGGCACGACGGAGGCACCTGGTCATCGTCGCCACACTTATCATCAGCCTCGTCCTCATTGGGTCGGCCTTGCGGCAGTACCAAGTCGAGCCCGCTGTCAGCCCAGCCGGCAGCGTACGGGTCGGGATTGTGCAGGGAAATATCCCCGGCCGCGGCATCGAGGCTATGGGTCGTGCTCGATCGGTCACCAACAACCACTTGTCCGAGACGATTCAGCTGATGACCAAAGCACGGTTGGGCGAGGTGCCAGAGCCGGATTTCCTGCTCTGGCCGGAGAACTCCACCGACATCGACCCGACCGCAGACCCGCTCACCAAGCTGACCGTGCAAGCCGCCGCGGACGTGGCTGATCGGCCCATTCTGGTTGGTGCAGTGATGCGAGGACCGGGTGAGGACGAGCGCCAGACCGCAGCCCTGTGGTGGGACCCGGATCGTGGGGCCGTCGCCCGGTACGACAAGCAGAACCTCGTTCCATTCGGTGAATGGATTCCCTTCCGCGCCCAGCTGCTGCCGCTCATCCCGCTGTTGGAACAAGTTGGCGCCCAGTCAGTGCCGGGGACGCGTCCCGGCGTTCTCGACGTCACGGTGGACGGCCGACCGATCAAGATTGGCGATGCCATCTGCTTCGAGCTCGCCTATGACCAGACGATGTACCGGGCCCTGATCGGTGGCGCGCAAGTATCGATGGTGCAGAGCAACAACGCAACATACGGCGGCACTGGCCAGATCGAGCAGCAGTTCGCCATCACCCGAGCGCGCGCGATGGAGAGCCGCAGAGAGATCGCGGTCGCCACGACAAACAGCATTTCTGGTTTCATCACTCGAG
>Ga0081455_10009129_pt1 | contig 10229 bp, 11 predicted proteins | sample TabmetS3T2R1_FD_70207 | JGI IMG/M metagenome (GOLD analysis project Ga0081455, IMG submission 70207) | Tabebuia heterophylla rhizosphere microbial communities from the University of Puerto Rico - S3T2R1 | ecosystem: Host-associated > Plants > Roots > Rhizosphere ... | reverse complement strand
TATGCCTGACGCTTATCGCGTCGCTTGCGGGCCGTGCGTGCCCTGCAGGTTGAGCCCGAGCTCGGCGGCAAGATCGTGGACCAGGCGCCGCTCCCGGAAGCGCCAACCGGCCGCCGTGCGCACCAGCTGGTCCTCGTAGGTGCCGGCGACGGACGGCACAAGCCCGGTCCCGCTCGCCTGGAGCACGACCAGGTAGCTGGTGCGCGCGCTGGCACGGTCGCTGTCGAGCCGGATCAGGCTGTTCATGATGAAGTGCTTGCGCTTGGGCTCGGTCGGGATGTTGCGCGCCATCAGCGCCGCGATCTCGGCCGGGCCGCGCGCCCGCGCATAGCGTGCGATCCACTCGCCGTCCTCGGTGAACAGCTGTCCGAGCTCGGCGAACCGGAAGTCGTCCATCCGAAAACAGTATTCGCTGAACAGCTCGCGGATCGCTTCCTTGTCCTCGATCGGCGTCGCCATGTGTTGTCCTTCCGCTACCACCGGTGCACCGGCAGGGAGCTTCCCACCGGCATCATCTCATAGGGCGGCTTCCAGCCGGGCAAGGCTGCAACGCGTCCGCGCCAGGCATCGATCGCCGGGAAAGCTGCGGCAAGATCGAACCCGGTTTCCTCGGTCGGGTAGTACAGGTACCCGAGCAGGGAGAAATCGACGATGGTCGGCCGATCGCCCAGCATGAAGCGGCGGTCGGCGAGATGCTTGTCGACGATCGAGAAGGCGCTTTCGACCCTTGATCTCAAATAGGCGAGCAACGCTCGATGCGCCGGTTCCGGCATCATTGAGTGAAGGATCCGGTGCGGTGCGAAGCTGCCGGTGAACTTGTGGTTGTCGAACAGCAGCCAGCGCATCGTCTCGAAATCTTCCTCCGCGCCGGCCGGGCCGAACATGCCATGGGTTTCGGCCAGCCAGGCGAGGATGGCGCCCGACTGGCTCATGCGCCGGCCGTCGATCTCGAGGACCGGGACCTCGCCCATCGCGTTCGTCGCCGCACGCCAGGCGGGGTCGCGTGTCTGGCCGCCGGCGAAGTCGACGCCGACCGGCTCCCAGTCGAGCCCGGCGCAATTGAGGAACAGCGCGACCTTGAACGAATTGCCTGAGGCACCGAGGCAGTGCAGCCTGTATCGCGTCACGGTCAAGGCCCACGCTTGCGTTCGGTCGTTCTCCATTCTGCAGTCATCGGCCCTCCGCGTTCGCCTTTCACACGGAGGCTCATGGCAGCGGCCGATGACAAGTCATGTCAGCAGCGTTCAGCGTCGTCGCAACGTCACGCCGCCCGCACGAGACTGAGCGGCGCCCCTTTGCCTCGCACTTCCGCTTCCTCGAGCTCGGCGGCAGCGATCGCCCGGTCGAGCGCGGCGCGCAGCTCCTTGGCCGTCTCCAGCGTCAGCTCGACCCCGGCCCGTGCTCCGGGATCGAGAGCGGCATTGATGAAGTCGAGCGTGATGACGTCGCCCAGGGGCGCATGACGGGCATGATCATAGGCGACCACCGCCTGCGACAGCGGGAACCAGTCGTTGCCGCGCTTGGCCATTCCTTCGGCGCGCGCAATCTCGATGATCGACGTGCACATGGGCAACTCCTACTTCTTGAGATGTTGGCCGAAGAAGGCGAACACCTTGCTCCAACCATCCATGGCCTGGTCCGGCCGGTAGAGCGGCCGGTGCCAGTAGAAGAAGCCGTGGCCGGCGCCGTCGTAGCGATGGAAGTCGTAATTCTTGCCGAGCTTCTTGAGCTCGGCCTCGTGCTGGTTCACTTGCTCGGGGCTGGGCGCGCGGTCATCGTTGCCGAACAGGCCGAGCAGGGGACAGGAGAGCTCTTTCGTCATGTCGATCGGCGCGACCGGCGTCTTGGCATTGAGCTCCTCCTTGCCCATCACCACGCGGCCACCCCACAGCTCGACGCAGGCATCGACGTCCTTCTTCTGGCAGGCATAGATGAAGGCATGACGGCCGCCGGAGCACGAGCCGAAGACGCCGACCTTGCCGTTGCTGTTGGGATGCGCGCGCATCCACTGCACTGCGGCCGCCGTATCGCCGACCATCTGCGCGTCGGCAATGCCACCGTCGGCGCGCACCTTCGCGGCGACATCGTCCGGGTTGGGCCCTTTTGGCGTAAGGGTGCCGCCTTCACGTTCGTAGAGGTTGGCGCAGATCGCGAGATAGCCGTGATGTGCGAAGCGGCGCGTCGTCTCGATATAGAACTCGCTCCAGCCCGGCAGATGGTGGATCAGCACGACACCCGGAAAGGGGCCGGCACCTTCAGGCTTGGCCGTATAGGCAGTGATCGGGGTCCCCTTGTCGCCTTTGAGGGTCACGTTCTCGCAGGCCATGCCTCTGTACCAGAATGACATCGATCTTCCTCCATGTGCATGAGTGCGGGGTCTTGTCTTCCCACGGCGAGTATTCGACGATCGTGTGGCGGGCGCAACAAGCGGCCGCCGAGCCGTCATGACAGGTGACGTCGGCGCCAGAATGTGGATTGCGGCCAACGCATTTCCCGAGCGTAGATTTGCCGCCTCTGCTGCCGATAGCGATTGAAACGGTCAGCCGCCTTGCGAACCCAGCCTGGCAGCTCGCCTCGGTCAGGCGCCGGCGATGATGGCTGCAGCAGCCAGCTTGCAACCTCGCAGCCGGACGCCACCGCCTCGGTGACGCCGCGACCGCAGAGTGGGTCGAACGCCATGAGCGCATCGCCGACGGCAACCCAACCATCCGATGCTGCAATCCGGCTGATGCTCGAGCGGGCGTCGAAGCCGGTCCATCGATGCTGCTCGATCAGGGCCGTGATGAAGGGCCATGCCGCGTTGATCTGGGGCGAATGTTTGTGCTGGTCGAGCAGAAAGGCTGCTCTTCTTGCGTTCCCCTTCGGGAGAATATCCGCGTCGGTAAAGAAGATGGCGACGCGGGACCCGTCCGGCAGGCTCGTGCAGTACCACCAGCCGCTGGATGCTGCTTCCACAATCGGTTCGCCGGCCATGCCGTGGTGGTCGTTCCGCTGGTCGTTGTCGACGACAGCCGCGCCCACCAGACGATCAATCCATGCCCTCGAGGAGTTGACGGCGAAAGGCAGCTTGCCTGCCCGGCCCGTGGCCGCGACCAGCCACGTCGCTGCCACAGGCACCGCTTCTTGCTCCGTGCGCAGCTCGCAAACCCATCGCCCGTTCTGTCGATGGGCCGAGGTGACTCTCGTCATTGACAATGCGATGGCGCCCGCACGGCGCGCTTGATCGAACAGCGCCCTGTCGAACTTCCTGCGGTCTACGCACCATCCTTTCCCATACGCGTTGAAAATGGTTGGGCGTCGAGCTGCCGTTGACTGGCCCCACGTGGCGGTGATGCCGCGACACGCAGCGGACCAATTCTGCTCCTCCAGCTCGACGCCAAGGTGGGCGAGCGCCGGGCCAAGCGACGGCTCGAGGGTCTCGCCGATGCGGAAGCGCGAGAAATCGCTCGATTCCACGATTGCAACGCGTGCGCCGGCCTGTGCCAACCGGATCGCACAAGCCGAGCCGGCCGGCCCTCCACCCACGACGAGGAAATCGACATCGAATGCCGGTCCGTCGGTCATGCGATCAAGTGACTCGGTGCTCGCTGATCTTCGGCAAACACGAGGTTGCCGGCGGCGTCGCGTTGCGCCGTGACAAAGGCCAGCTTGGCGAAGTTATGCACCATTTCCAGGTGAGTGTTGACGCCGCGGTCCCAAGGCACTTCCTCTTCGGACGAAGCCGTCCGTCGGACATTGTCTGGCCGCTGCGATGGCCACCAGGCTCCCGAGCAATCCAGGAAGTCGGCTTGCCAGGGAAGCGCCATCAACGCGGTCAGGTCGCCCGGCGCCATCTGGCCGTGATCCAGCCGGAAATCGAAGGGCGTGCTGTAGATTGTCGGGTCTCGCACGATGATGCCCGCTTCGATGCCGGGATAGAAACCACGGCCAACCGTCGACTTGAGGGCGGCGAGGGTCATTCCATCCGCAGTGATTGCGCTGGCGGGTTGCGGCACACCTTGCCAGTCCGATTGGAAACGGCCGGCGGCCCATTCCGTAAGCACAAACCTCAGCTGCTTGGTCAGCACGAATCGGTTGAGCACGCTGCCATCCTCGACGCCGAGCACGAAGTTGGATGTTGTGCTGCGGAGCTCGGCTGCGGCCGGCGACGCGTCGGCGAGCGACTGCCAATCGTCGCTCATGCTTCCCCAGTCGGCGGCCTGGTTTATCCAGCGATAGCGCCGAGTGCGCAGCAACAGAGGAAATACGTCCTTCGTGAAGGACACTTGGTTGGGCGCTGCCACACCGAGCTTGTCGATGGCCACTTCCAGGATCACATCGTGGAGGCTTACGATGCTTTGGATCTCGGGCGCGTAGTCCGGCGGTCCGACCGCGACCCACGCCGGCGCGATGCCATCGACGACCGAGCCGTCGGGCATACGCACGATGGCCGTGACCGGTCCATCCGATACGTCATCGTGCCATCCCGGATTGTCGTAGAAGCTGGGAAGACCTTGGTTGGTCGGCGATGACGAGAACCCGAATCCGCCCAGGACCAGCAGATTCTGGTTCTTGTCCGTTCGCAGCTCGCCGAGGGGAACGCGACGGCCCCGGTATTCGCCTGTGTCGAACTTGACGGGACCCGCAGTTGCTCCGCTGACTGTGCGCGTGCCGGGATCGATCAGCAACGGCGCAGGATCGTCAACGAGCTGCGGTCGTCTTGGCTTGGCGGGCGGCCCGCCATCGCGCTTCACGGCCGCCTTCTTGTTCACGAGGTGGACGGTCCATTCGACCGTCGCGCCGGCGGGCAACTGCACTTCGCGGGCCGTGCCGCCGGCGCCGACGTCGAACAAGCGAAAACGCGCCCCCTGCCGCTTGATCTGGTCGTCATCGACCTTGTAATGCGCGACCGGTGTTTCGTTGCCCTGCTGGTCGATCTCGAAGCCCGGATGGCCCGGGATCTCCGGGCCGACATAGAATTGCGACAGGTCGTTGCCGAGCCTGGCGAAGCCGATGGGTGGATAGATTCGCAGTGCCATGTTTCCCTCCCGACGGTCATTGAAGAGCTTGCAGCAAGTCCAGAAACTGCTTCAGGTCGCCGATTGGCGAGACCGCGCCGTTCGTCTGCTCCAGGCCCGGAAAGACGCGGTCCTGTGGCATCCACGTCTTCGGGTCAGCGAGCTCGGTGACCCGGTCGATGATGTCGAGCTTGCGGTTCAACACCGCGTCGCGTTCGAAGACGCTGTACCTGACCGAGCTGTGGCACCGGTAGCAGTAGCGGTTGAGATAATAGACGAGCATGCGCTCCTGCTCGCTGGCCGCAGCCCAGGGCTGCGCCCCGAAGCCGCGCTGGTAGGGCGGGACGTGCCGGGTCGGTTCCAGCTGGGCAGGATCGTGCAGCTCGATCCACTTGCTCACGGCCCTGATCTGGAAGTTGGCGGGAGCGTTGGGATCGGTCGTCGCTGCCGAATCCTGATTCTGCGCTCTTATCTCGACATTCAGGTTGCGGATGACGTCGAACGCCTTCTTGAACTGCGGGGTCGTCACGTCGGCGCCTCCGTCAGGCAGGACTGCCTGATTGAGAGCCGTGAAATCTTCCTGGCTGAACTTCGCATCGGCGAGCCCGTAATCCGGTTTCACGCGATCGAACCAATGATCCGTGTCCAGGAAGTTCAACTTTCCATTGCTGATTGCCTTGCCATGGCAGTCCTGACAGGACCGCGGCACGTAGTAGAAATCCTTGCCGGGTGCCTCGGTTTCCGGATTGCGCGCGTCGAACGTTGCCCTGAGCTTGAATCCGAGCGCGCCGTCGCTCTGGAGCTGGCCGTTGACCCTGAGCGGGACGTTGGCGCCGGTGCACGCCGTCGCGCCACCACTCCCGTCATCGCACTTCACCAATGGGTCGTAGGCAAGAAAGTACAGCGCCCGCTTGCCGGATGAATAAGGCCCTGATCCGCTCCGGCGCGTGACGATCGCCTGATTGAACAGGGAGACGTTCTTGTCGGCTGCCGGGACTGCCGCCGGCGAAGCCACGAAGATATTCTGCAGGAAGTGCAGGGAGTCCATGCCGTTGGCTTCCGCGTTCGATCCTGCCCTGGCCTTGAAGCGAGCGAGCTTGCGCCAGCCGAAAGCCTCAGGCACGGCGCCAGCCGGCGTCGACACTTTCGTGATCTTGGGCGCGAAGAAGAGGGTTGCCAGAATGTCGGTTCCCGTCCCACGCGCCATGAGCTCCTCGGAGGACAGGCTGTGCAGGTCGCGAGCCTCGATGTCGGTGTAGCCGAAGTAGACGAGCAGGTTCTTTATCGAGCTGCCGAGGATCGCCTCTGGCGTCTCGAGCTTCATTTGGGGAGATGCGACGGTCTGGTAGTAGGTGCGGGCTTCGGCCTCATCGCCCGTGGCGACCTGCAGATGACTATGGACGAAGGCACTGCCGGTTACCGTGCGGCGGGCGTGATTGGGTTGCAGCGGATCGGCCGACCCGGTCTCCATCAGCCCGCCAAGCAGGGCGGCCGTGAATGCGGCGATAGGAGTGGCTCGTCTCAGGCCCCTTCGCATGCTGCCGAGCATTATTCGATCCCCGTATCCATCATCTGGTCATAGCCAGGAGTTGCACCCCGAACCGTTGCAGGACGGGCCGGATCGGGCTCAGAAAGGAAGAGGCGCCGTCACCGCCGATGACGAGCCCGATGGGCCGGCTGCTCAGGGCATCGACGACCAGCGCTCCGGAATCGCCACCCATGGAGAAGGGGCCGCCAGCTCCGGCGACCTGAATCACGTTGTCGAACAAGTACTCGCTCGCTCCCAGCTCCAAGGTCGCCCGAACCCGAACCTTGGTGATGACGCCGAGTGTCTCTCCCGTTCCCGCGCCATACTTTCTGACGCTCTGGAACGCCACGGCGTCCATCGGCATCGGATCCATGGCGATAAGCGGAAATGCCGTGGTGACGTCAGCCTTCTGACCGACCCGGGCGATGGCGGCGTCGAAAGAATTGGATTCAGCCACCTCCTTGAGCGGCTCGAAATCCGTCAGGGTCGCCAGCGGCATCGCCGACTCGCTCGGTCGCGCTGGCTCGACGATCGTGTCTCCGAGCCTCGCGGCACCCGACAGAGCCAGCACGTGGCAAGCCGACAGGATGTACCAGGCATCGTCTCCAGGCTTGGTGACGAAACAGCCGATCGAGCCTGCGTCTCCTTCGGAGTGACTTATGCCCGCGCCATAGCTCGCCGGACGCGCCTGCATCTCGCGTCTCCCCGGGCGCACGCCGCTGCAGTCGAGCCGGCAAGTCATTGGCCCACCGATTGCCCCCCTTTCGAGAATTATTACGCAATGATAGTAGTCCTGGCAAGTTGATATTGCCGTATAAGTTGTAGCTTCAGATTCGGGAGGAAACCGATGAGCACGACGCGACGCATGCAACACCGCGAGCTATTGCGCCGTATGGGGCGCAATAGCTGCTCTTCTCTCGTCAAGCTAAAGTATATTTGACGTTCACTAAAGTCCGATCATCTTCTTCCCAGATCTTGCTCTGGGAAGCCGACATGCTCGCCTCCGTCATGCCTGCTTTGGGCATGCGCAACAAGTCCTTGCCCAGCCGTTGTCCAAGGCTGATTGGCAGATCACTTGCGGGAACTGCGCAAACCCCTCGCTGCGCTTTATTCCAGCAGTTCCGGCACCACCCACAGGGCCGGCTCGCCGCGCGCCACCCGCTGCACGTTGTCGAACCCGTTGCGCAGGCGGGTGATGTTGCTCTCGTAGGTGGGGCCGGCGAGATGCGCGGTCAGGACCACGTTGTCGAGCTTCAGCAGCGGGTTGTCGGCGGGCGTGGGCTCCTCGTCGAAGACGTCGAGGCCGGCGCCGAACAGCTTGCCGGCGGAGAGGGCGGCGGTCATGGCCTTCTCGTCGATCACCGGGCCGCGCGAGGTGTTGATGATGAGGGCCGACGGCTTCATGACCGCAAGCTCGGCCGCGCCGATCATGTGCCGCGTCGAGTCGTTCAGCGGCACGTGCAGCGACAGGATGTCGGAATGGCGCAGGATCTCGGGCAGGAGGCGGAAACGTACGCCGAGCGCATCTTCTTCAGCCTCGGACAGCCGCACGATGTCGTAGTAGTGCACGATCATGCCGAAGGCCTGCGCGAGCCTCGCCACCTTCTTGCCGATGGTGCCCAGCCCGATGATGCCCAGCACCTTCTCGCGGACCTGGTGGACCGTCGGCGGTGCGTTGCCGTGCCAGCGGCCGGCGGTGACGTTGGCATGCTGGGTGATCAGGCGGCGCGAGACCGCCAGCATCAGCAGCAGGGCGTGCTCGGAGACCGCGACGGAATTGGCGCCGCCGTTGTTGCACAGAGGTATCTTGCTCTTGCGCGCGGCGTCGAGATCGGCACGGTCGTAGCCCGCGCTCAGCATCTGGATCAGCTTAAGCTTGGGGGCATCCTTGAAGAGCTGCGGCGTCACGTATTGCTGCACGAAGCCCACGAAGTAGTCGGTGCCGGGCAGCGCCGCTTTCATCTCCGGCGAATTGTGCAGCGCCTTCACGACCTCGAAGCCCTTGGGGGCCAGGTCGTCGACCATGGAGATCGTGTCCTTGGGGCCGACAACGAGTACGCGTTCCATCACAAAACCTCCGCAGCGATACGATGACCTTTCAACAGACCGGGCAGCCGCCCGGGCTCGGTTCGGCCCCAGCCGCATTCGGCCGAGAGCCCGAAATCCTCGACGAATTTCCGCGCCACGGCGATGCGGGCCTTGTCGCCGGCGTCGTCGTCATGATGCAGCAGGCCGAGATAGAGCTTTGTTCCGGGCGGCCGCTTCCACGTCTTGAGCGGTGCGTAGTAGGCCTCGTCGGTGCGGCCCTTGGGAACGGGAATGTGGAGGAAGTCGATGCGCCGCTTGGTGGCGGCAGCGATGCCTTCCATCATTTCGACCAGGATGGCCGAGTCCTTGGGCTGGACGAGATGCTCGTCGCGCGGAGAGCCGTGGCAGAGGTGATAGCCCATCTCGACATCCGGCGGCACGGCGTCGCCCAGCCGCCCCAGCATGTCGAAGATCTGCTTCTTGTAATGGGGCGGGCGGTCGGCGAAGTAGTTCTCGAACGCCAGCACCTCCTGGCAGACATCCCACTGGATGGTGAGATCACTGGCCGGGATCGCTTTGACGACATTGGCGAGCGCCGTTTTCAGCGCCCGCTCATAGACGTCGAAATAGGTCTCGCGTGCAGGGCCGCTGACATAGAGGTAGCCGCTCGATTGCGGCGTCGGCAGGCAGACCTGGAAGCGCACGTGCGCGGGAATCGCGCCAGCGGTACGCAGTCGCTTGAAAACCTCGTAGGAGGCCAGCGCGGCCTTGTCGTAGCCGGTCTCGAAGACCACGGCCCCAGGATCGACACCGGGGCTGAAGCGGACCTGCTCGACCTCGCGCACGACCTTGCCGTCCCATTGGACGAACTTGTAGGGCGGCACGGTCGGATCGATCTCCATCGCCGGATGGTCGAGCAGCATCTGGCGCTGGAAGTAGACCCAGCGTGAGCGCTCTCCGGTCTCGCCGTCGGGCAGGCAGCGCAGGTAGGGCCCGAGCTCCTCGCCGAGACGACGGAACACCTGCTCGCTGCTGTCGAGAGGAACGCTGCCGATCAGATGCAGCCGATCCTGCTTCTGCATCACGCGACCTTCTCGAGCTTCTGCAGGGAGCGCAGGAACTTCGGTTGCGGCACGCCGGGATGGGTGTTCCCCCAATTGGTGTAGCTCACCTCGCCGACATAGATGTCGCCCTTGCTGTCGACGGCGAGGCCATGCGGCGCCATGAATCGCCCGACCTCCGGGCCGGCCCCGTGCTCGCCGCCCAAGCGGGCGACCACGCCGCCCTTCTTGTCGACGATGGCGAGCCGCGGGCCGAGGTTGGTGTGCTTGCCATTCACCGGCATGCCGGGCCCCAGCTCGCCGATGATGAATTGCGGATTGGGCCCGCCGCCGCAGCAATAGAGCGCGCAAGGCCGATGCATGTTGTTCCACTGCGCCTCGTACTTGCCGTTGCCGTCGAACACCTGCACGCGATGGTTCTCGCGGTCGGCGACATAGACCCAGCCGTCCTCGTCGGTGGCGATGTTGTGCGGGATGTTGAACTGGCCGGGATCGGTGCCGGTCGTGCCCCAGCACATCAGGTGCTTTCCGTCAGGCGCGTACTTGTGGACGCAGGAATTGCCGTAGCCGTCCGAGACATAGATCTCGCCCTTGGGCGAGAGCGCGGTGTGGGTG
>Ga0081455_10009128_pt1 | contig 10230 bp, 8 predicted proteins | sample TabmetS3T2R1_FD_70207 | JGI IMG/M metagenome (GOLD analysis project Ga0081455, IMG submission 70207) | Tabebuia heterophylla rhizosphere microbial communities from the University of Puerto Rico - S3T2R1 | ecosystem: Host-associated > Plants > Roots > Rhizosphere ... | reverse complement strand
GATTGGCGCGAGCACCACCGCCAAGCGGCTGGCCATCGCCTATGTCCTTTTCAAGCTGATCGCCGCACTGATCGCGCTGGTGCTTTTTCCTGTCGTCATCCCTCTGCTTCTGCATGCCTCGAGCACCGTCGATGGCGTCACGCTGCTGGCCGGCTATCACACGGCGTACAACGTTGTCGGCGTGGTGGTCCTGTTGCCGCTGGTCAACCGGTTCACGCAGCTGGTCGAGCGTATCCTGCCGGAGCGTGGCTCACCGCTCACGCGGTGTCTCGAACCCTTGGCGCTCGCTAATCCGGTCGTGGCTGTGGAAGCGGTGCGTCGAACGATCGCGCGCGTGCTTGTAACCGTTTGCGGCTCGGTCGAGACGGCACTGGCCGGCCGCGCTAAACCAATTCGCCTTGGGAAGGACGCCGTGTCGGTGCAGGAAGCGGCCGACGCCCTGCGCCAGGCACAATTATTCCTGTCGGACATGACCGGACCGCCTGATACCGACGACGAGCAACGGCTTCTCACGAGCACACTGCATGCACTCGACCGCGCATCTCGACTAACGGATCTGGCGAATGGAGGAATCAATTTCGGTTCGGTGACGGACGGACCGGAGGACATCCGTGCCGGAGAGCTCTGCGCAGAAGCGATGCGAAGCGCAGCCGCGATTGCGCGGGGCGTGGCGGCACCGCCCCGCGTTGCCGGATCGCCGGAGGTGGCGCCGGGCCCACGTGGCGCCGACGCCATGGCTGGTCCGCGCGCGATCCCGACTGACGAAGCCATCGCCGAGCTCGAGCGCTGTACGACGCTACTCGGCGAAGCGCTGCGCATCCACCGCACCGCGACGCTCGCCGCGGTCGCCGATGGAACGCTCACCGCCGATGCCGCACTCCTTCGCGTCGATACGGTACGAAGCCTCGAAGCGCTATCGGTTCACGCTTGGCGCTCCGCAGCTCATCTTGTCGGTCGCGGGCTAGCTGGGGACACATGACTGCGGCGGGGTTCTGCGCGAACCACACGGATCGCCGTTGCGGCCGCTGACCGTTCCGGATTTATGAAGGGCACGCCCTAGCGCGGCAGAAACTCGCCCGGCAGATCCATGGCCCGCATGGTGGCGGTGCCGAATGCGCACAGCGTCTCGGATGCCTCGCTTTTAGAGAAGACCTCGACGGTGGCAACGCCGATCGAACCGGACATCTTCAGCGTCTTGGCGCGGGCGATCAGCTCGGTGCCGTCGGCGGGGCTTAAGAAGTTGACCTTGATCTCGACGGTGACGCCGATCTTGCCTTTGGGCAGGGCCGAAGTGACGGCGATCCCGGCGGCGTGATCGGCGAGCGCCGAGATGATGCCGCCGTGAAAATGGCCGAAGAACTGCATGAGGTCGTCGCGGCGCGCCAAGGCGATCTCGGCGTGCCCCGGCCTGATGGCCACGATGCGGAAACCCGCCGCGCCCATGAAGCCCTTGGCGTTGATCGCCTCTGCGAGCTCTGGCGGATTGAGCTCGCCGCTCATCCGGGGATGCGCACCGGCAACTGCTCGATACCGCGCACGAAGCTGGAATAGACCCGCTTCGGCTCGCCGACCACTTCGATACGGTCGAAGCGCTTGAGCATTTCCTGCCAGATGATCCAAAGCTGTAACTCGGGAAAGCGCGTGCCGACGCAGCGGTGGATGCCGAAGCCTAGCCTTGTTGGCTGCGTTCGCTGTGCAACTGCGCTACAATGCGGGAGCCGGCCTGATCGTCGTTAGCTCAGGAGCCCGCATGTCTACGGCAATCTCGGTACTCGGCGGCGTCGGCCTCTTTCTGCTTGGCATGACCGTGATGACGGAAGGGCTGAAGACGCTGGCCGGTTCCGCCCTGCGCGCGGCGCTCGGCAAGGCGGCGGCAACGCCGCTGCAAGGCTCCTTTTGGGGCGCCATCGTGACGCTTCTGGTGCAGTCCTCCAGTGCTACGACCATGACGACGATCGGTCTTGTCAGCGCCGGTTTGCTGACGTTCCAGCAAGGGTTGGGCCTCGTCTTCGGCGCGAATGTCGGCACCACAGGGACCGGCTGGCTGGTCGCGCTCATCGGCGTCCGCGTCTCGCTCACGGCCGCGGCATTGCCGATGATCTTCGTCGGTGCGTTGACCAAGCTTCTGGCGCGCGGGCGAATATCCGGGGTAGGCGCCGCTCTCGCCGGGTTCGGGCTTGTGCTCTTTGGGCTGACGACCCTGCAGCAGGGCATGGGTGGGCTGGCCGAACGATTGCACCCGGCGGACCTGCCGGCGGTTCTCGGAGGTCCCGAAGTCCGGTGGTGGTCGGCCCTGTACGGCGTGCTGGTGCTGGTCGTGGTTGGACTGGTGATGACCGCGCTGATGCAATCGTCGACGGCCGCCGTCGCGGTCACCCTGTCCGGTCACTATGCCGGTGCGATCGGGCTGGACCAGGCCTGTGCGCTGATCATCGGTCAGAACATCGGAACAGCGACGAGTTCCGCCCTGGCCGCGATTGGCGCGAGCGCCACCGCCAAGCGGCTGGCCATCGCTTATGTCCTTTTCAAGCTGATCGCCGCCCTGATCGCGCTGGTGCTTTTCCCCGTCGTCATCCCGCTGCTTCAGCGTGCGACGAGCACCGTCGATGGCGTCACGCTGCTGGCCGGTTATCACACGGCCTATAATGTTGTCGGCGTGGTGGTCCTGCTGCCGCTGGTCAACTGGTTCACGCGGCTGGTCGAGCGTATCCTGCCCGAGCGTGGCTCACCGCTCACGCGGTGCCTCGAACCCCTGGCGCTCGCCAGTCCGGTTGTTGCCGTGGAGGCCGTGCGCCGAACGATCGCGCGCGTGCTCGTCACCGTGTGCGGTTCGGTCGAGGCGGCACTGGCCGGCAGCGCAAAACCAATTCGTCTGGGGAAGGACGCCGTATCGCTGCAGGACGCGGCCGACGCCCTGGGCCAGGCGCAATTGTTCCTGTCTGATATGACCGGACCGCCCGACACCGACGACGAGCAACGGCGTCTCACGAGCACGCTGCATACCCTCGACCACGCATCTCGGCTGACGGAGCTGGCGAAAGGGGGAATCCATTTCGCTTCGGTGAGGGCCGGCCCGGAGGATATCCGCGCCGGAGAGCTATGCGCTGAAGCGATGCGAAGCGCAGCCGCGATCGCGCGCGGTGTGGCGGTGCCGCCCCGCGTTGCCGGATCGCCGCAGGTTGTGACAGGCCTGCGTGGCGCCGACGCCATGGCCGGTCCGCGCGCGATCCCGCCTGACGAGGCCATCGCCGAGCTCGAGCGTTGCACGACACAACTCGACGAAGTGCTGCGCACCCACCGCAGCGCGACGCTCGGCGCGGTCGCCAACGGGACGCTCACCGCCGACGCCGCACTGCTTCGCGTCGATACGGTACGAAGCCTCCAAGCGCTGTCGCTTCACGCCTGGCGCTCGGCGGCTCATCTTGTCGGTCGCGGCTAGCCAGGGAAACAAGACTGCGGCGGGCTCTGCCGGAACCAGGCGGATCGTGCCTGAGACGGACCGCACGGCTGCGGTTGTAGCGGCGCGTACCATGCCGGCGAGAAGGCGCCGAGGGGCGATGGCCTGGACGGGATCATCCAATGCCTCCTCATCGGGCACGCGCTTTTGACCTGGCTCAAGCACCTGTCGTCAAATTCGCATTTTAAGCTGACACGATGGAACGGATCGGCGGGTTTGGGGGTCGGTTGTTCGCATGTTTCCCAGGAGGTCAGCATGCAATTCATGACAAATCCTAACGAACGAGCATCCGCCGAGGACCTGGAACTGCTCGACCGCTACTGGCGCGCCGCCAATTATCTCTCCGTTGGCCAGATCTATCTGCTCGACAATCCGCTGCTCAAGGAGCCGCTCAAGCCGGAACACATCAAGCCGCGGCTGCTCGGGCATTGGGGAACCACGCCGGGCCTCAACTTCATTTATGCCCACCTCAATCGCGCGATCCGCATTTACGATCTCAACGCCATTTATATCTGCGGCCCTGGCCATGGCGGCCCCGGCATGGTCGCCAACACCTATCTCGAAGGCACCTACACGGAAGTCTACCCGGACATCACGCGTGATGCGGATGGCTTGCGAAAGCTGTTTCGCCAATTCTCCTTCCCCGGCGGGATTCCGAGCCATGCGGCGCCCGAAACACCGGGGTCGATCCATGAAGGTGGCGAGCTCGGCTATGCGTTGGTGCATGCCTACGGCGCCGCGTTCGACAACCCCGACTTGGTCGTGGCTTGCGTGATCGGCGACGGCGAGGCCGAGACGGGCCCGCTCGCGGCATCATGGCATTCCAACAAGTTCCTTAGTCCCGTGCATGACGGCGCGGTGCTGCCGATCTTGCACCTCAACGGCTACAAGATCGCCAATCCCACCGTACTGGGGCGAATGACCGATGAGGAGATTCGCGATCTCTTCAGAGGCTATGGTCATGAGCCGCTGTTCGTCGAAGGCGACGATCCGCATCTGATGCATCGGCTGATGGCCGATGCGCTCGACGTCGCGCTCACCAGCATCCGCTCGATCCAGCAAGGCGCGCGTAACCAAACGACCAGCTTCCACCGGCCGCGATGGCCCGTGATCGTGTTGCGGAGCCCGAAGGGCTGGACGGGGCCGAAAGAGATAGATGGACTGAAGGTCGAAGGATTTTGGCGCGCGCATCAGGTGCCGGTCACCAATCCACGCGGCAATCCCGATCATCTAAAGCTGCTTGAACAGTGGATGAGGAGTTACGGGCCCGAGAAGCTGTTCGACGCGAACGGCGGGCTTGTGCCCGAACTTCAGCGGCTCGCGCCAACAGGCAACCGCCGGATGGGGGCGAATCCGCACGCCAATGGCGGCCTGCTCAAACGCGAGCTCAAGCTGCCGGATTTTCGCTCCTATGCCGTCGACTTCCCCAGCCCAGGTGGCACGGTCGCCGAAGCCACGCGCGAGCTCGGCAGGTTTCTGCGCGATGTCGTCAAGCTCAATGCGGACGCACGCAATTTCCGCATCATGGGCCCGGACGAAACCTCATCCAACCGGCTGGACGCGGTGTTCGAGGCAACCGATCGCATCTGGATGGAGGGGATCGAACCCTATGACGTTCACCTCGCCCGTGACGGGCGGGTGATGGAGGTGCTGAGCGAGCATCTCTGCCAAGGCTGGCTCGAAGGTTATCTGCTCACCGGCCGACACGGCTTTTTCTCCTGCTACGAGGCTTTCATCCACATCGTGGATTCGATGTTCAACCAGCATGCCAAGTGGTTGAAGGTCTCGCGCGCGCTGCCTTGGCGGCGCCCGATCGCCTCGCTCAATTATCTCCTCACTTCGCATGTCTGGCGTCAGGATCACAACGGCTTCAGCCACCAGGATCCCGGCTTTATCGATCTCGTCACCAACAAGAAAGCCGATATCGTCCGCGTCTACCTGCCACCGGACGCCAACACGCTGCTCTGGGTCGCCGATCATTGCCTGCGCACTTATGACCGCATCAATGTGATCGTCGCGGGCAAGCAGCCCTTCCCGCAATGGCTGTCGATGCGCGAGGCGATCACGCATTGCGAGGCGGGCATCGGCATCTGGACGTGGGCCGGCACGGAAGCGACCAATGCCGAGCCCGACGTGGTCATGGCCTGCGCCGGCGATGTTCCGACGCTGGAGACGCTCGCCGCGGTCGACCTGCTGCGCAAGGCGCTGCCGGACTTGAAGATCCGCGTGGTCAATGTGGTCGACCTGATGACGCTGCAACCGAAGGAGCAGCACCCGCACGGCCTGTCCGACCGGGACTTTGACAGCCTTTTCACCCGCGACAAACCGGTGATCTTCGCCTATCACGGCTATCCCTATTTGATCCACCGCCTGACCTATAGCCGTACCAACCACGGCGGCATGCATGTGCGCGGCTACGCCGAAGAAGGCACGACCACGACACCGTTCGACATGGTGGTATTGAACCGGCTCGACCGTTTCCATCTCGCCATCGAAGCGATCGAGCGCGTGCCGGGGCTCGGCATCGCGGCCGCCCATGTAAAACAGAAATTCCGCGATGCGCTGATCGAGCATTCGCGCTACGTGCGCGAGCATGGGGAGGACATGCCGCAAATCCGCGACTGGATCTGGCGAAACAGCGCAGGCGGCACGACCCCGCGCCAGGCCGGGGACTGAAGCACTACGGCCGCATCGGTTTGGTACTTTCCGGACCTCACCGCCTTGTCCAACTTGAGTCCGGAATGCGCACCGTCCGCCGACCATTTTCGATTTGATGGGTTCACGCGCTAGCGTGGCCGCTGGCCCGAAGCTGCCGATACGCGATGTCTGCTACCCGGGGGAAGCCCGACATCGGCTGCAAGGTTCAATTTGGGGCGCGAATGACCCACAAGAGACATCAACCGGATCGCGAGATGGAACGAGCACCGGGGTGCGTTGATTTTTCCGGGTACTACGAAAGGCAAAACTGCACAGCGCCACGTATATGGCCGATTGGATGGAACCCTTCGCCCGGACGATCGACGCGGCAAAGAAGTACGTCATTTCGAGGGAGGATAGCGAGATGACCGAACGAATTTCGCTGGAGGGGAAGGTCGCGGTTGTGACTGGGGCAGGCCGCGGGCTGGGGCGGGCGTACGTCGAACTTCTCGCCGAACGCGGTGCCCGGGTCGTGGTGAACGACCTGGGGACCAACGTATCGGGGTTCGGGAAGGACTCCGGGATAGCGGAAGAGGTGGCCGACCTCATCCGGTCACGCGGAGGCGAGGCAATCGCGAGTGACAGTGATGTTTCCACCCCTCAAGGCGGCAGTGACCTGATCGCGATGACCATCGAGCATTTCGGGAGAATCGACCTTCTCGTGAACAACGCCGGTATCTGCGGAAGCCAGCCATTCGAGGACGCCACCCTTGATGATTTTGATCAGTATTGGCGCGTGCACCTCGGTGGGCCGGTTAACACGGTGAAGGCTGCCTGGCCGCACATGGTCGCACAGCGGCATGGGAAGATCATCCTGACGACGTCCGTCGTCGGCCTGTTCGGCATGCGTGGCCAAGCCGCCTATGCTGCGGCCAAGGGCGCAGTGGTCGGATTGATGCGCATTCTTGCAGTTGAAGGTTCAGAGCATGGCATTCTCGTGAACACCATTTCGCCAGTCGCGTACACGAGGATGCACCCGGCCGCGGCATCCCGCGTGTCTGAAGCAGATGGAAAAGCCACCATGCCGGTTGAGGCTGTTGCGCCCGCGATCGTCTGGCTGGCAAGCGACGGTTGTTCGGAGACGAACCGCATCTACAACGTGGAAGCCGGAGCAATCCAACGGATCGCTATCGTCATGGGACCTGGCTTCTACGATCCACATCTGACACCCGAGAGCATCGCCGAGAATTACGCAAAGGTCGAATCGATTGAGGGCTTCTCCGAGCCTGGTCCGTTCGAGCCCGGCTAATCGAACTGCTCGTCGAAGCCCGGCAGACCTGCCGACGATCAGATCGGTCAAATTCGAGTTTGTCATAACCTCAAGACCGCGAAAGTGCCCGGGCTTGAAATATCACCAACGGTGTCGGCCTGCGCCGACGAGATCATCGAGTGACGATCCTGCCCATACCGGAGTTGGCAGCCGCGTTCGACAGTCTAATGAGTCTGGAGTCCGGAAGTGGTCCTTCGCGACATATTGCAACGCCGCGCGGCTTTCGTCGCTAACGGCGTATAGCGGAAGTCCGATGGATGCGTAGGAACGGCGGTGCCGGTTGCGTTTGGTTCATCAGATCGAGCTCTACCATCGCCTCTCAGGCAATAGTCGCGCGGTGCTGCAGCCGAACTTCCGATTATACGATCGTACAGCGTTATACGGGAGCGAATCTCATATTGGCTTTGCAGGCCCGCCGCCCTAAAATTGCGGCGGTCGCAGGACGGGTGAAATGCAGTATGTTTGCGACGCGCCGAACGGAAAGACCTGGTTCCGTATCGAGACGGAAGGTGAAGCGGCGCATGAGTCACGCCTGATGAGCCACACAGTCGAGAAATATTTCCGCCGCGAGCGGGAGAAGGCAGTCCAGTCCTGGCGTCCGGAGCGGCCCAATGCGATCGAGCGCGACATCGGCCTCGAGGCCCATGTGCAGCGAGAGATGCCGCTTTTCCTCACGTTGCGCGACAGGGAGGGCAATGCACTGACTACAGCGATGCTGCCACCGGGTGGCAATGATCGCGGCGGGTTCCGGATCATCATCGTTGCCGCATCCAATGCCGATCCTTACCCTCAGCAGGGCGCGGCCATCGCTGCGCTGGGAGCGCATTTCGGTCTCACACTCAATCGCGACCGCTGTTTCCCCTACGGCCGCCAAGGAGCCTGACAAGTATCGCTACTTAATTGGAGCGATGTCGGCTCATGGGCCCATCACGCCATTTCGTCGCCGCGCAGTAGTGGGTCGCTTTCGGGAAAAACGCAGACATCAAACGGCAGGCAGGATCGGCTGGGTCGGTCGCGAATGACCCAACCCCGACATTGCATTGCACACACCTCGGTCGTAAAGGCCGCGATGTCCGCTCTCAGAGGGATTGTGCTGCAAAACTCCATTGAGGCGAAGCGCGAACCGTTGCAAAATGGAGTGGTGTCCATCGCGGCAACGAGGCGGGCTCAAGTGCCGAACGATCTGGATTTGCGCATGATGGCGCGGTGCATCGAGCTCTCACGCGACTCCATCGCGGCGGGCGAACTTCCTTTCGGCTGCGTGATCTGTCACGACGAGGAGGTCGTGACGGAAGCCACCAACCGCGTGGTACGCGACGGCGACGTGACCCGTCACGCCGAAATGGTTGCGATGTCGGAAGCGCAACGCGTCCTCGGAACCAAGCGGTTGTCGCGCTGCACGCTTTATACCAATGTCGAGCCCTGCGCGATGTGCTGCTACTGCATTCGCGAGACCCGGATGCGCAAGGTCGTCTATGCAATTCGCTCGCCCATCATGGGCGGACACTCGAAATGGAAGGTTTTACAGGACAAGGAGATCTCTGGCGTCATCCCGGAAGTTTTCGGCCGCGTTCCCGAGATCGCTGTCGCCGTGATGCGCGAGGAGGCGGAAGCAGTGTGGCGGGATTGGCACCCAATGATCTGGAGAATCATCACTTTCCGCGGCTGCTTCGGCGGCGTCGCCCAGGCGGCCGCCGAAGTGCCCCGCCGCGAAGGATTTTTACGTCGACTGACTCTGTTGCATCGCTGACTTTGGCGCGCTTTCGTCGCTCCCCAGGAGGACGCCTTCCCTGATGAACCAACGCTCAGTCGATAGTGACTTCCCCGCTCTCGATCGGCGCGGAACGCCGCACGGGCCGTTCCGCCGTCTTTTGCGCCACTTTATTCATTTCTTCTCCTATCACCTCATCCTCAGCCGCCAGAGCATCCGAACGACCCGGGCGGCGGGCTTCCGCCTGCGCGTACGACCGACGGTCTTTCACCCTCGCTTCTTTCTGAGTAGCGAGTATTTCGCGAAGTTCCTCGACGGGCTCGACCTGAGTGGCAAGTCCGTGGCTGATATTGGCACCGGGTCCGGCATCTTGGCTCTGGCGGCCGCGCGCGCCGGTGCGGCGGAGGTTTTGGCGCTCGACATCAATCCCCATGCGGCTCTCTCGGCGCTAGAGAATGCGCAGGCGAACGGCTTTGGTGACCGTGTGAGCGTCGCCTGTATGAACCTCCTCGACGCGCTTCCAGTGCACCCGCTTTTCGATGTGATCCTATCAAGCCCACCCAAGCATGCTGGCAAGCCGCGCGATCTCGCGGATCGCGGTTGGCACGCCGGCCCTCAATATCGGAACGTGGCGGCCTTGTTCAAGCAGGCCAGCGGGCGGCTGAAGCCCGACGGCCGTCTCTACGTCATGGTATCGTCGGACTCCGATCTCGACCTGTTCGGCCGGCTGATTGATGAGGCCGGCTTCCGCGCACGTCTCGTCTACGAGCGCTCGTTCTACATCGAGTCGATGATTCTCTACGAGCTGCGTGTTCGATAGCGTCGGTCCGGCTGGCTTACTCTGCTGGTCCGCTCGCTCAGCTTCTTGACGTCCGGCGCCTGGCGGCGCGGCGGGCGTCGCGTCAACTGGGCTCGCGTCGCGCTCGCTGACCTACGCCAGCACAGGGACCGTGCAATGGTGAGGTGACGTCTGTTATTGATGCTGTGGACGGCTCCTCCACCCGGCACGCAAGTGCCACGGATTCGGGAGCTGCTAGGGCTCCCACGATCTGAAGGAGCTATCCATGCAGATGATCACGACAATCGGACTGGACA
>Ga0081455_10009127_pt1 | contig 10230 bp, 10 predicted proteins | sample TabmetS3T2R1_FD_70207 | JGI IMG/M metagenome (GOLD analysis project Ga0081455, IMG submission 70207) | Tabebuia heterophylla rhizosphere microbial communities from the University of Puerto Rico - S3T2R1 | ecosystem: Host-associated > Plants > Roots > Rhizosphere ... | reverse complement strand
GCATCTGCAGCGACTGGTCGATTGCGGGATCCTCGCCGTCTGGAAACAAGGCAAGTTCCGCTACTACCGGCTTGCCGGCGAACCTGCCGCAGAGGTGATCGAAGCGCTCGCGAACTTCGCGCAAAAGGTCACCTCGAGCAGCACGCGCCGGCGCGCGACCCCACCTGACCTCGGTTTCGCGCGCAGCTGCTACAGCCATCTTGCCGGCACGTTGGGCGTCGAGCTGGGCGATCTTCTGCAACGGCGCGGCTACGTTCAAATCAGGGGCGACGCCGTGGAGATCACGAGCGCGGGCAGGCAATGGGCTGCCGAGCAGGGCTTCGCCATCGAAAACAAGCGCGCGGGCAAGGCCGACCTTCGTCTCTGCCTCGACTGGACAGAACGGCGCCATCATCTCGCCGGACGCCTGCCGTCGGCCATCCTGCAAAGCCTTCTGGAGAAAGGTCACCTGCGTCGCGGGCCCGGACGCGCGCTGCATTTGACGCCATCGGGCAAGGCCTGGTTTGCCGCCCTCGCCGCAGCAGAGCCACGCCAGAACCGTTACCAATCCGAAACTTGATCCCCTCCCTGGGGGCGCCATTTTGGGGGCCGAGAGGTATCCCATGATTGAACGCAGACCCTTCGAGAAGTTGGGCAAGTCGAACCACGGCTGGCTCAACGCCAACTTCCATTTCAGCTTCGCCGAGTATCGCGATCCGGCGCGCGTGCACTGGGGTGCGCTGCGCGTCTGGAACAACGACCGCATCGCGCCTCAGTCGGGCTTTCCGCCGCATCCCCACCGCGACATGGAGATCGTGACCTACGTCATCAAAGGCGCGATCACGCACCAGGATCATCTGGGCAACAAGGGTCGCACCGAGGCAGGCCAGATCCAGGTGATGAGCGCGGGCAAAGGCATCCAGCACGCCGAATACAACATGGAGCAGGCCGAGACCGAGCTGTTCCAGATCTGGATCCTGCCCAACCAGGAGGGCGTGCCGGCGCGCTGGGAGACGGTGCAGTTCCCGGCCGAAGGGCGCGACGGCAAGCTCGTGGCCCTGGCATCGGGCCGCGGCCATGAGGGCGCGATCCCGCTCTATGCCAACGGCGCACTCTTCGCCGGAACGCTGAAGGCGGGTCAGACGATCCGCCAGAAGCTCGACGGCAAGCCCGCCTATCTCGTGCCCGCCAAGGGCCGGATCGAGGTGGTGGGTCAGGACGGCAAGACCGTAGCCGCAGATGCGCGGGACGGCGTCGCCGTGGTCGATGAAGCCGAGATCGAGCTCAAGGCCAGCGAGGACGCCGAGATTGTGCTGGTCGAAACCGACAAGCTGAACTGAGACCGCCTCACATTGACGGTCGGAACCGGGCGGGTTTTGATCCGCCCGGTCTTCTTTTGGGAGAAACGCATGGCCTATAGAGGCTTCGACCTGACGGGCAAGGTGGCGCTGATCACCGGCGGCAATGGCGGCATCGGTCTTGGCATGGCGGATGCGCTGGCCGAGGCGGGCGCCGATGTCTGCATCTGGGGCACGCGTGCCGAGAAGAACGAAAAGGCGGTGGCCCAGCTCAACAAGCACGGTCACAAGGTCCATGCCCAGATCGTCGATGTCGGCGACGAGAAGCAGGTCGAGGCGGCCTTCGCGGAGACGCTGAAGGTGATGGGTCATGTCGACAACTGTGTCGCCAACTCGGGCGTCTCGGGCCGCGGCAAGGGCTCGTTCCTCGAGATGGACTACGAGGAATGGCGCCGCGTATTGCGCGTCAATCTCGACGGCGTGTTCTTCACCTTCCGCGCCGCCGCCAAGCATATGGTCGAGCGCGGCCAGGGCGGGTCGCTGGTGGCGATGGCGAGCACGGCCGCGATCGAAGGCGCGGCACGCTCCAGCCACTACGGCGCGAGCAAGGGCGGCGTCTGCGCCATGGTCCGCGCGCTGGCCGTCGAGCTCGCCCGCTACCGGATCACGGTGAATTCGATCCTGCCGGGATGGATCGAGACCGAGATGACCGCCAACGCCTTCGGCAATCCGAAGTTCGCAGGCAACGTGATGCCCCGCATCCCCGAGCGCCGCTGGGGCAGCGGTGCCGACTTCGGGCCGATTGCAGTCTATCTGGCGAGCGGCGCCACGCAGTACACCACGGGGCGCGACTTCGTCATCGATGGCGGCTATACCCTGTTCTAGGGTTTTCTATCGGCAGGGGAGCAACGTGATGAACAAGTGGGTGAGCGCTGCGGCTTTGGTCTTTGCGCTGGCGGCGGTACCGGCGTGGGCACAGACCACCAAGACCGCGGCCGCGGTGAAGCCGGTGCAGGCGTCGGGCGAAGAACGTTATATCGGCTACTACTATCCCAAGCCCACCTCGACCGAGACCTATACCTCGCAGATGCAGGCCATCAACGGGGTCGGCCGTGCCGAGCGCATCCAGTTCGTGACGGTGGTCTCGCAGGGCACCCTGCAGTCGAACTATCGGGTTCCCTATGCCGTGTTCGCAAAAGGCGAGAGAGCCGACCATATGATCGTGGTCGGCCTGCATTCCGGCGAACTGAACACGATCTACCGCATCCGGGCGCTGCTCGCGAACATGACGACCATGTCGCGCACCTCGCCGTTCTTCCAGCAACACACAGTCGCCGAGGACGCGACCTTCTTCGACCTGCTGAAGCTTTTAGGCTTCCAGGACGTGACGGTAACCGACGGCGAGAAGATCACGCATCAGGTGACGATCAAGTAGTGCGAACCGGTGTCATCCCGAGCGAAGCGAGGGACCCTTAAGGCCGCTGCAAAGATCCCTCGCTCCCGCTCGGGATGACACATATTTCAGTCAGTCCATCTCGATTACGGCCTTGCCGACCACCTTGCGGTCAAGCAAGGCGCGGAAGGCGTCGGCGGCCCGCTCCATCGGGAAACGATGGGAGATATGCGGGCGCATGACGCCCAGTGAGGCGAGCCGCGGCAGCTCCTCGGTGTAGTCGCGGCCGAGTTCGGGCGAGAGGCGCCGGATGGTTTCACCTGCGCGCACGCCAAGGACCGACAGGCCCTTGATCAACACATGGTTCGACATGATCCGGCTCGGATCGCCTGACGTGAAGCCCACCACGAGAAGGCGCGCGCCGTAGGCGGCCGCACGCACGGATTTCTCCAGCACCTCACCACCCACCGGATCGTAGATCACATTGGCGCCCTTGCCTGCGGTCAGGTCCTTCACCGCCGCGACGAAGTCGGCCGTGCGGTAGTTCACGACAGCGTCGGCGCCCTCAGCCTTCACGATCGCAAGCCGCGCATCGTCGCTGCCGGTTGCGATCACGCGCGCGCCGAGATGCCGGCCGAGTTGTACGGCGGCAAGGCCCACGCCGCCCGATGCGCCGTGCACCAGCAGGATCTCGCCGCTCCTGAGCGCCGCGCGATGCACCAGCGAATGGTAAGCGGTCTGCGCCCCGACGCGGAACCCCGCCCCCTCGGCAAAGGACCAACCCTCCGGCAGCCGCAGCAGCGGGCTTTTGGCAGGGACCTTCACGTACTCGGCGAAAGCACCGGGGCGGACACTGAAGATCACACGATCGCCGACGCGCCAGCCCGTCACGCCGGCTCCGAGGGCATGGATCGCGCCAGCGCCTTCCATACCGGGGATGAACGGAAGCTCCGCCTTGTGCTGGTAGGTGCCGGCGACAGTGAGGACGTCGGGAAAGTTGACGCCCGCCGCACCGACCTTGATCACGATCTCGGCCGGCCCGGGCTCAGGCAGCGGCCGCTCTTCGATTTTCAGGACGGACGGATCGCCCAGCCGGTCGCAGACGACCGCGCGCATGGCGCTAGTCGAGCTCGAAGGCGTTCTTGTAGTCGAGCTTGAGCGCGGGATCCTGGTCTTCCTTCTTCAGGAAGCAGTTGCCCACCACCAGCACTTCTATCTCGCTGCCCATGAAGCAGCGGAAGGCATCCTCGGGCGTGCAGACGATCGGCTCGCCGCGCACATTGAACGAGGTGTTCACCAGCACCGAGCATCCGGTCCGGGCCTTGAAGGCCTCGATCAGATCATGGAACGCCGGATTGGTTTCCTTGTGCACGGTCTGCACGCGCGCCGAATAGTCGACATGCGTCACCGCCGGAATGTCCGAGCGCGGCACATTCAGCTTGTCGATGCCGAACAGCTTTTCTTCCTCGGCGGTCATGGCGCGGCGACGGCCTTCGACTACCGGCGCCACCATCAGCATGTACGGGCTGTCGCTCTTGATGTCGAAATACTGCTCGAGGTCCTCGCGCAGCACGGCCGGCGCGAAGGGCCGGAACGATTCGCGGTACTTGACCTTGAGATTGAGGGTCTTCTGCATCGAGGGCGACCGCGCATCGCCCAGGATCGAGCGCGCGCCGAGCGAGCGCGGACCGAATTCCATGCGGCCCTGCATCCAACCCACCGCCTTGGCATCGGCGAGCGCCTGTGCCGTCTGCTCGATCGTCTGCTCGCGCGTGAGCCGCGTGAGCTTCGCGCCCGCGGCGGTGAGGCGCTGAGCAATCTCCTCGTCCTCGAATGCCGGGCCGAGATAGGAACCGGCCATGCCGTCCTGGGCGCCGTTGAGCTTGCGCGGCTGGCCCATGAAACCATGGTAGGCCGCGAAGGCCGCACCCACCGCGCCGCCCGCGTCGCCCGCCGCCGGCTGCACCCAGATGTCGTCGAACGGGCCCTCGGCGAGCAGCCGGGTGTTGGCCACGCAGTTCAGCGCGATGCCACCGGCCATCGTCAGTTTCGCCTGCCCCGTCTGGAGGTGCAGCCAGCGCAGCAGGTCGAGCCACGATTGAAGCTTTGCGGCCGCCCAGCCGCCCTTGACCGCGACGCCGAGAAGCCCGACCTCGGCCAGCACCAGCGCCGGAAGGACGAGCACGAGCAGCCTGGAGGGATAGGTCCGGATCACCGTCGCCCACCGGTTCCGCTCGAGATTTCGCCACTTCCGGTTGCCCTTGTCGAAGACATAGTCGTGCGCGACGCGGGCCGCCGGAACGACGCCGAAGTCGCGGCCCGAAAGGCGGAGGCGATGCGAGAGGTCGACATCGTCGAAGTAGAGGAAGAAGTGATCGGGGAACCCACCGAGCTCGCGCCAGACATCCAACCGCACGGCAAGGCAGGCACCCGAGATGAAGCCCGCGCGGTAGGGCTCTCGCGGCAGCGCCGAGACCTGCTCGTCGAGCCCGCCGACCCAGCTGAAACCGAGGTAGTGCGACTCCCCGCCCGCGGTGTTGACGCGCTCGCCCCCAGGCAGCGTCACGACACCCATCCATGCCGCGTACGAGTCCGGCGGATGCCGAAGCGCTTCGAAGCAGCCGGCCGCGGGGATGGCGTCGGGGTTCAGGAGCAGCAGGACGTCGCGCGTCGCTGCGCGTGCGCCCAGGTTGGCCGCCGGGGGAAACCCGAGGTTGCCGGGACTGTCGACGACGCGGTCGACCGCCGGCAACTCGTGTCCAGGTGCGATGAGAAAGAGATTGGAGAGCGAGCGAACGCGCTCGTACTCTTCTCGGAGCGCTCGGCCTCGGGCTCCTCGTCCTCTGCGGGATCGTCGCCGTCGGAGGAGCGTGGGCCGCCGCAGCCGGGGGCGAGGCGATCGTCGCCGCGCTTGTGATCGCGGCTGGCGTAGCGATCGCCGCGGGAGCATTTCTCAAGCCCGTCCGCTGGCTGATCCTGCCGGCGCTGGCGCTGGCGTTCTCCGCGGGCGCCGTCTCGGCGGCGGGGATCGATCTCGACGGCGGCGTCGGCGACCGCTACTACCACCCCGATTCGACCGTCGATCTGCGTGACCGCTACGAGCTCGGCATAGGCGAGCTCGTGGTCGACATGAGCGAGACCGACCTGCCCGCCGGGGACACCCCGCTCCAGCTCGACCTGGGCGTCGGCTCCGCGCGGCTGATCGTTCCGGACGATGTCTGTGTCGCCACGACGGCGGACGTCGGCATGGGCTACGCGGGCGTGTTCGACGCTGACAACGAGGGCATCGATGTCGACTACGACGAGCAGCGCACCGCCCCGCCCGACGCGAGCCGGCTCGTGGTCGACGCCGAGATCGGCGTGGGCGAGCTCCTGATCGGCCACGCGACCAGCGACTTCGGCCGGTACGAGGCCCGATTCGACAGCGACCGCGACCACCTCGACAACGCCGTCGAGAGAGGCATGAACACCGGATGCGAGAGCCGGTGACATCGAAGCCGGACGTCCCCTCGCTCGTCGCGGGCATCGCGGTGCTCGTGCTGGGGCTGATCCTGCTGCTCGATGCCACAGATGCGCTCGCGCTCAGCTTCGCCCTCCTCGCCCCCGTCGCTTGCGCCGCGGCCGGGGCGATCCTGCTGGCACGGGGGCTCACGCGAGGCAGATGAGCGCCGTCGCGCCCAACGCGCCTCAGCACCTGCGCCGCGACCGCGAGCAGGGCTGGCTCGGCGGCGTCTGCGCGGGCATCGCGCGTCGCTACGGGATCGACCTGTGGCTCGTGCGCTTCGCCTTCGTCGTCGCCACGGCGGCCGGCGGCATCGGCCTCGTCCTGTACCCGCTGCTGTGGCTTCTGATCCCGGCCGGCGACGCTCCGGCAAGCGCGCCGCGGCGGGCGCCGAGAGGCCGCGCGGCCATCGAGGTTGCGCTCGGAACCGGACTGCTCCTCCTGAGCGTGCTGCTCACCTTCCGCGCGCTCGGCATCTGGTTCTCGGACGCGCTCGCCTGGCCGCTCGTCCTGGTGGCGAGCGGCGGCGCGCTGATCTGGCGCCAGTCGCTTGGCTCGCGCGAGCCTGAGGCCACAGCCGTGGGGTCGACGCCCCCGCGCCCGTCGCGACCGGCCCCAGCCACGGCCCCGCTGACACCGACACCGGCGCCTGCAACGGACGAAGCGGGCCTTCGCGGCCGCATCGCGGCCGCGCTCGACGAGCTCAGGCACGAGGAGGGTCGCCGCGCGGCGCTCGCCGTCTCGCGCACGGGCATCGGCATCGCGCTCGTCATCGCCGCGGGGCTCGTCTTTCTGCAGGCGACGGGAGCGCTCAGCGCGGCGCGCGACGTGCTGCTGTCCGTGCTCGTGGCGGTCGTCGTGCTCGGCGTGATCTTCGCCCCCTGGATCGTCCGGCTCGTCCGCTCGCTCACGTCGGAGCGCGCCGAACGCATCCGCTCGCAGGAGCGCGCCGAGGTCGCCGCGCATCTGCACGACTCCGTCCTTCAGACGCTCGCCATGGTGCAGCGGCGGGCGGGCGATCCCCAGGAGGTCGCGGCCATCGCCCGCCGCCAGGAGCGCGAGCTGCGCGCGTGGCTCGCGGGACGGCCGGCTCCCGGCGCAGCGGCGCGCCTGGCGCCGGCCCTCGAGGCGGCCGCGACGGACGTCGAGGAGCGCTACGGCGTGCCGGTCGAGGTCGTGGTCGTCGGCGACCGTGACCTCGATCCGTCGGTGGAGGCGATGGTGGCGGCGGCGCGCGAGGCGATGACGAACGCCGCCAAGTTCGGCGGCGGCTCGACGGTCGACGTCTACGCCGAGAGCTCCGACGGCCGCACTCAGGTGTTCGTCCGCGATCGCGGCCCGGGCTTCGACCCGAAGCAGCTGCCGTCCGACCGCCGCGGCGTGCGCGAATCTATCGTGGGCCGCATGGAGCGTCACGGAGGCAGGGCGACGATCACTAGCTCCGCCGACGCGGGCACCGAGGTCGAGCTCGTCCTGGAGGCGCGCCCGTGAGCGAGCCGCGCGTCCTGATCGTCGACGACCACCAGCTCTTCCGCGCCGGCGTGCGCTCCGAACTCGACCCGCTGGTCGAGGTTGTGGGCGAGGCGAGCGGCGTCGATGAGGCCGTTCGCGCGATCCATGAGCTCGGTCCGGAGGTCGTGCTGCTCGACGTCCACATGCCGGACGGCGGCGGCGTCGAGGTGATCCGCCGCGTCGCCGCCGAGGTCGAGCACCCGCCGCGCTTCCTGGCCCTGTCCGTGTCGGACGCGGCCGAGGACGTGATCGCCGTGATCCGGGCCGGGGCCCGCGGCTACGTGACGAAGAACATCTCGGGCGACGAGCTGGCCGACGCAGTGCGCCGCGTCGAGGGCGGCGACGCCGTCTTCTCGCCACGGCTCGCGGGCTTCGTGCTGGACGCCTTTGCCGGCCCGGCGCCCCAGCCGGAGTCCGAGCTCGACGCACTCACTCCGCGCGAGCGCGAGGTGCTCCAGCACATCGCGCGCGGCTACATGTACAAGGAGATCGCGCTGCGGCTCGACATCTCGCCGAAGACCGTCGAGGCGCACGTGTCGTCGGCCCTGCGCAAGCTCCAGCTGTCGAGCCGCCACGAGCTGACCCGCTGGGCCGCCGACCGCGGCCTCGGGCTCTAGTAGCGCTCCGAGATCGCGCGCTCCATCTCGCGCTTGACCTCGCGGTCCTTGATCGAGCGGCGCTTGTCGTGCACGTCCTTGCCCTTCGCCAGGGCGATCTCGACCTTGGCGCGCGGGCCGCTGAAGTAGATCCGCGTGGGCACGATCGTCAGCCCGCGCTCGGCGGTCTTGCCGATCAGCCGCTCGATCTCGCGCTTGTGCAGCAGCAGCTTGCGCGGGCGCTCGGGGTCGTGGCCGTCGCGCGCGGGCCCGTAGGGGGCGATGTGCATGTTGCGCAGCCACAGCTCGCCGTCGCGCACCTCGGCGTAGGCGTCCTTCAGCTGCACCGAGCCGTTGCGCAGCGACTTGACCTCGCTGCCCTGCAGCACGATGCCCGCCTCGAGCTTCTCGAGCAGGTTGTAACGGAAGGCGGCCTGGCGGTTGGTGGCCACGTCGCCCGCCGCGGCTTTGCGCTTGCGCTTCTTCGCCACGACCTACGAGTATGCATCGGCGGGCGAGAGATCGACCCGCCCACGCGCGGTCTCGACGCGATCGACGCTGACCCGGACGCGGTCGCCGAAGCGGAGCCGCCGGCCCGATTCCTCGTGTTCCAGCGCGGTCCCGAGCTCGTTCAGGGTCCACCAGCCGCGCAGGCGGCGGCTGGGCAGCAGCCCCTCGAAGCCCTCCTCGCCGAAGCGCACGAACGCGCCCTTCTCGATCAGCCCGACCACCTCGCCCTCGAACGCGAGCTCCGGGTCCTCGGCCAGCCGGCGCTCGAGCAGGAAGGCCAGGCAGACGTCGTCGGCGGACCGCTCGATCTTCATCGCCTCGCGCTCCTGCGCGGAGGAATGCAGGCCCGCCTCGTCAAGCTCGTGCGGTCGCAGCGCCGTGTTGTCGATGCCGAGGCTCTGCAGCAGCGCGCGGTGCGCGACCACGTCCGGGTAGCGCCGGATCGGCGACGTGAAGTGGCAGTAGCGCGCGCTCCCGAGCCCGGCGTGGCCGAGGTTCTTGGGCGAGTAGTAGGCCTGCTTGAGCGAGCGCAGCACGAGCGTCCCGAGCGCGGGGCGGTCGCCCGCCTCGCGGGCGACGATGCGCGACGCCTCGGCGGCCACCTCGGCCGCCTGCTGGGGCGTCATGTGCCTGGGCAGCGGCGGGGTCGGGACGTCGAGGTCGGCGAGCTGCTCGATCAGGAAGGCGACGGCCTGCGGCTCGGGCCGCTCGTGGACGCGGTAGAGCGTCGGCACTCGCCCATCGGCGAGGTGGCCGGCGACCTGCTCGTTGGCGAGGATCATCAGCTGCTCGATCAGCCGGTGCGACTCGGTCTGGGCCTCGTAGCGGACCCCGGTCACGTGGCCGTCGGAGTCGAACTCGAAGGCCGGCTCCCCGCTGCCGATCTCGACCGCCTCGCGCCGGGCGGCCAGCGCCCGGGCGACCTCGCGGGCGACCTCCAGCGGCGCGGCCCAGGGCTCTTCGGCACGCGAGCGGCCGGCGAAGATCTCGTCCACCTCGCGGTAGGTGAGCCGGCGGTCGCTGCGCACACGCGAGCGGTGGAACGACACCTTGCGCACGTCGGTGCCGTGCACCTCCATCTCCACCGTGACCGCGAGCTTCTCCTCCCCCGGCCGCAGCGAGCAGGCGCGGTTGGAGAGCACCTCGGGCAGCATCGGCTCGACCGCGCCCGGCACGTACACGCTGGTCGCGCGCCGCTGCGCCTCGCCCTCGAGCGGTCCGCCGGGACGCACGTAGGCGGTCACGTCGGCGATGTGGACCCAGAGCCTCACGAAGCCGTCCTCGCGGCGCGCCGAGATGGCGTCGTCGAAGTCCTTCGCGTCGTCGGGGTCGATCGTGAAGGTCGGGAGCTCGGTGAGGTCGACACGGGCGTCGGCCGCGTAGGGGTCGTCGACGGCCCCCGTCGCCTCCCCCTCGGCGGCGCGGCCGTAGTTGCGGTGC
>Ga0081455_10009126_pt1 | contig 10230 bp, 13 predicted proteins | sample TabmetS3T2R1_FD_70207 | JGI IMG/M metagenome (GOLD analysis project Ga0081455, IMG submission 70207) | Tabebuia heterophylla rhizosphere microbial communities from the University of Puerto Rico - S3T2R1 | ecosystem: Host-associated > Plants > Roots > Rhizosphere ... | reverse complement strand
TGTTCAAGCGCGAGCCGAAGGCGCTCGGCGACCTGCAGCCGATGATGAGCAACGGCAAGGAGCTCGACTTCGAGGAAGCCGACCCCGACGAGGACATCTTCGGACGCGGCAAGATCGAGGACTTCACCTGGAAGGGCATGCTCGACTTCGGCACCTGTACCGAGTGCGGCCGGTGTCAGAGCCAGTGTCCGGCATGGGCCACCGACAAGCCGTTGTCGCCGAAGCTGCTCATCATGGATCTCCGCGACCATGCGATGGCCAAGGCGCCGTACCTCCTCGCCGACGAGGACGACCGCGAGGGACTGCCGGACGCCGTCAAGGCCGAGGCCGAGCGGCCCCTGGTCGGTCCGGAGGACGCGCACGGCGTCATCGACCCGGACGTGCTCTGGTCGTGTACGAGCTGCGGCGCCTGCGTCGAGCAGTGCCCGGTCGACATCGAGCACGTCGACCACATCGTCGACATGCGGCGCTACCAGGTGCTCGTCGAGTCCAACTTCCCGACCGAGCTCAACCAGCTCTTCAAGGGCCTCGAGACCAAGGGCAACCCCTGGAACATGGCGCCGACCGCCCGGATGGACTGGGCCAAGGGCCTGCCGTTCGACGTCAAGCAGGTCGGCGCGGACGTCGACGATCTCACCGAGGTCGAGTGGCTGTTCTGGGTCGGCTGTGCCGGTGCGTACGAGGACCGGGCCAAGAAGACCACGCGTGCCGTCGCCGAGCTGCTCAACCTGGCCGGCGTCGACTTCGCGGTGCTCGGCGAGGGCGAGACCTGCACGGGCGACCCGGCCCGGCGGTCCGGCAACGAGTTCGTCTTCCAGATGCTGGCGCAGCAGAACGCCGAGGTGCTCCAGGAGGCCAAGGCCACCAAGGTCATCGCGACCTGCGCCCACTGCTTCAACACGCTGAAGAACGAGTACGGCCAGCTCGGCGTCGAGCTCGAGGTGGTCCACCACACCCAGTTGCTCAACGCCCTTGTACGTGAGGGCAAGCTGACGCCGGTCGCGCCGCCCGACGGCTCGGTCAACGGCCGGACCATCACCTATCACGACCCCTGCTACCTCGGTCGGCACAACGAGGTCTACACGCCGCCCCGCGAGCTGCTCGACGTACTCCCCGGAGCCGAGTTCGCCGAGATGCCGCGCAACTCCGAGCGGTCGTTCTGCTGCGGCGCCGGCGGCGCCCGAATGTGGATGGAAGAGACCATCGGCGAGCGGATCAACCTCAACCGCACCAACGAGGCGGTCGCCACCGGCGCCGACCAGATCGCCGTCGCCTGCCCGTTCTGCAACGTGATGCTGTCCGACGGGCTCACCGAGAAGCAGTCGAAGGGCGAGGCCCGCGAGGACGTCGAGGTCCTCGACGTGGCGCAGATGCTGCTCGCGGCAGTACGCCGTGGCGATGCGTGATCGGCCTCCACCCGATCACTAGCCTCTAGCTCGTACACGGGGCCTGGACGACCAGCTGATGTCGGTCTGGCTCGTCGCGATGCGGTCTGGTCTGACGCGGGTCCGTCCCGTGCCGCGCCCGGCGTACCGCTACGCCCTCCTGCAGTCGATTTGCCCACGGTGCTGATCGCGGCGTCGATCCCGATCGCCCTGTTGAGCACGACGGCGGCGATCGCGATGTGGATCCTCGCGATTCCGTTGGGTCGGCTGGTCGAGTGGCTCGCGCCGACCGGCGCCCGGGCGTACATCGAGATCCTCCGACCCGAGACGACGGCATCGACGCCGGAGTGACGTCACCGGCGACACCAGTCAGCACCGCGACGCCGTCGTTCCCCTGATCGGCGGCGTTTCCGCTGGTCAGACCGGGTGCTCGCCACTCGCCTGACGTCTCGGTGCGCACCATCGGACGGCACGATGACACCACGGTGACGCAGAATTTTGTCGTTGTGCCTTGACATGACGTCATGAGTGATGTCAATGTGATGTCACAACAGCAGCACAAAGACTTCAGGAGGACATCATGTTCGGACTCACCAACGTCGACCTCGGTTACCTGGCCCAGATGAAGATCGAGGAGCGCACCAAGGAAGCCAAGGCCCGCCGCCTGGCTCGCATCGCCCGCAGCCGCCGCAACGGCCACCGCCGCTCCGCCCGCGTCGCCGCGCACTGACCTCGCCATCCACTGACCTCGAGCCAGAAGGGCCAGCCGCATGCTCACCACCACCGACACCGCTCTGACCGATGCGATGCGCAGCTTCCACCTCGAAGACCGGCCGCGGTCGACCGAAGGCGTCGGCATCGCCAGCTACCTGCGCTGGTGCACCACGCCAGGCGTCAGCATCGCGGTGATCGACGACGGTGAGCTCGCGACGACCTGGTGTGGCGGCGTGCGCGACGCCAACACCCGGCACCCGGTCGACCCGACCACCCGGTTCCAGGCCGGCTCGGTCAGCAAGTCGGTCGCCGCCGCCTGCGCCCTTCGCCTGGTCGCCGAGGGAGTGCTCGACCTCGACGACGACGTCAACGACCGGCTCCGGTCGTGGCAGATCCCGAGCAACGACGGCTGGCTCCCGCGCATCACGCTGCGCCAGCTGCTGTCGCACACCGCTGGCCTGACCGTGCATGGCTTCCCGGGCTACCCGGCCGGGCAGTATGTCCCGTCCATTCCCGAGGTGCTCGACGGCATAGGCAACACACCGCCGGTCTGGGTCACTACCCTTCCCGGTCTCCAGTTCAGCTACTCCGGTGGCGGCTACTGCGTCATGCAGCAACTGCTGACCGACGTCACCGAGATGACCTTCGCCCACTTGGCGTACGAGCTCGTCCTCGAGCCGGCCGGCATGGTCGAGAGCACGTACGAGCAACCCCTCCCGCCCGAGCATGTCGATGCCGCGGCGACCGGGCACCGCTTCGGCGGCCGTCCCGTATCGGGCCGCTGGCACACCTACCCGGAGCAGGCCGCCGCCGGACTCTGGTCGACGCCGTCGGACCTGGCGCGATTCTTCCTCGCGATCGAGCGCAGCCGCGCCGGCGACCCCGATGCCCTGCTGCCACGCGAGCTCGCCGTCCAGATGGCGACCCCCCACGCCGCCAACCAGCCGTACGGCCTCGGACTCCGACTCGCTGACGACGGTGAGGCGCCGTCGATCGGCCACAGCGGCAGTGACGAAGGCTTCCGTACCTACGCCGTCCTCTACTGCACCGGACAGGGCGGCGTCGTGATGACCAACGCGGAATCTGGTGACTCGCTCATCATGGAGGTCCTGCTGCCGAGCCTGACCAAGCACCTCGAGTGGCCCACCAAGGCCGACGAGCCGCTCATGACGACGGCGGCCGACGGCGAGGAGCTGGCGGGGACCTACCACACCGACAAGGGCACCATCGAGGTCGCGCCGATCGGGTCCGACCTCGAGCTGCGCGCGCTGGGCCAAGCCCCACTGCGGTTCGCCCCGGAGGCCGACGGCCGGTGGCGCTGCACCACCCTGCAGGCCGACCTGACGTTCCCGAGCCTGAAGACGCTCGTGCTCCATCAGCACGCCATGTACGTCAAGGATGTCGTCGCCACTCGCGTCGACTGACGTCCCGCCCCCTGGCGGTAGCCAAATCCCGAGACACGCCCGCGTGTCTCGGGATTTCGCTACCCTCACGGGCGCCGACGGCCCTCGTACGCCGGGCCGTGGCCACTGTGTTTGCCACCCTGACGCCATCTGACACCACTTTCGCTTGACATGACGTCATCGTGATGTCATGATGGTGTCATGGAGTTAACGACGTACGTAGACACCCTCCGAGGCGACCTGATGCGTGCCGCGGAGGCGCTCGGTCCGGAGAGTCGAGCAGCCGCGGAGCGACTCGAGGTCGCACTCGAGCCGGCGATCCGGATGGCCCTGATGGAGGCGCTGTCCGATGCTGCCGCCGAGATCACCCAGGACCTGCCGCATGCCGCGGTCGAGGTCCGGCTCAAGGGCCGCGAGCCGCAGTTCGTCGTGACGGCGACCGAGCCCGAGATGCCAGAGCCGGAGCCGACCGAGTCCGAGCCGATCGACGAGGCCGACGACACCGTCGCCCGGATCACCGTCCGAATCCCAGAGGGTCTCAAGACCCGCGCCGAGCAGGCCGCGGCCGACCTTGGACAGTCGCTCAACGCCTGGATCGTCCAGGCCATCCGCCGGGCCACCCGACCAGGTGGGATCAACGTCGACGTCGACCTCGGCAGCATGTTCCAGTCCGGCCCGCCTGGACAGCCGTGGCCGAGCCGTCAGTCCCGCCGCATGAAGGGCTGGGCCCGCTAGACCAGCCACCCCCAAGACGACCAGTCCGCGCGGCAGGCCCGCCGCTGCGGGAGCCGAACACACCCGAAAGCAGGTTTGCCATGTACGAGTTCCCCACTCCCAATCCGGTCCGGCTGCGTATCGAGTTCGGCACCGGCGACATCGAGATCGAGGCCACCGAGACGGACACGAGCACGGTCCGGATTGAGCCGTACCGCGACGACGACGCCGGCCGCGAGGCCCTGGAGAAGACCGTCGTCGAGCAGCGCGGCGACGAGATCCGGATCGAGACGCCGCGCAAGAGCGGGATCTTCCGTCGCGGCGGCAAGCTGCGGGCCCGGATCGAGGTCCCGGCCAGCTCCATCGTCGAGGCCAAGATCGACTCCGCCGACCTCACGTCGCGAGGCACCCTGGCCAGCGCCATGGTCAAGACCGGCTCCGGCGACATCCGGCTCGACACCGTCGACGGCGAGGCCTCGGTCTCGTCCGGATCCGGCGAGGTCGATGTCGACCATGGTGGCGAGCTCACCCGCATCCAGACCGGCTCCGGCGACTCGTCGGTCCGGACCGCCAAAGGACGAGTCCAGATCTCGACCGGCTCCGGCGACATCCGGGTCGACGAGGCCGCCGGCGCGGTCCAGGTCAACTCGGGATCCGGCGACGTCAACATCGGCGACGCCCAGAGCGACATCTCAGTCAACACGGCCTCCGGCGACCAGAGCCTCGGTCGCGCATCGCGAGGCCGGGTCAAGTGCAACGCGGCCTCCGGAGACATCCAGATCGGCATCGCGTACGGCACGGCCGCCTGGCTCGAGGTCAACACGGTCAGTGGCTCGGTTTCGTCCGAATTGGACGGTTCGGAGCCGCCGAAGGAGGACGAGGAGACCGTCTCGGTGAAGGCAACATCGGTCAGCGGCGACATCACCCTGACCAGGGCGTGACCTGCGCAAATTCCGTCAAGAAACTGTCAGACCCTCCGACGAGAATCATCCTCAGACGAAGCCACGGAGAGGACATCATGCGAGGCACCAGTTACACCGATGTCGAGCGGATCGCTCGGCAGCAGATCGACGAGCGGGTGGCCTGCCGGCATCTGTCCCAGCCCACCAACGAGCGCCGGTTGACCCGCCGCAATCGGGTCCGCTCGGGGACGGCTGAGACACTGCGTCGCCTGGCCAACGCACTCGACGTCAGCAGCTGAGCAACGCCCCTGCGCCGAGGTTCGCGCTGTCGCCGAGACAGTCGCGGCCTCGGCGCAACTGTGTCCGGGGTCCGGTCAGAGCGGAGTGCGGTGGAAGTTCGCGTACGACCGGCTCGGCGTCGGACCACGCTGATCCTGGTAGCGCGAGCCGTACAAGGACGAGCCGTACGGATGCTCCGCCGGCGAGCTGAGCCGGAAGAAGCACAGCTGCCCGATCTTCATGCCCGGCCAGAGCTTGATCGGCAGGGTGGCCACGTTGGACAGCTCCAACGTCACGTGCCCGGAGAACCCCGCGTCGACGAACCCCGCCGTCGAGTGAGTCAACAACCCCAATCGCCCCAGCGACGACTTCCCCTCGAGCCGAGCCGCGACGTCGTCGGGCAGCGTGACGACCTCGTACGACGACGCCAGCACGAACTCGCCAGGGTGCAGGATGAACGGCTCCTCGGAGTCCGGCTCGACGAGTCGGGTTAGCTCCGGCTGCTCGACCGCTGGGTCGATGTGGGGGTAGCGATGGTTCTCGAACACCCGGAAGTAGCGATCGAGCCGGATGTCCACCGAGGACGGCTGGATCATCGACTCGTCGTACGGCTCGAGCACCACGCGACCCTTGTCGAGCTCAGCTCGGATGTCGCGATCGGACAGCAGCATGGACCCAACCTAGTGCGTGGCCGCTCCCACTAGCCTCGGAGCATGTCGCCCCCGTACGTCGCCATCGTCGGTCCCGGCGCCAGCGCCACCGACTCGGATCGCGACCATGCCCGTCGCGCCGGAGTGTGGCTGGCCCGGCACGGCGCGATCGTGTTGAGCGGCGGCCTCGGCGGTGTCATGGGCGCGACCGCGGAGGGAGTACGCGACGGCGGCGGCGTCTGCGTCGGCCTGCTGCCCGGCTCGTCCCGCGCCGAAGCTCATCCGGCCCACACCATCGCGATCCCGACCGGCCTCGGTGAGCTCCGCAACGGCCTGCTGGTCCGCGCGGCCGACGCCGTCCTCGCCATCAGTACAAGCTGGGGCACCATGAGCGAGATCGCACTGGCGGTCCGTACCGAGGTGCCGGTCGTGATGCTCGGCGGCTGGACCATGCCGGCGTCCGGCGTCCATGTCACCGACTCGCTCGACGACGCCCTCGACCAAGTCCTCGCGTACGCGCGCGATCGGGCAAACTCGACCTGAAAGGTCGGGCGGAAGGGAACAATCGGGGCAGCGGCGGCGCTGAATCTCAGTATCCTGGAGCGGCGCGGACGGGAGGGGCCTGCATGGTTCATCAGCACGAGGAGATCGACGTCTCCGAACGGACGATCTCGACGCTTCGACTGCTCCTGCGACCATGGTCCACCTCCGACGCCGAATCGGCGCTCAGCATCTTCGGCAACGACGAGGTCGCCCGCTGGCTCGCTCCCGCGATGACCCGGATCGCCGACGTCGACGCGATGCGCGACCTCATCCAGACCTGGATCGAGGAGTACCACGACTCGCCTCGACCCACCGGCCGCTGGGCGATCGAGGAGGCTGCGACGGGCCAGGTGGTCGGCGCCGGCTCGATCCTGCCCATGCCACCGTTCGGCCAGGATCTCGAGATCGCCTGGCAGCTCGCCCCGGCGTCTTGGGGCCAGGGCTTCGCGACCGAGGCGGGTCACGCCCTCGCCCACTACGCATTCAGCCGCGGCGAGGACGAAGTCTTCGCCGTCGTACGCCCCCGCAACACCCGCGGCCTCGCCACCGCCCGCCGCGTCGGGTTGGAGTGGGTCGGCGAGACCGACAAGTATTACGACCTCCAGCTCCAGGTCTTCCGCCTCCGCAAGGGCGACCTCGACGCTCCCCTGCTTCGGCGCCCGGACTGAGCCTTCGCCGGGCGTCTGCTCGGGGGCCGGCGCCCGACCGCCCGGTGATAAGGTCCGGTGCGTCCGGCAGAGCCGGACATGCGGGTGTAGTTCAATGGCAGAACTTCAGCTTCCCAAGCTGACAGTGCGGGTTCGATTCCCGTCACCCGCTCCACCACATCAAGCCCAGGTCAGTCCCGGCCGGCCGAACTGGACCTCATGCCGTAGAGCCTGCGCATCCATAAGCGTGCCCGCTGCGTGCCCGCCACCCACACCGACGAGCGGCGGCCATGGACAGTCTGTCATCCCGCTGCACCATTCTTCGGCCGATGCGGGAAAAGGGCAGGTACGCCGGAGCCTGGCGGGCTTCTCCCGGACTTTTCTTGCCCCCTTTCGGGACGTTGGGCACTTGCAGGCCGGGCCGAGGATGGGGGAGAAACACCCAAGCGGCCCTGCACTTCGGATGGAGGTAGGGACCTTGTCCGTACTACGAAGTCGGGCGCTGCGCGGCGGGCTGGCGCTGTTGGCCGGACTGACTTTCATGTCAGCCGCTGCTGGAGCCGCGTTCGCCGAGACGATCACATTCACGCAGGTGGAGAAGTTCAGCGAAACCTTCTCCGACGAACCGTTCCTCTGCCAGGACGAGCTGTACACGATCACGGCCACTGGTCACAGCGTCACTCACCTCACCGCCAGGACCGACGCGGCCGGCAACATCGTCCCGCCCTTACGTTTCCACGAGCAGATCCACGCCAAGGTGCTCGCGGTTCCCCTCGACGGAACCGGCCCGAGCTATGTCGGCCATTTCCACACCTTCGACTTGGAGACGATTCGGAGCGTGAAGCACGGCACGGTGATCGCAGAGACCGACACCGACCACAACAAGGTCGTCGCGAAGGGATCTGACGGGTCACGGGTGAGGCTCCAGGAACACCACCACTTCACCATCAACGCCAACGGCGACGTGCCATCGGGTTCGACAAGGTCAAAGCGAGCTGCTAGCGCTGGCTGGGACCGGAGGCCGACATGACAGTCATTCTGGAGGAGCGGACGCGGTTGGCGGTTCGGCGGCTGCTCGCGGAGGAGCCCGAGGCCGGGGGCCTGTTGCCCGTCACAGCCATGCGGGTGTTCGAGCATCTCGTCGGATGCGACTTCTATGGCATCGGCCGATACGACCGGACGGGGTACCGCCTACAGAGGCTGGTCTTCCCATCGATGGATTTGGGGAACCCTCAGGTGTGTGATGGTGGGGTGCCGATCGGGCTGATCCACGACGCAGCGCAGCCCGAGGACGAGCGGGAGGCCCCGTACTTCGGGCAGCGTGACTTCCTCCGCCTCGGTTTCGCAACGGGTCAGGGCACGGTCACCCAGCTCTACTTCTCGCGCCGGCGTGCCTGGTTCACCGAGCGCGAGGTCGCTGTGCTCGCCATGGTCGAACCGGCCGTGGGACGTCTGGTCCGGGCGTGCGCCGCACCGCTGCCGGCCGACTCCCTGTCGGCGTCCGAGCGGCGGGTGCTGACGCTAGTGGCACGAGGTGCCTCCAACCGGGAAGTCGCCGAGGAGCTCTACGTCACCGTGCACACCGTGCGCAAGCACCTCGAGAACGCCTACCGCAAACTCGGCGTCACCAACCGCACCGCCGCGGCACTGCATCTCCGCGTCGGCTCCTGACTTTCGGACAGTAAATCTTCGCGCTTTGGCGAATGTTCGGCGCCAGCGCCTCCTGAAACCGTGAAGGCGATCAGACCTTCCGACCCAGGAGCCGACATGAAAAAGCTCATCACCTGTCTGGCCGCCGCGATGATCGTGTGTGCTGTTACTCCGGCAGCCGCATCCGCCTCGGGCAGTTCCTGCCCCAGGGGCAACAGCGGCTTCCTGCTGTGGGACGTCACGACAGAGCCGTACGGCACCGACAACCTGGTCGACGCACATGGCAACGCCGACGGCTGGGTCTGCGCGCTGCCGTTGAAGGTCGTCCTCGACGAGAACGGCAACCCCTTCCAGCTGTACAACTTCATCGACAACCGGGTCGCCGACAAGTGATCCCGGTGTGGCGGGGCTGAGGGAGTCCCGGCAGTACGAGGTCAGCAGGAGATCTCGGCCCTGGCAACGCGCCTATCGCATCGGGCCCCGCGGCGGCGGAACGAGTCGTCCGCCGTCCGTGACTCCCGAGGGGCCAATGATCCGCCCATGCACTGAGAGGAACTCCGATGACAACAACGCGTGATCACACGTCTAGCCGCTGGCGCCGACCCGCGGTGCTGGGCCGGGGCGCGGCACCTGCTGCCGTGGTGGCTGCCGGGCTCGCCGCCGTTCTCGCGTTGGCGCCCACTGTGCCCCCGGCGGGGGCGGCGAAGGCGGCGCTGGCTGCCGACCCGCGGGTGGTGGCCGATTGGAACGCGACCGCAGTGGCGACGATCGTCACCGACGCCGCGAAGGGTCCGGCCGAGGCATATGTGTACTTCGGGTTTACCCAGCTGGCGATCTACAACGCGGTTGAGGGTATTACCGGCGACTACCAGCTGTATCGGTGGACCGCGGATGCCCCGGCTGGTGCCTCACCTGAGGCTGCGGCCGCGGCGGCCGCGCACCGGCTTTTGATGACGTATTTCCCCGCCTCGCAAGGCCGTCTCGACGCGGCGCTCACCGCGTCGCTGGCGAACGTGCCGGATGGTGCGTCGCAGGATCTGGGCGTCGCGTTTGGGATCGAGGCCGCCGGCCAGCCAGCCGGTCAGCATCGCGCCGCCCATCTTGCCGGCGCCGGCCAGCGCGATGGTGCCGTGGAGGGTTTGAAGGGTGTTGTTGCTGCTCACCGCGATCACCGCTGCTGTCGTCCCTGCCTAGTGCGCCATTGCGCACGGGCGCAGGGACCCATAACCACAGGCGGTTTTTAGTGAAGCGGGAGAGGGGCCACAAGCAGTTTGCTTAGGCCCGAGGGGCCGCGGCGTATGGGTTCCTGCGTTCGCAGGAACGACAGCGGATGTGCGGCTGCA
>Ga0081455_10009124_pt1 | contig 10233 bp, 17 predicted proteins | sample TabmetS3T2R1_FD_70207 | JGI IMG/M metagenome (GOLD analysis project Ga0081455, IMG submission 70207) | Tabebuia heterophylla rhizosphere microbial communities from the University of Puerto Rico - S3T2R1 | ecosystem: Host-associated > Plants > Roots > Rhizosphere ... | reverse complement strand
TGGTCTTTGACCCGGCCCGGCGTCATCAAGGCGGCGCCGAGGTAACGCATCTCGGCGTCGAGGTCTACGAGGTCGATGACATCTGGGATGGCTCCGTTACTACTCACGGCGCCACCCAGGTACGGATCGTGCAGAGAGCGGGTGCCACGACCGACAGCGATGCCGCTGCGTCGTTACAATGGGGATGCGGCATTGGAGACGTAACCTCCGGTGACGTATTGCCCCTAAGGCACCAATCGAGGCCCGTCCCTCTGCCGTAGGGGCGGGCTTCTTGGTGCCGCCGAGGCGTGACGGGTAGGTTACGCCCCGCGGAGCCTGTCGATCAAGGCGCTCACGTCCCTCGCGCTCATGGCCGTCAGATCATCGGGTGGCGGCTCGCCCCGCTCCTTCAAGAGCCTCGTGACGTACTCCATCTGCTTGGGCGTGGGACTGCCTCCCGACTGGGCCAGCCTACCGCTCGGCGTCAGCGTCCGCTCGACCCGCGTGGTATCCGTGCTGCCGTCCCCATAACGGGCCGCTGGTCGAGCTTCGGCCCGGCGTTGGGCCAGGTGGATCTCCTCGGCCCCTGCGAGGCCCTGGTCGCTCCCAGGCCACCCGGCCATGGCGAGCGCCCTGCCTACGGCACTCGTCTCGGCCGTCTCGAGCGGAGCGTCCCGCTCGGCGGGCCCCGAGGCGTTGAGATTCACGAGGCTCATGCCGCTGAATTGGCGCCCGTCGTGGAAGACGATGGTGGCCTTGATGATGACGAGCTGCCCCACCTGGACGGGCTCGGTGGTGATGGATTGGATGCCCCCTTGGGGCTGCGCCCGCTCCCCGTGGGCCAGGGCTAATCGCTCGGCCACGGTCGCGTAGCTGGTGCCATGGATCAGTACAGGCATCACACCCCTCCTATACACTAGGGGCAGACCTGAGTGGCATCGGGTCTGACCTTTCGCCCGCTGGCGCCCTTCAGCAAGGCGCCCGCGGGTTTTTTCTGGCCTCTTGCCATCCCTGGCACTACCCCGCTAGAATACATCAGCCGCTACCCTCTCCGGGTAGCGGCTGAGCTACCACCATGGTACCACTGGGGTACTACCTGGTCAAGGGTATCTGGAGCTTACTTTTAGTTAGTCCCAAAACTACACGTATACGTGTAGGTCAAGCGACGGTCAAGCACACGTTATGTAAAGGAAGGCGGGGCGGGATGCCACGGTACGGGAAGGTGCAGGATCGACGGTACGAGCTGATGGACGAGCCCGCCCAGGTGCTGGAACCGGGCGGGACGAACGGCAGGGCGACCATCAAGGGCCTGCCCGTCCGCAGTGAGGTATCGGCGTCGGGATTACGCAAGGAGGGCCAAGCCACGGGGGTGATGGCCGAGCCCGTGGCGGTGCTGCTGCGGGACGCCGTCACGATAGACACGGCGGTGCGGCTGACGGGGGCGGACAGGGCCACGCTCCAGTCGGCGGCGGCCAAGGGCTACCTCCCCAGCTTGAAGCTGGGCGGGACGACCTCGCCGTACTTGGTCAGGCTCCGGGACGTGATGAGCTACCTGGCCCGGATGTCGGCCTTCCGGCAGACCCGCAGCGGCTTCCGTCTGGGGAAGGACTTCCTGGGCTTCCCCGACTGGCTGGTGGAACGGGTCACGCGGGCCTACCCAGAGGCCCTGTCGGTCGGCACGCCCTACGCCACCGCCGTCGTCGTACCCAACCGTGGCGGCCGTCCCAGGATCAAGCCCGTAGCCCAGGCCGAGGAAGTCCCCGAAACGGTGGCGACGAAAAAACCCGCCGCGACCAGACGAACCACGCGCCGAAAGAGAAGGGCCGCCACGAAGAACGTGGCGGCCCCGAAGAGTGAGCCCAAGTTGAGTACCCAACAGCGGATGCGTCTGCCTAAGTGGCATCCCCTGTGGATTCGTCCTGGGCCGCAGACGACCGGTTCACGACAGTCAACTCGGTAGGGCCGTCGTAGAGGCCGAGCTGCTTCCAGCGGATCAGCCGGGCCTGATAGTCGAGGAGGAGGACTTCCACGCCGTCCTCCTCGTAGGCGTCCGGCGAATGGAGGATCGTGGCCCAGTAGCACACCGGCAAGGTGGCCTGGGGACGGCGGGCGGAGGGGCTCCCGTCCTTGCGCCGCCGCAGACCCACCGCGGTGCTGACTTCGGCGTCCCGGAGGCTCACGTTGACGTGCTCGCGGTAGGCCCTGGTGATGGCTTCACGCCTCTGCTGCTCGTGTTCAGTCTTCATCGTCGCCTTCGTTCTCGGATTCGTCCTCGGGCACGTCGAGGACGGTACGGCGGCGACGGACGAGTCGGTTACGCTCGGCCAGCCGGGAGTGCTCCTCGATCATCTCTCTGGTGGCGTTCCAGTTCGGCAAGCGGTTGAAGCCCTTCTTCCCGGCGACGTACCACCCGTGCTCGATCCTGGCCACTTCCTGGGCCACGGTGGTGCCGGACACCCCCACCGCCGAGCCCTTGGCCCGCATGATGAGCGTCTGCGGGTTATGGGCGGGATCGGACAGGGCCTGCACCAACCACTCGTCGTGCCACTGGCTGTGCCAACCGAACCGCTGGAGGAGCTTCTGGGTGCCCAGGATCATCGAGGCGGTGTACGCCTGGTGCATGTCCCCCCAGGCCCCGTAGTGGATGGCCAGGAGCCTCTTGAGGAACTCGGGCCCCATCCGGGGCGAGCGGTAGATGGAGTACAGGGTGGACACGGAGTAGATCACCCCGTCCTTGGCCCCCGGCTGCTTGCCGATGTAGACCTCCATCCCGATGTCGCCCACGAGCTGGTCGATGCCGCTGGCCTCCGGATTCGACCCGAAGGCGTGCGCCCGGTGACGGTCGTAGGCTTGGTGGGGCCTGACCTTCTCGTCGAAGAGCGCGTACAACTCGCTCTCCACCTGTTCCGTGATGCCGTCGAAAATCTGGCACCACAACAGGAAGTCCGGCCCCTTCTCGTTCAGGGTGGACACCAACCGGTGCTGCCCCGAGATGACCACGTACTCCACCCGTTGGGCCTTCGCCACGTCCCCGTCGAAGACCTGTACCTCCACCGGCTGGCCGTCGTCCCCGACCACGATCTTGCCGTCCTCGACCTTGTGGCGGTACAGCCGCCGGGAGACGTTCAAGACTTGGAGCTGGTCGGGGTTATAGGCCCCCTCGATCTCGGCCACCCAAGTGCCCCGGATCTCCCGGTTGTACCGGGGGTCTACGACCAGATCGCCGGCCCGGAGCTTCTCCACCGTCGTCCGGACGGCCTCGGGCGGGGTGTAGCTGATCTGGCCCACGCTGTACACCGCCCACCGGTTGCCCGCGAACACCCGGCTCTCGCGGCCGATCCGCCGCCGGTCACGCACCGGGGTCGGGTCTTGGATGTCGGCGTCTTCCCAATCTGGCATCGGTTCAGTCCTCCGTCCAAAGCAAATAGATGAGGCTCAACTCTCGCGCCACCCCGGCCATCGAGGAGGCGTGGGCGGTGATGGCCTGGAACATGTTGGCCACCTCCGACCACGACCCCTCTCGGGCTTGGGCCTCGGCTTGGTAGAGCATCTGCCTCAGTGCCCCCGCGTACCGTTCGTAGCGTTCCTCCGCGGCCCGCCGTTGCTCCCTGAGCCGCCCCCTCATCGGCCCCTTAGTCGGTGGCATCTTCGAGCGCCTTCAAGGCCGCCTTGGACAGCGGCGCCCGCACTCTGGCCTGTTCCGCCTCCCGCTGCCGCCGCTTGTCCTCCCGCCGTCGCACCGTCTCCGGGGCTTGGCTGAGCCGGGAGGTGTCCCGTACCGTCGCCATCACCTCGGGCGGGCGCTTACGGCGGACGTTGGCGGCGATGAGGTGGTTGACCCGCTGGGCCATCAGGCCCACCGGCTTGTTGATCCCGGCGATCCAACGCTGGAGCTGGACGTAGATGCTGTACCGCCTCTGCGGCGAGCCGTGCGGGGCCAAGAGGTCGGCCAACTGGTGGGGGTTGACCCGTAAGACCCGCATCAACTCCACCAGTTCCTCGGCCGTGAACAGGGCCGGGTGGTACTCCCGTTGCAGCAGCGGCATGAAGTGGTAGTCCAGGAGTACCCGGCGCAGGACGAAGGCGGCCACGTCGGTGGAGAGTCGCTCCAACGGCAGGCCGTACCGGGTGAGGATGTCCTCCAAGGTTTCCCGCACTGACTCGGGCATCTCGGGGTAGTCCCGGAGCTTGGCGTCGTACCTGTCCCGGATCTGCGGCCCCTGCTTGTTGCTGTACTCCTCCTCGGGCAACGTGCCCTGATCGGTGAGTTGGAGGTGGGCCGCCATCCGCTTGGCGTGCTCCAGTCGGTAGGCCCTACGACCGCGGCTGTACCTGGCGAGGGCGTACTCCTTCGGCCCCACCACCGCTCTGGCCAGCGGGTCGAACGGGGCGGCGGGGTCGGGCTTCTTCCCCAGTGGCATCAAGGCCCTCCTTTTACCGGGCTAAAGCCCGATCCTTTCTCTTTCGGGCAGTACGGATTCTTCAGCCGCCAGCCCAGGCGGCGCTCCAAGCGGTAGGCGTGGACCGCCGCGGCGTGCTTGCAGCAAACGGCCCCGTGCGTCCCGGCGGGACACTGGCAGATGTAGACGTACCCCGCCCCGGAGGGGAAGGGCACGTAGTCCACCAGATAGAACCTCCGGCCGTCCGTCACACTCGGCACCGCGTAGGTCATGCCGTAGGGCTCGGCCCACATCTCCTCGACCTCGGAGATCAGGTCGCCGGCCCACGCGCTCTGCCACGCCCGCCATTGTCTAGGATGCATCCCCTCCCTTCCTCATCGGTGGCTTGAACCACCGCCTGATCTCCCTCGGGTCACTGCCCACGGCCTCCTCTCGGAGATGCTCCAAGGAGTCCCGCTTGACCCAGACCGGGGCCGCCACGTCGTCGGTCAGGGCGTGGCCCGCGACCTCGGACACGGTGAAGGCCGTCCACTCGCCCGACAGCTCGCAGGAGGCTCTGCTGAGCGTGCGGAACCACGACACGACGGCGGACTCGAACCACTCCCGACAGGTGGCTTGGGCCTTCGCCATGTCTCGGCCGTAGGTGCAGGAGGGGTCGGCGCAGCCCTCCGTGTGACCATCGGCCTTGCACGGCCACACCTTGGGCACAGACAGTTCCAGGAGCCACATCGCGGCGTACGCCTGGGAGAGCTTCTCCAGCATCAGGGCCGCCGCCCGGTTGAACTCCCGCTGCGGGCACACCGGGTCGGGGCAGCAGTCCAATTCCAGGGTCTGCGCCTTCTCCGGTTCCGGCCCTTGATAACGGGGCAGGCTATCCGGATGAAACCGACGGGCCCCAGGATGGGTCACTGGCCTATCGTCGTACATCGTTTCCTTTCTATCTGCGGAGCAGCCGATCAAAGTCCGCCTGCAACTGCGTCAGGGCGAGCTGGAGGTAGAAGTACGTCCTAGCTTGGTCGATCACGTCCGGGTCGAGCTTGAGCCCTTGGACGCCCGCGAAGAAGATCTGTCCCCGGCTGGCCGCCTGATCCAGCAGGTTCGCGTTCTGGGCGCCGAGGTCTGGGACGGAACGCTCCAGGTACTCGCTCGCGGCGTCGATCAGGGCCAGGATCTCGTCCTCGTCCAGTCTGATACTGACTCGTTTCGGGATAGGCATACGAGGTATCCTCCCAAACACGAACACCCCGGCTGTTGTGGCCAGGGTGTTCGTGCGTAGAGGGCAATCCGCGCCTACGCTCCTTGCTTGGTCACCTCCTTCTCTAGCTCGATGGTGACGGCCTCACCGACCGTGATCGTGCCCTCGATCTTCATCGCTGGCCCGACCATCGGCTCACCGTTCTCTGTGAGTCCCAAGGCCTGACGGAAGCCCCGCATGATCCGGCGGTAGCCGCCGGGGCCGTCGTTGACGCCGGGGATGGTGACGTACTCCTCGCCCAGGTGCTCCGCATCGCGGATGCCCTGGATGAGCAGCTCCTCGGCCATGGACACGTAGTGGCGGTTGTTCGTTTCGGGCTCCTCCCACCCGAACTTGTTGATCGCCCCGGACGCGCACCACTTCACGGCGTCCCGCTCCTGGGGGCTCGTCTGCTCCCCCGCGGCGTTCTTGGCGCTGGCGTCCTTCGTCCACCGCCGCTTGTTCTTCAGCAGCTCGTACGCCTTCCTCAAGAGGCCCCGAGCCACCTCGGCATCGCGTGCTTGCCACAGCATCGGTGTCTGTCCTTTCAGTGTTGGACGTACAGCCACATCGGCAGCATCGCCTCCCTGGCCATTCGTACCGTCATCCAAGACCCACTCCGTCGTGAGTGCCCGTCCCGCTCCGGGTAGTCGGCCACCGCGAACAGCAGGGCCGAGCGCAGCACGATCCGCTTGTTCCGCTCTCGGTAGCCCCCGCCGGCCTCGTGGCTGTCAGACCATTCGTCCCAGTCGGTCGCCACCTGGGAGCGGTCGTCGGGCAGGATCGTGTGCACCCGGAACCCTAGGTCATGGGCCTCCTTGCCCACAAAAGCATCGGCCCCGACGCAGCCGCCTTGGACGACCTCCAAGGTCGCGTCGGGCATCCTCTCGGCCATCATCCGCATGGCCGTGAGCATGGCCCGAATCGCCTCCCGGCCGTCGTCGTTGAGCCGACGTGTCCCCGTGAATCCGATCCGTACGATGCCGTCGCCCTTGACGGCTCGCTCGTAGGCCCACTCCATCATGGCCTGGAACGTCTCGCCTCTGTTCATCGTTGTTTTCACCTCCTCTCTTGCCCAGCTAGCGTCTGGTTGATCCAGGGCGGCCCGTCGCGTGTCGAACGCGCTCTTGCCGGGCGGGCCGCAACGTTCATCCACCGTTGTCCGGTAGGCGACCGTTCACCGACAGGTCGTAGAGCATCGTCAACAGGCTCTGGGCTTTGCCCCTCAGGCGCTCGGCGTCGTCGTAGGTCAGGAGTTGCGACATGCTGGTAATCATCGACACGACGGTAATCCTGGCCGAGTGGTAGTCACGCAGGAAGCGGCGGTGATAGCCGTCCTCGATGTCCTGCTTGTCCAAGGCCAAGGCGTACGAGCCGTAGTAGTTGACGACAGGGAACCCTTCTCGCCTCAGTGCAGTTACCCCGGCATAGACCTGATACCGGGAGGAGAAGTCACATGCGGACATCAGATCCGCCGTATACATTCGCGAGCCGTCACGAGGCAACGCCTCGTAGATCAGCTCACCGTAGCGTTCGGCGGCGGTACGGAATGGTGGCATCGGTTTCTTCCTTAGTTGGTCGCCAACGCAGTATCAGGCCCAGCAGCCGAAGCCCTAGTCACTAACGACTCCACCGCATCCAACGTGTTTCGGGCGTCGTCCAGGTATGACGAGATACGGTCATCTTGGAGGTACGGCCAAACGTGGAGTGAGGACAACTTGAGACGCAGCTCCATGACGAACTGTTGGATGGTGGCCGTCACGTCTCTGGCGATGGCACTCGGATGTTCCTCCTTGGCGTGACGGTGGACGATGCTGATGTCCGCGCCGTCTATCGTGATCGTCCCCGTCATGGCCTCACTCTCGGCCTCCGATGGGGTCATGGCCTCACTTCTGAGGCGATCAGCGGCCACCTGCGACCCGTCGGGCTCTGTCTCAGGCTCCGATGGCTCATCCTTCTCGATCCGGTAGGCCCGCTCCACGTCCAACTCGGCCTCTCGCTCGTACCGCCTGCTGATCCGCTTGCCGTCGCCTTTCTTCCGTGATCCGTGGCTGTCCGGCCTCACCTCACGCAAGGCTTCGGCGAAGGACACCGACTCGTCAGACCCTGACGAGTCAACCCCGTACTTGGCCCAAACCGCCTTGTACGCCTTCCCGGTGGACTCGCTGAACTTGCGACCAGACTCCCTGCGGACATCGGCACACCACCGATCCATCGACACTGGCCAATCCGAGGCCCTCGTCCCACCCCCGCTGCGGGTGTTCTCATACGTCAGTCGGGCGAGCAGCCAGTTCGACTGCTCGCCTTCGATGAGGGCCATCGCCGCCGTACCCACGTCGTCCTCGTAGTTCGGCGCTCTCGTACGTTGTGGCATCGACCTGCCTCCTTTCCGCCGGGAAACGACGAGTGCCCAGTTCTCCCCCGGAGGAGAGCTGGGCACTCGTGTGGTGGGGTGCTACCCCTCAGGTTCGGACCCCCCCACCGACCCTCAGGATACCATCCCAGCAGGGGTGCGCGCAATGTATCGACTCCGATATATCGACTTCGATACATTCACTCTGCTGAGCGTGCCTGAATCACTCCGCTGCCGGGGCGTAGAGGCCATAGCCACAGGCCCGATACGCGGCCCGGATGATCCAGCGGGCGGCGGCCAGGGGTCTGCTGTCCGTGGCGTCGTTCGTCTCGCACAGGAAGTCCGCCTTGACCACATCGGTGGAGAGGTGCCAGAAGTAGAACACCCCGCCCATTCCACCGACCTCCAGCTCTTCTCCCGGCCGCGGGACGAACAGCGCCCCGATGGCTTGGGCCTGCGTACGACGGCTATTGGGGCTCCTCCAGACGGCCTCGATGAGCCGTTGCCCTTCGATCGGTTGGGCGAAGTCGAGGGAGACGAGCGTCGGACGCGGGGCGTTGGGCGTTGTCGGTGGCATCAGGATTCCTTTCTCCATGAGACACGAAGAGCCCACCAGGGATATCCCTGGTGGGCTCTCGTCGGTAGACAGACGACTAGCTATCCGCTGGTGGCCTTAGGATGAGCCGCTGGCCCTTGCCCAGTCCGAGCCCGCGGCCGATGTCTCGATAGCAACGCTCGCAGGCGTACATCCAGTAGCCGTAGACCGTGGCGCAGTCGTACTTGGCGTCCTCGTCCGGGTGGTGGTCGCACTTGGGCAGACGGGTCACGTAGACCTCAGTGGCTGGCATCGTTCAGCGGCCCGCGGCGAGGGGGAACACGACGAACCAAAGCAGCGCGAGGGCCACGCCGGTGCTGAACAGCCACATCATGGCCCCACCGAAGTCGATCCTCTCGGCGGCGAGCTGGTCAGAACACCGGCCCACTTGCTCTTGGAGGATGGCGATACGTTGGTCTGCCTTGAGCTTGTCTGACACCACCTCGAGTCGGTGGTAGGCGCACACGCCATCTCTGTGGCGGGTGCAGTAGTCACAGTCGGGCATCAGTTGTTTCTTTCTCTTACCGGGCTAAAGCCCGATCTCTGGCCTGTCGGCCTCTGCTGCGCGTGCTTCGATTCGTCCGACCCGGTGGCCGGCCGACCACGAAACGCCCCCCGCGAGCTGGTCACCTGGTCAGGGCCCAGGACGGGAGGCGGAAACAGGAATACCCCGCCACCCTAAGGGTGGCGGGGTAGACCGCGTGGAGTGCGAAGGGGAGGGTTACCGGCCGCGCCGCCTCCCCTGCGGCTCAGGAGTGACATCCGCCGCGGGAGCCTCCGCAACGGGAGTATCCGTAGCAGGAGCCTCCGCCTCAGGAGTCTCCGTAGCGGGAGCCGCGTTCATCCAACGGTCATAGACCTTGCGCTGCTGAACGGGAGTCATTCCGTCCCACAACTCACGGTCAGGAACCTTGGACTTCATTTCGTCCGTGAGGCTCTCGTAGGGAACCGGTTCAGCGTGCGGCTCTCCGTTCCCACCCTGAGCCGCCTCATCCTTGACGGTCTGAGAAAGACGGTTACGCTGAGCCTCACTCCATGCGCTACGCTCAGCCTCTAGCGCGTCAAGCAAGTGACCCAACGTGTCCAACGCGACATCGTTACGAGCCTCAGTGACCTGAGCCTCAGTCGCTTCCGACCGCTGACGGTTCTTACGGACAATCGCGACCGCCGCGTCACGGATCAATCCCTCGTACCCGTTCAGGTCAGCCGCGATCAGGTACAAGTGATAGGTGTTCGCGGCCGCGGTGGAGTGCTGAGCGGTGACCAACGCGGGGGTAGCGGCTTTCATCGCGTTCAGGATCGCGTCATCGGTGGACGTTCCCTCCGGAAGAGGGATCGCGGCGATGATGCTGCGGATGGTGGCCGCCGCGTCAGCACTCTTGGTAAGCGTCTCTAACGCCGTACCGATGATGTGCTTCTCCGCGGTGGCTTTGATGACATCCGGGGTAACCCCCCAGAGCATCATCCGGAACGCCTCAGCGGTATCGACCGCGTCGAAGGTGACGGACTTATCCTCGTACAGCGCGGTGAGCGCCGCGATGATCAAGTCGGATCGGCCCGCACCAGCGAGGTGGCCGGGCAGGAAGGCATTGGTGGCGAAGTAGGAGCTGTTGACGCTGCCGAAGAGGATGCCGAGCTGCCAGATCAGCTTGTTGCTCCAGTCCGGCCACCA
>Ga0081455_10009123_pt1 | contig 10233 bp, 6 predicted proteins | sample TabmetS3T2R1_FD_70207 | JGI IMG/M metagenome (GOLD analysis project Ga0081455, IMG submission 70207) | Tabebuia heterophylla rhizosphere microbial communities from the University of Puerto Rico - S3T2R1 | ecosystem: Host-associated > Plants > Roots > Rhizosphere ... | reverse complement strand
CGGCGGCCAAGGCATGGGCCGAACTTGGTTGTCCCTATCACCAAGCCGCCGCGCTCGCCGACAGCAACGATCCAGCAGCGCTCCTGGAGGCGCTCCCGATTCTGGATTCGCTGGGAGCGATCCCTCTTGCGCGCCAAGTCAGGGCCGGACTCCGCCAGCTCGGGGTAGTGAACGTGCCACGGGGACCGATGGCTGGCACTCGGGAAAATCCTGCCGGCCTCACCGATCGGCAGCTCGAGGTGCTCCGCCTCCTCGCTGATGGCTTGACCAATGGCGAGATCGCGACACAACTCGTGCTCTCGGTCCGTACCGTCGACCGCCACGTCGCCGAGATCTTGGCCAAGCTGGGCGTCACGTCCCGGCGCCAGGCCGCTGCTCGTGCTGCAGCGCTTGGGATTGCGGCGGCGCGTACGTAATCCTGTCGGCCAACTACCCATTCCTGCTAAGGGTTCGAGCGCCAAGCTGGGTAGCCCGCTGCGCTGAATTCGGTAGCGCTTGCCGATGATCGTGAATGCCGGCAGCTCGTAGAACTGAGCAAGGATCTTTGAACTACGAGGAGACATCATGATCGGCAACACAACTTCTCCGACAGCTACACCACGACGCGTTGTCATCGTCGGCGGTGGCGTCGCCGGATTGAGTCTGGCCCGCGCCCTCAAGAACGCCGGCCACTCCCCCCTGGTGATCGAACGCGATCCTGAATGGCCCGCTACCGGCACCGCGGACTACCTGCCGGCCAACGCGGTCCGGGCGCTGGATCGCCTGGGAATCGCCGACGATGTCGCCGCAGCCGCTCACCCAATCAGCCGCCAGCGGGTCACTGGGAGTCGCGAGCGCACTTTAGTTGATCTTCCGGTGTCGAGCATCTGGGGCGAGGGCGCGAGCTGCCTCGCCATGCGCCGCAGCACATTGCACAAGTTGCTGCAGGCGGCCACACCCGATGTCCCAGTACGCCTCGGAACGACGATCACCGCACGTCTCCGCGGCAACATGATCAAGCTCAATGACGGCTCAGTCGAGTCCTATGACGTACTCGTCGGTGCCGACGGCACCGACTCAGTGGTGCGCACCGCCGGTATCAGCGGCACCAAGCCGAGGCCTACTGGCCGCTGGTGCTGGCAGTTCATCGTCGAAGACTGGGATGGCGACGACGACACCTGGCACGCTCGGCTAGCGGCTGGTCGCAGCCTGATCACGATGCCGCTGGGCGACGGAGCCGTCTATTGCTATGCCGACCTCAGTGCCCGAGACGGCCGGCCTGCCGGCGACTGGCGTGATCACTTCAGCGGCTTCGGGACGCAGATCGACGGCGTACTGGCCCAGGCCGGACAGGTCTACGGCAACCCCATTACCGAAGTTGATCAACCGTACGCGTTCCTGGGCCGGACCGTGCTGGTCGGCGACGCCGCCCATGCCATGTCACCGTCCATCGCGCAGGGTGTGGCCTTGGCGGTAGAGGACGCGCTGGTGCTGGCCGACACGCTGAGCAGCTTGCCGGTCGAGCAGGCGCTGTCCGCGTACCAAGAACGACGGGCTCCGCGCGTTGCCTGGGTTCGTGCGCAGGCCCATCGCCGCGATCGCACTCGAGGAATGACTCCGGCGGTGCGGGACAAGCTGTTGCAGCTGAGCGGACGCCGGATGGCACTTGCCGGACAGCGAGAGCTGCTCGCCATGCCGTGACGGGTACATGCCGGACCGCGCTGGCGTGCGTGAAGACAGAACAGAAGGGTGCGTATCGATCGACCTGTAGCTGCCTCTACGTTGGACCACACCCATATTTCTCGGGAATTCCGCGCGAAAGGGTCCAGCATGAGTAACGCGATCATCAAGCAGCAGGGAGATTCGCCCATCGTCGCCGACAACATCTGGGAGTTTCGGCTGGGAGCGGGCTCCTTCATTCTGGGTGCGTTGGCGGGCACCTTGGTCACTGCTGCTGTCGCGCGGCTCACCGCGAAGGGTGATGCGTTCCCCGAACCACCGACTCCGCGCGGCTGGCCGATCAACTTCGCCCATCGCGGCGGGGCGAAAGTTGTGCCCGAGGACACCATCGAGGGATTCCGCGAAGGATTTGCCATGGGCGGCGGAGTCGTGGAATGCGATGTTCACGCCTCAGCCGAGGGCACCATCGTCGTCATTCATGATGCCGTCGTTGACCGCACCACGGACGGCACCGGACCCGTTGCTGAGAACACAGTCCCGGAATTGCAGCGCCTCGACGCGGGCTACCGGTTCAGCGCCGACGGCGGTCGGACGTTTCCGTGGCGAGCCAAGGGCGTCAAGATCCCCACGCTCGAGGCCTTGTACGAGGCCTTTCCGGACGCGCCCTTCAATATCGAAATCAAGGGCCATCGTTCCGGCATCGAGGAGGCTGTGTTCGAGCAGATCGAAGCCGCCGGGGCGACTGGCCGCACCTTGGTTGTTTCAGACAGTCGAGGCACGATTTCGCGCTTCCGCAGAGTCAGCCGAGGCACGGTCGCCACAGCGTCCTCAACGCTTGAGCTATTGATCTATTGGATCCTCCACGTGCTGCATCTTGGCGCCCTCTATGACCCGCCGTTCCAGGCGCTGCAGCCGCCGGAGAAGTACAAGAACGTCATCCCCGTTGCCACTCGCCGGTTCGTACGCAAGGCGCACGACCGTGGACTTCGAGTCGACGTCTGGACGATCGACGACGAACCGGCCATGCGGCGCCTGCTGAGCTATGGCGTAGACGGGATCATGACTGACCGTCCCGACGTCTTGGCGCGCGTGCTGAACAGTCGGTGAGCCTGAGAGCAGCCGGCCAGATTGTCCTAAGCATGGAGCACGCATTCTTCTTGACTCGGCTCTGCGCCTTGGATTGACTTGCCGACAAATGACCACCGACGAAAGCCGCCGCGCTGCGGGCGTTCAGCGCGAACGCGATCCGCTGAGAATGATCAACGGCGAAGGCATGATCACGGGCACTGTCGTCTCCGCTGCAGCAATCGCAGCAGCGGCTGGACACTTTGAAGAGACCCGCCTGATTCTCGCCATCCTCGGGACTGCATTGATTTACTGGCTAGCGCACGTCCATGCCCGGACCCTGGGCGACGCCGTCAAGCACCGCACACATCCCGTAGACGCATTGAAGGAGTCGCTGGCGGAGACCTGGCCAATCTTGGCGGCGGCCGCCCTGCCCGCCGTCATCTTGCTCGTGCTCCAGATCGCTGGCGTCGAAATCCGGACGGCGGCATGGATTGCCGTAATCGCTTGCACTGTTTTGCTGACTGCCTATAGCTTCTTAGCCGGCCGACGAGGTGGCCTCAGCGTTCGAGGCAGTGTAGCGAGCGCGTGCATCGGAGCGCTGCTGGGAATCATGGTCATCGGGCTTAAGGCTGGCCTGCACTGACATTGGCCCACCGGGCTTGGCCGGTATCGCTGTAGTCAGCCCGCACGAACCTCGGCGAGAATCCGGCGTACGGCGGCCAGCGTGAGATCCACATCCTCCTCGGTCGTCCGCCAGTTCGAGACTGAGATCCGCAGCACGGCGTGTCCGTGCCAGATCGACGGTGTCATCCACGCGGTGCCGTCCTTCAGCAACCGCGCGGCTACCTCACGCGTCACCTCGTCAGGTCCGAACGACGCGCAGACCTGGGTGAAGACCACAGCGTTCAGGACGCGTACGCCATCCATCTCGGACAGTCCCGCAGCAAAACGACGGGCATGTGCGCAGAACCGCTCAACCATCTCGGCCACGCCGCGACGACCTAGCGAACGCAGCGCCGCCCAAACCGTGAAGCCGCGGGCCCGGCGGGAAAACTCCGGCACCGCGGAGAATGGGTCGGGCCGCTCGTCCTGAATCAAGTAAGCGGCGTGCGCGCCCAGCGCGGCATACATCGCCTCGGCGTTGGCGACAATGGCGATCCCGTTGTCGTACGGCACATTGAGCGTCTTGTGCGCATCGGTGGCCCAGGAATCCGCCTGCTCCACACCTGCGACCAGGTGCCGATACTGGGACGAAGCGGTGGCCCACAGCCCGAACGCGCCATCGACATGAACCCAGGCCCCGTGCCGATGGGCAAGATCAACAGCATCTCGGAATGGATCAAAGGCTCCGCTATGAACGTTCCCCGCTTGCAGGCACACGATCGACGGATTGTTGCCTACTTGCCCAAGTGTGTCCGCAAGACTGTCGAGTCGGATCCGACCTTGATCATCGGCCGGAGCCACGATGCTGCGTGCCTCGCCCAAACCAAGGAATCGCAATGCCACGTCGACGGTCTCGTGGCGTTCCTCGCCAACGACGACGGTGACATCTGGCGCACCCTGCAAACCGTCGCGCTCGACATCCCAGCCCACCCGGCGCAACACCTCATGACGAGCCGCGGCGAGACAGGTGAAGTTGGCCATCATCGCGCCGGTGACGAAACCCACTGCTGAAGTGGCAGGCAGACCCAGCAGGTCGAGCAGCCACTCGCTGGCCACCCATTCAGCCCCGGCGGCAGCCGGCGAGGACACCAGCAGGCCAGCATTCTGATCCCAGGTCGAGGTCAGCCAGTCGGCGGCCAGCGTGGCAGGCAGGACGCCGCCCATCACCCAACCGAAGAATCTTCCCGACGGAATGGCCAGGATTCCCGGCTCTGCGCCGGCAATCAATTCCTCAACGACCTCCAGCGGCTCAGCACCTTCGTCAGGCAGCGGGCGCCGTAGTGCGGTCGCCACACCATCAACATCGGTACGTGCCGCAACCCTCCTATCAGGCAAACCGTCCAGAAAGGCACTGGCCTCCTCGAGCACGCGCTCCAAGATCTTTCGCTGATCAGTCATCGCTCACTCCCTGTTCCGAAAATGTGCCCTGAGCCTGTCGAAGGGCAACTGCATGCGGATGCCACGATCACCCGCTGGCGTCCTCCAGATCTCCCTCCACATCGAGGTAGACCTGCTGAAGCTGAGTGATCAACTCCGGATCCGGCTCCGCCCAGAGCCCGCGATCAACAGCTTCGCTGAGCTTTTCGATAATGCCGCGCAACGCCCAGGGGTTGGCATGCTTCATGAAGTCCTGGTTGTCCTTGTCCAGCACGTAGTTCTCAGCCAGCTGGGCATACATCCAGTCCGTCACCACGCCGGCGGTAGCGTCGAAGCCGAAGAGGTAGTCCACCGTCGCGGCCAACTCGAACGCACCCTTGTAGCCGTGCCGCTGCATCGCTGAAATCCACCGTGGGTTGATCACCCGGGCCCGAAACACCCGGGCCGTCTCCTCGGTCAGTGATCGGGTCCGGACATTGTCGGGAGCGGTCGAGTCACCGACATAGGCCTTCGGTTCGGCACCAGTCAGCGCGCGTACCGTCGCCACCATCCCGCCGTGGTACTGGAAGTAGTCATCGGAGTCAGCAATGTCGTGCTCGCGCGTGTCCACGTTCTTGGCCGCTACCGCGATCCGCCGGTAATTCGCTTCCATGTCCTCGCGCGCTGGGATCCCGTCAAGATCACGGCCGTATGCGAAACCGCCCCAGGCCGAGTAGACCTCAGCAAGATCATGATCATTCCGCCAGTTGCCTGCTTCGATCAGCGGCAACATCCCGGCACCATAGGAGCCGGGCTTGGAACCGAAGATCCGAGTTGTGGCGCGTCGCTGGTCACCGTGTGCTGCAAGATCATTTCGCGTGTGCTGCCTGACAAAGTTCTCCTGGCCCGGCTCATCGCGGTCTGCTACCAGGCGGACAGCGTCGTCCAGCATCGCCAATACGTGCGGGAACGCGTCACGGAAGAAGCCCGAGATGCGCACCGTCACGTCAATCCGTGGCCTGCCCAGCTCGGTGAGATCGATCGCCTCGAGACCCACGACCCGGCGGGACGCGTCATCCCAAAGTGGGATTACACCAAGCAGCGCCAGCACCTCAGCAATATCGTCACCGCTGGTCCGCATCGCCGACGTCCCCCAGACAGACAATCCCACTGATTGCGGATACTCCCCCGTCTCCTCCAGATGCCGCTGCAACAGTGATTCGGCCATCGCCTGGCCGGTCTGGTATGCCAGGCGGGAGGGGATCGCCTTGGGATCGACGGAGTAGAAGTTGCGGCCGGTCGGCAGCACGTTGATCAATCCACGCAGCGGTGAGCCTGATGGCCCGGCCGGCACATACCCGCCGTCGAGGGCATGCAAGATCGCGGTGATCTCGTCGCCGGTGCGGGCAAGTCGCGGTACCACCTCCTGGCAAGCGAAGCGCAAGGCGGCGGCGGCATCCTCATTGGGTGCTCCCAGGATGCGTTCCACGATGTCCGAGACTGCGTCGGCGGACCATCCAGAAGCCGCCAGCGCACCGACGAGCTGCCGGGCCTGCGCGTCGGCGGCGTCTACTTGTGTCAGCGTGCCCTGAGCCTGTCTCAATGTGCCCTGAGCTTGTCTCAATGTGCCCTGAGCTTGTCGAAGGGCGTCACCAGGCGCTTCGGCTTCGAGCGCACCCCGCAGCCCTGGCGCTCCATTGACCTGACCACCGAAGACCTGAGGCGATCGGAGGACGGCGAGCACCAAGTTGATCAGGTCATCGCCTTCGGGTACCTGGCCGAGCACATGCAGCCCGTCGCGAATCTGGGCGTCCTTGATCTCGCATAGCCAGCCATCGACATGGAGCACGAACTCATCGAAGACCTCGTCCTCAGGCGCCGTCTCCAGACCAAGATCATGGTCAAGTTGCGCCGCCTGGATCAGCGTCCAGATCTCCCCGCGCAGCGCGGGCGCCTTCGCCGGATCCATCGCATTCGCCTGTGCGTACTCATCGAGAAGCTGCTCCAGCCTGGCAATGTCGCCATAGCTTTCGGCGCGTGCCATCGGCGGTACAAGATGATCAACGATGGTGGCATGAGCTCGGCGCTTGGCTTGGGTTCCTTCGCCCGGATCGTTGACCAGGAACGGATAGATCAGCGGCAGTGAACCGATGGCTGCGTCGGTACCGCACGATGCGGACATGCCGAGATTCTTGCCCGGCAGCCATTCCAGGTTGCCGTGCTTGCCGACATGGATCACCGCATGCGCGCCGAACTCGCGCTCCAGCCAGCGATAGACGGCCAGGTAGTGATGTGACGGAGCAAGATCAGGATCGTGATAGATCGCAATCGGATTCTCCCCGAACCCACGCGGCGGCTGCACCAAGATCACGACGTTGCCGGCCTGCAGCGTAGCTGCAACGATCTCGCCGTCCGCATTCCTGCCGCGGTCCACGAACAGCTCCCCCGGCGCCTCACCCCAGGCTTCCGTGACCGCTCGCACAAGATCACCAGGCAGCTCGCTCAACCAGCGGCGATAGGTCTGCGCGGGAACGCGAACCGGCTGGCCAGAAAGCTGCTCGGCAGTGAGCCACTCAGGATCCTGCCCCCCGGCCGCGATCAGCGCGTGGATCAGTGCGTTGCCGCTGGTGGTGTCCGGATGCTCTCCTTCCACCGGATCCAGTGCCCCGGTTCCTGGGATCTCGCCCGGTGCACCCAGGTCGTAACCTGCCGTGCGCATCGCCCGCAGCAGCCTGATAAGCGAGACCGGCGTATCCAGGCCGACTGCATTGCCGATCCGTGAGTGCTTCGTCGGATACGCCGACAGCACGATCGCAATGCGCCGCTTCCCGGCCGGAATGTGCTGCAGCCGCGCGTGGTTGACGGCGATCTCGGCGACCCGGCGGCACCGTTCATGATCAGGAACGTAGGTCGGTAGGCCGTCGGCGTCGGTCTCCTTGAAGGAGAACGGCACCGTGATGATCCGGCCGTCGAACTCTGGAACCGCAACCTGCGTTGCCACGTCAAGTGGTGTCATTCCCTCATCTGAGGCGGCCCACGAGGCCCGGTCCCAGGTGAGACATAGCCCTTGCACGATCGGGATATCGAGAGCTGCGAGAGCCCGTACGTCCCAAGCTTCGTCGTCTCCGCCGGCCGATGCTGTCGCTGGCCTGGTACCGCCGGCGGCAAGCACCGTGGTGATCAACGCATCGCAACTGCCCAGGTACTCGAGCAGGTCGGTAGGCGCATCACGCAAGGAGGTGGCGAAGATCGGTACGCCGATGCCGCCAGCCGCGTCGACAGCGTCGGCCAGCGCCGCTACGTATCCGGTATTTCCCGCCGCGTACTGAGCCCGGTAGAACAAGATGCCAATGCGTGGGCGGGTCGGCCCGACCGGAGATCGCCGCGGCGGCACTCCCCAGACCGGCTGTGCGATCGGCGCCTCGAATCCGACACCTGTAAGGAGCACGGTGTCACTGAGGAATGCGTGCAGCTGCCGAAGATTGTCGGGACCGCCATGGGCCAGGTAGCCGTGCGCATCGGCGGCGACTCCCATCGGAACGGTCGACAGCTCCATCAGCGCGGCATCCGGGGCCTGCTCACCGCCGAGCACGACCATCGGTTTGCCGGTGCCGCGGAACCGGTCGAAACCGGCACAGAGCAGCTGCGGAGAGCCCAGTACCCGCGCGACAATGAGGTCGCAGCCCTCGAGCACCTCACCGATCTGAGTGTGAGCCGATCTCGCCGGGTTGGCCACGACATAGTCGGCGCCGCTGCCGCGAGCAGAGATCAAATCCGTGTCAGAGGTCGAGAGCAGGGCGATCCGCGGCACCCCGGGAGCCTAACCCGTCACTTACCATGGCGGGCGTGACCCGCACGGACCGGTGCCCGGGGGTACTGCGGCCCCATCTGGCACAAGATGGCGCCGTCGTGCGGATTCGGGTCCCGGGAGGGCAGACGACGAGCAGCGCGGTTGGCCAGCTGAGCCGGATCGCTCAGCAATTCGGCAGCGGTGATCTGCAACTCACCTCTCGTGCCAGCCTGCAGCTTCGCGGCCTTCCGGACCCGCTGCCGGCCGACTTCATGGGTGCCATCCGGGAAGCCGGGTTCCTGCCGTCCGAGAGCCACGAGCGGGTCCGGAACATCGTCGCGTCGCCGCTCACCGGCATCAGCGGTGGCCTAGCCGACGTACGACCGCTGGTCGCCAGCCTCGACGCTGGACTCTGCGCACAGCCCAGACTCGCAGGCCTGCCCGGACGCTTTCTCTTCGCTGTCGACGATGGCCGCGGCGACGTCAGCGGAACTCAATTTGATCTCGGATATCGCGCGGTTGATCATGACCATGGTTGGGTGCTGCTCGGCAAGGCTGGCCTGGGCAGGCTGGTGCTGGCAGTCGAGGCCGTACCTGTGCTGCTCGATCTGGCGCATCAGTTCCTGGCAGCCAGTCGAGGATCGCAGGAAGTTTGGCACGTTCGAGATCTTGCCGGCTGGGCGGCTAGCGTCCCGGGCGTACGCGCACTCGACTTGCCGGCCGCCACGACAGATACTCCTCTCGGTGCGATTGCCGGCGCGGCCTCCGTCCATGTGCCCTTAGCCTTTCTGACCCCTGCTCAAGCCGCAGCGGTCGAGGCTTGTGCCCCGGGGCCGGTCGTGATCACCCCATCGCGAGGGCTGGTGCTGCCGGACGCCGCCGGCCACCTGCCCGAGCTCGTTGCGATTGGCTTGGTGGATGATCCGACATCGCCGTGGTCCGCCATCTCGGCATGTGTCGGCGCTCCCCACTGTGCGAAGTCCTTGATCAGCACTCGGGCCTATGCAACGGCACTGGCAAGGTCCCGATCTGCGTTGCCGAGGACGCATATCAGTGGCTGCGAGCGCCGCTGTGGGGCACCAGCCGGTGATCATCGTGATCTTGTGGCCCCGCGGGATGCCGAACTGCTGACGCTCGTTGGGCAGGCAGTGTGATATTCGCACCAGAGCGGCGCTACGACTACCTGAGCGTGCCCGAGGAGATCTATCGGCGATCATTTGCAACCATTCGATCCGAGGCGGACCTCTCGACGTTGCCTGAGGATGCTCACACCGTCGCCGTCCGGATGATTCACGCCTGTGGCGATGTGGATCTCGTCAACGATCTCGCCATCCACCCGCGACTGGTATCGGCCGCCCGAACGGCACTCGAGGCTCGCGCACCGATCCTCACTGACACGCGCATGCTCGCCGCTGGAATCACCCGACGGCGACTGCCGGCAGCCAGTGAGGTCAGCTGCCTGCTTGACGACCCGCGAGCTGCCGAGCTGGCACAGCAGTGGGGAACCACCCGGTCGGCGGCAGCTGTCTCATTGTGGGGTGATCGCCTAGCGGGTGCAGTGGTGGCCATCGGCAACGCCCCCACAGCACTGTTCCACCTGTTGGAGCTGCTCGCCGACGGAGCGCCGCGGCCCGCGGCGATCATCGGGATTCCCGTCGGTTTCGTCGGGTCAGCTGAGTCCAAGATCGCGCTCGCCG
>Ga0081455_10009122_pt1 | contig 10234 bp, 13 predicted proteins | sample TabmetS3T2R1_FD_70207 | JGI IMG/M metagenome (GOLD analysis project Ga0081455, IMG submission 70207) | Tabebuia heterophylla rhizosphere microbial communities from the University of Puerto Rico - S3T2R1 | ecosystem: Host-associated > Plants > Roots > Rhizosphere ... | reverse complement strand
CGATCGCCGCATGGACTAGACGCGTCGCATGGCGCTCGATCCCGCGACGGTGCGCGGCAGCTACGACCGGATCGCCCGTCAGTACGCCGAGGAGTTCGACGACGAGCTGGCACACCGCCCGCTCGAGCGGGCGCTGCTCTGGGCGCTCCCGGAGCTGGCCGGGCTCGGCACATCGCCGGGCGTCGTCGCTGACCTGGGCGCAGGCCCGGGCCATGTGGCGCGGTACCTGCGCGCCGCTGCGGTTCCCGCGGTCGCCCTCGACCTCGCCCCGGCCATGGCGGCCGTGGCCCGCCAGCGCAACCAGGTCCCGTCCACCGCCGGCTCCCTGACGGCCCTTCCCCTGGCCGGGGGCTCGCTCGCCGCCGCCGTCGTCTTCTACGCCGTCATCCACCTCGACGACGACGGGCTGGTCGCCGCCGCTGGCGAGCTGGCCCGCGTGCTCCGGCCCGGCGGGGTCGCCCTCGTTTCGATCCACATCGGCGACGAGGTACGCCACGTGGACGATTGGCACGGGGAGCCGGTCGACCTGGACTTCAGGTTCCTGCAGCCCGGCACACTTCGCCGGGTGCTCGCGGATGCCGGCCTGATCGTGGAGGCGACCCTCGAACGGGAGCCCATCCCCGACGTGGAGGCGCAGACCCGGCGGGCCTACCTCTTGGCGCGACGGCGAGGTTGCGGCCGATAGGGCGAGGCCTCGAGGACCGCGATCAGGCCTGGAGCACGAGGGCCCTGGGATCCTCGACTTCGGTCTCTTCGCGCCGCTTGCGCGCCGCGACCGCGCGCAGGACATCCGTCCACGTGCTGTCACTCCTCGCAGACAAGCGGTTGTCGGCCATGAGAATCACCCTACGACGACGATAGTGGCGGCAACATCGGCCACCTGGACGAATTACGACTACTTCCCAAGCAGTACGTCGCGGCCGTGACACCGGTTGGCGCCTTCTGCGATCGGGGGAGTAACGGGCGGGGATGCCGACGCGATCTATCACCGAACGACCCGACCGCCACGGGTCGTTCGGTAGACCGGCCGGCGCCTCTGGGGCGACGCCGGGCGCAGCGGCCCCGGGTTCGGGCGGGAGGGCCCCTGCGCGTCATCCGCGTGGCCGACCGCTGATCTCCATGTGTTCGTCAAGCGGTCTCCAAGCCCGCTGCAACCGGCTTCCCGCAGGATCAACACATGGCCCCACTCACCCCCGACGACCTGCGACGCCGGCACGGCGCGGACGTCGACGCCGGCACCGGTGGCCGCGTGCACGGGGCCAGCAAGCGCGACGGCGAGCGCCCGATCAGGCACCTGGTGATCTTCCCGGCTCGAGTGCTCGGCGCCGCACCCATCGCCGCGCCTGGCCGGTGAGGCGGGGAGGCCTGGCCGCGTCGCTCCTAGGATGAGACTTGCCGACGTCGAGGGGGGACGCTCGCATGACGGCCGAGGAATGCGCGCTCGCAGTGTCTGCATTCTTCTCGGGGCTCGCGGCAGGCTTCTTGGGGGGCCTGTGCACGATCATTCGCCCGCTGCAGGCAGCTATGGACGGCCGGAAGTTCCGGAACTTCATGGAGGCGTTCCTTCGGTTCGCGGCGCACTCCTGGGGGCGAGCGTTCAACTATGCCTGCTCGCTCGGGATGTTCATCGGGCCGATCGTGGCGCTCGTGTACCTCTGGGACGATCCCGGTTCCAACTCGTTCGTGCTCACCGCGATCGGCCTGGGCATCGTGATCCTCGGCATTCTCGTCGTCTCGAACGTGTGGAAGACACCGCACTACAACGTGATCCTGGCCTGGGACCCCGATGCGATGCCGGCGGACTGGCAGGCGGGTCGGAGAACGTACTTACGATCAACTGGATCCAACTCGCGACCAGTTGGACGGCCTTCGTGGGCCGCCGCCACGAGGCTCACGTTGGGCCACGTATGCCGGTCCCTGCTGCCGACCGCCTCGAGGGCGCGCCGACACCCCCCGAGGATGGCGCGTGACGGCGGGTCCCCCGGGAGGCGTCGTCCTTGCCGGCGCCGGTGGCCCGGCCCAAACTCGACAGGCTGCTAGCCGGTGAAGTCAGGCTCCGCGGTCACAGGAGCAGCCGGCGAGGCTGGAGGCGCTGCTTCCTCTGCGGGCGGAGGCGGCGGAGGAGGTGTTGGCTCGCCGTCGTCCTCGCAGCCAATGCCGTCGTGGTCTCCGTCGAAGCCGTGAGGATCGGGCGGCAGCACGGTGAAGTTCCGCTCGACGACGTCTTCGCAATCGAGGTCCGGTGGAGGCGGCGGTATGCAGAGCGTGGGGTACGCCACGTCGCACACCTGTACATCGTCGATGGTGTTCCGGGTGGTTTCCGTCGTCGAGTCGCCCGGCGACTCCTGGCCTCCCGCCAACGACGGGACGGCGACGACAAACGCAACCGCGATCACGACCGCGGCTGCGATGGCTCTCGGTCTCACTGTTGCCCCCAATCTGGCCCGCGGGCGGTGCCGTCCGCCCGGTCCGCTACTCACTAGAACGTTCGCCCTGGGGCGATCGTTACGGCGCTGCCATCATCCGCCCCGGCGCCCCCGGGGAGGTTGCTGAGGTCCCCGAGGGTGCCGTGGATGCTGGTGGACAGTCGACCGTAGGGCCGCGTCCGGCAGCGGACCATCCCCAGGAGTAGGGAACGCCGACCGGCCGCTGGGTACCCCACGCCTGAAGACGCCTGAACGACGGCCTCTGGGACGATCCAAAGACGGGCCTTGCGACGATCGCGACGGTCGTAGGGATCGCATCGGGTGTAGTCGGTTTCCTGCTGATCCCGTTCCGCTGATCCTGGCGGAGCTCGCTGGGCTAGCCGGTCGGTCGTGCCGCCCAGCACGCAGTTGAGGTCGAAACAGTCAACGCCCAGCCAGCCGCACCGCATACGGATCCCCGGACGGCTCGTAGAACTGAAAGGGATCGGCCGACGCGTCTTGCTCGCAGGCGACGCAGCGAACGCCGGGGGGTTGGGCGGCAGGGTTGGGAATCGGGCATTCGGCGCCTCTTGAGCGGTGCACTGCGTCACACGTGGCTCACACGGACACCTAGATGGCCAGATCAGAGCCCAAACGCGGAAGGTGTGGGATTCGAACCCACGGTGACCCGGAGGCCACAACGGCTTTCGAGGCCGCCCCATTCGTCCGCTCTGGCAACCTTCCGGGGGTGCAAGCTACCAGTGAATCCCCACGGCACCGACGGCTCGGCCGACGTCAGACGACGACCGTTCGTGGCCTCGTGGTCGCCGTGTCGCTGGGCGCATAGGCCTCCCAGGCATGGGCTAGGCGGCGCACGGTCTCCTCGAGCACGGGGGGCTCGGCGGAGTAGGGGAACCGGAGGTAGCGCCGGTCCTCACCGGTGGGTGACATCACGTCGCCCGGGATGACCTCGACGCCATAACGCAGCGCGACCTGGGCGAACGCGGACGCCGTCCCCGCCGGCAGCCGGATCCAGAGCGACGGGCCGCCCTTGGGACGCCGCCACTCCCACGCGGGGAGCACGTCGTCGAGCAGGCGGCCGATCAGCTCGAGGTTGCGCCGCAGCATGGCGCGGTGGTCGGCCCGGAGCTGATCGAGTTGGGGCGCCAGCCGCGCGGCCACGGCCTGGTCGAACAGGGGCGACCCGAGGTCGTTCATGGCCTTGAGCTCCGCCAGGCGGCCCACCAACGAGCGTGGGCCCCGTAGCCAACCCATCCGCAGACCACCCCAGGCCGCCTTGCCGAGCGACCCGGCGGTGAGGACGGTGGCCTCGGGACCGGCGAACGCGGCGATCGACGGCGGACGGTCGTCGTCGAGGGGGCAGTGCTCGAGGGCGTTGTCCTCGATGATCGGCACGCCCGTCTCCGCGGCCAGCTCGGCCAGCTCGCGGCGCCGGCGCACGGCGAGCAGCGCCCCGGTCGGGTTGTGGAACGTGGGCATGAGGTACAGCGCCGCCGGCCGGGCGGCGGCCACCGCGGCACGGACGCCGCGTACGTCGACGCCGTCGTCGTCCACCGCGACCGGCGCCAGGCGGGCACCGCGGCTGCGGAACACGTCGAGCGTGCCGGCGAAGCTGGGCGACTCCACCACCACCGCGTCACCGGGGCGGACCAGCAGCTGCGTCGCCAGGTTCACGGCCTGCTGGGCGCCGGTCGTCACCAGCACCTCGTCGGGCTCGGTCGGGCTGCCGTCGCGGGTCAGCATGGCTGCGAGGGCGTCCCGCAGCTCCGGCAACCCCGCCGGGGCGTAGCCGATCTGCGTCAGCAGCTTGGGCCCATCGGCGGTGACCACGTCGACCATCGCCTCGGCCACCGCCGGATGGGCCGGGAAGATGGCGCACGCCAGCGAGATCACCTCGTCGTGGGTTTCGATCAGCGACCTGTAGACCGGGCTCAGGGAGATGCTGGGGGCCGGGATCGCCCTCCGGGTCGAGCGCTGCCGCACACGGGTTCCGCTGCCCTGCCTGCTCTCCAGGATCCCGTCGGCCCTGAGGGCGTCGAAGGCGGTGACGACCGTCGACCGGCTCACGGCGAGGCGGCTCGCCAGCTCGCGTTCGGCCGGCAGGCGCTCGCCGGGCGCCAAGAGCCCCTGGTCGATCGCCCGACGGATCGCGTCGCCGAGCTTGCGGTGCAGGGGACCCGGGCCATCCGACCAAGCGCCGAGCGAGGCCTCAATGGACTGGTTCATACCAATACTTCCCGAATTGGCTATGGAGCTACGCCGGATTGGGAGCCAAAGTACATTCCAATCTCGGGCGTAGCCAGAGCCAATGGCGACAAATTGGACTGTGTCACAGACCCCGGTCCAGGCCAATCGAAAGGGCGTCACATGGAACCGATGCACTCGTTCCTGGTCGAGGAGCGCATGCACATCCTGCGGCGTGACGGTGTCCTCATCCTCCGATCCCGCCACCGCCCGCCGACCGACACGTCGACCTCACCGGTTGACCGCAGGAGCACCCACGATGTTTGACGTCTACTGCACCGACCACCGCGCCAACGTCCTGCTCGACGCTTCCCGTATCGAAGCGATCCACAACACCGCCACGGGCCCCGTGGTCGCCTGGCGCTGCTGGTGCGGGGCCCGGGGCGCGCTCCGGGCCGGTGCGGCGGCCGTGCCGCGGCGCCGCCGGGCCCTCGCGGCGGCGTCGGACGCGGCCTAGTCGGCGCCCCGCCGTTCCTCGAAGAACCCGGTCAGGAGCAGGGCCGCCTCGTCGGCGCGGACACCGGGCACCACCTCGACCTCGTGGTTGAGGCGTGGGTCCACCGCGAGGTTGTAGAGCGAGCCGCACGCACCGGCCTTGGGATCCGCTGCTCCGAACACGACCTGATCGACACGGGCCGCCACCAGTGCGCCGGCACACATCGTGCAGGGCTCCAACGTGACGACCAGCGTGGTGCCCTCGAGGCGCCACGATCCCACCACCTCGGCGGCGTCTCGGAGCGCCAGCAACTCGGCATGGGCGGTCGGATCGCCGGTCAGCTCCCGCTCGTTGTGGCGCTGGGCGATCACCTCACCGTCGCGGAGCACGACGGCGCCCACCGGTACGTCATCGTGGGTGACGGCCAGAGCGGCCTCGTCGAGGGCGACCTCCATCGCGGCATCCAGATCCACGGCGTTCGACGCTACCGGCTGCGAAGAACCGCCCTTACCGGGGAGATCAGGCGATAACGGCAGCCGTCGACGTGAAGCTGCGCTGAACCCCGGAGCGATCTCGCCGCTCGATTGACGGCAAGCTGAGCATGGGGCCGGAGGGAGAGGCGCCATGGCCACAACACGGACATCCGTCAAGAAGGCGTTCGACACCCAGGCGGATCTCAAGGACCACCGCGAGCACTGCGCGCCGGCGGCGAGAACGCTCGTGTCGCTCGGCAGCGGGCCTCGCCAGCAGGTGAGGATCCATCACAACGGCGAGCTCGCGCTCTACACGGTGAGCGAGTTGCTGCACGAGACGAGCGACTCGGTTGTGCGCATGGGCCTCGGCGGCCGGCAGCGCCTCCACACGGAGAAGGGGTTCGATGGTGTGCTGGACACGAAGGTCGTTGATCCGGACTTGTGCGACACGGACGCCAGAGATGCCGGGGAACTGGTTGAACGGCTGGACGACGATGGCTTCCAGGCACACCTCATCGCCGTTGCCCCCCACGGTGGCGACATCGAGGAGCACACCGACGGGCAGGCGGAGCGGGTGGCCGAGCGCCTCGGCCCGCAGTTGGCCAGCGCGTGGCGGGCCAAGGGCTGGGGGTCGGACCGCGGCGCCTTCGTTCGTTGGCACATCACCTCCACGGACCTCAATCCGATCTGCTTCCCCCTGCTCAACTCAGTGATGACTCGGCGCTTCTCCCACGCCGTCGCCTTCCACGGCTTCAACGATGAACCGGGAGTGCTCATCGGGGGGACAGCGCCCGCTGAGGTGAAGGAGCGGCTGCGGGGGGCCATCGAGCAGGTGCTCCCCGCAGGACTCGATGTGCGGGTCGCGCTGCCCGCGGAGCGGTACGGAGGCGATGATCCGAACAACATCGTCAACCGGCTAAGCCCGTGCGGGGGCATCCAGATCGAGCAGGGGCCGGTTCCTCGCTGCGATCACGGCGGTGACATCGCGGACGTCGTGGCCGACTTCTTTCGGCCGACGAGGGCGCCTCGCGAGTCGTGGGTGCGCCGCGGGATCGAGGCCGTGCGGGCTCGAGTGTGGGAGGCGGCGCAGTCACTCGTCGACCGCCTGCGCAGGCGCCGCGTTGGCTGACCTACTCGGCTTCGGCGGTGTCGCTGGTACACGTCGTCTAGGCGGTCGGTCCCGGGGGGTCATGGACATCCCCGTGCTCCATTCGATAAGGGAGGACGATGAGCGAAACCGGCAGGCATCCGATGGGTGACGGCCCCTTCGACGGTGTCCGCGTCGTCGAGCTCGCCCAATGGGTGTTCGTCCCGGTCGCCGGCGCCCTACTCGCCGACTGGGGGGCCGACGTCGTGCGGGTGGACCGCCCGGAGGGCGACCCGTACCGCGGGCTCGTCTCCCAGGGAATCGGCTCCGACAGCGGCGGGGTGAACATGTCGGTGGCGCTGGCCAACCGGGGCAAGCGATCGATCGCCCTCGACCTTCGGACCGAGGGCGGCCAGCGGGTGCTCCACCAGCTCCTCGAGTCGGCCGACGTGTTCCTGACGAGCTTCCGGCCCGACGCGCTGGTTCGCCTCGGCGTCGACGCCGACACCCTGCGAGGGCGCTATCCGGCGCTCGTGTACGCCCGCGGGCACGGCTACGGCGTGCGGGGTCCCGACGCCGGGATGGCCGGCTACGACGCCTCGGCGTTCTGGGCGCGCGGAGGCATGGCCCACGTGCTCACGCCGGCCGACCGCGACCACCCGATCGCCCAGCGCGGCGCCATGGGCGACCGCAACGCCGGAATGGCGCTGGCCTTCGGGACCGCCGGCGCGCTGCTGAAGCGCACGAGGACGGGCCTCGGGTCGGTCGTCGACGTGTCGCTACTGGCGACGGCGATGTGGACGTTGTCCTCGGACGTGCTGTCGGCCCTTCAGGGCTTGGAGCCGCGGGCGCCGGGCGGGCGGGGACCGATCCTCAACCCGCTCGTCGGTGCGTTCCGCACCGCCGACGGGCGCCACGTCCAGCTCGTGTTCCTCCAGTCGGATCGCTACTGGGGGCCGTTCTGCGAGCTCGTCGGTCGACCCGACCTGCGCCACGATCCCCGCTTCGCCGACCACGTGGCCCGCGACGTCCACAAGGAGCAATGCGTGGCGGTGCTCGACGAGGTGTTTGCGTCGAGGACGTACGCCGACTGGAAGGAGCTGCTGGGTGGGCTCGATGCCCCGTGGGCACCGGTGCAGGCGGTCGAGGAGCTGCTCGACGACCCCCAGGTGGTGGCCAACGACTACGTCGGCGACGTCGCCGTGAACGGCGGGCCGGCATACCGGCTGCCGAGCGGGCCGGTGCAGTTCGACGAGTCGCCACCCGACCTGCGCGTGGCGCCCGAGCACGGCGAGCACACCGAGGCGATCCTCCTCGAGTTGGGCTACCGCTGGGACGAGATCGCGATGCTGCGGGAGGCCGGCGCCCTCCCGTGACCGCCGCCCGACCCGTCCCGGTCCCCGACGAGCGTTCGGCGCCGTACTGGGAGGCCGCGGCGGAGCACCGGCTGGTGCTCGCCCGGTGCTCGAGCTGCGGCGAGCTCAGCCACCCGCCCGACGTGGTTTGCGCCAGTTGCCACCACCCCGACCCCAGGTTCGTGTTCGAGGAGGTGAGCGGGCGCGGCGCGGTGCGCTCGTGGGTGGTCGTCCGGGAGTCGTTCCTGCCGGGCTTCGACGTGCCCTTCGTCCTGGTCGACGTCGCGATGGACGAGGACGACGGCGTGCGGCTCATCGGTCGTCTGCTCGACGGGCCGGATGCGCCGCTCGCCCTGGGGGAGCGGGTGCGGGTGGCGTTCGAGGACCTCGCCCCGGGCGTCGCCGTGCCGGCGTTCACCCTCGAGGGCACGCCGTGACGGGCGGATACCGGAACCGCGTCGCCATCGCCGGATACGCCCACAGCGACATCGTGCGCCACGCCGACCGTCCCCTCGGGGCGCTGACCCTGGAGACGGCCAGGCGGGCCGTCGCCGACGCGGGCCTGCGGCCGGACCAGATCGACGGGTTCACCTCCAGCACCCTGCTTCCCGCCGCTGGTAGCCATGCCGTCGAGGACGGCATCAGCGCGGTGTCCTCGGCGTGGTTGGCCGAGCACCTCGGGCTGAACCCACGCTTCGCGTCGGGCTTCCAGGGTCACGGTCAGCTCCCGGGGTCGGTCGCACTGGCGGTCAACGCCATCGCCAGCGGCGCCGCCGACCACGTGCTCGTGCACCGGGCGCTGCACAACCCCACGGCGCGGTACCACGGCAACACGATGCGCGGGGCGGCCGGCGCCTGGCAGTGGACCGCGCCCCAGGGCTACTTCGGGCCGCTGGCGATGATCGGCCTCACTTACAACGAGTACCTCGAGCGTTTCGGCGCCTGCCGGGAGTCGATGGCCGCCGTCGCGGTCGAGGCGCGCAAGAACGGCGCCCGCATCCCTTGGTCGTACTGGCATGGTCGCCCGCTCGCCCGGGAGCAGTACCTGGCGTCTCCGTTGCTGGCCGACCCGATCTGCAGGCTCGACTGCGACATCCCCATCGACGGCGCGGCGGCGTTCGTCCTGACGTCCGCCGAGCGGGCACGAGACCTCCCCAACCGACCGGTCTACGTCGCTGGCTACGCCGGAGGCAGCCCCACGAGGTTGCGAGTCCCGCTGCACTGGCCGCTCGACGACCTGTACGAAACCGGCGCGGAGACGGCGCGCCGGCTGTGGGCCGCAGCCGGCGTCGGACCGGCCGACGTCGACCTGCCCCAGGTCTACGACGGGTTCTCCCCGTTGGTGTACCTGTGGCTGGAGGTCCTCGGGTTCTGCCCGGTCGGCGAGGCCCACCGGTTCGTCCAGGACGGCGGCATCGACAGCGACTCGCCATCCGCCCTGCCGGTGCTCTCGGGCGGTGGCGCGCTCGGCAACGGGCGCATGCACGGCGTACCCCAGATGCTCGAGTGCTACCTCCAGCTCTCGGGTCGGGCCGGCGCACGGCAGCGGGCCGGGGTGTCGATCGGCCTGGCCTGCCATGCGTCACCGCACCTCGGGGGAGTCGTCGTCTACGGCAACGAGCAGTGGTGAGCCCTCGGTACGGTGACCCTCTACCGCTGCGTCCGCGGAAACTGCGGGCCGGTCAGCTGGAGCGCCGCCGCTTCCTCGCCGGCTCGCGCAGCCCGATTGCGTTCGCCCACAAGCGGGTGACCTGGTCGACGGCCGTCTCGAAATCGAACTTCGCCCAGTCCTCGACGAGCCACAGCTCGGCGAAGCGACCGACCATCGACCCGAGTGCGACGGCCGCGATCTGCGGGTCGACCTCCGCGTCGGCGGCACCTTCGGCCTGAAGACGCCGGATGGCTTTCTCCGCCCGGTCGGCGAAATGCTTCTGCCGCCGCATGCGCGCCTCGTTCACGAAGGCGTCGTAGCGGGAGACCTCTTCGATGACGCCCATGATCTTGCCGTTGTCGCGGTAGCGCTCGAGATAGCGGCGGTTGGCGCGGCGGATCCGTTCCCACGCGGACACCTGGTCGCCGTCCCTGTCGGCGCCGGCGTCGGCGCTCGGCGACGTCAGGTGCGCCTCCTGCGCCTCCGCGATCTCGCGGAAGATCTGCTCCTTCGAATCGAAGTAATGGTAGAAGGATCCGTGCGAGACCCCGGCACGCTCGGA
>Ga0081455_10009121_pt1 | contig 10234 bp, 8 predicted proteins | sample TabmetS3T2R1_FD_70207 | JGI IMG/M metagenome (GOLD analysis project Ga0081455, IMG submission 70207) | Tabebuia heterophylla rhizosphere microbial communities from the University of Puerto Rico - S3T2R1 | ecosystem: Host-associated > Plants > Roots > Rhizosphere ... | reverse complement strand
TATCCTACTGTAATGTTTACAGTTGATCGTCCCGCAGTGTCCGATTGTACGAGGTGCAGGTGAGCGACGTCGAAGAACGGACCGAGACCAGCGTCGAGCTGGGCAGGCGGGTGGCCGAGCGCGCCGAATCGAGGATGCTCATCGACGGTGAGCTCGTGCACGCCGCCTGCGGCGAAGAGTTGGCGCCGCGATCGGAGTCTGTGTGCACGCGGGTCAGGCATGCGCGGCGACCACCCGCATGCTGGTCCACCGATCGCTGTTCGACGACGCGGTCGCCACCATCACCGCCGCGCTTGGACGTCCGGCCCAGGCGGTGGGACAGACGATTGCGGTCGATCTGATCGAGCCTGGTCAGAAATGGGGCGATCGTGTCAACGAAGTGGACCTTCGATTCGCGAAGGTGGTCCGCTTCGGTGGTACGCGCACGCACGTCGGGATCGACATCTTCAACATCCTCAACTCGGATGCGATCCTGACCTACAACCAGACGTTCGCGCCGGGCGGCGCCTGGTTGGCGCCGCAGTCGGTGCTGACGCCGCGGTTCGTGAAGGTGAGCGCGCAGATAGATTTTTAGTTCGAGGTTCGATGTTCGACGTTCGAAGCTATGACCGCCGAGGCACAGAGTACGCAGAATTCGAACTATTTCTCGAGAAAGAATCTTTCCTCCGCGTCCTCCGCGTCTCTGTGGTGAAATATTATGAGATCATATGAGATCAATGCAATCTAGTTCTGAAGCCCAAGTAGAAGTCTCAGCAGCGCGACGTGGGTCGAATGGCGACCTTACCGATGCGATTCGGACGTACTGGAATGAGCGGATCCACGACCTGGAGATCGCTCGGCATCCGGTAGGGAGCAAAGAATTTTTTGAGGAGCTCGCGGCCTATCGTTATGAAAAGTTGGATTACCTGCCGCACGTCATCGATTTTGCAGGGTATCAAAGTAAAAAGCTGCTCGAGATCGGCTGTGGCGTCGGTCTCGACCTTGCGCGGTTCGCTCTGGGGGGAGCGGTCGTGACCGGCGTTGATCTCGCGGAAGTATCGATCAATCTGGCAAAGAAAAATTTTGGTTTTAATGGAACGACGGGTGATCTGCGAGTGATGAACGGCGAGCGTTTAGAGTTCGGCGATGAAACTTTTGACGTTGCCTACGCACATGGGGTCCTTCAATATACCGCTAATATCCGCACGATGATCGAGGAAATTAGGCGGATATTAAAGCCGGGAGGGGAAGCGATCCTGATGGTCTATAACCGCTACTCCTGGCTCAACTTCATGTCAAAACTTTTTGGGGTCAAGCTTGAGCACGAGGATGCGCCGGTACTGAATACTTTTTCGATCCCACAGTTTCGCAATATGCTAAGCGGTTTTTCGCACGTGGAAATCATCCCCGAGCGATTTCCGGTCCCGACCCGTTTGCACCATGGGATCAAAGCCACCGTCTACAACGGCGTGTTCGTCGCGGCTTTCAATATCCTCCCAAAGCCGATCATACGGCCGCTCGGCTGGCATCTCATGGCCAAGGCGATTAAATAAATGACAGGCTAAGGCTCACGATTAGGCTTAAGCTAAGGTTTAGGTTAATTAAGAAGGCTTATCCTCGACCTGTCTTGCAACTCAGCCTCGACCTTAACCTCAACCTGCATATTGCGATGGTAAGAAATTTAACAAACCTATCCAGACACACCTATGACGTGCTGGTCATTGGCGGCGGTATCTACGGCGTCTGCGTAGCCTGGGACGCAGCGCTGCGCGGCCTATCTGTGGCCCTCGTTGAAAAAGGCGATTTTGGCCACGCCACATCGTCCAATAGCTTACGTGTAATCCACGGCGGTCTTCGATACCTTCAACACGGCGACATCCGTCGAGTCCGTCGCTCGATTCAAGAACGCGCTGCTTTCATGCGGATTGCGCCTCACTTAGTCCATCCTCTCCCTATTCTCATTCCAACGTATGGCCACTCACTACGAGGCAAGGAGATTTTTTCTCTCGCCATATTCGTAAACAAAATTGTCGGATGGGATCGAAATCATCTTCCGGGCGCGCACAAACAGCTCCTCGAAGGTCGGGTGATCTCTAGAGCAGAATGCCTGCGCCTTTTTCCGGGCGTTTGTGAAAAAGGCCTGACCGGTGGCGTGATCGTCTATGACTGCCAGATGTCAAACTCGGAGAGGCTTGTGCTGGCCTTCGCGCGTTCTGCGAGCCAGGCTGGTGCCGAGTTGGCTAACTACGTGGAAGCCATCGCGCTGTTTGAAGATCGCGGCCGTGTCGGTGGGATTAGGGCGCGTGACGTGTTGACTGGAGACGAGTTCAAGGTCGCGGCGAAGGTCGTCGTGAACGCGAGTGGCCCGTGGGGCGATCGTCTCGCACGTGCGTTCACCGGCGGTTTGGGCTCGCGCCAGGCATCTTTATCCAAGGCCTTCAATCTGCAAATCAACCGGCAACTGATTTCTGACAATGCTGTCGGAGTGTACAGTCAGGGTCGCTTTCAAGACCGTGATGCGATCTTGGACAAAGGCTCCCGGCTGTTTTTCATTATGCCGTGGCAGCACCGCTCGCTCATCGGGACGGCTCACTTACCTTACGACGGCGGTCCAGACGAATTTCAAATCGCAGAGACAGAGATTCAAGATTTTATTAGCGAGATCAATGATGCCTACCCGGCTGCTGATATTGGAATGAAGGATGTCGAGCGGGTTTACGGCGGGCTCCTCCCGGCTGACGCTGACAGCGGTGGTGTTCAGCTTCTCAGGGAGCACGAACTCTCCGATCACGGGAAAGACGATCACATCGATGGGCTGATTTCAGTCAAAGGCGTGAAATTCACCGAGGCGCGGTATGTGGCGGAAAAAGCTGTTGACGCGGCATTCACAAAACTCGGAAAAAGACCGCCAAAATCGATGACTGCAGTCACCCCACTCTACGGCGGGCAAATGGGCCGCTTTGAAAATTTTTTGACCGAGGAAACGGAACGAAGGTCCCGCGAACTAAGTGCAGACCTGGTCAGGCAGCTGATCTCTCAGTATGGCTCCGGGTACGGTAACATTCTCGAGTACTTAAAGAAGACGACTGAAGCGACTGTGGATATTCATTCGGTTACCAGAGCCGAAGTTCTTCACGGCATCAGAGAAGAAATGGCACAAAAACTGGCGGATATCGTTTTCCGCCGCACGACGGTTGCACTCCCGGGTAATCTCACGGAGGCATCTCTTAAGACATGCGCGGCTGTGATGGCCGAGGAACTTGGCTGGAACGAAGAACGCGTTCGGAGAGAAACGGCGGAAGTGCGAGCTAAGTCATCTATGGCGACGCTTGTGACGGAGGAAGCAGCGTGAGTTCGACACGGATTCTTGTTACCGGTGCCACTGGTTTTCTGGGAGGGCACCTGTGCGATCGATTGGTAAGGGAAGGGAAAACGGTTCGAGCGCTTGTCCGCAACCCCGAGAAGTGCGCTGCACTGCGTCGATGGGGCGTCGAAATTGTGGTCGGCGACCTCTTCGATCGCGAAACCATAGAACGCGGGATGGAAGGAATCGCTGTCGTCTATCACCTCGCTGGAGCGTACCGGGACGGAAGGCTCCACCGTCAAGATTTGATGAAGACCAATGCCGACGGAACCAGAAATGTGCTCAATGCCGCGGTGAAAGCTGGCGTACAAAGGTTTATTCACTGCAGCACGATTGGCGTTCACGGGGATATTGCGAACCCACCGGGCACAGAGGAGACTCCCTATCGGCCGGGAGATAGTTACCAGGAGTCGAAAGTCGCGGGTGAACGGATCGTGCGCGATTACATGGCTAAAGGTAGTCTCCCCATCGTCATCTTTCGGCCCGGCGGGGTTTATGGTCCGGGAGACCTGAGATTTCTAAAACTCTTCAAAGGCATTAAGAGGCGAACCTTTGTAATGCTCGGCTCGGGCGAAGTGTTATACCAGCTGATTTATATCAGCGACCTGATAGACGGCATCTTTCTCTGTGGCACGAGGGACGAGGCTCCGGGAAATATTTACATCTTGACAGGAAACCAACCGGTGACTTTGAATGTATTCGTACGCAACATCGCAGAGGCACTGGATGTCCGTCCACCACGCCTACATTTTCCGGTCACGCCGGTTTATCTAGCTAGTTTTGCATGCGACTGGTTGTGTAAGCCTTTGGGGATTCATCCTCCTCTCTTCCCGAGGCGGATGGATTTTTTTAGGAAGACACGAAGTTTCGACATCTCAAAGGCTAAAAATGAATTGGCGTTTCATCCCAAGACGGACTTGAAAACGGGTATCCGGCTCACCGTAGAGTCGTATCGCAAAGGAGGATGGCTCTGAGATCACCGGGCATCGTCTTTCAACAATTGCCGTAACCCCGCCGCATAAGAAGATACAAAGACATGAAACTCACCACGGAGGCGCTGAGACCCCAGAGTAGAAAAATTCGAATTCCACGACTTTCGAATTGCGAAATTTTACTCTGTGAACTCTGTGCCTCTGCGGTGAAATATGACTTGCTTTTTTAAGGTCAAAGTTCGGGATTGAATTGTGTGATCAATAACTGACAAGCAATTCGGCCAACGATCCATCCCACTTAGATTCGCAACGACAACCGAATTGGGAAGGAAAACTTATGAAAGAACACTTTTCTACCATAAGTCAACCATCCTCGTGCGAAGCGGCGGTCGTCGGGATGTACTCGACCCATCCATCTCCGAGTTTCAAGGACAAGATTGCATTTGCATCCAAGCGGATGGGATTGCGTTTATACTGCTGCGACATTGGGGAAGAGGATTATGTGGGAAAACAAGTCCTAGACGCCGGCTGCGGCACGGGGGAGTATTCCTGCTGGTTTGCGTCCCGCGGCGCCCAAGTAACCGGCATCGATTTATCGGACGGTTCTCTGAATGAGGCAAGGGCGTATGCAGAATCCGTCTCTCTGGACAATGTTCGATTTGAGAAGCGATCGGTGCTGGCGACAGGCTTTGCCGATGCTAGTTTCGACTTTGTCTACTGTACCGGGGTATTGCATCACACGCCTGACCCCTTTGGCGGGCTGAGAGAGCTCACTCGTGTGCTTCGGCCAGGCGGCAAGCTACTAATAAGTTTATATCCATTGTCTGGTTTTGCTCTGAGAGAAGCGCGCAGACAGATTGCCAAATTCCTTGGCGGCGAAGATTTGCAACTGCGAGTTTTTTGGGGAAGCAAACTGTTTCCCTTCACAGCAAGAAGACTCATGAAAGGCGAACGTAACGACGCGCAATCGGCGTTGTACGATTATTTTGGGATTCCACACGAAACCTTACATTCTGTCGGGCAGGTCTTACGGTGGTTCGACCAACTCGGCTTAAAATACATCGGGAGTTTTGCCCCTGCACGGCTCGAAGACTATCCAGCTATGGTCGGACATGAGCATTACGCCTCGATCGAGAGCGGTTTCCAGAGCCGTTTCGATCGAGTGCTCCGCCGGTTTAGCAAGTCCTCCGAGATGAAACGCAAGCGGCCTGGAGCGCTCTCGCGGTTGCTCGTCCAAAGCATCTGGTTTTGTTTCGGCATCGGTGTTTTTTCGATGGCTGCCCGTAAACCAGGCTTATATTCAAAAATCCGGTCATTACTATTGTGCTTAGAAGTTGCCGCAGTTTGCGGCTAAAAGACCTGATTTTTTGATCGCGCCAAGACCCCGAAGATCGGATAACGAAAAAACTCACCGCTAAGGCGCTGAGAACGCAGAGTTAGAAAAATTCGAATTCCGACTTTCGAATTGCGAAATTTTACTCTGTGAACTCTGCGTCTCCGCGGTGAACAAGACTGGCTGCTTTTGTTGCGGCTCTGTCGCGCTAGGGTTCTTTCTTCAAATTCAAAGTTCGGGAGCAAACTCTTTATGATAGTTCTTGGGATAGCCGATAGCCTCACTGCTGGCGCTGCGGTCGTTGCTGACGGGAAAGTGCTCGCGGCCGTGCATGAGGAGAGATTGAATCGACAAAAGATGGCGATGGGGTTTCCCCGGAAGTCCATTTCGGAGGTGTTAAAGATCGCGTCATTAGAAATGCGCGACATCGATCACATCGCCGTGGCAACCAATAGCCTGTTCTGGATGCCTGAGGCCGTCAAACTCCAAGATTACTTTCGTAAATCCAAAGGGGCATTGAGTCGGGACCTGTTTCTCGCCTCCGGCTCCTTCTTCGCGAAATGGACAAACGGTAGCGAGCTGAGCCGCGACATATACTACCAGCTGAAATCGGTGCTGACGCGATCGAGGAAGCGAAAAATTAAAGAAGCTTTATTGAATCGCTGGGGCTATGCCGGCGACATGTCTTTTATCAATCACCATCTCGCGCACTGCGCGTCCGCGTACTTTACTTCCGGCATGGAGAATGCGGCAGTCATAAGTCTGGACGGTGCGGGCGATGGTTGCTCGAGCCACGTCTATCGCGTGGAAGATGGAAAATTTCGACTTCTCAATACGGTGACCAGCTATGATTCGATCGGGAACTACTATGCGTATGTCACGCATCTGTGCGGCTTTCAGGCCCACAAACACGAAGGAAAAATAACCGGCTTAGCAGCGTATGGTAAGGATACCTACGCAGATCTGCTCCGGAAGTATATTCGTTATGATAACGGTAAGATTAAAAACACCGGTGGCTGTTTCGATTGGTCTGCGATCAAAAAAATTCATGACGAAATTGGCCACGACTTCAGCAAAGAGGATCTCGCCACGAGCATGCAAATTGTCCTCGAAGAGACGGCGACCCGGTACGTCGATTATTGGATGCGACGGGCCGGTTTATCCGATCTTGCTGTAGCCGGCGGTGTTTGCGCCAATGTCAAGTTGAACCAGCGCATCCACGACCTGGAATCCGTTAGATCGATTTTTATCCACCCTGGCATGGGCGATGAAGGTCTGGCAGCCGGAGCGGCGCTGCTCAAATGTTTCGAGTTGTGCAGGGAGGCTCGGGTCGGTTTTGAAGCGCAACAGATCGACCATGTGTACTGGGGGCCGGAATATTCGGAGCATGAGATTGAACGGGCGATAAGCGGCGAGGGCTACCAGGCAGAACGGCACGGCAATATTGAGGAGCGAATCGCAACGATTTTGGCCAGCGGAAAGATAGTGGCGAGGTTTAGTGGCCGGATGGAGTACGGGCCGCGGGCTCTCGGCAATCGATCGATTCTATATCAAACCACAGATCGCACCGTGAACGACTGGTTGAACAAGCGATTAAAGCGGACGGAGTTCATGCCCTTCGCTCCAGTCACGCTCAAGGAATACACCGGTCAATGCTACAAAAATACTGCCGGCGCAGAAGTCCCGGCCCGGTTCATGACGATAACTTTTGATTGTACCGATTGGATGAAAGAAAAGTGCCCGGCGGTCGTTCACATCGATGGCACCGCAAGGCCGCAGATAATCGACAGGGAAACGAATCCCAGCTACTACAGGATAGTCGACGAATATCGAAAGAGAACGGGGCTGCCGAGCATCGTCAATACGAGCTTTAATATGCACGAAGAGCCCATCGTTTGTTCGCCAAGCGACGCGGTAAGAGCCTTTCGAGAAAGTAAGATCGATTATCTAGCCATCGGCAACTACCTCGTGAAGGACCTCAGCGCAGCAGTATCCGCCGGCAGAACAGAGTCCCGTGAGACGGCAGTAAGCGCGTCCTTATGATCTGTGGATTTTTGCTCAAAGATAGCGGCAAGCCAAATCCTAGTTCTATTTACCGGATGCTGGGCACTAGGGAGGGTTTTTGCCGGCCAAACGTCATAATTGACGGCAACGTATCTTTAGGATGTGTGGACGAGACGTCTCAGCTTGCAGACAATAGCTCAGGCGAGCATCCGAAACATGAATCCCAGAGCACTTTCGCCATCTGGAAAGGTGAGATCTACAACCGCACGGAACTTCTGCTCGACCTTGGCTATCGCCTGACCGCCGCGCAGGAGCCGAGCGACGCGGAGATTCTGGTCAAGCTTTACGAAGCCTATGGACTTTCATGCGTCGAGAAAATCAACGGATCATTCGCCTTCGCGATATACGACAAGGAACAGAGAGAAATCATTCTCGGACGCGACCGGTTCGGGATCGAAACGCTCTACTATTACGATAGTCCAAATGCATTTGTATTTGGATCGAAGATTCAACCCATTCTGGCCTGCCCCATGGTGCTGAAGGAGTTGAATCAAGACGCGCTACGAAGGTTCCTGGTCTTCGGATTCAACCCGGGTTGGGACACCTTTTTTCGCGGCATCAAAAAGCTCCGCCCCGGGAGATTACTCGTTTTAAGCCGTGGAGGCCTCATCGAAAAAAGATACTGGTATTTGTCCTTCCGACAAGTCCAGAAGAAGTCCCTCCCGGAATATTGCCACGACATTCTCGATCTGACCAGGGATGCAATTCGGCTCCGGCTGCCGGATGCAAAGCCACTGGGGATATTTCTGAGCGGCGGAATGGATTCGAGCAGCATCGCTGGACTGACGCATGAAATAGCTAAGACAAATTTTTCAACGTACTCCTATCGCTGCCTTGGCAAATCCTTCGATGAGTCTCCTTATGCCCGCGCGATGGCAAAACACTGCGGCGCTGAGCATCACGAGGTTGTGTACGGGCCTGGCGATGTTTGCAAGATGGAGTCCATGGTCCGGCTTATGGATGAGCCCCTCTGTAATGCGGGGATTACCATCGCGACATTTCTGTTGGGAGAGGCTGCCCAGGGTAAGATAGGTCGCGTATTCTCCGGCGATGGGGGTGACGAGCTTTTTGGCGGGCATCCTGTATATGCAGCAGATAAAATCGCCGCGAAGTTCGAGAGAATTCCTTCCATATTCAGACTACCTTTTGTTGGATTGCTGCGTTATCTTCCTGATTCTGATCAAAAGCTTAATCTTACAGTCAAGTTGAAACGCTTCGCTGAGAGCATCAATTATCCGAAAACACTGGGTACTTATCGGTGGCGTATCCAGTACGGACCTGCTGAATTAAACCAATTGATTCACAATGGTGCCGAGGCTCACAACAATGGGGCTGGGCTGTTTGAGGATTTGATCGAGCTCATACAAGAAGCTGATGGTCCGGATGCGCTAAGCCGCTCGCTCTATGTAGACACAATGACCGAGATCGGGTTTTATCTGCGGCGGATGGACCTAGTCCGTTATTTTAATGTCACACCTGTCTTCCCTTTATTGGACCATCGGCTGTTTGAATATGCTGCGGGGATTCCCTCTAATTTGAAATTTCGGGACGCCTCGAACACCAAGTACATACAGCATTGTGCCATGGAAGGAGTGCTTCCCGATGAGATTGTCCATCGTAAAGATAAATTGGGACATTCGATACCCCTCAAGAATTGGCTTCGCAGTGATCCCTCGGTAAAGAATTTCGTCCAAGACACACTTTCGGATGATGGACTAAAAAAAAGGGGAATAGTCGACACCAAATATGTAGAAGATCTGTGGCGAAACCACCAGAATTACCGGCAAAACAACTCTCACCGGCTATGGTCGCTCACGGTGTTGGAATTATGGCTCCGCGCCAACGATCTCTAATGTGAGATAGGCTCAGACCAGCGTGGCGGTTCCTATCGTCTACTTGCTAGCTTGCCTCATCGTCCAGGTTGCACTTGCCGCCCTCAACAGCGTTCTCATATCCAAATTCCACCTGATAACAAAGATTTGATCTCTGGTGATCTTTTCCATCTCGAATGACCCTCTCGAATCTGGCACATTCACTTCTTTTAGGACTGTCTTATGCGTAATCGTCGAAAGCCATTTGGGTCTGATGTAGGCCACAGAGGACGTCTGAGTGGTCTGGTGCGGCTGCTAGCTGGAGTGCGCGTGCTGGTGGTCGGCGATATCATGCTGGACCGCTTCATCTACGGAGGGATTTCCCGGATCTCGCCCGAGGCTCCAGTTCCAGTGCTTCGATCCGAGCGAACAGAATGCGTTTTGGGGGGCGCCGGAAACGTCGTGCGTAACTTGAGCGCGATTGGTACTCAAGCCTCTTTTGCGGGCGTCGTGGGGAAGGATGCCGAAGGAGAGACCGTTCGAAGAATGCTGGCTAATCTTTCGGGTACGCACTTTTGCCTAGCCGGTGAACAACACCGCAAAACTACCGTTAAAACCCGATTCATCGCGGACCGACAACAGGTGTTGCGGGTCGACTCAGAAAGTAGCCGCCTGCTAGAGGAGTCGTCTATTCGTCAGGTAACTGCGTTTGTCCGCTCGGAGTTGGAGCCGTGCCAGAGTGTGATCCTCT
>Ga0081455_10009120_pt1 | contig 10235 bp, 9 predicted proteins | sample TabmetS3T2R1_FD_70207 | JGI IMG/M metagenome (GOLD analysis project Ga0081455, IMG submission 70207) | Tabebuia heterophylla rhizosphere microbial communities from the University of Puerto Rico - S3T2R1 | ecosystem: Host-associated > Plants > Roots > Rhizosphere ... | reverse complement strand
GTTCGAGCCGCAGAACGACCGGATCCCCGGCACCTTCCGTGAGCGGCCTCGCTCCTTCCTTCAAGACGCAGAGTGCCTGCCCCTCGACGTGTCCGACGCTCATCCACACCATCACGCAGTCGGCGCCCACCGTGATGCTCTTGGGTTCCAGGTCTCGCAACGGCTGCGGCCACGCGTCAGGCGGCACCTCCATCCTGTCCGTGAGCGTGGCAATTGCTTTGGCGGTCTGGCGAATCCGCTCCGGCCCGACATGGGCGACCAGGTCCGATGCCTCTTGTCGATCGAGGCCATCCCGACAGCCGGGCAGGAAGAGACTGAGTCCGGCAGCACAGATCACACCCGCAGCATCGCTAGCTCGCATGGCTATTCCGCTGAGCGTTGGCGACGCTACGCCGGCGTCGTCCGCTTCATCCTCCTCAGGCGACCCTGCTGCCTCCCGCGTCTCGGCCAGGCGCAAGCACAACCGGTTCCGGTCGCCGGGCTCCAGCGTGGCCAGCGCGGCGGACCGCACGCGGTCGTGCAGGATCTGCTGGATCTGGTGCAGGAGCGCCTCGCGCTTGCGGCGGAGATCCATGACGAGGTTCTCCCGCCTCTTTACAAGATTCATCTGATGGGACAGGTCGTGAAGAACGACCTCGCTTCAGGTCGCCTACTGGATCTGGAGGCTGACGTACCCGACCTCGTTCAGGCCGTCGAGGCTGCAGATTCAGCGCTGCGAGACATGATCCGGGATCTTCGGCAATCAACTATTGGTCCAGGCGGCCTTGTGGAAACTCTGCGGTTGCTGGCGGCGGATGTCGAGGCAAGCACGCACATACGAGTTGACACGGATCTTAGACAAGTCGGCGGAAGCGCACTTACCCATCTTCTGACGTATCACCTGGCACGAGAGGCGCTCGCCAATGCGGCCAGGCATTCAGGCGCTTCAACAATCGTGGTCGCTCTGGAGCAGGATGAGGAGTCGATTCGATTGCGGGTCACTGACGATGGTGACGGATTCAATCCATTGGCCGTCGATACGTCGTCGCACTTCGGGCTACAGCTCATGCGCGAACGAACGGAACTTGCCGGGGGAACTTTGGTCGTCGCATCCGATACGGGAGCAGGGACCTCGGTGATCGCGAGATTGCCAATTGGCTGATTCGCTAGATTTGCCGACATAGCGGAATGATTCGACCAGGCCCCCTAGATACAGAGACCTGGTCGACTCTTGAGCACTTGCTGATGGAATGGTCCGCTGGTTTGTTACCAGCGCACGTGAGCTCCACCCGCAAAGGCCAGGGCCAGGAGAGACCCCATCGCCACCGCTAGGCGCTTGATCAGCTTCACGCTTCCACCCCCCTCGCTGGTCGCTCTAAGTCGTTGGTCCGTTCTATCCGACCCCCAGATGGGGGACGCTTCGGGAGTTTGGGGGACAGCGCACGGCGTGACAAGCCACCCATGGTCCCTACGGAGAATGTTGTAGGCGGAAGCATGGGTGGGAGGGGTGGTTCCAAGGAGGCTCCGCAGCGGTCAATATGTGGGTGTGGCAACCAACACTGAACAGAGAGGGGTCGAAAAGCGGTCCCGCTTACCCCGGCGCGAGCGATTCTTCGAGGCTGCGGTCGTTGTCCCCACTCTCGTGGCGCTGGGGTGGGCCTCATCTCACGCGATCCCGAACCTGTCCGACAAGCAAGTCGGCTACCTAATCATCTGGGTTGTACTGATCGCGTCGGTCGAACTTGTCCCCGTACCCCTTTGGCGCGGAAGGATCATCAGCATGGGATTCCCGTTGCTCATGGCTGTTGCTTTCCTGTATCCACCGGGCGTGGCGGGTTCCGCCGCATTCCTTGCTGCATCCGATCCACGCGAACTCAGACGCGAAATCGGATTCCTCCAGGCTCTGTTCAATCGCTCGTCCATTGCTCTTGCAGTTTGGGCGGCGAGTGGACTCTTTCACGCCCTCGTGACGCTTGAGTCATCGTCTCCATATGCATTGGTCGGAGCTGCGTTGCTTGCGGCCGTAGTCGACTATGTCGTCAATTTTGGCGTCGTCTCGATTGTTGCCAGCATTCACTACAAGACCAACCCCGTGAGGGTCATACGCGAGCTCCGCATTGGGCGTTTGAGCGAGTTCGTTGTCAGCTATCTGGCGCTCGCAGTCTTTGGCCTTATGCTCGCTGCGTTTTTCACGGATTCTGATCACCCATGGTGGATTGTTCCCATCTTTGTTCTCCCTCTCCTCCTGGCACGGCAGATGTTCTTCCGCAGCAAGGCTCTGGAGGAGGCGCACAAGGAGCTGCAGGACCGCGAACAGGTGCTCCGAGCCCTGTCGAATCGCATGGCCGAGGAACGGCAAGACGAGCGCATGCAGATCGCAGCGTTCCTGCACGACGACCTCGCGCAGCTCCTGTTCCGACTGTCGATCCAGGTCGACGTCGCGAGGCGGCATCTCGGTGCGGGCAAGATCGATCAGACCGAGGAACTCCTGATGGAGATCAAAGAGACCAAGAACAGGACCTCGGACCGTGTTCGAGCTCTGATCCGGGACCTGCACCGTTCGCCGCTCGGGCGTGCCGGTCTGGGGGAAGCGATCCGGAGCTTCCTGGTCGACATGTCCCGCGACGACCTGCGGCTGCACGCTGCCATCGACGAGGTCGACGTGCCGAGCCCGATCGCGCTGCTCCTGTACCACAACGCTCGCGAGGGCGTGATGAACGCGCTCAAGCACGCGAAGGCGTCGAACATCTGGATCTCGGTCGAGCAGCAGGGCGACGAGGTCGAGATGGTGCTACGCGATGACGGCGTCGGATTCGACGTGGAGGCCCCTGGCCCCGAAGGCCACTACGGCATGACGATGATGCGCGAGCGCGCGACCGTCGGTGGGGGGACCTTTTCGGTGCAGAGCGCGGTCGGTCAGGGGACCACGATCACGGTCCGGTTCCCGACCTCGTGGTTCCAGGAGGAAGAAAGCCAAGATCAGGCCGAACATCAGGCTCCTCCTTCGCTGCCCCCGGCCGGTGCTTCCCACGGCGCGGTCGCGACCCCTCCGGCCCCTCCGACGGAGTCCATCCCCGCATAGTCGCGATCACCAACCACACCAGCCCCGCGTAGACGAACACATCGCCGACGCTGATGGCCTGACCGATCGGCTGCGAGACGGCGATGACGTCGGCCAGGAACGTCAGCTGGTCCTCGTCCGTGAGCAGGTGGTGCTTGTCGGCCCCCTCGTTGCGCAGGGACTCGAGGACCTCCTGTTGACCCGAGTTGATCAGGGCCTCCGCGCTTGCCGGCATCCCGCCGTTGACCGCGATGACCGTGAAGTTGCAGGCCAGCCCGATCAGAACGAGCACCATTCCCGGCATCCGGATGTTCACCGCTGCGAACGTGACCAGCAGCGTGTACGAGAGCGCGAGCACCGTCGTTCGCACGACCAGGTCCGTGCCGGCGGTTCCCTCGGGCAGGGGGACGAACTGGATACCCAGCCCGACGATCACGAGGCCCCACCACCGCGGCCGGAGTGACTCGAGCCGCTTGAGGCGTCCGCCGAACAGGTATCCCAGATAGATCGAGACGAGGACGACGCCGAGCAGCAACTTCATCGGAGGGTCATGAAGCGTCCCACGCGATGCCGCCGGTGTCCAGGGACCCGGCTAGCATCCGGCCATGGCGCGGATGGTCCCCTTCCCCATGCTCCCGACCGACAGTGCCGCCGAACGCCGGCTGTACGAAGGGTTCCTCGAGCAGCTGGACGAGGCATTCGTCGTGTACCACTCGGTCGACTGGGTGGTGGCCGGCCGGAAGGGGCCTGACGAGGGGGAGGCGGACTTCGTCATCACACACCCCGAGCTCGGGCTCCTCGCGCTCGAGGTCAAGGGCGGCCGGGTCGCGTTCGACCCGCGAACCAAGCGGTGGACGCAGACCGGCCATTCGGGCACGCACGTCCTGGACGAGGACCCGTTTCACCAGGCGCAGGACGGCATGCACTCGCTCGTTCGGATCCTCGAGGGCCAGCCGGGGTGGGAGCGCTGGCGACCGAGCTACGGCTTCGGCGTCGCGTTCCCCGACGGCCGCTACGAGCGCGAGGCGCACCCGGGAGCCCCGACCGCGATCGCGATCGACCGCGACGACCTCGACCGCCTGGCGACTCGCGTCCCAGAGGTCATGGGGACCTGGCAACGGCCCGGCCGCCGGTTCGGCGCCGAGGGGATGGATGAGGTCGCCTCGGCGTTCGGGTTCCGCGTCGAGGTCCGCACGCCACTCAAGCTCCGATTCGACGAGGAGGACCGCAAGATCGTCGAGCTCACTGAGGACCAGGCGTGGGTGCTGGCGTTCGTGCTGCACCGGCGGCGAGCGGCGGTGACCGGCCCGGCCGGCAGCGGCAAGACCCTGCTCGCGATCTCGGTCGCGAAGCAGCTCGCGGCGGGGGCCCGCCGAACGCTGCTCACGTGCTTCAACCGTCGCCTGGGCGAGCATCTCGCCGCGTCCGTCGACGGTGTCGAGGGGATCGGCGTGTTCACGTTCCACGAGCTCTGCGTTCGGACGGCCAAGCAGGCGGGGATCGATCTTCCGGTTGAAGACGCGGGCCCGGGGTCGCCGTACTTCGAACACCGTCTGCCCGAAGCGCTCGCGGAGGCCGCCGTCCGGCTCGGGCCACGGTACGACGCGATCGTGGTGGACGAGGGCCAGGACTTCCGCGCGTGGTGGTGGCCCGCCCTCCTGGCCTTGCACGCCGATCCCGACGACGGGCCGCTATACGTGTTCGCCGACGACAACCAGAACCTGTACGGAGGCGAGCTACCGGTCGAGGAGGCGGACGTCGTCGGGCCGATCGGCACGAACCTCCGCAACACGAAGCAGATCGGCGAGTTCGTCTCGGTCTTCTATCGCGGCGAGCAGGAGCCGATCGCCCGGGGCCCGGAGGGAGAGGCGGTCGAGATCCTCGGGTACGAGGACGACGACGGCCTCGCACACCTCCTGTCGGTCGTTCTGCGGAACCTGGTCGACGAGGAGCACGTGCCACTGGAGGACATCGTCGTGCTCACGCCCTCCGGGACCGCGAAGAGCGCGCTGCGACGACGCGGGTCGGTCGACGGCTTCCGGCTGTCCGAGACCGTCGAGCCCCGCACGGTCCTGGCGACGAGCGTCCACGCGTTCAAGGGGCTCGAGCGCCCGGTGGTGATCCTGGCCGAGCTCGGCGACAAACACGTGGAGGACCTTCGCCAATACCTGTACGTGGGCGGGTCGCGGGCGCGCAACCACCTCGTAGTCCTGGCCGCCGAGCCCGTGGCTCGGGAGCTCCGGCGCATCACCGGCGTGACCGGTCCCTAGTTCCGAGGTCGGCTTACGCTTGCAGGCGATGGCCGATCTCGGGTACTTCGGCCCGGACAGCGTCTCGTGGCAGGTGCACCGCGAGGTCACGGTGTTGTTCGGCGGCGCGCGTGCGGTGCTCATGCAGGCGGCACACCCGCTGGTGATCGCGGGCGCGCGCGAGACCGGTTTCTACGAGCGGAACCCATGGCGGCGCCTGCAGCGGACGCTGATGCTCACCTACACGATCACGTTCGGCTCGAAGGCCCAGGCCGATGCGGCGGCCGAACGCATCAACGACGTCCATGCCCGCGTGAAAGGCGTCGACCCGGTGACGGGGCTGCCCTACGACGGCCTCGATCCAGAGCTCCTGCTCTACGTGCACGCCTGCCTGGTCGAGAGCGCACTGCTGTTCGAGGCCATGACGGTCGGCCGGCTCGACGCCGGCGGGCGGCAGCGGTTCCATGAGGAGCAGATGCTCGCGGCCGAGATGGTTCGCGTCCCGCGAGAGCGGATCCCGCCGACCGTCGCCGAGCTGCGCGCCCACCTGCGGGATGTCTACCGGTCCGGGATCGTGCGGTCCAGCGATGCGGCGCTCCGGGTGGCGGCCATGTTCCACGACCCGCCGCGCGAGGCCCAGTGGCGTCCGGTTCTCAAGGGCGTCTCGCGGCTCGCGTTCGGGACGTTGCCGCCGGAGCTTCGGCGGGTGTACGGCGTCGAGATCGGTCCCGTGCGGCGGCGGGCGATGCGGGCGACGTTCGCCGCGACCAGACTGCTGCGCCCGTTGCTGCCGTCTCGCTACCGCTTCATCGCGCCCTACCAGGAGTGGCTGCGCGGGCGCCCGCCCCGGTTCCCGGTCGGCGAGGTCGGCGTCTCCCGCGGATAGACTCCGCGCGTGGCGGACATCGACGGCGTCCTGCTCGACATCGACGGCGTCCTCGCGGTCTCGTGGGAGCCGCTGCCCGGCGGGATCGAGGCCCTCGCGTGGTTGCGTTCGCACGACGTCCCGTTCCGGCTGATCACCAACACGACCACCAAGACCCGGGCGGACCTCGCCGAGACCCTGCGCTCGGCGGGCTTCGACGTTCGGGACGAGGAACTCGTCACCGCGGTCGTCGCGACCGCCGAGTACCTGCGTTCACACCACGACGGCGACGTCGTGTACGTGCTCTCGGACGGCGACGCGACCGACGACCTGAGGGGCGTCGAGCTCGGCCGCGTCGACGATGCGGACGTGATCGTGCTCGGCGGCGCCTACGACGGGTTCACGTACCCGAACCTGAACCGCGTCTTCCGGCGGCTGATGGAGCACGCCTTCCTGATCGGGATGCACCGCAACCTGTACTGGCTGACGAGCGAGGGCCTTCAGCTCGACGCGGGCGCGTTCATCTCGGGACTGGAGGAGGCGACCGGACGGAGGGCCGTGATCTGCGGCAAGCCGACGAAGCCGTACTTCGATTCCGCCCTGGCGGTGCTCGGCGTGCCGGCGGAGCGTGCGGTGATGGTGGGCGACGACATCGTGACCGACGTCCAGGGGGGACAGGAGGCCGGGATCCGCGGTGCCCTGGTGAAGACCGGCAAGTTCCTGCCGGGCGATCTCGAGAAGGTGTCGAGGCCGCCCGACTACGTGCTGGAATCGATCGCCGACCTCCCCGGCATGTTCGGCTGATGGATCCCGAACGCACCCGCCACGCCAGGCGCCTGTTCGCCGGCATCGCGCCCGAGTACGACCGGATGGGCGCGGTCCTGTCCTTCGGGCAGGACCCGAGGTGGCGCCGCTTCCTGGTCTCGAAGGTGAACGCGATCCCGGGCTCGTGGGTGCTCGACGTCGCGACCGGGACGGGGCTCGTGGCCCGCGAGCTCGCGAGGAAGAACGTCCGCGTCCTGGGCCTGGACCAGAGCGCGCAGATGATGGCGAGGGGGCAGGCCGCGGTTCGGGAGCTCGGGCTGGACGATCGGATCCGGTTCACGTTGGGGCAGGCGCAGTCGCTGCCGTTCGCCGACGGGGCGTTCGACGCGGTCACGTTCACGTACCTGTTGCGGTACGTGGACGACCCGGCCGCCACCGTGGCCGAGCTCGTGCGGGTCCTTCGACCGGGCGGCGTGATGGCCTCGCTCGAGTTCCACGTCCCGCCCGAGCCATGGGCCCGTGCCGGGTGGATGGCCTACACGCGGGGCGCGATGCCGTACGTCGGCTGGGCCGTATCGAACGACTGGTACCGCACCGGCCGCTTCCTGGGCCGCAGCATCACGGAGTTCGTCACCCGGTATCCGCTCCCGATCCAGGTCCGGTGGTGGCAGGAGGCGGGGATGCGCCGCGTCAAGACGAAGCTGCTCAGCAACGGGGTCGCGGTCGTCACGTGGGCCGTCAAGGCCACGCCGGTCCTGCAGGACGATCTCGCCGAACCCGATGGGTGAGCCCCACCAGCGCCCCGCGTTCTACGCGCTCGCCTCGGGAGGCTGGCGCGACTACTGGTCGCTGCTGCATCCCCCGTACACGCTCTGGCACCTGTCCTACGTCGTGATCGGCGCGTGCATCGCGCCGGTCCTGAACGTCGGCTGGCTGGTCGAGACCCTGCTGGCGTTCTTCCTGGCGATGGGCCTGGCCGCGCACGCCCTCGACGAGCTCAACGGGCGGCCGCTCCGAACGCGGATCCCCGACGGCGTCCTCGCCTCGATCGCCGTGGTGGGGCTCGCGGGCGCGTTCGCGCTCGGGATCCACGGGGCGATCGTGGTCTCGCCGTGGCTGTGGGTGTTCATCGTGGTCGGGGGGTTCCTGGTCGTCGCGTACAACCTGGAGCTGTTCGGCGGCGCGTTCCACTCGGACCTGTGGTTCGCGCTGGCGTGGGGAGCGTTCCCGGCGCTGACCGCCTACTTCGCCCAGACGGCGACGATCCGGGTCGAGGCCGTCCTGGTGGCCGGGGCGTGCGCGGCGCTGTCGGCGGCCCAGCGCGTGCTCTCGACGCCGGTCCGCAGGCTCCGGCGCAGCGTCGCGACCGTGTCCGGAGAGCTCGTGACGCACGAGGGCGCCCGCGAGCCGATCGACCACTCGCACCTGCGCGCCGCGCCGGAGGCCGCGCTCCGATGGCTGTCGCTGGCCGTTCCGCTGTTCGCGGCGGCCCTGCTGGTGGCGAGGCTCTGACGGGGGATCTGGTCGGAGGAGGAAGGAGCGAGGCGATGGCGTTCGACGGGTTGGCGCGGATCGGGCAGATCCACCTGAGCGTGAGCGACGTGGACGCCGCCGTCGTGTTCTACCGAGACGTGCTCGGATTGCCGTTCCTGTTCCGCGTGCCGCGACAGCCGATGGCGTTCTTCGACTGCGACGGGGTCAGGTTGTACATCGGCGAGCCCGAGACCGAGGAGTATCGGACGCGCGGGCTCGTGTACTTCGCGGTTGCGGACATGGACGAGGCGCACGCGGAGCTGTCACGGCGCGGCGTCGCCTTCCTGGACGAGCCGCACGTCGTGCACCGCGACGATCAGTCCGAGATCCGCATGGCCTTCTTCCGGGACCCTGACGGGAATAACCTCGCGCTGATGACCGAGACGCCGCTCGATCACGGCTCCGGGTAGCGGAGCGGGAGCCCGCGGACCCCGGCGTCGACCGCGGACAGGCTCCATCCGCCCAGGCTCGAGACGGCGAGCCGGTCGCGTTCGGCGCCGAAGAACGCAATGTTGGCGGGCTGGTTCAGCACCACGCCGTCCGGGTCCTCGGCGAAGATCTCCGCCGCCCCGTCGGGCGCGATCCTGTACAGGCGGTCGGGTCGGTAGCACCCCACGAACATCGTCCCGTCCTCGGCGAGCGCGACCCCGTCTGGCTGGGAGCCGGACAGATCGACCAGCGGCGCCGGCTCGCCGGCGCTCCCGTCGTCCAGGATCGGGATGCGCACGACCGTTCGGCCCCGTGATTCGACGACGAGCAGCGCGTCGTCGTCGGCCGAGAGGCAGCAGCCGTTCGGGAAACGCGACGTGGCCTCCGTCCAGACGCTGGTCACGCCGCCCCGGGTGATCCGGTAGACGAGGCCGTCGTCCCTGCCCCACTCGCCCGAGTCCGTCACGTACAGGTTCCCGGCCGCGTCGAACGCCGCGAAGTTCGGCACGCGCATCGGGCGGTCCGGCGTGCCGTTCGAGTACATCGAGACCTCGCCGTCGGCCGAGATCCGCGTCACGCACGCGTTCCCGAAGTCGCACGCGAACACGTTGCCGCCGGCGTCGAGCGTCACGCCGTAGATGAAGCCCTCCGTCGTGGCCACCTGATCGATCGAGCCGTCCTCGGCGATCCGGTAGATCTGGCCCGCCTCGCCCCCCGCGTAGAGCGTCCCGTCGGGTCCGACCGCGACGCCCTCCGGATGGTCCAGGCCCTCGGCCAGCGTCGCGAACGCGTCCAGGCCGGGCATCAGACCGCCGCGTCGAGCTGCGACGAGAGCTCGGGAACGGCCGATGCACGGGCGGCGGGGCCGTCGACCTGGAGCGTGACGACGGTCCGGCCGCGGTTCCACATCACGAGGAAGATGCGTGTCTCGCTGTGGCAGCACGGGTTCGGCTCGTGTTCGAAGACGATGCCGTCGGCGGGCGCCGCGAGCGCGTCGTTCGGCGCCGCCTCGCCGATCACGTCGTCGACGTTGTCGCTCAGCCAGGCGAGGTAGCGGTCCGCCCCCTCCGCGGTCTCGAACGCGAGCACGCGCGCGACGATCCGGCGACGGCCGGCACCCGTGCGGCTGAACTGCCGCTGCGTCCCGACGACGAACCCTGCGTCCAGCAGGAGTGACTCGAGCTCGGAGACCTCGGCCGCGTCCATCGCGACGGTCACCGCATCGAGCGTGACCGGCGCGGCGGGACGTCCGGGAAGCGCGGCCGGCGGGATCGGCTCGAGCGCCCCGACCGAGGCGTCCCCCTGTCTCGTGGCCTGGGGGACCGGAACGGTCGGACTGGTGGCGCAGGCGGCG
>Ga0081455_10009119_pt1 | contig 10236 bp, 8 predicted proteins | sample TabmetS3T2R1_FD_70207 | JGI IMG/M metagenome (GOLD analysis project Ga0081455, IMG submission 70207) | Tabebuia heterophylla rhizosphere microbial communities from the University of Puerto Rico - S3T2R1 | ecosystem: Host-associated > Plants > Roots > Rhizosphere ... | reverse complement strand
GGGTGCGGCCGAGGGAGCGAAAGCCCCAGACGTCCCGGAGGAGCTCGTCCTTGTGGAAGACGCGCTCCGGATCCTCGGCGAGCGCGACGAGCAGGTCGAACTCCTTCGCGGACAGGTGGACGACCGCGCCGGCGACCCGCACCACCCGCGAGGCAAGGTCGATCTCGAGATCCTGGACCGCGAGCCTCGGGTGCCGCGGCCGCGCCGCCCGCCGCAGCACCGCGCGCATCCGCGCGAGGAGCTCCTCGTAGATGAAGGGCTTGATCACGTAGTCGTCTGCGCCGCGGGCAAAGCCGCGGACGCGGTCGGACGGGTCGGCGCGGGCGCTGACCATGATCACCGGGACGTCCCGGTTCCACGCCCGGCCGGGCTCCCCCGTGCGCAGCCGGCCGCAGACCTCGAAGCCCGAGGCGTCCGGCAGCACGGCGTCCAGGAGAACGAGGTCCGGGTGCTCCGCCTCGACGAGCTCGAGCGCAGCCACCGCGCGGTCGGCGGCGAAGACCTCGAACCCGTCGTCGGTCAGCTGCCGGGAGAGGTACTCCCTCTCGGGCTCCCCGTTCTCCACCACCAGGACGGCCTCCCTCATGCCGGCGACGCTAGCAACGGCCCCGAGCGGCGACCAGATGTCCTTTAGGCCGAAAGCGTGCCGAGGCGCACGCAGCCGTCCTGATCGGCCAGGCGACGGTTGACGGCCTCAGGCTACAGGTGGCGGGCCAGGCGCTCGTAGCGCCAGCGGGCCTGCTCGTAGTCGATCGTGCCCCGGCGCCAGGCCTTCAGGATCTTGCGGCGGCGCCACCAGTGGATGACCTTCATGGCCTCCGGTTCGCGCCTCCGGCTGCGGCTCCTCCTAGAGTCGTCCGGAACGGAGGACGCCCCAGACGAGCCAGATGCTGAGGATCGTCGACATGAAGAGGCCGATCGCCGCCACGAGCGGCACGCCCAGGATCTCGAAGCCGCCCTCGATCGTCGCGGCGAGGATCCCCGACGTGACGGCGCCGCCGACGGCGACCATGGCGATGCCGAGCCGGTTGAAGACGATGTCCATGCGGCGGATGAGGTCGTCGAGCCCCTGGTGGCGGAAGCCGACCTCGATCTGGCCGTCCCGGACCTCCTCGAGGACGTCGTGGATCTGGTACGGAAGCTCCAGCATCATGCCCGCGTAGCTCCGGGCCCCGTGCTGGACCCGGGCAGCGATGCGTTGGGGCGTGAAGCGCTCGATCATCAGCTCGCGCGCGTACGGCTTCGCCACCTCGAAGACGTTGAATTCCGGGTAGAGCTCGACGCCGACCGACCCCAGCGTGGCAATTGCGCGATCGAGCAGGATGAAGCGCGTCGGCAGGGTCAGCTGCATTCGATAGATGAGGGCGAACGCCTCGCGGATGATCTGGATCGGATCGATCTCGGCGAGGCTCGCGCCGTAGTAGCGGTCGAAGAGCGCTCGGAGCTCGTTGACGAACTCCTCCTCCCGCTCCTTCGGGTAGCGGACGCCGAGCGAGGCCAGGCGGCGCGGGATCGCGTCGACGTTCTGGTTCACCACCTCGATGAAGAGGCCCGTGAGCTTCGACGAGTCGTCCGGGGCGAGCTGGCCCGAGGTGCCGAAGTCGACGAGCCCGATCTGGTCGCTCTGCTCGAGGATCATGATGTTCGCCGGGTGCGGGTCGCCGTGGAAGAACCCGTGGCGGAAGATCATCGCCATCCAGGTCTCCGCGACCCGGTACGCCAGCTGACGGCGCTCGGACATCGTGTACTTCTCGAAATCGAGATCGCCTAGCTGCACGCCTTCGAGGAGCTCGAGGGTGAGCACTCGCGAGCGCGAGTAGCTCCAGTAGACGCGCGGCACGTGCACATGCCGGTAGCCGGCGAAGTTCCGGTGGAACTGCTCGGCGTTCCGGGCCTCGATGCGGTAGTCGAGCTCGTGCCTGATCGAGCGCGCGAACTCGTCCACGACCGCGACCGTGTCGATGAACTCGAGCGCTCGCACGCGCTCGCGCGCGATGCGGGCGAGCTGGTACATGAGCTCGAGGTCGGCCTCGATCTGCCGCGGGGCGTTGGGGCGCTGGACCTTGACGACGACGGCGCGCCCGTTCGGCAGGGTCGCACGGTGCACCTGGCCGATCGACGCGGCCGCGATCGGCGTCTCCTCGAAGTCGAGATAGAGCTGCTCGATGGTGAGCTCGAGCTCCTCCTCGATCACAGCCCGCGCCTGCTCGAACGGGAACGGCCTGACCGCGTCCTGGAGCCCCTTCAGCTCGAAGACGATGTCCGGCGGGACGATGTCCGGGCGGGTCGAGAGGAGCTGCCCGAACTTGACGAAGGTCGGGCCGAGCTCGTCCAGCATCTCCCGCAGGCGGACGCCTCGCGGCGACCCTCCGCCGTCGACGTCGACCTCGCGCCCGAGGCGCGACCGCACCGCGGAGGGCCCGCGCGTCTCGAACAGGTAGCCGAAACCGTGCTTCGCCGCGACCTGGGCGATCTCGGACATCCTCCCCAGCTGCCGCACTGCGGGCCGGGAGCTCACTCAGTCACTCCTTCTCGACGAGCCGAAGACGGTGTTCGAGCTGGGCGAGGCGAAGCTCGAGCTCCTCGTACTCGCGGCGAGTGACGAGGCCGAGCTCGCGGAAGAGGCCCGAGAACGTCGCGCTCGCACGCTCCCCGACGCGCAGCGCCTCGCCGCGCTGAAGCCCGACGACGGGTGGTATCCGCCGAGCATCTTCTTCCAGGGGATGAAGTTCATGCTCTTCGGCGATCCGACGCTGCGCGTCGCGGGCCGGTGACGCGCTCCCGGGGCTCGCGTCGCCGGGAGCGCTCTCCGCGATCGGGCGACTAGTTTCCGACGCCCTTGGCCGCCGCCTCCGCCTGGGCCATCCGCTTCGCCATCTCGGCCTTGACGGCCTCGAGGTTGAACGAGGCGCCGCGCTGCATGGGCGGAAACTCGAGGAACGTCTGAAGCTCCTTGGCGAAGACCTCCTGCACGAAGACGAAGCGCCAGAACTGGTACTTGAACCAATCGAAGTACTGCTGCGCGCCCTCTTTCGACCCGTCGTTGGGCCATCCCATGCGCTCGAACGGATCGAGCCGCAGGTTGGTGATGTACGGCACGTCGACATGCGTCTTCTCGCCCAGCCAGCCGCGAGGCTGATCGATGAAGCGGAACTTGTAGTCGTCGATGCGCACGGCGCCGACCGTGCTCTCGCCCAGGTAGAAGATCTCGTGCCGCTTCGAAGGGCCCTTGCCCGTGATCAGATCCGTCTGGTCGTAGCCGTCCAGGTGGTTCTTGTAGGTGCGGTCGCCGAGCTTCACGCCCTTCAGCAGCTGCTCGGTGACGTTCGGATTGCCCGCGGCCGTGAGGAACGTGGGAAACCAATCCATGCCCGACGTGAGGCCGTTCTGAACGGTGTCGGCGGGCACCTTGCCGGGCCACTTCAGGATGCACGGCACGCGGAACCCGCCCTCCATGATGGTTCCCTTGCATTGCGCGAAGGGAGTCGTCCCGCCGTCGGGCCACGTGAAGACCTCGGTGCCGTTGTCGGTGGTGAAGACGACGATGGTGTTGTCTTCGAGGCCGTTGTCCGCGAGGTACTTCATGACGATCCCGATGTCGTCGTCGAGCTGGGCCATGCCCGCCTCGTGCTCGGACCAGCCGTTCTCCGACGTGCGCAGCTTCTGATACTTCTCGGAGAGATGCGTGACGATGTGCATGCGCGTGGGGTTGAGCCAACAGAAGAACGGCTTTCCTTCCTTCTTCGCCTTGTCCATGAACTTGATGGCGAGGTCGCGGATCTCGTCGTCGACGGTCTCCATGCGCTTCGGATAGAGGGTGCCCGCGTCCTCGATCTTCTGCTTTCCGATCTTCCCCCAGCGCGGCATCTCCGTTTCGTCGTCGGTCTCGGTGGCCCAGCTGTGAACCATGTTCCTCGGCCCGACGACGTTCAGCAGGTTCTGCGGATAGTTGGGGTGCGCGGGGTCCTCCATCGCGTCGAGGTGGTAGAGGTAGCCGAAGAACTCGTCGAAGCCGTGGACCGTCGGCAGGTACTCGTTGCGGTCTCCGAGGTGGTTCTTGCCGAACTGGCCCGTGGCGTAGCCCTGCGCCTTCAGCGCGGTGGCGATGGTGCATGCCTCGGCGGGAAGGCCGGTCTTCGCGCCCGCTTGACCGACCGTGGTCATGCCCGTCCGAATGGGAAGCTGACCGGTGATGAAGTTGGCTCGGCCCGCCGTGCAGCTGGCCTCGGCGTAGTAGTCGGTGAAGAGCATTCCTTGCTTCGCGAGCTTGTCGAGATTCGGCGTGCGACCGGCCATCAGGCCCCGGTGGTATGCGCCGATGTTCCACATGCCGATGTCGTCCCCCATGATGAAGAGAATGTTGGGCTTCTTGGCCGGGGCGGCGGAGGGCGTCTGATTCGGCGGCGTCTGAGCCCGCGTCGGCGAGGCGGTGGACGCCACGCCCAACACGAAGACGGCCGCGAGGCAAGTCCAGCGGGATTCCGAGAGTCGTTTCAGGGGAGGCATCGAAGTTTCCTCGTCGATTGGGGACGGTCCGCGCCATTCGCGCGGACGCGACTCGAGGGTCCGGGCGCGATAGGGGGGAATGCCTGGGCGTCCCGAGCGCGGCATCGCATGCGCGAATCGAAGCGGCGGGAGCATACCGAGAGCTTCGAATGCGTGCCTATCCGCCGCGGCGCGGTTTCGCTCGGCCGCGGCCGATCCCGGGGAACCCGGCTTCGCTACTTCGACGTCGGCGCGACCCGCGGCGCGAGCATCGGGCGGAACGCGCCGCGGTACGCCCACGCGAGGTACAGCTCGAGCGCGAGCACGACGAGCGCGATGGGAAGACCCGACGGCTCGATGAAGAGATGCAGCAGGACGATGTTGACGACGACCGGCGCGATCAGCGCGAGCGCGAGCGGCACGAAGCGGTTCGTCAGCAGCAACACGCCGACGAGCGTCTGCGTCGCGAAGATCATCGGAAGCATGAAGCGCGACTTCGTGAAGCCGGTGAAGAGCGCCGTCACCTCCTCGGGCATCGTCTCGGGCTGCGGGATGAAGTGGAGGAACCCGTTCAATCCGAAGACGAAGAAGACCAAGCCGAGGAGGATGCGGGCGATCGCGGGGAGGAATCGGGTCATGGCGCGCGCGATCGTAGGCCTTCGCCGGCTCGTTCGACTCGGACTTACCGCTTCGCCCTGAATCGTTGGAACCGGTACGCGATCTCGGGGCCGCCTTTCCCTTCGTAGGCGACCTGCGCGACCGCGAGCGCGAACGGCTCGAGGTAGCGCGCGATCTTCAGGGGACCGACGTCGAAGGGCTCGAAACCCACGTCGCGAATGAGGCGAGCGGTCGCGCGCTTGGCGCGCGCGTCGTCGCCGCAAAACAGGAGGCTCGGGCGCGCGCGCGCTCGACGCCGCGCCGCGAAGACGCCGAAGAGGACCTCGCTCGGAACCGTGCAGAAGGCGCTCACGACGCGAGCGCGGCGGGCGTGGCGAGCAAGCGCTTCGGCGCCCGATCGAGTGTGCCCGACGACCAGCTCGCGGTCGGCACGGTTCATCGGCAGCGAGCAGGTGATGAGGACCTTGCCCGAGAGGTCGCCGGCCTCGCGGAGCACGTCGTGCATCCGCGACCAGTGCACTGCGAGCAGCAGGACGTCGGATTCGAGCACGGCCTCTCGTGGCGTCCCGGCGCGCCCGTGTTTGCCTGCGCCGCGCGCGAGGCGCTTCAGCTTGGAATCGCTCCGGGAGTAGCTGAAGACGACGCGGTGCCCGGCGCGGGCGAAAACGGTTCCGAGCTTCCCGCCCATCAGGCCCGAGCCGAGGATTGCGATCCGCATGATTCGTGTCGCCTTTGTGAAAGCCTTGATGCCCCGCGACGGCCTGACTACTCTCTCCGCCCGAACACCGCGGGGTGGAGCAGCTGGCAGCTCGTCGGGCTCATAACCCGGAGGTCGCAGGTTCGAATCCTGCCCCCGCTACCAAACAACGATCGGGCGGACATGCGCTTCGGCGCGTGTCCGCCCGAGTCGTTTTCGGGCGAGATGCAGGCTAGCGTCGCTTGCCCTGCACCATGGCCTCGCGGCTCTCGGCCACGGGCACGTAACGACCCCCGACGAGCACTGCATGGATCTTCCGCGTGTGGCTGATGCTCTCGAGCGGATCGGCATCCAGCAGCACGAGATCGGCCAGTTTCCCGCGCTCGACGGCGCCGAACTCGGCCGTCTTTCCCAGGAACTCCGCCGGTAGCGACGTCGCCGCCTGCAGAGCCTCCAGCGGGGTGAAGCCCGCCTCCACCAGCAGCGCCAGCTCATTGTGCAGGTCCGCTCCTGGCACCAAGGCCCAGTCGGAGAAGTCGGACCCGGCCAGCACCTTCACGCCCGCCGCGTGCATCGCGGCGATGACGTCGATCTGCCGCCAGTGACATGAGCGGCGTGGCCTCAGCGCCGAAGCCTTGTTGCTCCACAACACGAAGCCGCGCTCGTACGCCACCAGCGTCGGCACGAACCAGGTGTGGTTCTTCTTGAGCACCGCCCAGAGCGCCGCACCTTTCTCGCCCATCAGATCGGCGAACGCCGCGTCGACCCTCGTCATTTCGTCGCGCTTCTTCATCGCCTCGTCTTGCTCGAGCATGGCGCTCTGCACCAGCATCTCGACGTGTTCCAGGCTGGCTGCGCCGGCATTCGAAGCTTCCGCGATCGTGACCTCCTCCGGCAGGTGGACCGCGACGCGCACGCCTTGCTTGCGGGCCTCGTCCAGGGCGGCGAAGAAGGCTTCGCGTGACAGGGCGTTGTGGATCTTCACGAAGTCTGCGCCGCGCTGCTTGATGCTTCGCACCAGGTCGCGGGCCTCGGTGTCGTTCCGCACGAGGACGTGCCACTTCGCGTGGTCTTGGCCATCGACGAACGGCCCCGCCGCCACGATGTGCGGCCCGATCCGTTCACCGCTGGCGATCTCGCTGCGCAAGCGCTGGACCAGCTCGAGATCTCCGCCGAGGTCGCGCACGCCCGTCACGCCGTGCGCGATTAGCAGCGACACCGCGCCGGCGCCCGCGTGGGTCACGTGTCCGTGCATGTCCCACAAGCCCGGGATCAGGAACTTCCCCTTTCCATCCACGACGGTCGTGCCTTCGGGGAGCGCGACTGTCGACGACTTGCCGATCTCCGCGATGCGGTTCTCCCGGACCACGACCGTCATTCCCGGCTGCGGCGGCGCGCCGGTGCAATCGATCACGGTCACGTCACGGATGGCCAGTGCGCGGACTGTGAGCTGCGACTGCGCCAACACGGTCTCGCAGAAAAGCAGTAGGAGCACGAAGGTCTTCGGCATCAGTCCTCCTGTCACTCTCACACTGTAGAGATCGAGAGCCCCGGGGCCTCCGGCCTGCGTCAGGTCTCGTCCGTCGTCTCGGCTTTCGGTCTCCATCGCCCTCTCCTGAACGAGACGAGAAAGCGGAAAGGGTTTCGTGACGCGCCACACATGCGCGAAGGACTCCTTCCGAATGTGTCGGGTCGATGGGTCGGTTGGACGCTGGCAGAATCGGAGCGCGATCACCGGTTGCGCCGGAACCGGAGCGCGCGCGCGCGGCATCTATGAAAGCGCGCGCGCAACCTTGCGCGGCTACACTTCCTCCCATCGCTGACGCCTTCGCCCGCACTCGACTCGCCCTCGACGCCGATCGCGATCGCCGTTCGTCGGCGATTCTAGCGGTGGGCGCCGCGCTGCTCTTGGCCTGGGGCGCTTGGTTCTTCCTGGCGCGCATTCCGGTCTACGCCGTGAGCGAGACGGCGCGGGTCGAGGTCGATCGCTCCTCTTTCGCCGTCGCCGCGCCGGTCGCGGGGCAAGTCGTGTCGGTGCCTGGCGCCGTCGGTCACGAGATCCACGCCGGCGACGTGCTGTTCGAGCTCGACGCGACGCCGCAGCGCCTGGCGCTCGACGAGACGCGAGCCCGCGTCCAGGGCCTGGCGCAGCAGCTTGAGGCCTACCGCGCGGAGATCGCGGCCGCAGAGGCGGCGCTCGTGGCCGCGCGCGAGGCGGGGCGCGCGGCGACGGACCAAGCGCGAGCCGAGTCGCGCGGCGCCGAGGCGGCGGCGAGCTTCGCGCGATCGCAGGCGGAGCGCTCGACGAAGCTCCACGAGGGCGGAAGCGTCTCGCAGCTCGAGCGGCAACGGGACGAGGCCGAGGCCGAGGAGAAACGGGCCCGCGCCGACGCCCTCGCGATCGCGGCGCGTCACGAGAAGCTCCAAGAGGTCGAGCGAGGGACGCGGGACCGCGAGCGCATCGAGCACATCCGGCGCGAGGCCGCGGAGGTGGAAAGCGACCTCGCGACCGCGCGCGCGTCGATGGTGCGGCTCGAGAACGAGATCGACCGACGAGTCGTGCGCGCGCCGATCGACGGGACGCTCGCCGAAGCGGCGGACGTGCGGGCGGGAGCGTTCGTCCGGGACGGGGATCGCCTTGCGGCCGTCGTCCCGAAAGGCGGCCATCGCATCGTCGCCCACTATCTCCCCGGAGTGGCGTTCGGCCGCGTCCGGACGGGCCAACCCGCGGAGCTCCGGCTCGAGGGCTTCCCATGGACGCAGTACGGGAGCCTTCGCGCCGCCGTGACCGGCGTCGGCGGCGAGTCGCGCGATGGGAGAGTCCGCGTCGAGCTTCGGATCGACGGCGATCCCGCGTCCGGCGTCCCACTCCAGCACGGGCTTCCCGGCACCGTGGAGATCGAGGTCGAGCGCGTCTCGCCGGCGTTCCTCGCGCTTCGCGCCGCCGGTCGCCGCCTCCAGGCGGAACGGTGAAGCGGAGGCTGCTCGCTTTCGAGGTCGTCCAGACCTCGGCGATGGATTGCGGTCCGGCTTCGCTGAAGTGCCTGCTCGAAGGGTTCGGGATCCGGGCGTCGTATGGGCGGCTGCGCGAGGCGTGCCAGACCGATCTCGACGGCACGTCGATCGACACCATCGAAGACGTTGCGAACGGGCTCGGCCTGCCGCTGGAGCAGGTGATGGTTCCCGTCGATCATCTCGTGCTCGATCCGGCGAACGTGCCGGCCGTCGTGGTCGTTCGACTGCCGCACGGCGTCACGCATTTCGTGCTCGTCTGGCGGAAACTCGGGCCGTGGCTGCAGATCATGGATCCCGGCAGCGGCCGATATTGGCGCCGTGCGTCCGGTTTCCTGGCCGACGTCTACCGACACCGCGTGCGCGTGCCCGGAGAGGAATGGAAAGCCTGGGCGGCGTCGGGACCGCCGGCGGCGCTGCTGGTCCGCACGCTGTCGGCGCTCGGGCACCGCGACGCCGGGCGTCTCGTCCGCGACGCGGCTTCCGCATCCGACTGGCGCGTGCTGGCGCGGCTCGATGCGGCGGCGCGCCTGGGTCGCGCGATGATCGCCCGCGGTGCCGCGAGACGCGGCGCCGAGGCCCGGCGATTGATCGATGCGCTGAAGACGCAGACATGCGACGCCGTAACGCGGGCGGATCGCGTGATTCCGCCGGACTGCTGGAACGCCAGGCCGGAGAGTGCCGACGCGCCGGGCGATGCGCTGATGAGCGGCGCCGTCCTGCTGCGCGTCGCCGCAACGCACACGCGTGCGGCGCCCACCTCCGCCCGGCATAGCCGTGAAGTCGCTGCCGCGGCGGGCGAGCCCGCCCCGCAGCCGATGCGGCGCCTTCTCGGGTTGCTGCGCGGCGAACCGGCGATGCCGGCCGTCATGGCCGCGATCGGATTGGCGGCCCTTGGTGGTGTGGCGCTGGCGCAGGGACTGCTGCTGCGCGCCGCCATCGAGATCGAGGGCTGGTTCGCGCCTCCCGATCAGCGCGTGCGCGCGATTCTCTATCTCGCGCTGTTTGGCGCGACCGTCGTGTCGCTCGAGTTCCGCGTCGGCGCCGCGCTGGTTCGCTACGGGCGCGCGCTGGAGACGCGGTTCCGGATGGCGATGTCGAGCGCGCTCGCGGGCCTCAACGATCAGTACTTCCGCAGCCGCCTGATCTCCGACATGGCGGAGCGGATGCACGCCGTCCATCACCTGCACGCGTACCCCGAGCTGGCCGGCCGCTTCGTCCGGAACGCGATCGCGCTCCTGCTCACCAGCGCCGGCATCGTCCTCGTCGAACCGCAGAGCGGACCCGTGGTCGTCGCGGCGGCCGCCGCGACGCTCGCACTGGCGATCGGCGCCAGTCCGCTCGTGCTGCGGCATCAGACGAAGGTCAGAACGCACGCCGGTGCGCTCGCGCAGTTCTATCTCGACGCGCTGCTCGGGCTGGCC
>Ga0081455_10009118_pt1 | contig 10238 bp, 9 predicted proteins | sample TabmetS3T2R1_FD_70207 | JGI IMG/M metagenome (GOLD analysis project Ga0081455, IMG submission 70207) | Tabebuia heterophylla rhizosphere microbial communities from the University of Puerto Rico - S3T2R1 | ecosystem: Host-associated > Plants > Roots > Rhizosphere ... | reverse complement strand
GTAGTCCAGAACCGTTGGGCTCTGGTGATCGGTAACAGTACTTATGGGGCTGAAATTGGCCCGTTACCGAATCCGGTCAATGATGCTACGGACATGGCAGCGACGCTGCGAGCGCTCGACTTCGAAGTCACCCTAGTCCTGAATGCCACCCGTCAGCAGATGGAGGAGGCGCTCGCAACCTTCCGCCGCCAACTGCGCCCGGGAGGTGTCGGCCTCTTCTACTTTGCTGGGCACGGGGCGCAAGTCGAGGGGATGAATTATCTGATTCCTATTGGCGCCAATGTTGAGAAAGCAGTGACCACACAGGCCGAATCCGTGTCTGCGGAGCAAGTACTCGCGAGCATGACAGCGGCTGGCACTACTCTTAATATCCTCATTCTGGATGCATGCCGGAATAATCCCTTTCTGGCTCGCTGGCCAGTGCAGGCGGTGCGCGGTCTCGCGCCCATGCAGGCGGCGCGCGGGTCGTTCATTGCCTATGCGACTGCCCCTGGTGCAGTTGCCGCTGATGGAGGTGGCCGCAATGGTACGTACACGAAACATCTGTTGCGTTACCTGACCACACCAGATCTCCTCGTCGAACAGATGTTTAAACGGGTCCGGGTGGCAGTGGAGGAGGAGACCGGGGGGATACAGACACCGTGGGAAGCCTCTTCCCTGCAGGGGGATTTTGCTTTTCTTCCTACCGCGGGAGTTCGTCCCAGCCCTGCGGGGGTTAAAGAACCGCCGCATCAGGAGCATACCAGCACGCCAGTGGCTCCTGTGGCAGCCGCCAAGCCCTCCGGACCACCTCAGCCGGAGCTTCCCTCGACCATCCTGGGCAAGGACGGCGCCGAAATGGTCCTGGTGCCGGCAGGAGAGTTTACTATGGGGAGCGCCCCGGACGACATCGCCAGTCTGCTGCGCCGCAATTCCAAGGCCAATAGCGCCATCCTCCAGGACGAAATCCCCAAACATCGTGTTTTCCTGGACGCTTTCTATATCGACAAATACGAGGTGACGAACGCCCGCTTCCAGCAGTTTGTCCAGGCTACAGGCTATCGCACGCAGGCAGAACGCGAGGGTGGAGGCAAGATCCGTACTGGGGCCAAGACATGGGCACAGGTACCTGGCGCCACCTGGCGTGCTCCTAGGGGAAACGGGAGTAGCATTGCCGGGCGGGAGGCACATCCAGTCGTACAGGTGAGCTGGCACGATGCCAAAGCGTACTGCACTTGGGCCGGCAAGCGCCTGCCCACTGAAGCCGAGTGGGAAAAAGCCGCCCGCGGCCCTGATGGACGTCTGTATCCGTGGGGCAATGAGATCGACGGCACGAAGGCCAATTTCTGCGACCGCAACTGTCCGTTCGCATGGAAAGACACCGCGGTCGATGACGGCTATCGCTCGACGGCTCCGGTCGGGAGCTATGAGGTCGGCAAGAGCTCCTATGGCGCCTACGATATGGCAGGGAACGTGTGGGAGTGGGTGGCCGATTGGTATGATGCGAAGTACTATCGGCGCAGTCCAGCGCGCAACCCGCCAGGGCCGGCCTCAGGCACGCAGGTCGTCCTGCGCGGTGGTTCCTGGCTCTACACTGCCCCTGACCTCCGTGTGACCGAACGCGCCGGAGTCCCCCCCGACCGCAGGAATGAGAACATCGGCTTACGGTGTGTGCGGACGCCATGAGGGCCGCCTGGAACGTGGAGCAGCCATGCGCCATACGTCGGCTGCTGTAAGATGTCACCGTTGCCTAGATGGCTAGAGCATAGCACAGGCCATTGACTTTTGGTGTCAGCCGCTTTACCCTCGCCAACTACTGAGGTTTTTATGGATGCCCTCTCCCGCGAGGAGAGGGTGTGAGCAAAGGGTGAGGGTGAGACCATGGAGACAACCGACCTCTGCTTTACACCAGCGACAGAACTGGCCGCCATGATTCGCAGTCGTACGCTCTCGCCAGTTGAGATCATGGACGCTGTCTTAGCTCGTATTGAAATCCTGAATCCGCGTCTCAATGCCTATCTGACGCTAGACGCCGAGCGCGCCAGGGAGCAGGCGAAGGCGGCTGAGGCCGCCGTGATGCGTGGCGAGACCCTCAAGCCCTTGCATGGGCTCCCCGTCTCTATTAAAGATCTTGAACCCAGTGCTGGTCTACGCTGTACCTATGGCTCTAAATTCTTTGAACACAACATCGCCGATTTCGACGGCATGGTCACGGCGCGTGTCAAAGCTGCCGGGGGTATTGTGTTTGGCAAAACCAATACGTCCCACTATGGGTACAAGGACATGTGCGATAACCTCATCGGGCCGCCGTGTCGCAATCCGTGGAAGCTCGAGCGTACCTCGGGGGCTTCAAGCGGTGGTGCCGCGGCTGCCGTGGTGGCAGGGCTTGGCCCCCTGGCGCATGGCTCAGACGGGGCCGGGTCGATTCGCATCCCTGCGGCGCTCTGTGGGGTCTTTGGCCTGAAACCGTCGTTTGGCCGCGTTCCGAACTGGCCAAACGCTGACATCTGGGCAGCGCGGTCCCACAACGGCCCTATCACACGTACTGTCGCGGACGCTGCCCTGCTGCTCGGAGTGATGGCTGGGCCCGACCCGCGTGATCCAACGTCGATAGACAGCCCTCCGGAAGACTACCTGGCTGCCGTTGCACGTCCTCTCGAAGCACTGCGCGGCCTGCGTGTAGCCTGGAGTGTGGATTTTGGCTATGCCCCAGTTGACCCCGAAGTGCGTCGTTTGACGGCGGCAGCGGCTGAACGTTTTCAGTCATTTGGGTGTGAGGTCGAAGCCGTCAACCCGGACTGGGACAATCCGCGCGAACCAGCGTCGGTCATGTGGTACGTGTCGTTCGCCGCACGTCTGGGTGAGCGCTACGATCAGCGTCCCGAGTGGTTCGAGCCCAGTTTAGCCGAGATGATCGAAGCCGGGCGGCGCATTTCGGGAGTGCAGCACGGCCAGGCGCAGTTGGCCCGTACCGTGTTCTATGAACAGGCGCGGCGCTTCTTCGAGCGCTATGATTTGCTCCTGACGCCCCAGATGCCGCTTGGGGCCTGGTCAGTCGAACGCGGACCCAGCACCATTGAGGGCAAACCAACGCCGTCCATGTTCGATCGTCTTAATTTTACCTTTCCCTTCAACCAGACTGGACAGCCAGCGGCGAGTGTGCCGTGTGGCTTCACCAGTGAAGGTTTACCCGTAGCACTGCAGATCGTCGGGCGCTGGCATGCGGACCGCCTCGTGCTGCAAGCTGCTGCGGCCTGTGAGCAAGCAGCGCCGTGGGCGCAGCAGCGTCCGCCGGTGTAAGGCTGTTGATGGTAGGAGAATATATACAAGGGAGGAACTCGTATGGCAGACGAAACGTATATCTATGCTGGTGCCGAAGCCCATGGCCTGTATCGTAAGAAAGCCAGTGAGACGCACTGGGAACAGCTCACAAACGGTATGCCCCCCATGCCGCAGGCGCGGCCCATTGCCATCCATCCGCAGCACCCTGAAGTGCTGTTCGTCGGCACGCAGCGCGGCGTTTACCGCAGCCAGGATCGTGGCGACCACTGGCAACGTATGCATCTACCCGAGGGACGGACCGTGTGGTCCCTGCAGTTCCATCCACACGACCCGCAAATCATGTTTCTCGGCACGGAAGGGAGCGAAGTCTATACCAGCAGTGACGGTGGCGAGACCTGGCACTATCTGTCGACCATCGTTAACCCGGACGCCGTGCAGATGGCTTTTGCCACACGTATCCTGGGCCTGGCAATTGAGCCCCCTAACCCGAACCGCATGTACGCCGCGCTGGAAGTCGGTGGCGCAGCGCGTAGTGCTGACGGAGGCAAGAACTGGGAACTCGTAAATCGCTACTTCGATGGCAATGTTGATCTGATGGACCTGCATGGTGTTGCGCTGGGCTCGCCGCGGGCGGACGTGGTCTGCATTGCCAACCGCGTCGGCGTCTGGCGCAGTCGCGACCGGGGCGATTCCTGGGAAAACCTGCACCTGGAAAAATTCTCGTCTATCGCCTATTCCCGAGGTGTGCAAACTGCCCCAAATGATCCTAATACCTTCTACGCCTGCGTCGGTAAGGACTTCGGCAGTACTGCGGGGGGTATGTTGCGTAGCACTGACCTGGGTGAGACCTGGCAGCGCTTTGACCGAGGTGTGACGCCGGACAGCACCACCTTTGGCATCGCAATCAATGCACGGCATCCAGAGCAGGTCTATTTCTGTACACGCCGCGGGCAAGTGTTCGGTACGCACGATGGTGGTACGAGTTGGGCTGAGCACCGCCTACCGGAGTCAGCCATGAATGTGATTAGCATTGCTTGTGCATAGGAACCGACCTGCTCTGGACTATGGGGGTATTGACTCGAAGTAATTCAAATTGGCTCAGGGCAGAATGTTGCTTACGTCCCTTGCACAACACTGTCGGGCACAACCTACTCTGCTTATGGGCAGAGAGGCCGTGCCCTTACAGTGTGCGTTATACTCGGTTCATCCCTCCACTGTGCACACACTGCTCCACAATGGATCGGCGGATTCGCTGTGCCAGGCTACAACGTCTCACTGAATTTGTAACCTTCAACCGTGCTCTACCTCTCCTGCTCAGCTGAGTCACGCGCTCACGTCGTGTTGCTCCATCGGAGTATGCTGGGGCGGTACACGCCGATGGCCTCGGCCGGGTTTGTCTGCCAGCCCCTCCAGGCCCTCCTGTGCAAACCGCTGCACCCACTTGTAAATAAAGCGCCGGCTGATCCCGACCGTGGTGGCAACGTCGGAGATTGGCACCCGATCGGCGACGAGTAAGATAATCCGGCCCCGTCGGGCACGCCCAGCCGAGATGGTAGTTGCCCGCTGCCACGCCAACAGCGTCTGACGTTCTGCAGGCGTAAGGCGGATCGTGAGAGAGGTTTTACGTCCACGCGCCATACAACGACCTCGCAGTCAGGAGAGATAGATTGTTCAGAAGTATCGTCTGACCAAGTACCAGAGGAGACATAGTATATCTTAAAGCTTCCAAAGACACCATAGTATTGTGCAAAAAGAGTAACGAAAGATAAGAGGGGATGTCCGTCTCCTCATATACACGTCGGGAAGCCTTGTATCGTTCTTTTTCCTTGTCCCTATGAGGAGTAACGAAACATAACTGTTTTTGGATGTCTGCCCCGCAAAAATGATGCGATATTACCCACTATGGGTATCAGAGGATGGTGTGCCGCAAGAAATCGGGAAAATTACTTGACAAATACACGAGACATGCGTATGCTCCAACCGCGAGACTTCTCGACTGTGGCCAGGCGTTGTGCCATGGCCCCATCCCAGAGGAGATGTGTCATGACAAAGGCAGAGCTCGTGGACCAAATCGCAGCCACCGCGCACCTTCCAAAGCACCAGACGGACGCGGTGATTACGCGGTTCTTGCAAGCGATTATGGATGCGCTGCATGCAGGGGAGAGTGTGGAATTACGGGGCTTTGGGCGTTTCCGGCTCCGCCACCGCCAGTCGCGTGCTGGACGCAACCCACGAACGGGGGGCATGGTCCAGATTCCCGCCAAAACAGTCCCTGCATTTACCGCGGGGAAAGCCTTCCAAGCGCTGGTGCAAAACGGCACAGAAACTTCAGGCGATGCCAACGACGCTGCTACCCATAAGCAGACGACGTATTGGTAGGGAACGGCTCGCCGCTATGCCTGTGAGAGGCTGCTCGAAGCAGAGGAGGGCATGATGCTGGTCTAGACTAGCATCATGCCGCTGCTGTCCCTGCCTTCCTATCCGTGTCAGACCAGGAACGCGAGGGGTGAGCAGAGGCTGATATCTCACGTGGCGAGCCGTGAGGTAGCTATATATCAGCCAAGGCGATACCGAGCTGTGGACCCGCCAGGACATGCTGTTGCCAATGCTGCCAGCTCAGGAGATCCTCCCCTGACAGTTTGCACTGTCAGAAGGTGGCAGCACGTTCAAAAAAGGCGACATCCACACGGGCAATGCGTTCGTGCTGTGCCTGCTGAGCGACTTTTTCAACGACCATCTGGCGCACAAAGGGAATAGGGATACGTCCCACACGGTGCACCACCTCATCAGTACATGGCACGGTGGTCCCAGGGAGATAAGGCCCATCGCTGGCCTCAGGCTCAGGCGCATGTTCACAGGTCTCTGGGACGAGTTGCTGTAGACGCATCGAGACGTAGTCCGTGACCCAGGTTTGGATGCTCTCAACTGCCTTGGTCGGAGCGGTACGCTGGTGCTCAAGCTGTTGCGTGAGACCGACCAGCAGCGTCTCCAGACGTGCTAAGCGTTCTTCCATGGCCTCTAAACGACCAGCAATATCTTCTGGCGTCGTGTTTGTCACGTTGTCTTCCTCTCTGTGTGTCGCCGTAAGCTTAGCGCCGAGGGCGGAAGCGCGCCCCCCAGGTTTGACGGATGTCGGCGAGCAATTCCGGTGTGACCACCTGCTGACCGTGCGCGCGCGCGTAGGCTTCTACGGCTTTGATCACCATGCCTCGCGCAAAGGATGGAATGGCTTTGAGGCGCTCTCGCGCCGCCTCTTCCCAGCGCAATTCCTGGGTGACCTCAAGACCGAACGTCTGTGTCGCCGGCAAGTCGATAACGGCGTTACCATACTGGCCAGGTTGGTAGGCACAGGCGGGGTCCTCGGCTAAATAGTCACCGTACGTAGCATAGGCACGGCAGCGGCAGCCACCACAGATCTTGCTGAACTCACAGGCGCCGCACCGCCCACCGAGTTGCGGCTCGCGCAACTCGTGAAATACTCCGGCATCTTCCCACAGCCTGGCGAACGAGGTCTGGCGCAGATTCCCAGCGCTCACCGGCATGTAGGGGCAGGGCGTCACCTCCCCTTCAGGCGTGATGCGGCAATAGTATTTGCCAGCCGGACACGAGCCGTGCGCATAATTTTTGAGCAGGGGAGAGGTCGGGTCAAGTTGCCAGATAATGCGGCGGAAGTGGGGCGCGCATTTGGCACGGATGAGTAGGCGTCCGGCATTGCCAATGGGCATACTCCACGGGTCTTCTTGCCTGGTGAAGGCGGATTCAGAACTCGTCTCATCACTGCCCACGCTTTGCGCCCGGGCCAGCGCCGTTAAGATCTGCTCATACTGCTCGGCAGTGATGTCAGTGAGGTTCTGGCCACGTCCCGTGCGCACCAGGAAAAAGAAATTCAGCACCTTGGCGCCAAGTTCATTGGCCAGATCGATCATCGCCGGGATTTCTGCCACATTCCAGTCGGTGACCGACATGTGTAGCGAGAAGTCGAGCCCCTCGGCACGTAGCGCTCTAGTGGCCCGCACCGCACTGTCCCAGGCCCCTGGAAGATGACGGAAGGCATCGTGCCTAGCTGGTTCTGTAGAGTCCAGGCTAATGGAAGCGCCTACCACGCCGTGTTGGCGCATAAGTTTGGCCTGTTTCTCACGCAGTAAAACCCCATTGGTGCCAAACACCACGGTAAAATCTTTCTCGGCGGCGTAGGCTGCCAGGTCAAAGATGTCCTTACGGAGTAGCGGTTCACCCCCCGTGAGAATGAGGAACACCTGCGGATTCACCTGGGCAATCTCATCCATCACCCGCCGGCACTCAGCCGTTGACAGCTCGTGCGACGTATCTGCACCCGCAAAGGCGCTCATATAGCAGTGCGCGCAGAGGAGGTTACACTGTTGAGTAAGGTTCCACGAGACCGAATAAGCTTTATACACCGTGCGTCCTTCTGGCTCAGGCGCTACAATCACATCAAGGTACCACAACACGTCCGGCAGCGTGCATTGTAACGCATCTTGAGTCTGATTGCTCGCGAGGTCTCGAGTATCATGCACAGGCACCAACCACCGGCGCAACGTCTGGGCAGAACGGTCAATCTCGTCATTTTCCTGGGCCTGCTGTATACCGTGTTACACCTCCTGGGCTTCCTCGGATTGCTGCACGGGTATCATCTTCCCGGCCTGGTCATTGCGCTCGGCCTGCTGGGTCTGGGCTATGGCATACGCTACGGCAGTAGCGCCTGTCTCTATGTGGCAATGGCAGTATGTGCCGGGCTCAGCCTGTATTGTGGTGTGCTGGTGATGTCAGGGTGGACGCCGTACTACTTGCTACGTCTGGTGCTCAGCGCCTGGGCGTTCTGGCGTCTCTACCGCGCTATCCCAGCCATGCGGATCTTGCAACAAGGGCAGGCATTTCCGCTACCAATGAGCCGTTACGGCGAACTCTTTCTACGCCGATTATGGGAGCGGCCTGGGTAAAAGAGGTGGAGGTTCCAGACGGCCTACGCTTGCACCGCTTGAGTTCCTGCTGTGCGATGGCACTATGGTCCTGGGGAGACTCCTGATGACAGGATATAATTCCCTGACACGTGTGCAGATATCTCATGGACTACCTGCTGACAATCTAGAGGTATAGCCCTTCTTTTTTAGAAGACAATAGCCAAACCCAGGTCGAATAATGAGGGTGCTATGGCAACAACGATTGCTTCAGCTATTACTGCACTGCAAGCTCAGGCCGCAGCTAATCTGTTTCTGAGTAACCGCTTACCAGATCGTTTCATGGCAGGTCCGCCAAGCCTGGACCTGCTAGCCCAAGTCTGGCGTGTGCCAGTTTTGCTCGCTTATCCCATCATTGGACCGGTTGGCCAGACTGGCGAGATCTTGGTCAGTGTGACGGTGGAAGAGGTAGTTTCCTCTACTCCCATCGAGGAGATGAAAGTGGCTGCCCGTACGCTCTACGAACAACACCGCAATGCCATTGAAGCCCCCGTTCCATAAGCAGGAGACGCTCTATTCCTGCATTCCCGCCTGCCTGCGTATGGTGTTGGGCAGTTTCGGTGTGGACCTCTCAGAAAGTGAACTGCGTACCCGCTGTGATTGCACCCCGTATGGCACCGATGCCCTGATGGCTGTCGATGCTGCACGCGCACTGGGAAGTGAACGCCCCGAGCTGACGGGTCCCCGCTGTACCAGTATCAACGGTTTTTCCCTTCACGCCAACACCCAGGTTCCAGCACATCGGCGTGATCAGTTGGAACGCCTGATTCGGTACACGACCAGAGGCGCTGTAGCGCTTGAACGTCTGGCGGAATATGCTAATGGGGACCTCCTTTATTCCTTTACCAAACCGTGGCCTGACGGCACAACCGGCGTGAAACTCTCGCCGTTGGAACTCTTAGAGAAGCTGGAAGCGATCGTACCCCTACCGCGCGTACATCTCGTGCGCTACGCGGGCTGTCTGGCGCCGCACAGCCAGCTGCGCGGGGCAATCATTCCAACGCCGCGCCAGCAGGGTGTAGGTGGGGATGAGGCCAACACTGGAACACCTCGCTGGAGCTGGGCGCGGCTGCTGGGGCGCGTGTTTGCTCTGGATACGGCCACCTGCCCGTTTTGCCGACGCGGTTCGCTCCAGATCATAGCCACCATCACCCACGAGGTGGTGATCACGCGGATCCTCCGACATCTGAACCTTGCGTCCGCCCCACCTCCCATTGCTCCCGCCCGTTCTCGGCAGGAAACATTCGATTGGGCCGCCTAATGCCCACAACGTCGCGCGTGGGCTCGTAGGCGACATGTGAGCAGAGGAGATTTCTTGAGGACATGCCTCCGCAGGGCGTTTAAAATCCCATTGAAATCCGGATTTCCAAAACCGCCTGTACCCGAGGCCTGCCCCCTGTGGGACACCTCTGAGCCCTCCTCTTCCCCGTCCTGCGGCGTCTGTCCAAGATGAGGAGTGGAGCGCGGTGTGTCGCTCCGCCTGGCTTCGGGGCGCACGGGCAGAGCCGTGGGGGTGGCGTGGCCGCCGGCAGGTGGCGCCGGGGGCTTCAGGGGGCACGCTCCCGGGGCGCTCGCGCCAAAAGGCCGTTTGTTATTCCTATCCGCACTGCGCACAATTATCTTTCCCCTTGCCCTCTCTCAGTAGGAGAGGGCGTGAAGCGTAGGAAGCGCCGTTCCAGTTCCGCCAGGCTGAGCGTCACGTGGGTCGGGCGGCCATGCGGACAGGCGTAGGCCAGGCGCTGGTGCGTGACCGCCTCGACAAGCGACGCCATTTGCGCTGGGCTGAGCGGGTCACCAGCACGTATGGCTGTACGACAGGCCAGAGCGGCTGCCAGGTGCTCGCGCTCCTCTTCAGGGGACGACTGCGAGTTCGAGCGTTGCATAGCTTCCTGGAAAGCCTCTAAGAGGTTGCCGAGGCGCAGCAGCGTATGCAGTATGGTCGGCACGGTACGCACGAGCACCGTTTCCTTCCCAAAGGGCTCTAGCTGAAAACCCAGTGCC
>Ga0081455_10009117_pt1 | contig 10238 bp, 11 predicted proteins | sample TabmetS3T2R1_FD_70207 | JGI IMG/M metagenome (GOLD analysis project Ga0081455, IMG submission 70207) | Tabebuia heterophylla rhizosphere microbial communities from the University of Puerto Rico - S3T2R1 | ecosystem: Host-associated > Plants > Roots > Rhizosphere ... | reverse complement strand
CGCGATCGTCGTCCCGTGGAAGACCTGGTCGAGGTCGGCGGGTCTCGCGCCGACCTCCTCGGTCAGGCGCTCGATGCCCTCGACCGTCCCGACGGATGGGTCGTCGGGCGTGGTGGGCAGCTTGTGGATCTCGATCGTGCCCGTCTCGTCGTCGACGAAGATGAGATCGGTGAAGGTGCCTCCAACGTCAACTCCAAGGCGTCGCATCAAACCTCCAACGTGGTGCCGGGGTCGCGGTGGGTAGCGCTCACGGGCGGACGAGGATCTTCCCGAAGAAGTCGCGGCTCTCGAGCTTGTCCATGGCCGCGCGGGTCTCCTCCAGCGGGAACGTATCCGCGACGAGCGGCTCTATCTGGCCGCGCGCGCCCATCGCCAGGACCCGCTCGAGCTCCTCGCGCAAGTACACGAACGAGCCGATGATCGTGTGCTGGGAGCGGAAGAACGGGATGATGTCGAACGGGACGACCTCGCCGCCGTGCGCGCCGCACGTGACGAGCCTCCCATCCGGGGACAGCGACTCGAGGGACTTCTGGAAGAGATCGCCGCCGACGTGCTCGAAGACGAGGTCCACGCCCTTGCCGCCGGTGATCTCCATGACCCGGGCGGACACGTCCTCGCGGCTGTAGTCGATGCCCGCATCCATGCCGAGCTCGGCCGCTCGTGCCAGCTTGGCCTCCGAGCTCGAGGTGCCGATGACGTAGGCGCCGCCGAGCTTGGCGAGCTGGACCGCGGCGGAGGCGATGCCAGCCGAGACCGAGTTGATGAGCACGGTCTCGCCGATCAGCAGCTTGCCGCGGCCGTAGAGCATGTGCCAGGCCGTCCCGAACGCGACCTGCAGCGCCGCCGCGTGCTCATCATCGAGCGCGTCCGGCACGCGAACCAGCTGCTTGGTGGGCGCGGTGACGTATTCGGCGAAGCCGCCGGGGCCGCCGACGCCGATGAAGACGTCGCCGCCGAGCAGGTAGGGCATGACGCGCTCGCCCTCGGCCCAGCCGTCGTCGCAGCCTGCCCCGACCTCGGCGATCGTGCCGACGACTTCCAGCCCCAGGATGTGGGGGAAGCTGATCGGGAAGCGCGAGACGCCCTCCCGGATGTCGACGTCGACGTGGTTGAGCGCGCACGCGCTGACCTTGATCCGGACGTGGCCCGGCCCGAGGTCGGCGTCGTCGACGTCCTCGTACTGCAGTCGATCGGACCCGCCGAACTCGTGGATTCGGACCGCCTTCACGCCGAGATCCCTCCTTTTGGGTGACCACCAACCGCGCCACGCGATGGTCGGGCGACGGCGAGTCTATGCTCGACTTCGACATTGTCAACCCACGCGACGCCGAGGGCTGGCTGAAAGGCACGCGAAGAACACCGGCGTTGTAGAGAGATACGGGTCGCCTGTAGTCTCCCCGCGGTCAAAGTCCAACATTAGAGGAGACGGCTGCCATCCCGCCCGCGGAACAGGGCGCCCCGAAGCAGTGGCGCGGACGCTTCTACGAAGACTTCGAGGTCGGCGACGTGTACCGCAGCCGCGTCGGCAAGACCGTCACGCGCACAGACAACCAATGGTTCACGCTGCTCACGCTGAACACGAACCAGGTGCACTTCAACGAGGTGCACGCCGGGCGCACGAGCTTCGGGCGCCCACTCGTGAACAGCGTGTTCACGCTGGCGCTCGTCACCGGGATGAGCGTCCCGGACACGAGCGAGAACGCGACGGCCAACCTGTCCTGGACGGACATCTCGCTGCCCAACCCCGTCTTCGAGGGCGACACGCTGTGGTCGGAGTCCGAGGTCCTCGACAAGCGCGAGTCGCGCTCGCGCCCGCAGGTCGGGATCGTCTCCATCCGGACACGCGGTGTGAACCAGCGCCGCGAGGTCGTCATCGAGTTCTTGCGCACGTTCATGGTCTACCGGCGCGACGCGGACGAGGCCACCGACCTCTTCCCCGGTACCGATGCCGAGTGGACGGTCTGACTCCGCCTGCCTGAAGGGATCACGTTGACCACCCCCGCACAGCGACTTGCGTCCTTCAGCGCGTCGCTCTCGCTCGCCGACGTTCCCGCGGACGTCGCAGACGCCGCCAAGCTGCACCTGCTCGACGTGCTCGGCTGCGGCCTGGCCGCGCACGCCCTCGACACGTTCCCAGCGGCGCGCGAGGCGCTGGCCGAGGAGGGCGGTGCGGGCCCGGCCACCGCGATCGGCGTGCCCAACGGGCTGACCGCCCGCGACGCGGCGTTCGTAAACGGCGCCGCTTGCCACTCGCTGGACTTCGACGACACGCACCCCGGCGCCGTCGCGCACATCAGCACCGTCGTCGCGCCGACGGCACTGGCGGTCGGCGAGCAGGTCTCCGCCACCGGTGAGGAGGTGCTCGCCAGCATCGTCGCGGGTAACGAGGTCGCCATCCGCATCGGCATGGCCTCGGGCGAGGCGTTCCACGCCAAGGGCTTCCATCCGACCGCGATCGCGGGCATCTTCGGCGCCGCCGCTGCCGCGGCGCGCCTGCGCGGTCTCGACGCCGAGACCACAGTGCAGTCACTGGGGATCGCCGGCAGCCTGGCGTCAGGGATCCTCGAGTTCCTTGGCGACGGCTCGTCGACCAAGCGCCTGCATGCGGGCATGGCCGCCAGCGGCGGCGTGACGGCGGTCGCGCTGGCTGCGCACGGGGCCACCGGGCCGCGCACTGTGCTCGAGGGGCGCTTCGGCCTCTACCGCGCGCACCTCGGCGATGAGGCGCAGATCGACATCGACGCTCAGCTGGCCGACCTCGGCGCGCGCTGGGAGACACCGCGGATCGCGTTCAAGCCCTACCCGGCCTGCCACTATCTGCACGCGTCGCTCGACGCCACGATCCAGGCGATGACCGAGGAGGGCCTCGAGCCCGGCGACGTCGCCGAACTCGTCGTCGTCAGCCCACCGGCCGGCGTGAGCATGGTCCTCGAGCCCGCCGCGAACAAGGCCCGGCCGCGCAGCGAGTACGAGGCGAAGTTCTCGCTGCCCTACTCGGTGGCCACGTACCTCACGCACGGGCGCGTGGACGTGTCCAGCTACACCGACGAGGCGATCGGCGACGAGGATGTGCTCGCGGTGGCCGGAACGATCCGCTACGAGGTCGCGGACTTCGCGACCGCCGGCCGGGCGTTCCCGGGCGGCGCGCGGATCAGGACCAAGGACGGTCGCGAGATCGAGCGCACGCTGCTCTACCAGCGCGGTGACCCGGAGAACCCGATGACCGCCGATGAGGTCGTCGACAAGTTCCAGACCAACGCGGCGCTGGCACTGCCGACCGACGAGGTCGCAGCGCTGCGGGGGGCCGTGCTGGGGCTCGAGCAACAGGACGACCTCGGCTTCCTCGGCGCTTTGGCTGTCGCTTCGCGCGAGGTGACGCGGTGAGCGCCCCCGACGTCGCGGAACGCCAGGAGATCCTGCGGACAATTCGTGACTTCGTCGACAAGGACGTCCTGCCCAACGTGGCGCGATACGACGAGGCCGACGAGTTCCCTTACCCGCTCGTCGACACCATGCGCGAGCTCGGGCTCTTCGGGACCACGGTCCCCGAGGAGTACGGCGGCTTGGGGCTCGACCTCACCACCTACGCGCTTATCGTCAAGGAGCTCTCGCGCGGATGGATCTCGCTCTCCGGCGTGATCAACACGCACTTCATCGCGTCGTTCATGATCAAGACGTTCGGCACCGACGAGCAGAAGGACGAACTGCTCCCGCGCATGGCGCGCGGGGAGCTGCGTTCGGCGTTCTCGATGACCGAGCCGCACGCGGGCTCGGACGTGCAGGCAATCCGCACCCGCGCGGTGCGCGATGGCGACGACTACGTCGTGACCGGCCAGAAGATGTGGGTGACGAACGGGCTGCGGGCCGGCCTGGTGATGCTGCTGGCCGTCACCGATCCCGACGCCACTCCGCGCCACAAGGGCATGACGGCGTTCATCGTCCGCAAGGACCCCGAGGACACGGAGCTGCGGGGGCTGACCATCCCCCCGCCGCTGCGCAAGCTGGGCTACAAGGGCGTCGAGTCGACCGAGCTCGTCTTCGACGGCTTCCGGGTGCCGGCCGAGAACGTGCTCGGCGGCGAGTCGCAGGTCGGACAGGGCTTCCGGCAGTTCATGGCCGGCATCGAGCTGGGGCGGGTCAACATCGCAGCCCGAGCGTTGGGCATCGCAGTGTCCGCGTACGAGAACTCGGTCCGCTATGCCCAGGAGCGCGAGGCGTTCGGCAAGCCGATCGCCCAGCACCAGCAGATTCAGGTCAAGCTCGCCCAGATGGCGACCAAGATCCGTGCCGCCGAGCTGCTGATGCTCGACGCCGCCGAGATGAAGGACCGCGGCGAGCGGGCGGACATGGAGGCGGGTATGGCCAAGCTCTTCGCCACAGAGGTCTGCGAGGAGATCGTCATCGACGCAATGCGGATCCACGGCGGCTACGGCTATTCCAAGGAGTACCCCATCGAACGCCTCTACCGCGATGCGCCGCTCTTGCTCATTGGTGAGGGTTCCAACGAGATCCAGCAGCTCATCATCGCCCGCCGTCTCCTCGAGCGCGATGCCATCGGCTGACGGCCTCGTGGGGCCGCTGAACCCGGGACTATCCTCAGACATCCGATGACTCGATGCATAGGCACATGACCGAGACCAGCGACCCGCGGATCGAGTATCCCGATGCACCGATCAGGCGGGTCAAAAAGGCCTATGAACAGGTCCACGACCAGTTGCGCGAGCTGATCATGCGCGGCGAGCTGCCTCGCGGGCAGCGGTTGCCCAACGAGGCGGTGCTCGCCAGCCAATTCGGGGTCAGCCGCGGCACGGTGCGCGAGGCGCTGCGCGTGCTCGCCGCCCAGAACCTCATCCGCACCGCTAAGGGCGCCGGCGGCGGCAGCTTCGTCACTCTGCCGACCGTCGATCACGTCGCGGAGTTCTTCAGAGCCAATATCGCGCTGCTGCGCGAGTCGCAGGACGTCACCGCCGAGGAGATGCTCGAGGCGCGCGAGCTGCTCGAGACGTTCGCCGCGCGCCGGGCGGCCGAGCGTCGAAGCGATGTCGATATCGAACGGCTGCGGGCCTGCATCATCGGCAACGAGAAGGACATCGGCTCAGAGCAGCAATTCGCCTTCAACACCGCCTTCCACACGACGATCCTCGACGCGGCCGGCAACACCCTCCTGCGCATCGCGGGTCAACCGATCTTCGGGATCCTGCAGACGAACATGCGCCGGCGCGAGATCGGACCGGAGACCCTCTGCCAGGTCAACGAGGACCATCGCCACATCCTCGACGCGATCGAGGCGTCGGACCCCGACGAAGCCGAGCGCCGGATGCGCGAGCACCTCGGATTCCTGAGCGAGACCTACGTGCGGCTCTGGACACATCACGCGGAGACGCCTGTCGAGCCCGCTGAGGTCGCCGACGCGGACGCAGGTGACTGACACGCAGCCCCGGACCGTCGCGCAGCAGATTCTCGCCGCCCACGGAGTGGAGGACGTCTCGCCCGGAAGCTTCGGTCTGGCCCGTGTCGACCTGGTCATGGCCAACGACGTGTCGGGCTCGGTCGCGCTGCGCGAGTTCGAGCGAATCGGCGCCGAGCGCGTGTTCGACCCCGATCGCATTGCGTTGTTCGCCGACCACTTCGCCCCGGCCAAGGACGTCCGCAGCGCGGAGATGATCGGGCGCCTGCGGAAGTTCGCGCGAGATCAGGGAATCAGTCACTACTGGGAGGCGGGCAGCACCCTCAATGCCGGGATCGAGCACACGGTGCTTCCCGAGGAGGGACTGATCGCGCCGGGCGATTTCATCCCCGGCGGCGACTCGCACACATGCACGTATGGCGCATTCGGCGCGTTCGGGACTGGCGTCGGCTCCACGGACATCGCCTCGGCCATGGCGCTCGGCGAGCTCTGGGTGCGGGTCCCGCAATCGGTCGCCGTGTCCTACACCGGCACCACGGGCACCTACGTCACCGGCAAGGACTTGATCCTCGCGTACCTCGCGCGCGCGGGCGTATCAGGGGCGACCTACGCGGCGCTCGAGTTCAGCGGCCCGGTGATCGAGCGGTTGACCATCGACGAGCGCATGGCGCTCTGCAACATGGCGGTGGAGGCGGGTGCCAAGACCGGCATCGTGGCGGCCGACCAGACGACACTCGACTGGCTCTCGGACAAGGTCACCGATCGTCCGCTCGAGCCGGTGACGGCCGACCCCGACGCGGAGTACGCCGATAGCGTCGAGATCTCTGTGGACGGCATGCCGCCGCTGATCGCCCGCCCGCCGTCGCCGGCCAACGTGACGGAGATCGGCTCTGTGTCTGGCGTACGCGTGGATCAGGTCTACGTGGGCAACTGCTCGAACGGGACGATCACCGACCTGCAACAGCTGTGCAGCGTGATCGGCGGGCGGCAAGTGGCGCCGGGCACGCGGCTGATCGTGGTCCCGGCCAGCCAGCGCGTGATGCGCCAGGCACTCAAGGAGGGGCTGATCGAGACGATCCTCGAGGCCGGCGGCATGGTGTCGGCCCCCACGTGCGGCGCCTGCTTCGGCGGCCACATGGGGATTCTCGCCGCCGGCGAGGTCGCGCTCGCTACAACCAATCGAAACTTCCGCGGGCGGATGGGGCACCCGGACTCATCCGTCTTCCTCGGGAACGCATACGTGGCGGGCGCGGCGGCCGTGACGGGCGAGCTCGTGGATCCCGCCGAGGTGCTCGACCGGTGAGCGCCGACGCGATTGAGGGTCGGGCGGTGGTTCTCGGTCACGATGTCAACACCGACAACATCCTGCCTGGCCCGTACCTGAACCTGACGGACCCAGAGGAGCTCGGGCGCCACCTGCTCGAGACCTACGAAGGCGACGCGGGCAAGCGGATCCAGCCGGGGGACATCCTCGTGGCCGGACGGAACTTCGGCATGGGCTCCTCGCGCGAGCAGGCTCAGATCGCGATCCTGGCGCGGGGCGTCCAGGCGATCGTCGCGGCCAGCTTCGCCCGCATCTTCCTTCGCAACGCCGTGAACGTTGGCCTGCCGGTGATCGAAAGCCCAGAGGCCAGCGCCGCCATCGCCGACGGCGACCACGTTCGAATTGACTTCACTGCCGGGCGCATCGAGCGACGAGACGAGCACTGGCGCGTTGCGCAGCGACCAGCGTTCCTATCCGAGATCATCGACGCCGGAGGCCTGGTCGAGTGGACTCGCCGGCGCTTGCGCGCCACCGGCAGGACTTGAGCTTGGAGCGCGTCAACGAGAGGGTCGCCGAGCAGCAGGCGCGGCGAGCTGCCCGGCTCGGCCAGCCGACGCGCTAGTCCTCGGGCGTCAGCGGTGCAGCCCGGGCCCGAGGTAGACTCGTGGACGGACCTGAGGGTCGTCTGCGAAGTCGGCTGATTTGCAGGCAGAAACGGACGGAGAGGGGACTCGAACCCGGGTCCCTTCATTACGGGTTTCACGACGTAGGGCGCTGTCTTGATTCGACCCGATTGACTGCCACGACCATGGATCTGGCCGTTCGTAGGCATAAGTCTCGGGTGCGACGATGACGCGAGTGGCCGTTCTCGGAACGGGTGTGACGTGCACGGCCCTGTCCGTCCCGCTCGCCGACAACGGCCACGACGTACGCCTCGTCGGCACTCACCTGGACCGCGAGATCATTGACCGCATCAAGACGAGCAGCGTCCATCCCGGCTTGGACGAGGAGCTGCCCGTCTCCGTCAAGGCATATCAGCTGGAGGAGGCGTCGCAGGCATTCGCGGGGGCAGAGATCGTGCTCAGCGGGGTCAACTCGTTCGGAGTCCGGTGGGCGGGCGAACTGCTTGCGGGACTGCTCCCAGACAGAGCACTGGTCATCGCGATCGCGAAAGGGCTTGAGGCCGGCGCGGACGGCGAGCTGCGCATCCTGACCGACCTGCTGACGGAGTCCTGGTCTGCGTCACAGCGCGCGAGCCACTCCGTCTCGGCGATCGCGGGCCCCATGATCGCCGGCGAGGTCGCAGCCCGCCGCGACACCTGCGTCGTGTTCGCGGGACGCGACCAGGCGGCACTCGACCGCCTGGCGTCGGCGTTCCGCACCGACGCCTATCGGGTCTGGACCTCGACCGACCTCGTTGGATGCGAGGTTTGTGCCGCGCTGAAGAACTGCTACGCGCTCGGCGTGGGCCTCGCGCACGGCGTGCTCGAGGCGCCCGACGCCTCGGGTCGGCCGGATCGAATGCACAACTACGAGGCGGCGTTGTTCGCACAGGGCGCCGCGGAGATGCGGCACATGGCCGCGCTGCTCGGCGGAGACCCGGAAACCGCCGGCTGGCTGCCCGGCGTCGGCGACATGTACGTCACGAGCATCGGCGGTCGAAACGTCCAGGTCGGCAGGCTCCTGGGCGCGGGCGCGCGGTTCGAGGACGCATCGGCGCGGCTCGGCCATCCCACACTCGAGGGCGCGGCCGCGATCCGCGAGATCGGCGAGGCGCTACCGAAGCTCGCCAGGCGGGGAATGGTCAACCCCGAGGACTTCCCGCTCCTACGCCACCTCTACGAGGTGATCGCACTCGACCTCCCCCTCGACATCCCCTGGCGCTCATTCTTCGGCGGAGAGCCGGGACACGACCGAGCCACGGCACACGCGCCGGGCACGCGGGATTGAGCGACGCCGACCGCCCTTACGTCGGCTAGCTGAGCCGCCTACACACGTTGTGAACGGCTGAGAAGACGTCCGGGCCTCTCCTGAGGCTGTCGGTCCGCGACGACTGACGGCTCAAAGGAGGGCCCGGATGCACTTTCACGCTAACCACAAGCTCGGACTTCCGCAGCGGCTGGCGCTGTGTCTGGCGATTGATGCGGGGATGTCGCAGAAGGCGGCAGCTGCCGCCTTCTGCGTGGCGCCGGCCACTGCCCACCGTTGGTGGCACCGCTGGCGTGACGCTGGCGCACAGGCACGCGCGAGCCTGGGCTGCCTGGTGGATCGCTCAAGCCGGCCCAAGCGCTCGCCGCGGCGGCTTGGCGCCGAGGTCGAGCAGCGCATCCTCGCCGCCAGGCAGCAGACGGGTCTTGGCCCCGGACGGCTGCAGGGCTTGCTGCGGATCGCGCGCTCGACGATCTGGAAGGTCCTGCACCGTCACGGTGTCTCGCGTCGGCCCAAGGGGTGAGCGTCGCAGCTATCGCCGCTATGAGTGGTCGCGTCCCGGCGCCCTGCTGCACATGGACGTCAAGCGGCTGGCGCGCTTTAGCCGTCCGGGCCACGCGGCGACCGGTGACCGCCGCCGCTCGCGGCTGTGGAGCGACAAGAACGACGCCGTCGGCTACGACTATCTGCACGTCGTCGTCGACGACCATTCGCGCCTTGCCTACGTCGAGCTGCACCCCCGCGAGGACGTGCAGACCAACGCCCGCACCCTCGAGCGTGCCCTGAGTTGGTTCGCCGAGCTCGGGCTCACCGCGCCCGAGGCGGTGATGACCGATAACGCGTTCGTCTACGTCCACGGCCGACGCTTCCAGGCGCTCCTGGCCGAGCACGGCATTCGCCATATCCGAACACCGGCCTACACCCCACGCTGGAACGGGAAGGCCGAGCGCTTCATCCAGACACTGCAGCGCGAATGGGCCTACGCCCATCACTGGCCCAACTCCGGCCAACGAGCCCGATCGCTGTCATCGTTCCTGCGCTACTACAACCGCCGCCGACCGCACAGCTCGTTGGGGCACCGGCCACCCATCAGCCGCGTTCACAACCTCCATGGGCAGGACAGCTAGCGGCGGCCGCGCCGCGTGAGATAGCCCGTGACAGGGTCGCCGATGAGCTCTGCGATCGTGGTTCCGATCAGGGCACCGGCAACGACATCGCACTGGATCCACATCGCGCAGCTCGACTTCACCGAAACCGTGGTGGCGGTGATCGTCGCGAGATCCTGCCCTCGGTACGTCTGACGGCGCTCGACGTCGCGCTCGGTGTGGCCGCGCTCGTCGCCGCCAACCTGCCTCGAGCACGCGGTTGGCCAAGCGGGTCCCGAGCACGTTCTGCACGGTGGTGATGGCCAGGAAGTGATCGACGCGGAACACGTGGCGCTCGTCCATCCGCTCGGCGACGAGGCGATTCAGTGTCCTGGCGCTTTCGAGGTCCTCTCCGAAGGGTTTCTCGAACACGACCTGGCTGTCTGCAGGAAGCCCCGCCCCGTGGAGCGCCGAGACCGCGACCGGGAAGACCGCCGGTGGCAGCGCCAGGTAGACCGCCACGGGGCCCTCACCAGCCAGGCATGCCGTGATG
>Ga0081455_10009116_pt1 | contig 10239 bp, 8 predicted proteins | sample TabmetS3T2R1_FD_70207 | JGI IMG/M metagenome (GOLD analysis project Ga0081455, IMG submission 70207) | Tabebuia heterophylla rhizosphere microbial communities from the University of Puerto Rico - S3T2R1 | ecosystem: Host-associated > Plants > Roots > Rhizosphere ... | reverse complement strand
GAGCGGCGCAGTTCCCGCCGCCGGTGGCCGCGTAGATCGCGAGGATGCGTCTCAGTCATCCGTGGTGTCGCTCGCCTCATCGCGGCGGCGGTCAGCAATCCGAGCCTGGGGCCCACATGGAGGCTCGCCTTGAAAAGAATCTGACCGTCGAGCCAGCGACCGTCGAGGTGCGTTCACAACACAGGCCGCAGCAGGCCCCGGTGTTCAAGATCGGCCCACAACTCGTCGGGTATGTGCTCGGCGTGTGCGGCAAGGTTGTGATGGACCTCCTTCGGACTACGCATGCCCACCACGACGCTCGCGACAGCGGGGTGGCGGAGGGGAAATTGGAGAGCCGCTGCCGGCAGCGTCGTTCCGTACTCGCGACAGGCCGACGCCAGCAGTCGTGCCCGCTCTAGCACATCGGGCGATGCCTGTTGGTAGTTGTACGTTGCGGTGTCGGGAACCTGCTCGTGGGCAAGGAGGCCGGAATTGAAGACGGCTGCCGCAACTACGGAGCGGCCATGCTCGAGGGCCGTCGGCAGGAGGTCGTCGGCCGCCCCCTGCTCGAGAAGCGTGTAGCGTCCGGCGATCATGACAACGTCCACATCGGTGTGCTGGATGAAGCGAGTTGGCATCGCGGACTGGTTCATGCCTACGCCGATCGCACCCACGACCCCCGCCTCCCGCAATTCCACGAGCGCCGGCACCGTATCCTCTACCGCCTCCCGCCAGTAGTCGTCGGGGTCGTGGATATACAGAACATCGACGTGGTTGAGGCCCGTACGCTGCAGCGTCGCATCCAATGAACGTAGGACGCCATCGCGGCTGTAGTCCCGGCGGCGGGTCAGGTCGCCGGGTACCTCAAACAGCTCGTCGTCGCGCGCCGTCGGCGGTGTACGCGGAATCAAGAGTCGACCGACTTTCGAACTGACGACCACATCGTCTCTCGGCCGATCGCGCAGCGCCTCGCCCAAGCGTCCCTCCGACAGTCCGAGCCCGTAATGCGGTGCGGTGTCGAAGTAGCGGATGCCACCTTCCCATGCCGCGTCGATCGTGGCGCGGGCGGTCGTTTCGTCGACGGCGCGATACAGGCCCGCGATAGGGGCAGCACCGAAACCGAGAGTGGTCAGGTGTACGCCGGTGCGGCGGATCTCGCGATACGGTAGGTCGGCGGCGTGGACGACGGAGTTCACGCGTCTATTGCACCGGCGGGCAAGACGAGCGAGTGAGAGCCACCGTCGACCTGCAGGACGGTACCGGTGGTGGCCCCGGCGAGCGGGCTCGCGAGGTAGCACACGGCGTGGGCGACCTGTTCTGCGGTGACGAGGCGGCCTGTGGGTTGTCGGGCGCGGAGTGCAGTGAGAGCAAGGTCCGGATCGGGGGCGGCGGCCAGCAGCCGCCGGACCCAGGGAGTATCGGCAGTCCCAGGCGCAACGGCGTTGACCCGCACGCCCTCCCGTACAAGATCGGCTGCCATCGCGAGGACGAGCGCGTGCAGGGCGCCCTTGCTGGCACTGTACGCAGCTCGCTGCACCAAGCCGGTCCAGCCAGCGACAGAGCCGGTGCAGACGATGGCCGCACGTCCGGTAGGCGCTGACCGGCGCAGGTGGGGCAGGGCGGCGCGCACCAAGCGGGCGGTGCCGAGGACGTTGACGTCCAGAACGTGGTGCCACTCCTCGTCCGTGACGTCCTCGACTCCTCCGGTGGAGCCGATGCCTGCGTTGGAGACAACGACATCAAGGCCGCCCAGCCGGTCGGCGACCTCGGCTACGGCTTCGCGTACTGATGGGTCACGACCGACGTCACACGAAATCTCAAGGATGTCCTCCTCAGGCTCGTTAAGGGGTCGCACGTCCAAGGACGCTACCGCGGCGCCCCGCATCCTCAGCGCCCGCGCCGTGGCTCGGCCGATCCCGCTCGCGCCCCCGGTGACGAGCGCCCGTACGCCATCGAACTCGGCGAAGCCTGGCCCGATCGAGGTAGCCGGGGCATTAAAGGTGGTCACGTCCTGTCCTCCTGGTGCTGTCGGGTGGGGGTCTCGTGCACGCCCTCGCCACTGATCACGGCCGCCATGCCACGATGGGCCGGTGAGTCCAACAGACGCCGGCCTCAATCCCTCCAACGGTGCTGATCGGGGTACCCGCCGCATCGCCGCCGTCGTCCGTCTGCGGCCGGAGCACGAGGTCGAGTACCGCCGGCTGCATGGGAAGGTTTGGCCGGGCGTGTTGGCCGCGCTGCGGCGAGTCGGCGTGCGGAACTACTCGATCTTCCTGCGCGACGGGCTGCTGTTCAGCTACCTGGAGTACGCCGGCGACGACTGGGCTGCCGCGCAGGCCGAGATTGCCGCCGACCCCGAGACGCAGCGGTGGTGGCAGCTGACCGATCCGATGCAACAACCTCTGCCGTCGGCTGCTGAGGGGGAGTGGTGGGCGACCGCCGAAGAGGTCTTCCACCTGGACTGAGGCCGGGATTGCAACACGCACCGCCGCAACATGGCTGGTCGGACCGTTCACCGTCGGCGAGCCACCCAAACCGGGCCGTCGGGATAGCTGTAATCGGCCACGGACACAGCAAGCATCTCCGCACCGCCGCCGGGCCGCAACGGGGCGCGATAACGGCCCCGCTCCAGGCGTACCGGGGTGACGAAATGCTCGTGGAGATGATCGACGTGCTCGATAACACGGTCCTCCCAGGTTCCGGAGACGGCGACGTAGTCGAGCATCGACAGGTGCTGGACCATCTCGCACAGCCCGACACCGCCGGCGTGCGGGCAGACCGAGACACCATGCTTGGCGGCCAGCAGCAGGACGGCGAGGTTCTCGTTGACCCCGGCCACGCGCGCGGCGTCGACCTGCACGATGTCAACAGCGCCGGCCTGCAGCAGCTGCTTGAACATCACTCGGTTGGCGACGTGCTCACCGGTGGCGACTTTGATCGGGTGGATGGCGCGACGGATGGCCGCGTGGCCGAGCACGTCGTCTGGGCTGGTCGGCTCTTCGATCCAGTACGGGTTGTACGGCGCCAGCGCGCGCATCCAGTCGATCGCCGGACCGACGTTCCAGCGCTGGTTGGCGTCGAGGGCGATGCGACTGTCGCCCACCGCCGTACGGGCTACCTTCATCCGGCGCAGGTCGTCGGCCACATTGGCGCCTACCTTGAGTTTGATCATGGTGAAGCCCTGCTCGACGGCTTCGCGGGCGAGCCGGTCGAGCTTTTCGTCTGAGTAGCCGAGCCATCCTGGCGTGGTCGCGTATGCCGGATAGCCCTCGGCCAGCAGTCGCTCCTCGCGCTCGGCGCGGCTCCAGCGGGCGCGCTCGAGGATCTCCACCGCCTCTCCCTGCGTGAGGGCATCGGTCAGGTAGCGGAAGTCAACGAGCGAGACCAGTTCCTCCGGTTCCAGTCGGGCCATGTGCTGCCACAGCGGCTGCCCGGCACGCTTCGCCCTGAGATCCCAGGCGGCGTTGACGACGGCACCGGCGGCCATATGGACGACGCCCTTCTCGGGGCCCAACCACCGCAGATGCGGCTCGTGGACTAACTCCGCTGAGAAGGCACCCAGATCACCCAGCACGTCTTCGACCCTGCGGCCGACTACCCGGTCCGCTAGCCCTTCGATAGCCCGAATCTGCAAGTCGTTGCCGGGCCCGGTGGTGAACGCGAGCGCGTGTCCCTCCAGGCCATCGTCAGCATCGGTGCGCAGGACCGCGTACGCGGCCGAGTAGTCGGGATTCGGGTTCATCGCATCGGAGCCGTCCAGGTTGTCCGATGTAGGGAAGCGAACGTCGTGCACGTCCAATGCGATGAAGCGGTCAATCAGCGGCGACACTATCCTCCACGGCTCGGGATATCACAACGCCGAACCGCACAATAGCGTGCGCCATGATCCGACTGATCGACAGCGCCTGACCTAGAGGATCCGAAGGCCCGGCCCGGATCATGGTCACAGTTTTGGAAGAAGAACGGCCGCCGGGCCGTCCATCGGCTCATCGACGCTCAGCCGTACGCTGCTAGCGACGACGCGTACTGTCCCAGCGGCAGCCCGCAACTCGGCCTCACCCGCCGCGACCGTGTCCTGATGGACATCGAGTGTCGTGTCGCCCGTCCGATCGACCAGCGCCACCAAATGGTCCGGGGTCTCGAGCCAACGCACCCACGGCTGGTTCGTCGATCGAGCGACGGTGCTGGCCACCGGACCTGAGGCCCGGATGATGTCGCCGACCTGGGCCATCCAGCGGCCGAGCGACCCCAAGGCTGTCTTCTGGAGCTCAGGGATCTCCCCCTCGGCGGTCGGCCCGACGTTGAGCAGTAGTCGTCCGCCGCGAGACACGACGTCGGCCAGGTGACAGGCCAGCTGGCGGCCGGTCTGGCTGTGCCGCTCGTCCTCGACCCGGTTGTAGCCGAAGGAAAAGCCGATTCCGCGGCAGTTCTCCCATCCCGACGCGTGCTCGTTCTCTCTCATCGCCTCGTACTCACTGGTGCGGAAATCCCAGTGCGTATCACCCCACCGGTCGTTGACCGCGCCGTCGGGGTTGCCTGCGTAGTCAACCAGCAACTCGTGGAGCGACCAACTGCCGGTGCGTTTTCCGGCGTCCGGCCAGTTGATGTCATTCCACAACACATCAGGCTGGTATCGAGCCACGAGATCGCGTAGGTGCAGGCCGGCGTACACGTTGTATGCCGGATCATTTGGCCGCAGGGTCTGCACATCGGCGTGGGACACCAGCGGCGGAAAGTTCGTGATGCTCCAGTCCAGCCCGCCGGAGTAGTACACCCCGAACCTCAAGCCGGCTGCCCGGACCGCGTTGGCGATCTCGCTGACCAAATCGCGTCGTGGGCCGCGATGGACGGTGTTCCGCGATCCGGTCCCTGGCGCATCCCACAACGGCACCCCGTCGTGGTGTTTGGTGGTCAGGATGACGTAACTGGCGCCGGCCGCGGCGAAGAGCCGGGCCCACGCTGCTGGGTCGAAGTTCGATGCGGTCCACTGGTCGAGGAAGTCAGCGTAGGGGGCGTCCGAGAACACCTCGTGATGATGCTGCGCAGCGGGACTACCGGGAATCCGAATCGTGTTGGCGTACCACTCGGCGTAGGGGTTATGCCGGAACCACTCAATCTCAGGCACGGTCCCGAGGGCTCCAATGGGCTCGGCCCAGGCCGGCACGGAGTACGGACCCCAGTGGATGAAGATGCCGAGCTTCGCCGTGCTTAGCCAAGAGGGCACGGGCCGCACCAGGTCCGGCCAGATCGGTCGCCTCATAGGACAAGGGTGGCGGTTTGGTCTGCCAGGATTTCCGTCGGTATACCTACCCGCTTCCGTGCGTTGAGATCTAACGGCCTCTGGGCTCGGGGGCACTGGCGCGGGCGATGCCGAGGGGCAGCCGCCCTGCTGCCGATCTTCAGGCGCCAGCCGCACCACACTTTTCCCATGGATTACTGAGCATGGGCACGCGTACGGAGTGCGCGGCAGCGTTCTTCCGGCTTCTATCATCCGATGATGGTGTCGACTCCGGTTCTGGCCACCAAGCTGTTCCCACCGGCTCGGCGCCCGCAGATCGTCGCCCGGCCCAGGGTCGCCGAGCGGCTCGGCAGCACCCTCGATGCTGGCCATCGGCTGACTCTCGTGTCCGCACCCGCCGGCTTCGGCAAGACTACGTTGCTCAGTGACTGGCTCGCAGAGCTCGACCAGCGGCAAAGACCCACGCGGGTCGGGTGGCTCTCCCTTGATGAAAATGACAACGACCTGACCCGCTTCGTGGCGCACCTGGTGGCCGCCTTGCGAAGCGCCGAACTCGATGTCGACCCGGCAGTCCTCGAGTCGTTGTCGACCACGTCGACGGCCGCTGCCCTGACCTTGCTCGTCAACGACCTTGCTCGAGCCGGTCAACACGAGCCGGGAAGCCAGTGGATCGTGGTGCTCGACGACTACCACGTGATCGAGGTGGCCGAGGTCCACGAGACGATGACCTTCCTGCTCGACCACCTGCCGGATCATGTGCATCTGGTCATCGCGACGCGCTCCGACCCGCCGCTGCCTCTAGCGCGGTTGCGCAGTCGCGCGCAACTCACTGAGCTGCGCGCCGCCGAACTCCGCTTCACTCCGTCTGAGGCGTGGGAGTTCCTCAACCGGGTGATGGGCCTGGCGCTCACCGCCGCCGACGTCGACGCGCTGGAGAACCGTACGGAGGGTTGGATCGCCAGCCTGCAGCTTGCCGCACTCTCCCTGCGCGGCATCACAGACCGTAGCGAGGTCGCTGGCTTCATTTCGGCGTTCACCGGCAGCAACCGGTTCGTCATCGACTACCTGACCGACGAGGTTCTTGCCCGGCAGCCCCCGGAGGTTCGCGACTTCTTGCTCCGCACCGCTGTCCTCGACCGACTCTCCGGATCGCTGTGCGACGCCGTCACCGGCGGCTCCGATGGTACGCAGACGTTGCAGAACCTCGAGCGTGAAAACCTCTTCCTGATCCCACTCGACACCGAGCGCTCCTGGTACCGATACCACCACCTGTTCGCCGACGTACTCCACGCACGTCTGCTCGCCGAGCAACCCGAACAGGTCCAGGATCTGCATCGGCGCGCCAGTGCATGGTTCGCCGCTCGCGGCCTGGTCGTGGACGCAGTCCGCCACGCGCTCGCAGCCGAGGATTTCGATCGTGCCGCTTACCTGATGGAGGAGGCGCTGCCGGAGATGCGCCGCACCCGGCAAGACGGCCTGCTGCTGATGTGGATGCGGTCCTTACCGGGGCCGGTCGTACGCCGAAGCCCAGTGCTCAGCATCGTCACCGGCTGGTCGCTGATGATGTCTGGTGAGCTTGACGCGGTCGAATCGCGGCTCGACGACGCCGAAGCGGCGCTGGCCGCCGGCGCCCAGGATGCCGACCTCGCGGCAACGTGGGCGGACACTGAGGATCTGCGGACGGCCCCAGCCATGATCTCGGTCTACCGTGCGGCGCTGGCGCAGGCACACGGCGATGTCGCCGGCACCGTACGTCATGCCCGGCACGTCCTGGACCTGGCTGGTCCAGAGGACCACTTCCTGCGCGGTGCCGGCGCCGGTTACCTCGGCCTGGCCGCCTGGGCATCCGGGAACATTGCGGAGGCGCGGTCAACGTTTTCCGAGGCAGTCCGCAGTCTGCACGCTGCACGCAACCTCGTCGACGAGCTGGACACCACGATCGTGCTCGCGGACATGTGGGTCGCCTCGGGGAGGCCGGGGCGCGCCCGCCGGCTTTTCGAGCAGGCACTGCAGACCGCCACCGCGGGCGGTCCGCCGTACCCCAGGGCAACGGCCGACCTGCACGTCGGTCTGGCCGAGCTCGACCGTGAGCTTGACGACCTCACCAGCGCAGAGGAGCACCTCGAGGCGGCGAGAGTTCTTAGCGAACAGGCCTCCATCACCGAGAACCGGCACCGCCGGTACGTCGTCATGGCACAGGTCCGCGCCGCCGGTGGGGACTACGACACCGCTTCGAGCCTGCTCGACAAGGCCGGGACGATGTACCGGCGCGGCTTCTACCCCGAGGTACGCCCCATCGCCGCGATGAAGGCGCGCGTCCAGATCGCCGCAGGGGATCTGTCGTCAGCGGTCGCCTGGGCTGAGGAACGAGCGCTCAGCGTCGATGATCAACCGAACTATCTGCGCGAGTACGAGCACCTGACTCTTGTCCGGCTGCTGCTTGCCAGGCACCAGGCCGCCGATCACCACATCAACGGCGATGCCGGTGCTGCGCCGATCGACGCGGTGCTTGGTCTTCTCGATCGGCTGAATGCCGCGGCAGTCGAGGCTGGACGGGACGGCAGTGTGCGAGAGATTCGGGTGCTGCAGGCCCTGGCCCACCAGGATGGCGGTGACCTACCACAGGCGCTCTCCGCACTTCGCGGAAGCTTCGTCGACACGCCAGAGCCGGACGGCTATGTGCGGCTGTACCTCGACGAAGGCGCCCCGATGCTGGCCCTGCTACATCACGCTGCCGGTAAGCCCGACACCGTTGTGCAGTCCTACGCCCGACGAGTCCTCGGGCACGCTACGACCTCCGTCGAGGCGGCCGAGTCGCAGCAGACTTCGGGCGGGCCCCTGAGCCAGCGCGAACTGGAGGTGCTCAGACTTCTTGACAGCGAACTCACCGGACCAGAGATCGCGCGCCAGCTGTATGTCACGCTCAACACGCTGCGCACGCACACCAAGCGCATCTTCACCAAGCTCGACGTGACGACCCGTGCAGCGGCAGTGCGCCGCGCCCACCAACGAGGGCTCCTTTAGGACCCTCTGTGTCACATCGTCATTCACATCATGTGGTGACGCGCAGTCACCACGTCGCTTCTTACGTTTCGGGTATCCCCGCGGCGATCGCAGCGGACCAACCCGACAGGGAGCGACATGACCATCACACCCACCACGCTGATCCGGGCGGCAGCCGTCGCAGCCGTCGCAGCCGGACTGATCTTCATTGGCGTCCAAATCAACCACCCCCACGCAGACGTCACCTCCGTCGTGACGACCGAGTGGGTCGTGCGCAATTCCCTGAAGGTGCTGATGGCCGCACTGGCACTGGCCGGCATCACGGGCATGTACCTCCGCCAGGTGACGCAGAGTGGCGTGCTCGGCCTGCTCGGCTACCTGGTGCTCAGCTTCGGCTACCTGCTGATCATGAGCACGACCATCGTCTCCGCGTACGTCCTCCCATCGCTGGCCGACACCGACCCCGACTACGTCACCGATGTCCTCGCAACGGGGACCGGCGGCGCCTCCCAGGGCGACATCGGCCTGCTGCAAACCGTCTTCCAGGTGCAGGGCATCGCCTACCTGGCCGGCAGCCTCGTCTTCGGCATCGCGCTGTTCCGTGCACGCGTCCTCGCCCGCTGGGCAGCTGCACTCCTTGCCGTCGGTGGCCTCGTCACCCTCGCGCTCTCCGTGATGCCTGACGCCTTCTACCGGTTCCTGGCTTTCCCGAACGGGATCGCCATGGTTGCACTCGGCTACTCGCTCTGGCGCAGCGTAAGTACCGACACAACCTCGCTGCTCACCCCGGTCAGCGATCCGCACGCGGTCACGCCAGCAGGTGCCGAATGACCCAGCACACCGTCCCGCATACCCGACCGGCGCGCCAGCGCCGGTCGGGTGGCCGCGGCTGGCCGACAGCGTTGGCGGCGTCGCCATGAGCCCACGTCTCGGGCCGTACGCACCTGCCCACTACGAACTCCGGATCGAGGGACACCTCGACGAGTACTGGTCGGCCTGGTTCGGCGGACTGACCCTCATCCGCGAAGACGACGGCACCACCACCTTGCGTGGCGCAGTGACCGACCAGGCCCAGCTGCACGGCCTGCTCGCCAAGGTGCGTGACCTCGGCACCACCTTGATCTCGGTTAAGACCATCGAGACCCCAGGTCGACGGCAGGTCGTATGAGGCTCGGGCTCTCAGTAATGACTCCTCGATGTGCCCAGCCCGGCAGGACTCAGTGAGCGTGTCGGATTTCGCCTCTGGCCGAGGGAGCCTCCTCGAACGCACCGACCAAGCCTCGTTGGATTGCGTACAGAGTCGCCGCTGCGCGATTGGACACGCCGATCTTGGTATAGATGTGTTCGACGTGGTTGCTCACAGTCTTCGATGCGATGGTCAACCTGCCCGCGACCTGCTTGTTCGTTGCTCCACGTGCCAACAGGCTGAGAATCTCGACCTCGCGGGAAGTCAACGCGTCGGGCCGGGATCGTCTGCCCGGGGATGGGCGTCCGGCTGTCTCTAGCACTACTTCGACGGCTGAACCATCGAGGCGACCGGCCCGAACCTCGGCGGCGAGCTTGGCGGCAGCGCGCTCGGGACTGCATGCCTCGCGGTGGGGACGCGATTCCCGGCTGGTGTGAAATGCGTCGGCTACCGCAAGGAGACGATCTATTGGTCGAAGTGAGGCTGCCGTCAGTCCGCGGGGGTAGCCGGACCCATCCAGACGTTCATGATGTCGTCCTGCAACCTCGCGAGCGGTCGCGAGATTGTCAATTCCCGCCAGCATCCGCTCGGTCAGGTATGGATGCATGCGGACGCGCTCCTTTTCCACTCGGCTGACCGGGCCCGGCTTGTCCCAGATGGCGTTCGAGATGCCGAGCCGCCCGAGATCGTGGAGCAGCCCAGCTCGGCGCAGGACCACTACCTCTGACTCCGGCAGGCCCCAGCTACGCCCGGCAGCTGCGGCCAGATTCGCGACACCGCGAGAATGCCCGGCAAAGCAAGGCGACTTCATGTCAACCAGGTCCGCCATCGC
>Ga0081455_10009115_pt1 | contig 10239 bp, 3 predicted proteins | sample TabmetS3T2R1_FD_70207 | JGI IMG/M metagenome (GOLD analysis project Ga0081455, IMG submission 70207) | Tabebuia heterophylla rhizosphere microbial communities from the University of Puerto Rico - S3T2R1 | ecosystem: Host-associated > Plants > Roots > Rhizosphere ... | reverse complement strand
TAACACAACAGGTAATGAAAATACGGCACTCGGTAGTGCAACATTAGTAACTAATACAACAGGTTCTGGTAACACTGCTATCGGTGCTAATGCTGGTTTTAGTTTAGCTACCGGCAATAATAATACACTTATTGGTACTAATGCTGGATCTCTTCTTGCTAATGGATCAACTAACGTTATTATTGGGTTTAACGCAGGTTCAAGCTTAACGACTGGTAATGATAATATTTATATAGCAAATCCTGGTGTTGGTGTGGAAAGTGGTACTATTCGTATAGGAACCAATGGTACTCATGTGGCAACATTTATTCAAGGTATTTTTGGTGTTCCTGTTGGCTTAACAGGATTACCGGTATTTGTTGATGCAAGTGGGCAATTGGGAACGGTAGTTTCTTCAGCAATATTTAAACATGATATAAAAGATCTTGATAAAGATTTTTCAGCAAATATTCATAAACTACGTCCGGTGACATTTGTATACAATAATGATGAAACAAACACTAAACAATATGGTTTAATAGCTGAAGAAGTTGATCAAGTATTTCCTGAATTAGTTGTTTATAATGAAGAAAAACCATACACCGTACGTTATCATTTACTACCAATATTATTGCTCAATGAAATTCAGAAGTTAAATAATACTATTGAAGAGCAAACAATAACTATTCATGATTTAAAAGAAGATGGTATGAAACTTAAAAAAGCAATGCGTAATATTATTGGACGTATCAATCGGTTACACGCAGAATAAAAAAATAAATATAAAAAAAAGAGCAGTGATGAGTAGTCACTGCTCTTTTTTATTACTCAATTATTACAGTTGTTGATTTGATTACATAATTTTTGTTAAAAAGACAATGTGTTTTATCGTGATGCATTTACCTTATTCTTTTTGATTTTAAAAAAAAGGGTTGTTTATGAATATATTTTTGATAAAAAAGCATGGAGCTATTTTTATTTTTTTATTGTTTATATTTTCACCATCATTGCTATTATCAGAATATCGTCATGCTGATTTAATCTCAGAAAATGAAATAAATAGCATAGATGATAAACATGTACAATATATTTATCTTGGTAAAGACGCAAGTAAACTTCAAGATGTTGTTGCTCATATAAGTTTACTAGATAATAATACACGATCTCCTATTTATTTATTAAATAAATATATTGAAAGTGGATTTACTATAGGTGAAATAAATACTATTGTTATAGCACTTCAATATGGCAAATCTATCTTACATAAAAAAAATAAACATTTAAAAAAAGGACATGCAAAACAGTTGCTTCTTGATCTTAAAGAAGTTCTTACGCGCATTCATATGGGCTTTTTAAATGTTGACCCAAAAGACCTTCATAAATTTAAAAATTGCTCTGAAATTCTTGATTCACTAAATGTTTTAGGCAAAGCTCTTTTTAATAAAAGTGTCAGAATAGGAAAAAATTTAGAAGTTGATAAAAATACACTACTCAATGGTACGCTTAAAGTATCTGGAAAAGCTACATTTAAACAAGATGTAACTTTTTTTGATAATGTGACTTTTAAAGATAATGTACAATTTCAAAATAATATATCTATAACAGGCAATATTACCGTCAATGATACAATCGTAACAACAAATTTGGTTACTGATAATTTGACAGCACAAAATGCCACAATTGATAATCTTATTGTAACAAATTGTATTGAAGATCTCTGTGTTAACAATTTATCGATAACTGATGGATCGGTAAGCGGTACATTATCAGTTAATAATGAAATAGTTAACAATTTATCAGTTATCAATCTTTCAGCGGTTAACGGATTTATTGATACATTATCAGTTAATGATTTAGTAGCACAAAATATTTCTGCAGTTGACATATTTGCACAAAATTTTTCTGCAGGAGATCTTGTAGCGGTTTCATTATCCGTAGTAGATTTAGTAGCAGAAAATATTTCTACTATTGATTTGTTTGCAGAGCATCTATCAGCAGATGATGGTTTTATTGATATGTTATCGGTTACTACTTTTTCAGCAATAGATGCCGTTATTAATAACTTATCAGTTACTGATTTATTTTCTGTCAACTTGTCAGTGGATAATGGATTTATTGATGTTTTATCCGTTAATGATGAAGTAGCACAAAATATTTCAGCCATTGATTTATTTGTAGAACAATTATCGGCGGCTAATGCTTTTATTGATGTATTATCAGTTAATGAATCGGTAATACTTAATAGCTCTGTTGTCGATTTATTTGTTCAGCATTTATCGGTAGATGATGCTTTTATTGATGTATTAACCGTAACTGATCTTGTAGGGAATAATATTTCTACGTTTGATTTTTTTGCAGAAAATTTATCTGTGGTAGAAGGAACTATTGATACTCTTTCAGTGATAGACTTTTTTGCACAAAACGGAACAATTGAAAATTTTTCAGCTGGAATACTTTCTACCGTAGATGAACTGATTGTTGGTTGTGATCTTACCGTTGGATGTAATATTAATATGCAACCATCCACTGGTCCTGATGTAGGAAATATAATTAAATGTAATCAGCCTTTTATTCATAACTTTGGAACAAGTAATACTTTTGTTGGCATTAATGCAGGCAATTTTACCATGAGTGGTAGAGGTAATAATAGTGGTTTCGGTCGTAATGCTCTACGTTCTAATATAACAGGTGCTGATAACATAGCCATTGGTGTTGATGCGTTGCGTGGAAATACTTCAGGAAGTAGAAATATTGCTATAGGTAATTGGGCACTAGAATCAAATACTGTTGGAAACGATAATGTTGCAATGGGCTTTATGACATTGCAAAAAAATACCTTAGGTTTACAAAATGTAGCTATTGGTAATAATGCATTAGAAAGTAACACCAGTGGATCAGAAAATGTAGCGGTAGGTTTTAATGCGCTTAAAGCTAATACAACAGGATTGTTTAATGTAGCAGTTGGTACCAATGCATTAGCAAGTAATACGACAGCATCAGTAAATGCTGCTTTTGGTACAAATACATTACAACGGAATACCACCGGTGTTTTTAATGTTGCTCTTGGTAATTTTGCCTTAGAAAGTAACACTTCAGGAATGACAAATGTTGCGGTAGGTAATTTTGCATTAGCTGCAAATATTATAGGTATCGAAAACGTTGCGGTTGGTAATTTTGCATTAGATTCTAATACATTTGGTAATGATAATGCTGCGGTTGGTAACTTTGCATTAGAAACCAATACAGTTGGTGTACAAAATACGGCAACAGGGAATAATGCATTAAAATCAAATATCACGGGATCTGATAACGTTGCTGTTGGCTATAACACTCTTTTTGAAAATACTGGTGGCGTTGCAAATATTGGTATTGGCACAAACTCTTTAGTATCAAATACCGAAGGTAATAGCAACGTTAGTATTGGTTTTAATGCTTTAGAATCTAATGTTATTGGATTACAGAATATTGCGATTGGGAACAATGCGCTTCAAAGTAATATTGTATCTGGTCTTATAGCGATAGGAACCGATGCATTGCAATCAAATACAACAGGCGTTTTTAATATTGCTATTGGGTCTAATGCACTTATGTCAAACACAACAGGAGTCTCTAATATTGCAATGGGTACTAATGCATTAGAATCAAATACAACAGGTATTTTTGATATTGCTATAGGTACTTTTGCTTTAACAAGTAATGATGGCGGACAAAGGAATACTGCTATTGGTCATAACGCCTTACCTGCTAATTTAGGTGAATCTGATAATATGGCGATTGGTTTTCAAGCCCTTTTTTCAAATCTTTTTGGTAATACAAACATAGGCATTGGTAATCATGTACTAGAACATAATGGAGAATTGCCTCTTATATTTCCAATTGGAGCAAAGAACAATGTAGCTGTTGGACATTTTTCATTACAAGAAAATATTTATGGTACAAGTAATGTTACCGAGGGAAACAACACGCTACCAATTACTATTGAAGGTTCTGGAAACGTAGCTATTGGTAATAGATCAATGTTTTTAAGTATTGAGGTAGGGAGTAATGTTTCAATTGGTACTTCCGCAATGTATTTTCATATCATAGGAGATAAAAATGTTGCCGTAGGTACCAAATCATTAACAGTAAATCCTAATACAGAACGTAATGTTGCGGTGGGCAATCAAGCAATGGCAGCGCATATTCAAGGTACTAATAATACTGCTGTTGGCGAACAAGCATTTGGCGGAGAAATGGTAAGTGCTCAATTTCCTAATCCTCCACTTCCTGTTCCCGTTCCTATTTTTTTAACACGAGGTAGTTTTGTTGTTGCTGTTGGAGGTAATGCTCTTCAACATAATCAAGAAGATGGCAATGTCGCTGTTGGATATGAAGCTTTGTTGGTTAATACGGCTGGGTTCAATGATGTTGCTGTTGGTTTTAATTCAATGATAGCAAATACCATAGGATCTTTTAATACAGCCGTTGGTAATAATTCAATGCTTTCTAATATTGAAGGTAATTTTAATGTCGCTGTTGGTACCAATGCATTAAGTTCAAATTTAGTTGGTTTGGGCAATACTGCAGTTGGATTTAATGCCATGGAAACAAATGAAGCTAGTTTTAATACAGGAGTAGGACATTTAGCTTTACAATTAAACACTCTAGGTATAGAAAATACGGCAGTTGGAGCATTTTCCTTACGTACAACTACCGTTGCAGAGGCAAATACAGCGGTTGGCTTTAGAACACTTGAATTCAATACAGCAGGTTTTAATACTGCTGTTGGAGCCAATGCGTTAGGAGTAAATACTCTTGGAACATCAAATGTTGCTGTTGGATCAAATTCTCTTGCATTAAGCACAACAGGACAAGCTAATGTTGCAGTGGGAGCTAACACTCTCGCAATTAATAATGGTCCAGGATTTAATATAGCTATTGGTTTTAATGCTGCATCAGCAAGTACGGTTGGAACAGATAATATCGCTATTGGCGTAACAGCACTTGAAATAAATGAAGCTTCCGGCAATATTGCCATTGGCACAACTGCTATGGGAGCAAGTGCTCTTGGTATAGCTAATATCGCTATTGGTGCAACCGCACTACAAACAAATGAAGCAGCTGATAATATAGCTATTGGTAATGGAGCTATGGCAGCAAGTCCAACGGGTGTTGGTAACATCGCAATGGGAACTACTGCTTTAGGTACAGCCAATGCTGCTGTTGATAATATAGCAATTGGCACTGGAGCTATGGTAGCCAGTGTTGGATCAGCAGGAAATATAGCTCTTGGTACTGGCGTAGGATCAAATATGGTGGGTGCTGGTAATATTGCTATTGGCGCAGGAACAATGGCAGCTGTTGCAGGAGCAGGTAATATTGCTATCGGAAATGGATCATATATTGTTGGAGCAGGAGCTGGAAATGTTGTTCTTGGAGATGGTGCTGCAATCGCTTTAGGAGCAGGAATTAACAATATTATTATAGGTACGGGAGCTGCAGTAGCAGCTACAACGGCTGTTAATTGTATTTTCCTAGGAGCTGTTGCAGCATTACCTAACCCAGTATTACCAACGCCAGGCACTATTATGATTGGTACTAATCTAATTCATAATCTTATCTTTTTACCGGTTTCAGCTCTTACAGTAGCTGCACCATTAGCTGTTGGTTTTCTTCCAACTGGTCAATTAGGTCAAGCTATTCCTTTAGCTCCTTCTTCACAAGAATTTAAACATGATATAAAAGACATGGAAGATGTGTCAGAAAATCTTTATAAATTACGTCCTGTTAGATTTATATATAATGATGATGCGGTTGTTCGACCAGAAGAGTTACATATTAAACAATATGGATTAATTGCAGAAGAAGTTGCTGAATTATTCCCTGAACTTGTAGGAACCTTCCAAGGTAAAATATTTGGAGTTAAATATGAATTATTGGCTTCATTACTAGTGAAAGAAATGCAACGGATGAATAAGCGAGTTACTGATTTAGAAGAAAAAGATGCGATAATTGCAGACCTTAAAGCTGATAATAAAAAAATGGGAGACATTATTAATGATCTTCTTGCTCGTGTTAAAAAATTAGAAACACGAATATAATAGATTATTTTATATACTATATTTTGGGGACTGCTACAGTCCCCATTTTGTTGAAAATGATTTATTTTCCTTTTTTATGTTCGATACGCTGAACTATAAATTACAATCTGATAATGGTTATTATGTTAAAAAATAAAAAAAGGGTTCTTTTTGACTAAAAGTTGTGCCACCACAGTAAAACCTTTCCCCACATAATAATGGTACAAAATAATGCCCCTGTTTTTTAGGTAAAATTATTTTTTTCATAGTTTTAGTTAATAAATCATAAAAATATGGTTCAAGAAAAAAATCATTATTATATGAACAATCAACAAAATAAATTTTATCTTTTATAAGCCGAGGCAATAACGGTAGTAATGATTCATAAAGTTGTTGTTCACTTTTTAATAATAAATTAGTAGGAATGTGGAAATGAAAAAGATAATTTTTATGCCACGTATTATCCTGCTTAATAATATGGTAATACGTAAATAAAATTGCTTGATCATTAGTATCAATAGTTTGTGGATGTTCTATTACAAATCCCTCTTTTGATGAAATCATTGTTAAAAAAATAATTGGTATACCGTCAAAATCAAAAATAATTTCATTATAATTCATGATTTTATAGTGCATAGTTTTTGGAAAATCGTGTATAATAGATCGTTCTATATAAAATAAACAATCATTTATTTTTTGTGGATACATACAATCTTTACCATCTTCTGCCAGTAAACATTGCATTAAGCCATCATCAGATAATTGAAATAATGCAAAGTTATTACTCTGTTGCGCACTGCAGTAACACATATGCTCATTGATCCAAACTAATCCATTAATATTAAAAAGAGGCTCGTCGAAATCAATTGTTTTCGGAGAACGTTTTTGAAAATGTTGAATTCGTAAACGACCATTATCAATAAAGCTAAAACCTGAATTATCTGGTAATAATAATAATCCTGCAGGATTAAATAGAGACCACAACATTTGTTCTTTATGATTGGATGCAGTATCCCATGTAAATAATTTTAAATTTGTAGGGCTTTCTTGATGAATATATAAAATGATTTCTCCATTGTGCAAAGATGCAATAGGATAAACATATTCGTAAGCAAAGCTTAAAGATATGTAAGAAAATAAAAAATAAAAAAAATAATAAAATAATTTCATGGACATTCCTTAGTAATAACTATTTCAAGATATGTCCTTTAAAAAATAAATACAACAAAAAAGCCCCGCAATTTCTACGGAGCTTTTTTATTGTATTTTATTACTGTATATTATGCACGATCTTCAAGTGCAGCAACACGTGCAGAAAGTTTTTGCATTTCATTAAGTAATAATACTGGTAATACATGATATTGAATTGTGTATGGTTGACCATCTTTATCTTTAACAACAATTCCTGGTAATATTTGATCAACTTCTTCAGCAATCAATCCATATTGTGTGGTTTCTGTAGCATCATCATTGTACACAAATGTTACTGGACGAAGATCCATTACTTTTGAAGAAGCATCTGCCATATCTGCAACATCATGTTTAAATTGAATTGATGATGAAACGGTACCAAGTTGTCCTGCAGAGTCGATTAAAACAGCTATTGCATCAGCTATACCTGTAACAGTACCACGAATACCTGCTATAAATGTACGTGTTTGTGCAGTACCAATACGTGTTGTAGTAGCTTCAGCTGCCGCTGCTGCATCAGCATCAATATAAATATTACCACTACCTGTTGTTAATGTAGCTCCAACATTAGCACCAATACCGATATTATCACTACCAGTTGTAACATTTACTAAAGAAAATAAGCCTAAAGCAGTATTATCAGTACCAGTTGTATTATTTGCTAATGAACTTCGACCAATTGCAGTATTGCCAGTACCAGTTGTATTTGCTACTAATGCGTTAACACCAACCGCTACGGTGTCATCAACAAGATGTACACCAAGAGCAAAATGACCTACTGCAACGTTTCCTGATCCAGTTATGTTAGCACCAAGTGCGGTGTGACCGATTGCTGTATTAGTTCTTCCTGTTGTATTAGCATCCAGCGCCCCAGCGCCTAGAGCCGTATTGGCATCACCAATCGTATTAAATTGCATTGCATTATGGCCAACGGCGGTATTTTGTGTTCCTGTGGTATTTGCATTCAATGCATTAACACCAAATGCATTATTAGCAATACCAATTGTGTTGTTTTCTAACGCAAAATAACCAACTGCTGTATTATTAATACCAGTTGTGTTTGCTAATAATGCACCATTACCAACTGCAGTATTAGCAGTACCAGTTGTATTCGCTCCTAATGCACCGACACCAACAGCTACTGTCTCATCAACAAGATGGTTGATAAGAGCGAACTGACCTACTGCAACATTGGCTGAGCCAGTTATATTAAAACCAAGTGCACCATGACCAAGTGCTGTATTAATTCTTCCTGTTGTATTATCTCGCAATGCCCCAGCTCCTAGAGCCACATTTGCATCACCAATCGTATTAAATTGCATTGCATTAAATCCAACAGCGGTATTTTGTGTTCCTGTGGTATTTGCATTTAATGCGTTAACACCAAATCCACTATTAGCATTCCCAGTCATGATAAAATTACCAGCGTTTGCACCAACAAACGTGTTATTTGGTCCAAAATTATGAATGAATGGAACTCCACCTTTGATAATATTACCAACAGCAGGACTAATTGAATCATTCATAGAAATATTACAACCTACGGTAAGATCGCAACCAACAACTTCATCCATTACAGACAATGTGCCACTAATAACAACATCCGTTGCAGATAATATACCACTAATAACTACATCCGTTGCAGACAGTACACCCTCAATGGTTACATCATCTTCAAAAAGAACATCATCTTCAAATTTTACATCATCTTTAAATTTAACTTTGTCCTCAAATTTAACTTTATCTTCAAATTTAACATTATCTTTGAATTCAACATGTTTTTTGAATTCTACATCTTTAAAGAATTTTGCTCTACCATGAAAATGAGATTTTTCATGAACCGATAGTAATTTTAAGCCAGAACGAGTTGTGCTTTCAGCTACATCTACTTGATCTCTCAAAAATGATAATAATTCAGCATCAAGAGTAAGATTATCTTCGATTACTTGTTCAATAACTGCATTAAGAGTATGAGAAAGCGCACGAGCTCTTTCTTCACCTAACCTATCTTTTTGAGCATGTATAAGAGCTTCTGCTTCCTCTAATGCTTGAGCAACTGCATTATAATTACCTATTGAAAAACCTTTTGCTATATGGTCTGCTAATGCGCGAACAAGAGAAGCTTCACTATCATCAAATCTACTTATTTCAGTAATAACTTCTGCAAGACGACTACCTTCTGGGCCAACATAAATAAAAGAAGCTTCTGGATTTCTAAATATTTCTTGTGCTTCTATTTCTGACAAATAAATCTGCACTTTTTCCTGCTCCGTGGCAGATAAACTTGAAATGGCGCTCAAAACGGCAAGGGATAGTACCTTAGAGAAAAGTTTTGACTTCATCAATCATCCTTTTTTTTTGAAAATAAACATATTCACTACAACTTATCTTTTTTTCTAACATTTAGATTTATAAAAATCAAATTTATTTTTATATTTTTTATTTACATTCTTGCTTCCAATAATTCAAGACGCTTCATAAGACTTTGTATTACGGCATCTCGCTTACTATTGTCTTTTTTAAGTTCTTCAATAGTAACTTGTTGTTTTTTTATTTCATTAAGTAATAACACTGGTAATACATCATAATTAACAGTAAATGGTAATTTATCCTTATCCTTAACGACAATATTAGGATAAATTTCATCAACTTCTTCAGCAATTAATCCATATTGTGTTGTTTCTGTTTCATCATTATTATATATAAACGTCACGGGACGAAGTTGATAAATATCTTCTGAAACGTTTTTCATATCTTGTATATTATGTTTAAAGCGTTCTGATGAAGTAAGAATACCAATTTGACCAGTGGTATCATTAACTCGCATAGCAGTTGAAGTACCAGAAGTACCAACACCAACACCAGCAACGCCTGCAATAAAACATCGAGTTTGGGAAGTACCAATTCTTGTTGTTGTAGCTTCAGCAGCAGCTGCTGCATTAGCATTAATATAAATATTACCACTACCCGTTGCTAAAATTGCTCCTGCACCATTACCAATGGCAATATT
>Ga0081455_10009114_pt1 | contig 10240 bp, 8 predicted proteins | sample TabmetS3T2R1_FD_70207 | JGI IMG/M metagenome (GOLD analysis project Ga0081455, IMG submission 70207) | Tabebuia heterophylla rhizosphere microbial communities from the University of Puerto Rico - S3T2R1 | ecosystem: Host-associated > Plants > Roots > Rhizosphere ... | reverse complement strand
CACGTTGCGTGAGAAGAATGGCAAGGTGATCTACCGCCCGACCTGCCACTACGCCTACCACCCCTGCGACGACGCCGTGCTCTCGCTGCACGAGCTCGCAGGCGCGCAGTGGAAGCCGCAGCAGACCTGGCACATTCTGTCCGAGGACGACATCGTCGACGGCATCGACGAGCTCGGTGTCCTGCTCTACGGCCACGCCAAGAACGCCTACTGGTACGGCTCGCAGCTCTCGATCGAGGAGACGCGGCAGCTCGCGCCCTACCAGAACGCGACCGGCCTTCAGGTCACCTCGGCGGTGCTCGCCGGGATCGTCTGGATGCTCGAGAACCCGGACCGCGGCATCGTCGAGGCCGACGAGATGGATTTCCGTCGCTGCCTCGCCCTGCAGCGGCCGTATCTCGGCCCGGTGATCGGACGCTATACCGATTGGACGCCGCTCGTCGGCCGCAGCGAGCTGTTTCCGGAGAGCGTCGATACCAGCGATCCCTGGCAGTTCAGCAACGTGCTGGTGCAGTGACGGCCGCGCGCGCCGGTAACGACCGACCGCCTGCGGCCGGTCGTCGCGCGCCGCGCTCGTAATCGGCGCATATCGGGCCTGCGCAGGGCGCGGCAGCACTCTCGCTTTTGGCGCGCTCCCTGCCGCCGGCTGCTGCGATCTCTCCGCGAAATCACCACACTCTGTCCCCACATAACCGGCCGGGGCGCCAGCCCGCAGGGCAAGAGGCCAAGCAAGGCGCGCCATGAGGGCGCAGAGCCACGAGAGGATGTGATGAGATTGTTTTCGCTCGCGTTGATGACGGTCGTCGCGGTCGTGGCGGAGAGCGCCGGTGTGGTCCCGCTCCGGGCCGCCGAGCAGACCGCGGTCGGGCTGTGGGAGCAGGTCGACGAGGGCTCGGGCAAGGCCGAAAGCTGGTTCAAGATCTCGGAGCGCAGCGGCGTCTACGTGGGCAATGTCGTCAAGATCTTCTTCAAGCCGGGCGAAGACGAGAATTGGGTCTGCGACAAGTGCGAAGGGTCGGAGAAGGGCGCTCCGGTGCTCGGGCTTACGCTGATCAAGGGAATGCAGCGCAACGGGCTGGCCTATGAGAACGGGACCATCATGGATCCGCGCGACGGCTCGGTCTACCGCGCGCTCATGAAGCTCAGCCCCGACGGCCAGAAGCTCGAAGTGCGCGGCTATCTCGGCATTTCGCTGTTCGGCCGCACCCAGGTCTGGAAACGGCTGCCCGACAACGCGCTCGGACCGCAGGCGCTCCCCGCCAAGGGCGCCGCGCAGAAGAAGCAATAGTCACCCGAGCGCGATGACGCCGGCCTCGCCGTCCTCGGCGCCGAAGGCGAGCAGGGTCCCGGCCGCGCTCCACGCGAGCGCGGTGATCGGCGCGCCCGCTCCCTTGCGCGCCAACACCTCGGCGCCGTCGTCCACGCGCACCAGCAGCACGAGGCCGTCGGCGTAACCCACCGCCACCACATCCTGCTTGGGATGGCAGGCCACGACCTCGGCCTGCGCCTCCGCTGGCGCGAGGATGCGCGGCGACTTGCCCATGGGACCATCCTTCCCCTGAAACGGCCACAGGATGAGCTGGGTCGAGCCCGAGGTGGCGAGCCACTTGCCGCCAACGGTCCAGTCGAGCGAGCGCACGCGCGCGCCATATCCCGACATCCGCATGTCCTTGCGATCGGAGAGCCGCCAGCCGTGCAGCGTGGGCTCCTGCATGGACGTGACCGCGAACCTGCCGTCGGGGCTGAAGACGACGTCGAGATGGGAGCCCTTCCATTCGAGCATGTCGGGATCGCTCTGCGCGTTCGGAAACCAGAGCGTGATGCCGTTGTAATGCGTGACGGCGAGGCGAACGCCTTTCGGCGCGAACGCCAAGCCGCCCACCGTCGAGCGCACTTCGAGCGCGTGCTCGACGCCCTTGGCGGTGCGCGCGAAGGCCTGTTTGCCAGCCGACCAGGCGATTGCGCCGTTCGGACCGGCCGCGACATGGTCGATCCAGCGCCGCTTGGCGTCGGTTGCGATCACGCTGCGCTCGCCGTCCACGCCGGTCGTCACGACCTTGCCGTCGTCGCCGCCGGTGACGATGCGATCGGCGTCCGCGCTCGAGCACAGAACCGCGCCGCCATGCGCCGCGACTGCGCGCGGCTCGCCCGCGCGCGGTACCAGGATGAGTGCCTCCTCGCCCAGCACCAGGACCGCGGTGTCGCCGAGAAAGTGCGCGCCCACGACGCCTGCGCCGGCCTTGACCGGCCGCGTGCGCTCGACCACGGAGGGGATGTCGTTGCGAGCCTCGGTCACAGCTTTGGTCCGCCGTCATCCCGAGGACGCGCACCAATCCGGCGGCCGCATGCTTCGAGCACGTAGGATGGGCAAAGGCGCGGGCCGTGCCGTTGCACGTGAGCAAAATCGCGCTGCGCCTTTGCCCACGCGTCGACATTACAGAAGGCGATTTTGGCCACCCTACGCACTGGCGTTCCGCGCGCGCTCGTCCGGGACACGAAAGCCGGGCTCGCCTCTCACGCCACGCAGCTCGCAAATCCTTCCCTGATCTTCTCCTCCGGCAGCTTGCGGCCGATGAAGACGATGCGGCTTTCGCGTTTCTCGCCCTCCTGCCACGGGCGCTGGTGGTCGCCGTCGAGGATCATGTGCACGCCCTGGAACACGAAGCGCGCGGGGTCGTCCTTGAACGACAGGATGCCCTTGCAGCGCAGGATGCTGGGCCCCTCCTTCTGCACGAGATCCTGCACCCAGGGGAAGAATTTATCGGGGTCGAGCGGCTTGTCGGTCTTGAGCGCCAGCGAATGCATCTCCTCGTCGTGATAATGCTTCAATCCGCCGCCGCCGTGGTGATGGCTGTGACCGTGGCCGTGGCCGTGCTCATGATCATGATGGTGATCATGGTCATGATGCGCGTGCGCGTCATGGCCGTCGCCCAAGAACTCGGGCTCGATCTCCAGGATGCGGTCGAGATCGAAGGCGTTGCGCCCGAGCACCTCCGGCAACGCAATGCTGCAGCGCTCGGTCCGGTGCAGCTTGGCGTAAGGATTGATGCCGCGGATGCGCGCCTCCACCTCGCCGAGCTCGTCGGGCGACACCAGGTCGGTCTTGTTGATGAGGATCACGTCGGCGAACGCGATCTGATTCTTGGCCTCGGGCGCGTCCTTGAGCCGATCCTGCAGCCATTTGGCGTCGGCCACCGTCACGACGGCGTCGAGCTTGGCCTTGCGGCCGACGTTTTCGTCCATGAAGAATGTCTGCGCTACCGGCGCGGGATCGGCGAGCCCGGTGGTCTCGACGATAATGGCGTCGAACTTGCCCCGCCGCCGCATCAGACCGTCGATGATGCGCACGAGGTCGCCGCGCACGGTGCAGCAGATGCAGCCGTTGTTCATCTCGAACACCTCCTCGTCGGCGCCCACGACGAGGTCGTTGTCGATGCCGATCTCCCCGAACTCGTTGACGATCACGGCGTACTTTTGGCCGTGCTGCTCGGACAGAATGCGGTTGAGCAGCGTCGTCTTGCCGGCGCCGAGATAGCCGGTCAGCACGGTGACGGGGACCTTGTCGGACATCGCTCTACTCCGTTTGAGCACCGTATATATGCATCCGTTGTCGGATGCTATCGTCCGCGGTTCGGTCGAGCTGGGCGAGCAACTCTCGGGGAGGAACCCATGGGACGAATGAGCGCTGCTTTCGCGGCGGCCGCGATCGGCGTCGCGGAGGCGGCCCTCACGCTGGTCATCGTTGCCGGCTTGGCGCAGCCCGCCGCCGCCGGTCGCGCCACCCTCAATCTGGTGCTGGTGCTCGACGGACTGAGACCAGACGCAATCACGCCGGAGGAAACGCCCAATCTGTGGCGGCTGCGTCAGGAGGGCGTCAACTTTCTCAACGGCCACGCCGTCTTCCCGACCGTGACCCGGGTCAATGCCGCGGCGATCGCGACCGGCACTTATCCCGCTCGTAATGGCATCTTCGGCAACCGCATCTACGTGCGGGCGGTCGACCCCAATTCCGCATTCAACAACGACGACCACCGCAATCTGCTGCGGCTCGACGAGGTGACCGGCGGCGGCATGGTGCTGGCGAAGAGCCTCGGCGAAATTCTCGCCGAGCGCGGCAAGCGCTTGGCGGCGGTGAGCTCGGGTTCGACCGGCCAGGTGCTGCTGCTCAACCCGCGGGCACCGAAGGGCGTGGGCGTGCTGATCAACGGCTACTGGGAGCCGGGTCTGCGGGTGGCCTTCCCCAGCGCGGTCAACGACGCGGTGCTGCAACGCTTCGGCCCCGCCCCCGCGCGCGGCGGCGCCACCGCGTCGGACGACCCTGCCGTCGCCTGGACCCAGGGTGTGCTGCGCGACTACGTGCTGAGCGAATTGAAGCCCGACGTGGTGATCAACTGGCTGACCGAGCCCGATCACATTCAGCACATCTTCGGTGCCGGCTCGCCGCAGGCGCGCGCGTCGATCCGCGCCAACGACGCCGAGATCGGGCTGCTGCTCAAACGGCTCGACACACTCGGCCTCACCGGCTCGACCAATATCATGATCGTATCGGATCACGGCTTCAGCCACAGCGCATTCGGCGTCAACCTCGCCGCCGAGTTGATCAAGGCCGGCCTCAAGGCGAGCGCCGCCTCCGACGACGTCGTGATCGCCAGCAGCGGCCAGACCTTGCTGCTGCACGTCAAGGATCGCGACCCTGCGCTCATCCGTCGGATCGTCGCGTTCCTCCAGGCGCAGGACTGGATCGGCGTCTTGTTCACCTCCGGCCGACGCGGCGAAGGCACCGCTCCGGTCGAAGGCACCGAGCCCGGCACCTTCGCGCTCGAGCTCATCCATCTGGGTCAGGCCGAACGCGCACCGGACATCGTCGTCACCTTTCCCTGGAGCTCAGCGCCCAGCCCCAACGGCGTGCCGGGCACCGACTCCACCGAAACTGGGGGCGCGACCGGGCCGCTCACCGGCCGGCGGGGAAATCACGGCAGCATGAGCCCGTGGACGGTGCGCAACACCTTCCTCGCCTGGGGCGTCGACTTCAAGCGCGGGGCGACCATCCGCACGCCGGTCAGCAATGTCGACATCACCCCGACGCTGCTCGCTCTCCTCGGGCTCGACCGCGACGCCACGCTGCCCCGCTTCGACGGGCGCGCCATCGTCGAGGCCCTCGTCGACGGCCCCGACGAGGAACAGGTGCCTACGCAGACGACGACCCATATCATCGCGACGCCCGACGCGGGTTACCGCGTCGCCATTCAAATCAGCGAGGTGGGCGCGCAGCGTTACATCGACAAGAGCTGGCGGCTGCGATGAAAGCGGCACACACAGGGATCATCGCGCTCGCGGCGGCGTGGCTGGGCGTCCCCGGACTCGCGCTCGCCCAGGGCTATCCTGAGCGCACGGTCGAGATCGTGGTCCCGTCCACGCCGGGTGCAACCGCCGACGTGCTCGGCCGGGTCCTGGCCGAAGGGTTCACGCGTGAACTCGGGCAGCGCTTCATCGTGGTCAACAAAGCAGGCGCCGGCGGTGTGATCGGCACCGCCGGCGTGGCGCAGGCCAAGCCTGACGGATACACCCTGCTGCACGGCGCCGCGGTATCACTCACTGTGCTGCCGTTGACCGACATGCAGGCCGGTTACGACCACAACTCATTCGAGCCGATCTGTCGGACGTTTAAGAATGATCAGGTGATCGTGGTACGCCCGGACTCGAGCCTCAAATCCGCGCGCGACCTCGTCACCGCCGCCAGGAGCAGGCCGGGCAAGATCAATTATGGGCATCCCGGCAATGCGACGATCCCGCATCTTGCGATGATCGAATTTTCCCGGATGGCAGGGGTCGAATTCAACCAGGTTCCGTTCAAGGGCCCGGCCGAAGCCGTGCAGATGACACATGCGGGGCAACTCGACTTCGCCGCGGTGCCGCTCTCCTCCGCCGCCGCCAGCGGTTTGCCCATGCCCGCGCTGTTCGCCACCGCTCGCAATCCCGCCATTCCCGACGTGCCGACCATGAAGGAGCAGGGTTTCGCCGTGGCGCCGCTCAGCTTCGGCGCTCTGGTCGGGCCCGCCGGTCTGCCAACCGAGGTCAAGCGCAAGCTCGCCGACGCCTGCCGGACCGCCGCCAACGGCGAGGCCTACCTCCGCATCGCCAAGGGCGCGTTCCAGCCCGACGATTATTACGGCGACAGCGCGGCGCTCGCGCGCAACCTCGAGGAGGACGTGGCGGAGAAACGCCGGCTCCTCGGCGCGCTCGGCCTCTTGAAATGAGCCGTGCGCCAGAAGCTCCGAGACCCTTGTCTTGCGGTTGGCCGTTTGGCTATACTGCTACCGGCCGTAGCGGAGGCCAACGGTCCGCGTAAAGGGCTCAGCCCGCCGAAGAACTGCCGTCGAACATAACCTGACTTCCTGCCCGATCGACGCGGACACCGGGCGCCTACGGAAGGAAGGTTTCCCATGACTCACGATCCGAGTCCGTCCGCGCATCGCGCCCGCGCATTGCCCCAACGCGCGAGCCTCGAGCACCTCAAGAACGAAGCCAAGCAGCGGCTCAAGGCGCTGCGCCGGCAAGAGCCGCAAGCCAGGCTCGCCGCCGTCCAGCTCGCGCTCGCACGCGAATACGGCTTCGCCAGTTGGCGTCAGCTCAAGGCGCATGTCGACCAAATCGATCCGCGGCGACGCGAGCGCAAGCGCGTGTTCGACGCCGCCCGCGCCGGCGATGTCGAGACGGTCCGCCGCGCCTTCGAGTCGGGCTTCGACCCCGGCACCACCGACGACGACGGCCGCACCATTCACCAGATCGCCAAGGCCGACCGGCACGAGGCAATCGAGCTGCTCGCCCGCGACGTCCAGGGCGGCGAAAGGAGGCCGCCGGACGTGCGGCAGGCGGTCGAAGCCATTCTCGCGGCCGCCAATCAAGGCCGCGTCGATGAGCTTCGCCGATTGCTCGACGCGCATCCCGACCTGATCGACGCCCGCGGTGGCGGGTTTCAGAAGCAGGCGGCGCTACACCGGGCGGCCTGCGCCAACCGGCATGACTGCGTTCGGCTGCTGCTCCAACGCGGCGCCGACGTCCGCATCCGCGACTTCCCCGACAACGCCTATCCCCTTCATCTCGCCGCCGCCGTCGCCGATCTCGAGATGGTCAAAATACTGGTCGAGGCAGGCTCCGACGTCGACGGCAGGGGCGATGACTACGAGGTCGGCGTGCTCGGCTGGGCGAGCTGCTTCCGGCGCGTGCGCGAGGACGTGGCGGAGTATCTCCTGCGCCACGGCGCTACGCTCGATCTCTGGTCGGCGATCGCGCTCGACCGCGCTGATGACGTGCGCCGCCTCGTCGCGCGCGACCCCTCGCTGCTCGCCGCGCGCATGACCCGCAATCAGCACCGTCGAACACCGCTGCACCATGCCGCCGCGAAGAACCGGCCCAAGATCGTGGGGCTGCTGCTCGATCTGGGGGCGGACCCACACGCCACCGACGCGACCGGCGCGACGCCGCTGACCACGGCCGCGCTCGAGCATGCTGATCCCGCCATCATCGCCATGCTGGAGCAAGCGGGCGCGCCGCTCGATTTCGCCGCCGCGGTCAACCTCAAGCGCTACGACCTGGCCGAGGCGATGCTGCGCGAGGACCCCGCGCGCATCGGGCCCGCCGGGCGCGATGCCATTGCGCTGCACCTTGCGGTGAGCAGGAAGAACGTGGACGCGGTGCACTGGCTGATCGCGCACGGCGTCGACGTCGATGCCAAGCGCCGCATGTGGGACTGCAACCACACCGCCCTGCATATGACCACGGAGAACGGGGCGATCGACATCGCCCGCATCCTGCTCGATGCCGGCGCCGATCCCGACATCCGCGACGACAAGTACGACGCGACCGCGCTCGGCTGGGCGGACTTCTTCGGCCGCGACGACTTCGCGGCGCTCATCCGGGAGAAAGGCGGACACAAGTAGCAGCGCGTCCAGGTGGCCGGCCCACGCGACTGTCGCCGTACCAGGCGAGCACGTCCCGCCGCAGTGTCAGCGCGACGGGACGTCCTCGCCGAAGCGGATCACGTAGCCGTCGACGTCCGGCACGTCCATTTCCTTCATGCCGTACTCTTTCAGCCGCGGCGCTGCCAGAATGGCCGCATTCATTGCCGTCAGCTCCCGATGCAGCCGATCGACGTTCTCGACCCAGATATAGGCGTCGAAGGCATCGCCTTTCCAGTTTCGGTTCGAGCCACCGCGTCCCGCCTCCATGCGCGACAGCTGTATGGCGATGCCGTCGCGCTGCACGATCACGAAGACCGGCGGCGCTTGGAAGTAGGGACCGATCTCGAAGCCGAGCTTGTCGCGGTAATACTCCGCGGCGCGCACGACGTCCGCGACCAGAAAATGCGGAGCTATCCCCTTCGGTTTGGCAGGCACCGGCGTCGCCCAGATTCTCGAGCTTGGCCAGCCTACCACGGCGTGCCCGACGGAGCACGCCAGCAGCTCCACCTCGGCCGTGTCGCTACCGCGGCTTCTGCAGCAGCGGCCGCAAGTCGCACACGTCTTTTATGCGCTCGATCGCGAGCACGGCCTCGATCAGCGCGTTGCACTGCGCCGCGCCTAGCACCGGCGCCATCAGGTCGCGGCATTTGCCGACGACCTCCACACGCGGCATCGGATTGTCGGCCGTGCCGCGCACGGCGCGCACATGCTCGCTGAGCTCGCTGCCGTCGGCGAGAACGATCGTGACCTTCGCCTCCCGCACGCGGCGGTCGAGCTCGACGTCGGGCACGAGCTCGACCTTGGCACGCTGGGCCAGCACCGACGCGTCGCGCATGCGTGCCAGATCGTGCGCGGCGTCAAACGAGACGGTGCCGTCGACCAGCATGATGGCGACCATGTGCTGGAGGCAGATGTCCGGGATCTCCCGGTTGTCGACCACCGAGGCCTCGCGGGTGCCGAGCCGCACCACCACCTTGCGCACTGCGGCGGCGCCGAACGCCTTGCGTTTCGCCATAAGCTCGAGCGCGTCGAGCGGCGCCTGGATCGGCGAGCCGACCGACCATTTCTTGATGTTGGTGCGCATCAACTCGTAGCGCTCGCCGAGCTTCTCGATGAGTCGTGCAGGATCGGCGGCGGGCGCGTTCGCGAGGAGGAAATTGTCCGGTCCCGACAGGATGTCGTCGATGCCGGTCCAGCCGGCCGCGACCAGCAGCGCTGCGGTCACCCCGCTGCGCGCCGGCATGCCGCCGAACACGAACGCCTTCTCGATGTGGTCGGTGTCGCGCTGCCAGGCAGCGATGCCGGAGGACTGCTGCGCCGTATAGTCGAGGAGCCAGCGCATCTGGCGGGCGTCGAGGGCGGCGGCGCAGCCGGCGGCAGCGGCCGCGCCGAACACGCCGGCAATGCTGTGGCTGCTCTTGTGCGCCTCGCGCGAAAGCGCGGGGACGCCGAGGCACATGGTCACGCGCGGACCGATGTCGTAGCCGAGGGCCACCGCGCGCAGAAACCGCGTGCCGTCGATGCCGCGCTGCTCGCCGACCGCGAGCGCTGCCGGCACCACGGCGCAGCCCGGATGCGACAGCGACGGCGCATGGGAGTCGTCGGTCTCGTCGGCATGCGCCAGCACGCCGTTGGCGAGCGCCGCCTCGATCGGACCGGCGAGCAGGTCGCAACCGACGACGGTTGCAACGCGCGCGCCGCCATATCCTTCCACAAAACGGACCGCAGCCTGGCCGGGCAAAAGCGCCACGCCCGAGATCATGGCGGCGATGGTATCGAGCACGTGGTGCTTGCTCTTCTCCACCACGTCGTCGGGCAGCGCGCGCTCGCGCGCCTCGCTCATATACGCGCTGAGCGCCGCCATGACCGGGCTCACCGCGGGGGCGCCCCGCGCCGCGCCGGCGCCGAGCCCGGCGGCCGCGATCGCACTCCCCGCCTTGAGCACGCCGCGACGCGTCAGCGTGCGACGTTGGGATGGCGAATTGCTATGCCCCTTGCGCTCGCGTGCCATGTCCGTGCTCCCGGGCTCGCGGCATTGAACTGGCGCCGGGCCGGTTCTAGGCTCGCGGCAAGTCCGGCCCAGGCGCGAGATTGCCCCGCGCCGCTCGCAATGGCCAAGGACAAATTAAGGGAGGCTGCGATGCAGGTGCGACGCCTTGCTGTTGTCGCCGGTGCCGCGTTCGCTTTAACCCTCGGTCTTGTCAGCATTACCTCGCCCGCGGCAGCGCAAAGCGCGGCGGCGCTGGCGGGCTCTGTCACCTCCGCCGAGGAAGGGCCGA